>PDWI01010546.1_pt1 | contig 10329 bp, 1 predicted proteins | sample 1430891 | NCBI WGS metagenome assembly PDWI01 (sample SAMN01162508, study PRJNA174530) | Oral metagenome, whole genome shotgun sequencing project. | biome: Marine environment; feature: Marine mammal; material: Swab sample of the gingival sulcus; isolation source: swab sample of gingival sulcus... | reverse complement strand
TTCCTTCAATAATTCGTTGAGAAAATCCAACAACAAGTCCTTGTTGGGTTCTTCTCCGAACAGTTTTTTGAAGCCGTAGTCGGTGAACAGGTTCACGTACTTTTCTTGAAAATTTTCCATACATTAAGGATTGAATAAATCTCGATTCCCTTTGATACAAAGTTAAAACAAAATTCATTTTCGCAAAAATTTTTTCCCTTTCTCATCTTTTATATAATAAATTGAAAATAAACACGTTATCAATCTAATATATAGAATTGTCTTTTTTGAAAACACATGTTAAAACAATAAACACTTGGTAAAAAAATAAAAAGTAATTAAATTTGCCCGGTGATGCAACCTTTTTTGCATCCCACCGGTCTTTAAGGTATCTCCGGAGTGTCCGGAGTGCCTTGGTCGTATATAGTATTATAAGGTATAAGAACGCATCTAAATAATGGCATTATGAAATATCCGCATTTGAAAACAGCAAAAAGAATCGCCTTGCTTACAGGGCTTTTCGCTCTTTTTTTCTTTCCTGAGGCTCCCGCACAGTGGTACCGCGGGAAGGCAGGGAAAATAGAAAAAACGGCTCCGGGAACGCCTTTACCGAACCCGGCTCCGGAAACTGAGGCAAACTCGCCGACTCCGACTCGGAACAGGGCTTGTCCTCATAAATATTATAATCCCGATTGGTGGTTAAAAAATGATATTGTACTTAATGTCAACAGGCTTTTCAAGTTCGACATAAAAGTGCAACCGACTGCCGAATATCCGGAAGCTGAGTTGATGAACGTCTGTAACGGGATCGTTCTTTCCATCAAACACAACTTCTCCCGAAGTTCGTTCAGCGGAGATGCTTCTTATTGTGGATGGGGAGCAAGTAGAGATTGGCGTAAATGGTCCATTGATATTGATGAAGAAGACTCTGTCTTCTTTCCTTACCCGGATGTACACTACTTCAATCCAAAAACCGGATATGAAGACAAGTTTCGAAAGGGGTATATGAAGGCAACAAGACAATGGCTCGGACCCATGAACGTAAAATTTACTCCTTTGGATAAGACCAATTCTATAGTTTTGGTTACCGGATTGGTCCCCGGAGACAGCGCTGCCATTCGATGCCGTATTGACATGATCGGATATTATACCAAAAACTTTTGGTGGGCACTAACGGCACAACAGCCGATTTATCCTTTACCGGATCCCGGGGCCGGATATTCGCATGATATTCGTTTTTTTACTGCGGGAGATCAAGCCAAAATATATACCGATACACTCTGGCTCAAAGCGGTGGATATGACTACGGATGCCGGTCCCGATAAATTTGTTTGTGACAGTAATGTGATGGAGGCAAAATGCCCCCGACCCGGAGCAAAAGAATCCGGGAAGTGGTCCAGAATCAACGGAACTACGGCAAGGGTAAGAGATTATACCAATTGCCATACCGTAGTCGATCGTTTGGATAAAAACAAGAAAAATTATTTTGTCTGGACGATGACCAAGATTTTGGGAGACGGAGGACATTGTACCCAGTCCGATACGGTTGTGATCACCCAGGGGATCAAAGACGATTATGCTGAGATTTATGCTCCTTACGAAAAAACCTTGCCGGATGGAAGGGTCGTTAAGTGGGATACTTCCTGTAACAAAAGTAAATACAATTTATTTGCCAAAGATCCGCCTCTCGGTTATCAAGGATATTGGCAAGTGGTTCAAGGCGGGGGAGAATTTGAAGACTCCACTAAGCCTCGAACCCAAGTTAGTAATATGGATATAGGTATCTATCCGGACAACCACAACACTATGCGTTGGACTGTCCGAGACGGAGCCTGTGCCACTTATAAAGATATGACCATCGTAAATAACTCGGTGGAACCCGATGCGGGACCTTATATTGACGGACTTTGCGGCAAGGAAGTAACCTTGCGTGCCAAGCGTCCGCGTCTCGGAGAGTTGGGAGTTTGGAGTGTGGATCCGACCATGTTGCCTCCTTACCCGAAGATTTTGACCCCCAGTAATTATATTACGGAAGTTACTGATCTTAATACAGGGATCAACCTCTTCCGTTGGACTGTGCAAAAAGAAACTTGTAAGGAATACGACACGGTAAGTGTCCGAGTGGTTGATGTGTACGCTGAAGCGGCGGGACCGACCCAAATTTGTGAGGAACCTTTCCCTATATGGGGGAATGATCCTGCTTTATTGGGTGGAACCGGAAAATGGTCTGTTGCCGGAGGAGGCGGTAAATTTGCGGATAAATATGCGCCTTCTACTACTGTAACCGAATCCAGGCGCAATGAGCCTAATAAATATATGTGGACGGTAACCGTGGACGGTTGTCCGGCATCGGATGTCATTACGGTAGAAAATAACTCGCCCTCTAAGGCGAAAATTACCGAGCCCGATCCCAAAATTGTCTGTGAAGATTTTACTTATATTAATGCAGTAGCTCCGGATATTACCGATCCGAACGAGAGCGGGTATTGGGAAGTTTTGACTCCCGGAGTAACGATTGCAAACCCGAAAAAAACATACACTCGAGTTGAAGATTTGAAACCGGGTGTGAACCGTTTTGTGTGGCATATCGCTAACGGAACTTGTCCGGAATCTACGGATTCTTTGAGTGTAATATATAATTATATCATTCCGCCTACGGCACTCGGACCTGACGGCGTATGTAGCGATACCGCTACTTTGGTTGCAAGTCCTTTGTTGCCCGGAGAAGAGGGAGTCTGGAAATTGTTGGAAGGAACGGCACATATTGTGGATAGAGACTCCTGTGTTACTCTTGTGGATCACATCGGACGAGGAATTAATAAATTCCAGTGGTTGGTCAGTAACGGACCTTGTCGAAAAGGAGTAACGGTAGTTGTGAAGAATTTCAGCGTAGTTGCTGATATTGCCACGCCGGATTCTACGGAAATTTGTGAATTGCCATTCCCGATTGATGCCAACTCGGCAACCGACCAGTTTGTAGTTGGTTCGAGCGGGTACAAGGGAGAATGGACAGTTATACCGGAAGCGGCAGGAATTCCGATTCAAGCTATTGTGCAAGATCCGAATGACAATGAAACCAATGTGGACAGTTTGGTTCCGAATATCAACTCTTTGGAATGGCACGTTTGGAATGACCAAGGATGTCATGACCGAGACACCGTTACTTTGCTCAATCACATACCTACCCCCGCTTACGCAGGAGAAGATACGGTCGTTTGCGGACCTTATTTGAGTCACTTGAATGCAAATCATGATTATGACAAAAATACGGAACAGGCTTATTGGCAGACAGTTGTAGGACCTGCTCATGTGTTGAGTACTGCGGATCCGCAATCTCCCGTCGATGATTTGGCTGCGCATTGTAATGACTTCTGGAAACCGGATTGGTGGAATTCTACCGAACCGGTGAATGTTTTGCTTTGGACAATCAAAAAAGGAGGTTGTACATCGGAAGATACAGTCCGGATTCTCAATGCGAAAGCTCAGGCTTATGCCGGAGAAGACCAGTTAGTTTGTGCCAATGAAGTGAACCTGAACGGAGGACAAAATAACTGTGCACACGGATATTCTTATTGGACGACAGGAGATGTCGATGTTAAATTTTTCGATCCGTTTGACGGTACCGACATAACAGCGAACTCACAAGCGCCTTATGCCGATATGCCTTTTAATACGGTAGTCAAAAATATTTCTAAGGGAACGACCGAGTTTGTTTGGCACTTAGTGGGAACCGGAATGAACCCCGGTGGCTACCTGACGACTTGCCCGACAGAAGACGTCGTGAAAATTACCAGTATCGGATTGGTGCAAAATGTAAGTGCCGGAACGAATGATGCGGTTTGTGAAGATGAACACCGATTGAAAGGGACTGATCCGCAAGACATTATGACTCATACGCATGGAATTAACCTTAAACTTTCCGGTACTTGGAGTACATTGAGAGGTACCGGAAAATTTGACGATTCCCGAAGTCATGATACACGAGTAACCGGTATGGCTCCTTATACAAATATATACCGCTGGACATTGACGCGAGAACACAGCAATCCGGACTCCGTCTGTACCATGTCCGATGACGTATATATATATAGTGGACGACCTACGTCTTGTAAAGCAGGAGAGGATACTTCTGTTTGTCGTGATTTTACAACTTTGACAGCAGACGTTCCCTTACGTTATTGGAAAGCTTGGTGGAGTAACCCGATTGGGGGTGCCACTATTCAAGGAAACTCTTGTGCAGCCTATTACTGTTCGGCTTATGCCACAGATTTGGGACAAGGCAAAAACGTCTTTGTCTGGCATGTACAAAACAAATATACGGGTCCCATTCTCTATTCCGAAGACAAACCGCTGTATTGTACCTTGACCGATACGATGGAGGTTACTAATAATTCCGTAACCGCTTCTGCCGGAAATACGCGCTATGTTTGTGCCGATTCCGTGGAATTGGACGGAAACTTACCGCCCGGAGCCAAAGGGCATTGGGATGCCGGAGGTGTGGCAACTTTTGCCAGCAACGGAAAACAAACGACTACCTTATATAATGATGTCGTTTATAATTTGACACGCGGAGAAAATACGCTGGTTTGGACGATAGAAAAAAATGGATGTTCTGATTATGCACCCTTGACAGTTTGGGATAACTTACCTCGTAAAAACCCGGCAGCAGGTTCTGATCAAATTTTATGTGCGGACTCTACTTCCATGTCTGCCAATGATATAGTCGGAGAGGTGAACAGTCATTCCACTTGGTATGATGTTACAAATACAGTAGTCGAACAAAAAGGCTACACCACCCAATACTGGGATAGGGCATCCGGGTACGGAAAATTTGTAACTCCCTCCAATCAGTTTACACTTGTAAGAAAAATTGCCCCCGGTGAAAATAAATTTGTATGGCATGCTGTTTATCACTTTACGGACTTTACCAATAGTTCCGGAGGAATAAATTATGAGCAAGAGTGTGAATTGACAGATACCGTAGAGGTGTACAACAACAGTGTAACCTCAGATGCCGGATTTGACCAACCTTTGGTTTGCGGTGCTCCTGCTCCCATTCCCGGAACCGGTGCGGAGACCACTTTGGCAGCCTCGAATGACCAAAACGGAAAATGGATCATACAACAAAGTCTCGGAGGTGTCATCGTAACGCCTTCTGCCTACAATACGAAAGTTAAATCCATGAGGAATGGTACCCATATTTTCAGGTGGGTGGTCAGTAAAGAATATGTGAATACAAATACCGGAGAGTCAAAAGTTTGTAATGCGGATGATTCCGTAACGATTCATGTCCGTATCCCACAAACTTCAATAGTGGCACCGGATAGTATTGAAACTTGTGAAATGATTGCTCCTTTAAGAGCAAATGATCCCCAAGCTCCCGCCGAAGGACTTTACGGTGGAGTAGGACATTGGGAACCTGCATCCTCTATTCCCGGAACCATTGCCGATCCGACCAATCGATCTACTACCGTAGAATTGGTTCAAAACGGAATCAGCAAATGGCAATGGGTCATAGAAAACGGAGGTTGCGAATCTCGTGACACGATCATTATTTTGAATAATACTGTAGAAGCAGATGCGGCATTGGATTTGGATCCGAACGAAACCGCAATCTGTTCTTATGATTATAAATTGAATGCGAATGATCCCAATTTGTATAATATTGCACCGCCTTATGCACAAGGTCGCTGGAGTGCTAATTTGTTGGGAACCAATTTTGATGAACGCTCTTTATTCGACACTTATGTTCGAGGATTAAGCAACTCGCAAGACAATACATTGACATGGACAGTTCTTAAAGGAACTTGTCAAAAGTCAAGTCAAATTCGTATAAAAAATAACAGCTTTGACACCGATGCTCACACTCCGGACAAAGGCGACTCTATCATTTCTTGTGATGGAACAGCCATTCTTTTCGGTCAACAACACGGAGCCGGAAGTACAGGCGTTTGGAGCTATGCCGGTGGTGCCGGAGGTATGCCCGAATCTCCCGATTTGTTCAATACCAAAGTATCCGGAATTGCCGTAGGTGGAACTTCTTTCTTCGAGTGGAAAGTAACTTTAAATGATTGTGTAGCAAAAGATACGGTAACGGTCATCAGCAATCAAGTAGTTGCGAATGCCGGAGTTGATATTTACACTTGTAAAGAAGATACAATCATGGGTGCAATGCCCCCAACTCCCGGATTCACGCGCAGTTATTGGATACCCATAAACGGTGGCGGTGCGGTAAGTCCCGTAGATGACCCGAAAGGTAGAATTACAAGCTTGCGAAAAGGAGAAAATAAATACGAATGGGTTATTGAAAAAGAACAAAGATTGATTTTGGCAAACAAATCGGTCAAATGTGAACACCGAGATTCTGTAAGCGTATTTAATTATGCTCCTGAAGATTTCAAAATTGAAAAGGATAAGCCTGTATGTGAAGCAAACAGTTCTATATCCGTCAATAAAGCTCCCGGATTCGGTACCGGAAAATGGTCAATTATAAAAGGAGGGGCAAGTACATCTATTGTAAGTCCTTTAGCCATTAATTCAGACGTTATCAATTTGCAACCGGGAGAAAACCAATTTGTATGGACGGTTAAGAATGAAAAATGTGAAAGATCCGATACGATTACCATCACCAACGATATGGTGATTTCGAATCCCGGAACCAAACAAGAAATCTGTGCTGACAGTGCCTTCTTTAATGCTCCTGATCCGGATGAAAACTTCCCGAAACAGGGAACCGGAATCTGGACAGCTACCGGCTCGTCAGCGAACATAATTACTCCTACACTTTACAATTCAAAAGTTACGGATTTAGAACCCGGAACAAATACATTTACTTGGACAATGAGATTGAACTCTTGTTCAGATGCCGAAAGTGTAGAAATTGTCAATAATTCTGTGAAAGCATTTGCTTACAGTGATACCACTTGTAACAATGAGGCTACTTTACGAGCAGATGATCCCGGAAGTGCGACCGGTACTTGGTCGCTTATCGGATCTTCGGCTACATCGCCGCCGCCGAGCATTGATGATGAAAACTCATTCATATCCGGTGTTAGCGGTTTAGGACGCGGGCTTAATACATTCCGTTGGAAAGTTAAGAATACCGAAAATTGTCAAGACAGTATTGATATATCTATCTTGAACGGATATTTTACAATTTCTGCAGGAAATCCCGATACAACTTGTGGTACAGTCGCAACTTTGGATGGTGACGAACCCGGAGTTAACAACCCCGGAACCAAAGGTCTCTGGTCGACAGTAGCCGGAGGAAATGTGGTAACGCCTTCTTTGCACAATTCCGAAGTTAAAGATCTTGTTAACGGAACCAATACTTTCCGTTGGACGATTTTCTCTGATATTTGTAGTGCATCCGATGATGTTACTATTGTAAACGGAGCAGCAACTCCTTGTGATATAACCTCCCCAATTGCGGACACCGCAGTTTGTAAAAACTCTCTTTCCGTACAAGGTACTGAGCCTATTTACGGCAAGGGACTTTGGACTGCTTCAACCTCTGCTTTGGGAACCGGTTTTGCTAATGAAACAAATTTCCAAACGACTGTAAATAATTTACAACCCGGAAATAACAAATTGACCTGGACGATCTCTACCGAGTACGGATGTCCTTCATCCAAAACAATCCTTGTCATTAATAATTCGGTAAGAGCATTACCGGGAAGCGATCAAATCATTTGTGAAGACAGCACTCGATTGGCAGCAGTTAAACCCGGTGATGTCGAACCTTTCCAAGGCATCGGTCATTGGTCTAATGCTTCCGGAAATACAGCTGTCATCAAAGACATCTCTGCATTTAACACTGATGTTGTCAAATTGCCCAAAGGCGTAACACAACTTAAGTGGACCGTTGAATTGGACAAATGTAAAGATGAAGCTATGATTCAAGTGGCGAATCATTCCATAGAAGCAACTGCAACTCCCAAGCAAGAACTTTGCGGAGACGTATTTACGATGGACGGAAATGATCCGCCTGCCGGAGGTTTTGGAATATGGGAACCGGTCGCAGGAGACGGAGTTATTGTTAATCGTACGCTGTATAACACCCAAATAACAGGAGTACCCTTCGAGAGAACATCCACTTTTAGATGGATTGTCAGAAATACAAGTAACTGTGCGGATTCAGTCGATGTTCAGCTTACAAACAAAGGCTTTGAAACTAATGCGGGAAGTGATGATGAAATTTGCGGAAACGAATATACATTGAGCGGAAAGGATCCTGCTACAGGAAAAGGAACTTGGCATCTGTTATCCGGTTCAGGAAGATTTATAGACTCCACTGATCCCAATACCAGAGTAGTGGGTATAGGACAAGGAGAGAACGTATATACTTGGACCGTAGAAAATAACGGCTGTGATGATACTAAAGAGGTGAAAATAACTAATAATTCACCAAGTGAAGCTGTTGTAAACCTCAAACAAGACACTACAGTATGTACAGGAAGCATCATCTTGAAAGCAAGTCTGCCGACTCCCGCTTATTTTGATACACATTATTGGAACAAAACTTCCGGTAATGCTACTTTTGTAGGCGGAAACAGTACAGATGTTACTGTGAAAGTAGAAAATTTAGATCCCGGAAAGAATATTTTCAAATGGGTGATAAAAAGAGGTGCTTGTCCTGATAGTGAACAAGAAATCAGTATCATAAATAATCAAGTTGTCGCTGATGCCGGATCTGATCAAACGCTTTGTGAGGATTCAACCGTATTGGAAGCCATTAAGCCCTCTATGATATTCCCGTATCAGGGAGTAGGTCAGTGGACAAATGGAACTCCGGGAGTGATTATTGAAGAGCCCAGTTTGTTTAATACGGCTGTCAAAAATTTACCTGCAACCAGTTTAACTTTCCGTTGGACTGTGAGAAAAGGCGATTGTGAAGCCCATGATGATGTAACATTGCTCAATCGAGCAGTGGAAGCCTCTGTAACTCATACGCTTAAGGAAGAATGTTCCCCCTCAATTCAACTTACGGGGCTTGATCCTTCCGCTTGGGGTACCGGTGAATGGAAACCCCTGCCCGGTACGCAAGGAACCATTGTAAATCGAACTTTGTATAACTCTTTCGTAAATGATATACCCAGTGGAGCATCAGGAACCTTCCGATGGATAGTAAGTAACGGAATATGTTTTGATTCTACAGAGGTTACTCTTGTTAATAATCAGTTTACCATCGAAGCAGGACCTGCTCTTACTTTGTGTGAAAATGAAACAAATATGAATGCTGAAGATCCCGGTCCCGGCGGAATTGGTTGGTGGACAAAATCCGGAGTCGGAACTATTGAAGAACCTTCCAATCACAAAACCAAAGTAACCGGAATAGGTCAAGGTATCTCAGTATATACATGGACTGTAAAAAGAGGAAAATGTTCGAATTCTGATGATGTTCAAATAATAAACAACTCACCGAGTGAGGCAAAAATCTTTGTTCCGGTAAATACAACTACTTGTGACGGAACCTTTGATTTGACAGCAAACCTCGCTGCGCCTGCATATTTTGATCAGCATTATTGGACGCAAATTTCCGGAAAAAGTGACTGGGTCGGAGATAGTACAAGTACATCTGTCCGAGTGATCAATATGACCGGTGCCGGAAATACCTTCAAATGGGTTGTTAAAAAAGGAACTTGCCCGCCTCAAGAAGCTGAAATTACCATTCAAAACAATGAGGTTCTTGCAGATGCAGGAAATGTAGATCCATTGTGTGTAAACTCAACGATGTTGAACGCAGTTGATCCTGCTTCGGTAGCTCCTTATCAAGGAACCGGTTCTTGGCAGAATATCAGCAATAACGGTGCAATTATTATCAATTCCAATTCGAATAATGCAATTGTAGAAAATCTTCCCCCGAATAAAACAGTACTTCGCTGGACGGTTGAAAAAGGCGATTGTAAAAAATCCGATGACTTGGAAATTTATAATCGTATGGTAAAAGCAGAAGCTCAAGATGCATCTGATTGTAAATCAATAATTACCTTGAAAGCTGTAGATCCTTCTGCATGGGGAACCGGTCTCTGGAAAAAATTACCCGGAAGTCCCGGAACTATTACCGACGAAACCTTGTATAATTCTACTATTCAAGGAATTAATGAAGGTGAAAGTGGAAGATACCGCTGGATTGTTACCAATGGAATTTGTTCGGATTCTGTCGATGTTCAAGTAACGAATAAATCCTTTACGATTTGGGCAGGAAGTCCACAAACATTGTGCGAAGACTCGACCGAAATGAACGCAGAGCCTGCGGGTATCGGCGGTGTCGGCTTGTGGACAAAATCCGGAGTTGGTACAATTGTGGAACCCTCAAATCATAAGACGAAAATAACGGGAATCGGCAAC
>PDWI01010545.1_pt1 | contig 10330 bp, 10 predicted proteins | sample 1430891 | NCBI WGS metagenome assembly PDWI01 (sample SAMN01162508, study PRJNA174530) | Oral metagenome, whole genome shotgun sequencing project. | biome: Marine environment; feature: Marine mammal; material: Swab sample of the gingival sulcus; isolation source: swab sample of gingival sulcus... | reverse complement strand
GTGGATAAATTCATCCAGAAGCAACATATGTCCCGTACTGCTGATGGGAAGCCATTCGGTAATGCCTTCGACAATGGAAATCAGAAGGACTTTGATGATTTCTACCATATTCATAACGGTATAATTATCCTATTGTTCTTTCCCCTTGTCAATGGCTTTTGGCTTAATCCAAAACTTCCCCCTGCAGACTCAGAGTCACGACCTGCCAGGGAATAAATTTCCCGCTCTTTTGAAGGGCTTCTTTGGTCGCCACTTCCAAACCACCGCAACAGGGAACTTCCATGCGAACCAGGGTTACGCTTTTGATTTCATTATCGCGGATAATCTCGGTAAGTTTTTCTCCGTATTCCACATTATCCAATTTGGGGCACCCGATGATGGTCACCTTCTTCTTCATAAAATCATTGTGAAAGTTTCCATAGGCATAGGCACTACAATCGGCAGCGATAAGCAGGTGGGCCTGATCGAAATAAGGCGCCTTGGTCGGTGCCAGTTTGATCTGTACCGGCCATTGCTGTAATTGGCTGGGCACCTCTGCCGGTTGAGTTGCTTCGGTTTTTTTCACGGAAGGAGAGGGGAAGGGAATGGGATCTTTTTTCTCCTGTTGCGTTGGGTTTACAGTTTGCGCTCTGGTTCCCGGACAGACAAAGGCCGGTTCGGCTTCAGCTTGGGGATTTTCTTGTTTTCTCTTTTTCATATTTTCCTCAACGGCTTCTTCATCATAGGCATCAGCTTCCCTCTCTACAAAGGAAATGGCATCGGTGGGACATACGGGCAGACAATCACCCAGACCATCGCAATAACTATCCTTTAGCAGTTTCGCTTTGCCATCGACCATCCCGATGGCGCCTTCATGGCAAGCGGTGGCACAGATTCCGCAGCCATTACATTTTTCTTCGTTAATCTCTATAATTTTCCGAATCATTACTTCAATCCTTTTTCTTTTTTCTTTCATTTTTTTTGGCACTCTTGCCTTTTCATGAATACTCTACTATACTGGAGTTGAATTTAATGTTGTTTTTACAACATTTTTATATTTTTTTATACGAGGGAGCACCCTATGATAAAATTATTATCCCGACATCCTCTGTTTCACAACATCGACGAACCTCATATCCAACGACTTTTCCAATGCGTCATTCCCAGAAAAAAGACCTATGCCAAGGGGGAAATTCTTTTTCATCGGGGGGAAGTTTTGGAAGAACTGGGGTTGGTTCTCTCCGGTGGAGTCCATATTGTCAAAGAGGATTATTGGGGGAATCAGGGAATTCTTGCCAAGTTAGGCCCCAACGAACTCTTTGGAGAAACCTATGCCTTTTTACCCGAGGAACCCCTGGGGGTCAGCGTAATTGCCGCCTCGGACACCTCCGTTATTTTCCTCAACATCAAAGAGATGACGACCACCTGTTCCCATCAATGTCCCTTCCATACCCAGCTAATCGAAAATCTTCTGTCGATTTTCGCTAAAAAAAACCTCATGTTGGTCAATAAGATGGAGCACATCACCCAACGGTCCACCCGGGAAAAACTCCTCTCTTACCTTTCGGCCCAATCCTTAAAGACCCAATCTTCTTCTTTCACCATTCCCTTTAATCGTCAGGAGCTGGCCGATTACCTTTCCGTGGAACGAAGTGCCATGTCCTCTGCCCTGGGCAAATTAAGAGATGAAAAGATTCTTTCCTTCCACAAAAATCAATTTAAGCTTTTAAAATAGTCCAAAACTCCAGAAAAAGTTGCTACCGGCAACGCCGAAATCCATGAGACTACCCAAAAATCCTTTGAACAAAAAAGGAAAACGGCAAATATCACACTCACCGTCTTCCCGATTTTCTTTAAATTTGATTTAACGAATAAGGTCTAAAAATTATTGATCCAGTTTCTTTCCGAATTTTTCCAATTGTTTTTTGGCAAAGTCTTTCCCACCGATTCCAAAGGCCAAGATAAAGGCCAGAGAAACGGCACCCAGAATAAACATAAAGGCAATCAACACAATCTTAGGCGCCAAAGCCAATTGGTTCAACGTCATAAACAGGGCAAAGAGATAAATAATCGCTTTGGTCGACCCTGCCAAAAACTTGGAATCCGACATATTGAACACAAATCCGGAGATATAGGTTGCGGCAAAGTAAGCCACCACCAGAATTAATACGGCACCGATCACATTGGGAGCATACATTAACAGCGCATTGGAAATATTGGTTAAAATGTCCAGATGCAATACGCTTACAGCTTGGAATACAAAGATGGCAATAATAACCACCCGAATGATTCCCGTAAAAATGGCTGAAGGAGCATATTTACTGAACAATACCTTGAAGTCCTTATGTTCACTCAGCTTATCCACACCGGCAGTAACAAAAAAGCCCTTGGCGATGTTGCCCACAATTTTGGCAATAAATACACCGAGGAGAATCATGATAACGAATACGATGATGTTGGGAACCGCATCAAAGATGCTCTTCAACATGGATATCGCAGGATCCGCTACCGCATGTAATTTCAAGATTTGCAAGGCAATAATCGCCGTGGGAATGATGATTAAGGCAAAAACAATATTACCCAACAGGGCCGATAAAGCGTACTCTCCCGCGCTATCGGGATTTAGCTTATTGCTTAATTTATCCAACCCCAATGCCTTCGCCAATCCGGCAACCACTTCCTTGGCAATTTTAGCGAGCAAATATCCGATAAACAGAATCAGAATGGCTCCGAGAATATTCGGCAAGAAAGCAAGACCGGCGGAAACCATACCGCTGATGGGTGCGGATACGCTTTCCATACCCAGTGCATCAAACACAGCGGGAATCATAATTAAAAATACGATAAAGAACCCGAGATTACCTAAGGTCTTCAATAAATCATTGCCCTTTTCCTCATTGGGAACGATGTGCATTTTTTCAAAATACGCGGGCAATTTTAACTTTCCACCTAATTTCACAATAATCTTTCTTACAATGCTGGCAATGATCCAGGCTAAAATGGCCAGTAATATCGCCATGATAATGTTGGGAATACCTCCCAAAATTCTACTTAAAAGTTCGTATAAACTATCCATAATGACCTCCTTTCACTAGGCGATATTATTATACCCCATTTTTACATAATTATTCAACATTAAAGCATTAAATTCCGACACTCATTGAGCCCCAACATATTGATAAAGACCGCCATATTTGATATGATACTCAACAGAAAGAAGGGAGAAAAATTCATGATTCAATACATCAGCACCCGAGGAAGTAAAACCAAGACCAGCGCAACCCAGGCCATTATAAGGGGACTGGCCCAAGACAAGGGACTCTTTATGCCTACCACCATCCCCAAATTGCCCTTTGCTTTAAAGAATCGAATCGGTGAGTCCTACCAGCGGATTGCAACGGATATCATCCATTGCTTTTTTCCCGATTTTTCCCGTTCCGAAATCGAATACTGCGTTTTAAACGCCTATGATGATAAATTTGCATCGGAGGAAATCGTTCCCCTCCATCCCGTGGGACAAGCCCATTTTCTGGAGCTCTACCACGGAAAAACCGCCGCTTTTAAGGACATGGCTCTATCGATTTTGCCCTATCTGCTGACCACTGCCACGAAAAAGGAAGGGGAAAAATCAAAAATCGCCATTTTAACCGCCACTTCGGGCGATACGGGAAAAGCAGCGTTGGAAGGTTTTGCCGATGTGGAGGGAACGGAAATTCTGGTCTTTTATCCGGACAAAGGGGTCAGCAAAATGCAACAAAAACAAATGGTGACCCAGGAAGGCAACAACGTTCATGTCTATGCCATTGAAGGAAACTTTGACGATGCCCAAACCGGCGTAAAAAAGATTTTTAACGATGAAGGCTTTGCCCGAGAATTGGAAGAAAAAGGGATTAAGCTGTCCTCGGCCAATTCCATCAATATCGGCCGATTGGTGCCTCAAGTGGCCTACTATATCTATGGATACCTACGCTTACTGGAGCAAAGGCAGATTCAATTGGGACAAGAAATCAACATCGTGGTTCCTACCGGTAATTTCGGAAATATTTTAGCCGCCTATTTAGCCGGTCAAATGGGGATTCCCATCGGCCGCTATATTTGCGCCAGCAATGAAAACAAGGTCCTCACCGACTTCATCGATTCGGGGATCTACAGCACCGATCGCCCCTTCCACCTGACCAACTCGCCTTCCATGGATATTTTGATTTCCAGCAATCTGGAGCGGTTGCTCTTCTTATTAGCTCAGCAAGATGGTACCTGCGTCAAAGAACTCATGGAACAACTGGAACAATCCGGCGAATACCGATTAAATGAAAATATGAAAAACGGCCTGGGTGATTTCTACGGGGGATTTGCCGATGAAAAGCAAACCCGGGAAACCATCGCCCGCCTGTATCGGGATCACGGTTATTTGGTAGACACCCACACAGCGGTGGCCTACCATGTCTACGATGAGTATATCAAGGAAACGGGAGATACCAAGCCGACCCTGATTGCCAGTACCGCCAGTGCCTATAAGTTCGCGGACAGCGTCAATGCATCCATTGGGGCAAACACCCAAGGCGATGCCCAGGAACAAGTAAAAGCCCTGCATCAAAAAACCGGGGTGACCATTCCCCGGGGCTTGGCAAATTTGGATCAAAAGCCGGTGCTCCATAAGGATTGCATCCGTGCCGATGAGATGAAGGCCACCGTAAACCAGGCGTTGACGGGGGCAAAAAACAATAACTTGTAGTGAACAAAAGCTTCCTTTGGAAGCTTTTTCTTTATCCCAACCATCTGAAGGAGGTATTTTTATGACCAGAGTTGTAAAACACATGATGAAGCAAAAGAGCATTGCCCTCATCGCCCACGACCATTTAAAAGACGATTTGGTAATGTGGTGTAAGAAAAACCACGACGAACTGAAAAAGCATTTTTTATGCGGAACCGGAACCACTTCTTACCTGATTTGCGAAAAAGCGGGGCTGCCGGTAAAATCTTTTCAAAGTGGCCCCTTGGGGGGAGACCAACAAATCGGAGCCAAAATTGTAGACGGAGAGATCGATATGGTCATCTTCTTCAGCGATCCTTTAGAAGCACAACCCCATGATCCCGACATTAAGGCCTTACTACGTATTGCCACATTATATGATATCCCCTTCGCCATCAACCGAGCTACTGCGGATTTCCTTATGGAGAGCTTATACATGGGCAAACAATATACCCACGAAGTGGATGATTTCGAAAGAATTACAGCCAAAAGAATTAAAGATATTTCTTCGGAGTTCTCTGAATAAGGCTTTTGTCTCGATTGCTTTCATATTGGTTTTGTGGAAAAGAAGTCATAAGAAGAGCAAAAGAGAAACGGTATTGCCGTTTCTCTTTCATTCCATGCTGCTTTTCTCTAAATCCTACTCTTCCACAATCTTCACAAAGGAATCCACATATCGTTGAAGGAATTCCACGGTGGATTGATTTTGGATGGTTTCATCTCCTTCTTTAAACAAGTCGTTGGAGCTTCCGATAAAGGCTTCCGGTTGGCCGGTCAATTTCATATTGAAGTAAGATAGGGCCAATCGTAGAGTCTTTTGGGAGCTGTATCCACCCATTTTTCCCACAGAGTGACTGATGATTCCTCCCACTTTGTCCTTTAACGCCACATCGGTATTTGGCTTTGAACAAATATCCACGGCATTTTTCAAGCAGGCCGGCACCACCCGATTGTTTTCCGCCGTCACAAAGAGAACGCCATCGGAAGACTTAATGATTTCTCGAAATTGGGTATAAATCTCGGGTAACGGCTTATCCTTTTCTGCCGGATTGTCATAATCCGCATCGTATAAAGGCAGATCCCGAATCTCCACGATATTCACGTCATAGTCCTTGGGAAACAGGTTCACCACATTTTTGGCGATTTTTCTGGCATTGGAGCCTTTTCTTAAACTTCCTACTAAAACACTGATTTTTTTACTCATCAATACGATCCTTTCTGTTTCATCCTACGAGTTTCCCGATTCTTTTACAGGACGTAGGTTAGTTATGGCTAACTTCTTGAATCAGTATACCCCATCATAGCTCTTTTTAACAAGGGGTTTTTTAATCCATTCCTTGGATTCGATTTTCTCCCCATTATCTTATGCGCTTATTGCCGTAAGTAGTCCCGTTATATTATACTGAGTGGTAGAATGTGTCATGTGATTTTATTGAGGTACTGAAATGAAAAAAAATACGCTACTGGAAACCTTAGAAAAACTGGATAATCACTTCGGGGTTTCGGGCGACGAAGAAGACGTGGCCGCCGAACTGAGAAAGCAGATGAGCGGTCTTTATGACGAGTATCGAGAAGATCCTCTGGGCTCTCAATATTTTATTAAGTACGGTCAAAACCGGGACAAAAAAATCTTATTCTCCGCCCATATGGATGAAATCGGATTCATCATCAATTACATTGAAGACGATGGCTTTCTCCGATTCCTTCCCGTGGGATACCATGATGACCGGATGGTGGTCAACCAGGACATGATCATTAAAACCGGCAAAGGCGATTTTATCCAAGGGGTGACCGGTTCCAAGCCCACCCATGTCTTAACCCGAGAGGAACAGGAACAGGTAGAAAAAATCGATCAACTCTTTGTGGATGTGGGCACCAACAGTCGAGAGGAAACCCATGACTTGGGCATCTATCCCGGCGACTACATGACCTACCACCGAAAAGGCTACCTACTCAATCAACGATACTATACCGGCAAATCCATCGACGACCGGGCCGGCTGTGCCGTGTTGGTGGAAATGATGCGCCGATTAAAGGATCAAAAACCACCCTATACTATTGTGGCGGTGGGTAGCGTTCAAGAGGAAATGGGCATGCGATCGGGTAATCCGATGATGAACAATATCAATCCGGAAGTGATGATTGCCGTGGATGTGACCATCACCGGAGACGTACCGGGCATCGAGCCTCGTCAGTGCTCCGAAATCATGGGCCGGGGGCCCGGAGTAAAATTTTACGATTGGGAACCGATTCTTGGCGCCACCGGTAATAATGTGCCAAGAAAACTCACCGATTTTATCATCAATTTGGCCAAGAAATATAACATTCCCTATCAACGGGAAGTCTTTACCGGCGGAGGTACCGATGCCTGGAGTGCATCCATGGCTGGAAAGGGCTACTTAGCCGGGGGCATCTGTATTCCCCAACGGTACATGCATACCGCAGTGGGCACCGTGGATTTAAACGATATGGAAAACACAGTCCAACTCCTCCTAGCCTTTGCAAAGGATTATACCGGACTATAAAACCAAGTCTCAAACGCCCATCGCTCCTGATGAAATTTCATCGGGAGTGTTTTTATTGGTCTTTTATCGTCCCACTTTTAAGGGCATTTGGTTTCCATAGAAAAGAAATCTCCGAATCGGTTTACAAAGGATAATTTTTTTGTTAGTATTTACTAACTACTGATAATCCAATTATCGATAATGATATTATCGATAGTTTCTATCCGCGGTTTCACAATTCCAGCCACAAAAAAAAACAGGAGGTCTTATGTCTACCCGAAATACCACCCTCGATCCGAAAATTTTAGCCGGTGCAAAAAAAGAATTCCTTGAAAAGGGATTTCTTCAAGCATCCTTACAATCCATTTGTTCCCAAGCGGGGGTAACCACCGGAGCCATTTACAAACGCTACCGGGGAAAAGAAGAACTCTTTAACCACGTGGTGGAACCGGCCGTTACCATGCTAAATACCCTGCTAAAACACAGTCTGAATCTCAATGAAAAAAGGGTTCAAGAGGACGCCATGGACGAAAATTGGACCCAATCTTTGGAAAACACCAAGTACTGGATTCGAGAACTTTTCCGAGAAAAGGAAACCTTTAAAATCCTCGTTTCCAAAGCGGAAGGAACCCGGTATTCCAACTTTGTCCATGACTTTATCCAAGAGTACTTCACCGCTTCCTACGAATTTATGAAAGAGTTGGAAACCCGGGGAGTTATGAAGGTAAATCTTTCTTATGAGGAGTATCACATTTTAATCACTTCCTACTGCACGGCGGTCTTTGAAATGTTTACCCATGACTTCACCTTAGAACAAGCCTTGACCTTTGCCCCCAAAATTGACCGTTTCTTTGCCTGGAAGGAAATTATTGAACTCTAGTAAAAACAAAAGGAGAAAAAAATGAAAATCGAAAAAAGCAAAAATCCCAACCGACTTACGGTCAGGGACGTGGTCACCATCGCCATCGGTTTTGTCTTGATGCTCTTGGTATACCTGCTGGCCTCTCCCATCGGATTCAATCCCAAAACCTACCTGTTTATTCACCCGATTTGTTCCCTCTTTTGGGGAACGCTTTTCCTTTTGGTTTATACCAAGGTAAACAAAAACTTCGTACCCCTCATCTTCAGCACGGTCATTGCGCTGGTTTCCCTTCCTTATCATATCGGGGTGGCTTTGTTCATCTTTTCCGGAGGGATTATCGCAGAAATTCTGTGGCGAAAGATGGACCGAAAAAAGATCAAGACCATGGGCATTGTTTTCGTAATACAAATCTTTTTTTGGTACTTGGGAGTCACCCTTCCCCTCATCTTTATGCTGGAAAAGATGAGGGAAAACGCCCCGGAATATTCGGAATTATTCGGTTCCATAGGCCAAGTGATTACCCCCCAACTGGAGCTTTTGGGAATTTTAGCCTTATTGGTCGGATGCCTCATCGGCCTCTTGATCGGAAAGAAAATCCTCAAAAAACACTTTGAAAAAGCAGGCATCGTTTCATGATTCAAGACTTTGATCCCCGATACAAAATTTTTCTGGCCCTGCTCCTGTCCTATATTTCCTTTGCCATGGACCACTCCTTGGGTTTGATGGTCAACTATGTTTTGGTCCTCTTCCTGTTTTTTATCATCCGTGCCGGGGAGTCGGCTTTCAAAGTAGGCCTCTTCGTCTTGATCTTGTTTGCCTTAAACTTCTTTTTCCTTGAATTTTTCCACTTGGTGTCGGTTTTTCGGTTCTTGGAAGTCGGTGTCATCTTCCTACTGAAACTGTCCACCTTTGGAATCATGATCTATTGGATTTCCTTGAAGATGAAAACCGGGCACTTTATCGTGGCCATGCAATCCCTGCGATTGCCCAAAAGTGTCATTATTATCCTGGCCGTGGTTTTACGATTTTTCCCCACCTTAAAGGTGGAATTAAGTTGTATCAAAAATGCTATGAAGTTAAGGGGCATCCATTTTACCCTCAAAAACCTGTTGATCAAGCCCTTTCGAACCCTGGAATACACGGGTGTTCCTTTGATCATGAGAAGTATGACCGTCAGCGACCAACTCTCTGCGGCCGCAGTGAGCAGAGGCCTGGACCTGAAGGGAAAAAACACCTCCTACATTCCCTTAAGCATGAAGGCAGGCTCCTTGGCTCTCACCCTTTCGATAACCTTCTTAAGCCTTCTCAACCTGTATTTTAGTAAAACCCTCTATTAAGCGGAGAACCATCCATGATTCAAATAAAGAATGTTTCCTTTCGATATCCCAATGCAAAAGAAGAGATCTTATCCCACATCAACTTGTCGGTTGCTCCCGGAGAGTTCATCGCCCTTCTGGGGCCTTCCGGTTCGGGGAAAACCAGCCTAACTCGCTTGGTTAACGGTCTGATTCCCGAATTTCACGATGGGGACTTAAGCGGAGAAATCCGAGTAAACGGAGAAGATATTTTGCAACGATACGTGAGCGAAATCGCCGCCACCGTGGGTAGTGTCTTTCAGGATCCTCGAGGTCAATTTTTTTCCACCGATACCACCTCCGAGTTGGCCTTTTGTTTGGAAAACAACCGGGTACCCACCGAGAAAATCGTTCAAAGGGTAGAACAAACCATAAAAGATTTGGAACTGGAACATCTGGTGGGAAAGAGTATCTTTGAACTGTCGGGCGGAGAAAAACAACAGATTGCCATCGGTTCGGTCTATGCCTTCTCTCCAAAAGTCCTGGTTTTCGATGAGCCCAGCGCCAATTTAGACCCTTTGGGCATCAAGCGATTGGCAAAAATACTAAAAACGTTAAAGGAAAACGGCTATACCATCCTCATTGCCGAACACCGAATCAACTACCTCTTGCCCCTTTTGGATCGGGCCGTCTATCTAAAAAAGGGTGCCATTGAAAAAGTGTATCTTCCCCAAGAACTGACCTCCATGAGCAATGAAGAAAGAAAGAAAAACGGTCTTCGTTTGCTTTCCCGAACACACTTGGAAAAAGAAGGCCAACAGCCAACATTGGGGAAAACCCTATTGGAAGTGAAAAATCTAACCTATTATTACCAAAAGGATCAACCTCTTTTAAAAAACATCGATTTTACCCTGCGACAAGGGGAAGTCATCGGAATCAA
>PDWI01010543.1_pt1 | contig 10333 bp, 8 predicted proteins | sample 1430891 | NCBI WGS metagenome assembly PDWI01 (sample SAMN01162508, study PRJNA174530) | Oral metagenome, whole genome shotgun sequencing project. | biome: Marine environment; feature: Marine mammal; material: Swab sample of the gingival sulcus; isolation source: swab sample of gingival sulcus... | reverse complement strand
TGCTACACGGTGTCCTTCTTTACGCCATTTAGCAATAGTTTCGTTGCCATCAGGGAAACGGCTGTTACCCATAGATAGGGCGTGAAGTGGAATGTCGGGACGACTCCATGCTTCTGATGCAGGAGAAAAATCATCTGTATTAATTTCTCCTTCTACTTTATATACCTTTACTTTTATTTCTTCGGGTAATTCTTCTCTTGATGTAAACCAGTCTGCATTTGCCCAAGATTCTAAAACTTGTTTTGCAGAAGTATTGGTCTTTGATAACTCTACAATTTTATCAAAAGCATCATATACTAATATTACTTTTCCTAGTGCTTTTACAGCTTTATCGGATAACGACTCGATACTTAAAGCATCAATTAAAGGCTGTACGTTATAACCTCCGACCATTGTTCCTAAAATCTCTATGGCTTTTTCGGGAGTAATAAGTGGTGAACTGTATTTTCCTTTTATAATTCCGTCTAAAAATTCAGCTTTTACTTTTGCAGACGGCGTTACACCGGGTGAAATTCTGTTAATAAATAAAAACTCTAAGGTTTGTTTTTGGTTTTCCTCAGGATTTTGAATTAAGTCACATAAATCTTGAGTGTCTTTTTCATTAAGAGGCAAAGGCGGAATACCTTGTTCTGCTCGCTCTTTTTCGTGTTCTAAGTATCTTTTTAATAACATTTTATATATAAAATTAAAGTCTTTAATTATAAAAATATTAATAGCAAAAATATATGTTTTTAATAAATAACAAACATAAAACGATAAATATTTATATATGATATATGAAAAGGTGTTTAAGTGTTTGGTAGTAAGTGTGTTGAAGGGTGGGTGTCGTAAATATTGCTCCATGCGTTTGGGGAGGGTGGTGGAAATCTTTTATTTTGTTGTTGTCGTATTTTTATGTAAAAAAAAAGTTTTATAGATAAATGTAAACTTATTTTTATTATATTTGCAATATATTCTTATTTTATATTAAAAGTAAACTTAATTATTAAAAGAAAGGAGGAGGTATGACATAACTAATTTCTAAATATGTTCTATTTGTTGTAAAATAAATAAAAAGAACTTTTAAATAAATTATATTAAATAATGCTGTGAATTCAGAAAATGTTTAACAAGAGGTTTTTATATCTCATAAATTTTAAGGAAAATGAAAGATTATATTTTAAACAATTTATTTATTAAAATAATTATAATTATATTTATAACATTAACATTCTCATGTGAGAAAAAAACAGAAGATATTTTAATGAATATGGAGTCAGAAAGTAACAATCAATTAACACTTAAGGAAGAGCCAGACCCCCCAAGTGGATGTGTTAAGTTATTACAAATAAACCGTGGAACTAAAACATATGATGAAGAAACTCAAACAAAATTTTGTGAGAATTCAAAGAAGTGGTGCTGGTTATGGTTTCAACCTTGTGATGAGAAAGGAGTAAGTAATGGAGGTACAACAATTATAAAGTTAAATTTAAAAGCAAAAGAACTTAAGTTAAAGATATATCTTGGTAAATTATCATCTCAAGATAGAAGATTATGGGAAAGAGATAGAAGTATTGGATATGTAGATATAACAGATACTATTTCTGTTGATGATAAACTTTTATTAAAAGAACTTGGTTTAAAAGAACCTATATATATAAAACAAGATAAATATAAAATACAAAATATCGGTAGAGATGAGATAGTCCTTAATTTATCATTATTATAAATAAAATAAATGCAATGGAATTTATATGTTCATTGCATTTATTTTGCAATATATTAAAATGTTAAATATAAATTATAAATTTTATTTTAAACTTATTATAGTTTTAATATTCTTATTATTTACAAGTTGTAATTCTATTCAAATTTGTATTGAAACAAAAAGAAAAATTAAAACTTCTGATAGATATAGTAATCAAATACCATTGACCGTAAAAGAGCTAAAAGAACTGGTTGCTAAAGATACAATTCATTATAAAGTTGTTATATTTTATAGCCCTTGTTGTGCACCTTGTATAGAATATATGAAAACAGATTATAAGAATGCTTTACAGTCAGTAGATAATTCGGTAAAGTTTTATTTTATTTTAAATGATTGTGGTGGATTAAAATATAATGAAGCATTCTTGTTAAGTTCAGGTATTAACATTGATAAGATGTATTATATAAGAGATACATCATCAGATTTTTATTTTAAAACTTCAACAAACAGACAAGCAAATATTATTAATTATGTTTTTAATCCTTCAAAAAAAATAAATAGCAAACTTGGCGTTCCAATTACATGTATTGTTAGTAAAGATAATAAACTAAAACTACGTCAAAGTATTAAAATTGTTGAAAAAGATACCATAATAGTAACAAAACCGTATAGTTTAAGCAATGTAAAAAGTTTTAATTTTGATAAAATTGATTTTAATAAAGTCGAAAAATCAATAATTTTAAATTCTTCTACTTGTACTAATAAATGCCATTGAGGGTTGAATAACTGTATTCATTTTACTAACAAGTATTTGGTATTTTCATAATGAAAACCCTTGCAGGTTTTAGGTGTAAAAAAAGTGGTTATTTTTCTGTAATAAAAAATTCTGTTCGTCTGTTTTTTGCTCTACCGTATTCTGTTTCATTAGAGGCAATTGGCTTGTCTGGACCATATCCGCGATATTTTAATCTAGATTCAGATATTCCTTTTGATATTAGGTATTTATAGACGGCTTGAGCTCTTTGGTTAGACAGCTTTATATTAGATTGATATAGTCCTACATTATCGGTGTGTCCTCTAATTTCTACTTTTACATTAGGATTAGTATTCATAAATTCTACAAAACCGTCAAGTACTACAAAACTTTTGTTGCTTATATTATACGAAGCAGTTTCATAATATATATCTTTTATTTCTACAGTTTTTCCTACTTCTATAGGTTTTACTTCAAAGTTTACTTCTACGGGTTCTATAAATGTTTCTTCGGTTGGTTCTATTAGTGCCGATGTATAACTGTAGTCTTCTTTTTTTACTACCATTAAATATTCGTCTGTTTTTTCTGTCTCGTTTTTGGTGTCTTCTACTGTTACTGCAACGGCATAATTTCCTGTTTCGGGGTTAACAATTCCTTCGGAGACTTCTTTTGTTCTAACGTTTCTAACTTCTAGTTCTGCATCGGTAATTGCTACACCGTTATCGTCAATAAGTTTTCCTTTTACTAGAAATACTTTTTCAGGTCTGGCTTCGGGGTATAGTTCAAAGGAGTATATGTCCCAACCTCCTTTACCTCTAAGGTCGTTAGATGCAAAATAAGCTTTTGTTCCTTCTGTGTTTACAATAAAGCCAATGTCATTGCTTTTGGTATTTATTGGATATCCTATATTTACGGGCTTGCTCCAAACAGAGTCTCTAAACTTTGAAAATAGTATGTCTAATCCACCTATGCCGAGATGTCCGTCAGATGAGAAGTAAAGTGTTTGGCTGTCGGAGTGAATAAAAGGTGATTTCTCGTTTCCGGGAGTATTTATTACTTCACCCATGTTTTGAGGATTACCCCAAGAGCCATCTTCGTTTTTTTTACAAAAATAAATATCCGAGGTAGGGTGATTTGGGTCAAAACCAATATTGCTTTCTCGAATACTGGCAAAGTATAATATTTGTCCGTCAGAAGAGATGCTAGGTTGCGACTCCCATGTTCTTAATCCGTTAATATTAGTACCTACGCTTTTGAGTTTGTTCCAACCACTTCCCGAACGAGTAGTATAATATATGTCGCAATTATCATAATCGGCACTTACAGGTTTACATATAGTAACATACATGGTGTTGTTGTCAATTGTTATAGATGATGCTCCTTGATTAAGGCCTGTGTTAAAAGGATAGGGGAGGGCTTTTATTTCTTCAAATTTTAATCCTGACCTATCTGTGGCTTTAGCCATTGTATATTCTTCGGTGTACTTGTCTCCATAAATAGATGTGATATCTTTTTTCATGTATCTATGTGTGAAAAATGCTTTAGTACCGTCCGGAGATATTATAGGTAAATATTCATCGTTATCAGTTGATATCCCTTCGACAACAACAGGGTTGAAAGGAACAGGATTGTGTGTTAGTTTTAAATATTGTTTAATGTAATTCATAGTGTTTTCCGCATCGGCATAATACTTTGAATTTCGATTGGAATTTTTTATAAAAATATTTAAGTATTTTTTTGATGTTTCAAAATCATCTTTGGCAAAAAATATTTTACCAAGTTTGTAATTAGTTTCGTAGTTCTGAAAAGCCGGACAAGTAGAGGCAACTCTTTCAAGAGATTTTACATATTTTGCATAAAAAATATTTCTGCTTTTACTGTCTTGTGCATTGTTGTATTTAAAATAGTTTATTTCCGAAACAGCAACCCATACTTCTGTAAAATCGGGTTCTTCTTCTATTATTTTAGCAAATTCTATTTCTGCTTCTTTAAGTTTGCCGGAGTTTAAATTCTTAATGGCTTTGTCATATCTTTTTATAATTTTTTTACTGTCTATATCATTACAAAAGTCATCATTGTATTGACCACATACTGTTATGCTTATAAGTATAACCGAAAATAATATGTATATTTTATTTAACATAGTTTGTAAATATAACAGCAAAGATATTTTATTATATTTTTATAACGTAAAAATATTTGTTTAATTATTGTCTTTTATGAAAAATCTTATTAAAAATTGAGCTTTTCATAACTAAAACCCTTACGTATTTTAAGTTCCACCTCAATAAATTGCATTTACTAATGCAACTTACATGCCTTTATCTTAAAATATCTAATAAATCTACTGCAAGTTGTTTCTTAAAAGGTGTTAGTTTTGTTAATTCGGATTTTAATATTTTCAAACATTTTTCACGAATTTCCGGTTTTATAGTGTCGGCACTTTGTTGCATTAGCGTTAGAGCTTCAAGACTAGCGGTGTCTTCGCATTGTATAAATATTTTTATAAAAACGCTTATGTCTTCAAATTTTATTGAAGATTGCCATAATGCAGATATAAAATCTGTCATTTTGCTACTTCTTATATAATCCTCTAAGGTATTACTTATAATTAAGTTGTACTTGCTGTCTTTTATATCTCTAAATAGGTTAAGCGTTTCTTTTGTAATATTTTGCGAAGATGTGTTAAAATAAAGTTCCATAAGTGGTTTTATTACATAAGTTTCTCCGCTTTCACGAATGTCGTTTATTGATTTTATAATAACCTTTTCGTCTTTGCTTTTAAGGTTTGCTAATATTTGTTTTTCTAAAACAGAAAGTTTTTTGTTTGATGTCATATTATTTTTTACAAAGTAATGGTTAAAATTTTATTTTTCAGTTTTACCGGCAACAACTATAACTATCTCGCCTTTTATAGTTTTAGAGCTAAAATACTGTTTTAATTCTAATAAAGTTCCTCGTATGTTTTCTTCGTGAATTTTTGATATTTCTCTTGATACAGATGCTATTCTATTTTCGCCAAAATATTCGATAAACAGGTCTATCGTTTTAAGTAGTCTGAATGGGGACTCATAAAATACCATTGTTCTTTTTTCTTCAAAAAGTTCTTTTATTTTTTTATGCCTTCCTTTTTTTTGAGGTAAAAAACCTTCAAAGCAAAACCTGTCCGAAGGTATTCCTGACACCGCAATAGCCGGTATTAAGGCTGTTGCACCGGGCAAACATTCTATTTTTATGCCTTTATCAACGCAAGTTCGCACCAATAAAAAACCAGGGTCAGATATTGCAGGTGTTCCGGCATCTGTAATAAGAGCATAAGATTCACCTTTTATTATGTTGTCGGAGATATGTTCAACAAGATTATGCTCGTTAAATTTGTGATGACTAAACATCTTTGTTTCTATTCCAAAATATTTAAGTAAATATCCGCTTTTACGGGTGTCTTCGGCTAGTATATAATCAACTTGTTTTAAGACATTTATTGCCCTAAAAGTCATGTCGTCTAAATTCCCGATAGGTGTTGGAACAAGATATAGTTTACTCATATTGATTTACAAAATTAACTAACAATTTGAATAAAGAATTATATCCTGCAAGGGATAAATATTCGGGTTTATCTTTGGGATTATGATAGTAAGCATTGCCTCCCATAGTGTAAATAAATACTGCCGGAACTCCTTTTGCATGAAATGGATAATGGTCGCTATTAGCAGTTTCGCCTCTTGGTTTTAGATTATCAAAAAACTTATTTTCATTATTTATCGTTTCAAAGGTATTCCAGATTTTTTCGTAGCCTTTGGCTGCTCCGTTAACTATTGTTATACCATCATCTCCTGTGCCGACAATATCAAGGTTTAAAACCATTTTTATTTTTGATAAATCAAAAAAAGGGTGTTGTACATAATGAATAGAACCAAAAAGTCCGGCTTCCTCGCCTGCAAAAAATATGAAAACAATAGAGTATTTATTTTTTAATTTAGAATAATAATCTGCAAAATCTAAAACCATAGCTGTACCGCTACCATTATCGCTTGCTCCGGGTATATAAACGTCTTTACCCATTCGCCCAAGATGGTCGTAATGAGCTGTAAAAACAATATATTCGTCGGTTTCGCCTTCGAGATAGCCTATAACGTTCTTTATTTTATAATCTTTTTCAAATTTAGGATTTACTTTTATATACATGTTTTTTGCATTTGCAGGATAACTTGTACGTTTTAACTGTACTATCGGATATGAGTTCTGATAAGTGCTTACTGTCCACATAAGTTCTTTGTCGATAAGTTCTACAATACCACCAAAATATTTGTTGTAACGAGTGATTACTCTATAGAACTTTTTTATAGAATTGTTTTCTATCTGCGGATAGTCTATAACTAATAACATGTCTTTATAAACTTCTTTATTTAATAGGTCTTTAAATTTGACAGTATCGTTTAACAATATAGAGTCCGGTTTATAAAGTTGATAATTTGTATTTGTAGCCGGCGAAGCCGAACCTATTAAAAACTCTACTCCTGCAACTAGTGGTTTGTCGTTAATTTTAACTTCTATTTCATCTTTAAATGTGTTTACATTGATGGTGAAATCTTGAAAATAATCTTTTCCAAAAGGTTTTAAACCTATCTTTTTCATTTCTTCAGCTAAATAATCTGCTGCTTTATTACAACCGTTATTTACGTAGCCTCTACCATGATATTCTTCGGAACAAAGTGTTTTTAGTCTGCTTAATGTTTTTTCTTTATTTTGTGAATAAGAATTTATTGAAAATCCCAACACAATCATTAACAATATTGATAATTTATAAGATTTCATAATTTAAATTTTTGCTTATAATTTTATGTATTTTCTTTTAACGGTATTTATAAAGTTAGATACTGTTTCGTCAGAATTATCCCAATCGAAATTAGATTTAATATATGAGTCGGCAGTGTCGAATGAGTTTAGAGAATTTAGATGTTCTATGGTTTGCTCAAACATATCGCTATTGCCATTAAACAACTCTCTGATGTACAAAAACCTATCGCCTATGCCAATAGCTGCTTTTATGTCCGAAATAGGTTTCTGACTTATCTTACTAGCGATGTCGTTTTGATTGTTGTTAGCAAGACGCTCGTTTAAGGACTCTTTGTTTTGCCCTAAAGTCTCTCCAAGTGTTTTAAGGTTAGATTGCTGATTTGAAAAAAGAGTTTGTTGCTGAGGAGTTTCTTTTTTTATACTATCATCTACTTCACTATTTTTTTCTGTGGTTTCTGTAGTTTCTATCTGTTCTATCGGTTTTTCGGTTTTGTCCTCAGAGATTATAGTTTTTTCTTCTTCTATTTCATTTTTTGAAATTTCTATTTTTTCAGGTTTATCCTCTTTTTTATCCTCTAATTCTTCAGTTTTATTTTGTTGCGGATTTATAATTTCTTCTTCTTTTTCTATATTATTTAATTTTATTTCGTTCTCAGAGATAACATTATTTTCTATCTTCATAGAATTTATTAATACATATAACTCTCTGATATTCTGCAATATAATATCTTTTTCTATTAGCGATATTTGTTCGTTTTCTAGTTCTAATAATAATGTATTTATGTTTTTTAATTTTTCTTTTATTACTAATAAATTTTTCATGAAGATAAATTTTTTAAATTTGTGATTAAATATTTTACAAAATTAGAAAAAAAATTTTAAAATGTTTCTTGAACAACCTAAAAAAGGAGAACCTAAAAAAGGCTGGATAGAAGTTATAGCTGGTTCGATGTTTTCGGGAAAGACAGAAGAACTTATTAGGCGTTTGAGGCGAGCGGAATTTGCTAAACAAAGTGTCGAAATTTTTAAGCCTTGTGTTGATGTTAGATATAGCGAAGAAGATGTCGTTTCGCATAATAGTACATCTATACGTTCTACACCAATAGATTTGTCGTCTAAAATTTTATTTTTAGCAGATAATGTTGATGTAATTGGTATAGACGAAGCACAATTTTTTGATGAAGGTATAGTTGATGTTTGTATAAAATTGGCAGACCAAGGCATAAGAGTTATTGTTGCAGGTTTAGATATGGATTTTGCCGGCAGACCTTTTGGTCCAATGCCTGCACTTTTTGCGATTGCCGAATATGTTACAAAAGTTCATGCCGTTTGTATGCACTGTGGCGAATTAGCACAATACAGCTATCGAAAATCACAAAGCGGTGATGTTGTCTTGCTGGGCGAAAAAGATATATACGAACCATTATGTAGAACTTGCTATAACAAAGCAACAAAGTATTAGACCAAAATAATATAATGCAATTATACAACATAAAAGATATTGTTAAAACTGTTGACTGTCAGCTTATTGGGAGCACCAATAACGTGTTTGACAAAATAATTATCGACAGTAGAAAAATAGTTTATTATAAAAACTGTCTTTTTTTTGCCTTTGTAGGAAAACAACACGATGGTCATAAATTTATAGACGAACTTTACAAAAAAGGAGTAAGGTCTTTTGTAATAAGCAAAGATGTTGATGTAACAAAATATCCCCAAGCATCTTTTATAAAAGTAAAAGACTCTCTTATAGCATTACATCAAATTGCTTATACCAAAAGCTTGTCATATAATAACACTTTAGTTTCAATAACCGGAAGTAATGGTAAAACTATAGTAAAAGAATGGCTATATCATTTACTTTCGGAGCAACTTAAAATATCAAAAAGCCCTAAAAGTTATAATTCGCAACTTGGAGTTCCATTGTCAATATTGATGCTAGATAAAGAATCCGATTTGGCTATAATCGAAGCCGGCATCTCTAAACCTGGAGAAATGGAGAAACTCGAGAAAATAATAAATCCCCAAATAGGAATATTAACCAATATTGGAGAAGCTCATCAAAGTAATTTTAAAAATATAGAAGAAAAAATAAACGAAAAATTAAAACTTTTTAAAAGATGTAAAACAGTAATATGCAATTATGAGTTTAAGAAATATTTAGACAAAAAAAACACCTTAACATGGTCGTGCAAAAACAAAAATGCCGACATTTTTAATATAAAAAATATAGTATCAAACGACCAAACAAGTATTAAATTAAAGTATAAGGAAGAAATATATACAATAAATATCCCATTTACCGATACAGGCTCTATTTCAAATGCTATTACATGTTTTTGCTATATTTGTTTACAATCGTTTCAAACAGATGATAAAATAATTAACCGATTTTCTAATCTTCCTGTTATCCGAATGCGTTTAGAAACATTAGAAGCAATAAATAATAGCATACTAATAAACGACAGTTATAATTCTGACCTAAATTCTTTAGAAATAGCAATAGATTACTTATTGCAAAAAAAAGGTAATAAAGAAACATGTTTGATAATGTCTGACATTATAGAAAACACTTCTAAAACCGATGAGCTTTATAAAGAAATATCGAATTTGGTAAAAAATAAACACATTGATAATTTTATAGGTATTGGAGAACAGCTATGTAAACATAAAGATTTATTTAAAACTCAATCACAATTTTACTTAGATACCAAATCATTTATAAACGAAATAAATTTTAGTAAATTTATTTCAAAAGCCATATTATTAAAAGGTGCAAGAGATTTCAGGTTTGAATTAATCTCAAAACGACTTCAACTTAAAACCCACGAATCGTATTTAGAAACAGACCTAAATATAATGCGAGACAATCTTTTATATTTTAAATCTCTGTTAAAACCCTCAACTAAGATAATGGCAATGGTAAAAGCCTATTCATACGGTAGCGGTTATCGTGAAATTGCATCGTTTTTACAACACAATCGCATTGATTATCTTACTGTTGCATATACTGACGAAGGTGTCGAGCTTAGAAATTATGGCATAAAAACACCAATAATGGTAATGAATCCCTCTTCGAGAGATTTTAATAAAAT
>PDWI01010542.1_pt1 | contig 10336 bp, 11 predicted proteins | sample 1430891 | NCBI WGS metagenome assembly PDWI01 (sample SAMN01162508, study PRJNA174530) | Oral metagenome, whole genome shotgun sequencing project. | biome: Marine environment; feature: Marine mammal; material: Swab sample of the gingival sulcus; isolation source: swab sample of gingival sulcus... | reverse complement strand
CTGGGCCACTGACCTGCGGGCCGAATGTAGCGCCATTGATGTGCCGGTGTTGCTGATCCACGGTGACGGCGACCAAAATGTCCCGATCGATAAATCGAGCCGCCGCGCGGCGCAGCAAATCCCGGACGCCAAGCTGGTGGTTATCCCCGGCGGCCCGCACGGCGTAAACGTGTCGCATCGTGAGGCCTGGGAAGCTGCCCTGCTCGGCTTCCTAGCGGAGCATCAACTTTAGTAGACGGTATCGCGCTAAGGGTAGTGAGTGGAGTGTCGAAAATGGCGCTGCAGCTATCTAATGAGGTTAAGTTAATGCTCGGCCACGATGGTGTGGCGGTGGACAGCAGGTTCTCACCGATCAGCTGTTGACTGTGTAGGCAGAATTACCCCCATAATTCTGCCTACACTAATTTTCCGGCACTGCGCCAAACTGCACGCTGCGGCAAAGCTGCCAGCAGCTAGGGCGTCGGCAACGTGACTACGAGCACCCATTCGCCGTTATCTATGTATGCCTCGCTAGTGCCGTTGAGCAATCGGCAGCGTTCCGCGATACCCATTAGCCCGAGCCCAGGTTCGCCGTCTTCGGCCAACGGGACCACGTCATTGCTGAAGGTAGCGACTATGGCGGAGCGAGTCTGGGTGATGTCAAAGCCGCACTTGCCGCCGGGTGGCGCGTGCTTGATGATGTTGTTGCTCGCTTCCAGCAGGATCTTGGAAAGCGTGGTAGCCCTGGCTGGCGAGATCCGCTCCACCTCGATGTTGGTGGTGACCTTTAGGCCCGCCTGGCGAAGGCGTTTTGCCTGCTCGGCGACCGCCTGATGGAGGGTCTGCCGGTCGGTTGAATCTTTGGCCGCGACCGGCTCGGGATCGCCGGTCGGGTCGCGGAGTGCCGAAAGCAGCTGCCGGAGGTCTTGGGCAGCACCGGAACAATCTTCAGCGACCGCCTCCAGCTCGCGCTTGGTCTCGTCCGGCACGTTAGGCTCAGTCGCAGCTAACCGGGCTCGCATCGCCGCGTGGGACAGCGACTGCGCGACAGTGTCGTGTAATTCACGAGCCAGGTCTAGTCGCAGCTTTGCTAGCTGCTGGTTGGCCTTGATCTGCTCTTTGCTTACCTGATCGGTTGTTTCTCGGTACAGCAGGCCACCGGCTGCAGACACCGCAAGCAGGACGGTGACGACGACCAGGGTGGAGAACTGATCCTCCGCGGTTTGGGTGGCGTGGAACACCATCACTGAGTAGACGGTAGCTACCAGGGCTATCGAGACCAGGGTGCGCAGAGCAAAGCGAAGCCGCATCGCAGCGAATAGATTGATTAAGAGGGCGATGCCAGCGATGGTTATCAGGTATGACGGGACGAAAAACTTTGCTAGCAGCAGCAGTACGGACGCTAGTGCGGTGCTGCGGGGAAAGCGGGAACTGAGCGCCGCCGAGATCAGAATGGCTATGTCAACAAAGAATTGAAGCGTTGGCCAGGTATTGGAACTGGCCACTACCAGAAAGAAAACTACTAAGGCGAGCAGCGGCTCAATCCAATACTTTGTGTTTTGATTCGCTGCGGCGGTAGCCATAGTGCAATATTAGCCAGTAGGGAGCTGGTGGCGCTCATTTCTCGAGAACACCTCGCCCCTAGCCAGAAACGACAGTTACCGACGCAGCCGACGCTTGTGGCGGCGCTGACAAACCCCGAGCCAAGGGAACAGATGGCAGATCCACAAAGACGGCAGCTTTCGGCCGCCGTAATAAGTTGTTGCGCCGCTCAAGACTCCTACGTAGGTCAAGATATCCAGCGTCAAACCTAGATCGAATGCCTCTCCTAGCATGTTTCCTCCCCAGCCAAGTCCAAGCGCGTTGTGAATGCGGCGTCGCCAGCCGCCCATGAAACGAAAATCAACTAATGGTGATTCTAGTACAACCAGGCCGACTCCGCATCCAGTGAGCGTTCGAGCTAGCTGATGAGACCCCAATCGTGGGCCAAAATTGCTAGTGAGGTCCGGTTGGGCCGATCAAGCCTAGTTAGCAAGCGCGAAACGTAGGTTTTCACCGTGCTCGGCGCCAAGAAAACTTCCTGCGCGATCTCCGCATTGCTCAGCCCCTGGCCGACGAGCGCGATCAGCCGCAGATCGCTTTCGGATAGGTCTACCGGAGGTTCCGAGGCGGACCGGTTGCGGCGCAGCAGATTCGCCAGCAACTTAGGCGAGACCAGCGAATCACCAGTGTGGGCGCTGCGGATGCTGTGCAGCACCAGCCCCGGGCTGTCGGTCTTCAGCAGGAAGCCGGATGCGCCCGCAGCAAGGGCAGCCATCATGGTCTCGTCGTCACCAAAGGCGGTGAAGCAGACCACCGCGCAGCCGATATCGGGGGCAGTCAGCTTGCGGGTCACCTCAATGCCGTTAAGGATCGGCATGTGGATGTCGAGCACCGCGACGTCTGGTTTTACCGAGCGAGCCAACTCGACAGCGCTATGGCCATCGGTGACTGCCCCGACAAGGACGCAATCAGCGGCCTTCTCTAGATATGCGCGCAGGGCGCGCAGCGCCAGCGGATCGTCTTCCGCCACCATGACCCGGATTGCGGTTTCCATAGTGTGACCCTAGTACACTCCGGCTGCTTCGGTTGCTTGTCGAGCCTGGATAATCAAAGATGGCTACCGTGTTGCGGGCAAATCAGCTAGAAATCCGGGTTGCGGCTCGGTTGCTGTTGGATCAGGTCACGTTCCAGGTCGGTGCCGGTGACCGGATTGGACTGGTTGGCCGCAACGGGGCTGGCAAAACCACCCTGACGCGAGTACTTGCCGGGGAACTCTTACCGGCAGCTGGCACCGTGCAGCGAACCGGCACGATCGGCTACTTGCCGCAGGACCCAAGGTCGGGCGACCCGGAACAAATCGCGCGGGACCGGATACTTGGGGCCCGCGGGTTAGACGCGGTAGTTCGACGGCTGCGCAAGGCAGAAGAGGCGATGGCCCTGGAAGAGGGCCAACAACGCAAGAAAGCAATGGCGGCGTATTCGGCCGCCGAGGCAGCGTTGTATTCGGCCGGGGGATACGGGGTAGCAGCGCAGGCCGCCCGGATAGCTGCGAACCTGGGCATCCCCGAACGCGTACTCGCGCAGCCGCTCAAGACGCTCTCCGGCGGGCAGCGGCGTCGGATTGAGCTGGCAAGAATCTTGTTCTCGGATGCGCAGACGCTGTTGTTGGATGAGCCCACCAACCACCTGGACGCCGATTCGATTGGCTGGCTGCGAAGCTACCTGCAGTCGTTTTCCGGCGGCCTGATCGTGATCAGCCACGACACCTCGCTCCTGCAAGACGTGGTCAACAAGGTGTTTCACGTGGATGCCAACCGGGCCTGTCTAGACATGTATTCGCTGGACTGGCAGCACTACCTGACGCAGCGCGAAACCGATGAGAAGCGGCGCAAACGCCAACGCCGAAACGCCGAGCGTAAAGCTAGCCAGCTGCTGGCCCAAGCCGACAAGATGCGGGCCAAGGCAACCAAGGCCACCGCCGCCCAGAACATGGCGCGCCGGGCGGAGCAACTGTTGGCAGGCCTGGACGAGGAACGGGCGGCTGACCAGGTGGCCAAGATTCGGTTTCCCGCCCCGGCATCCTGCGGCAAGACGCCGTTGCGTGGCCAGGACCTGTCTAAAACCTATGGCTCACTAGAGGTCTTCACCGCCGTCGATTTGGCAATCGACAAGGGCTCCAAAGTAGTGGTGCTGGGGTTAAACGGCGCTGGCAAGACTACGCTGCTGCGCATCCTGGTCGGGCTAGAGCAACCCGACACCGGCTCCAGGGAACTCGGCCACGGCGCCAAGCTCGGCTACTACGCCCAGGAACATGAGACCCTCGACGTCGCGCGCAGCGTCTTGGCCAATATGCAGTCGGCCTCACCGGACCTCAGCGAAACCGAGGTGCGCAAAATCTTGGGGTCGTTCCTGTTTACCGGCGACGACGTAGAAAAACCGGCCGCGGTGCTCTCCGGCGGCGAAAAGACCCGGTTGGCGCTGGCGGCACTGGTCGTTTCTAAAGCGAATGTGCTGCTGCTCGACGAACCCACCAACAATCTTGATCCGGCTTCGCGGGCCGAGGTGCTGGCGGCGCTGCGGGCCTACGCCGGAGCGGTGGTGCTGGTAACCCATGATCCAGGCGCTGTGGCGGCGCTGGAGCCAGATCGGGTACTCGTCCTGCCTGACGGGGTCGAGGATCTGTGGAGCGACGAGTACGCCGAGCTGATCGACCTGGCCTGAGCGCGGTGAACGCGCAGCTTGGGTATTCATTTCTTCCCGGCGCAACCGGTGCGACCTAGGCTGATAGCGCGCAACAAGGAGGTGCACCGTGGCTCGAATCGCATTTGGAACCGGCGGCTGGCGGGCAATCATCGGAGATGAGTTCACTAGGGCCAACGTCAGGCTGCTATCGGCTGCGTTAGCCGAGCGCATCAAGGAAGAGGGGGCGGCGGCCAAGGGCATTGTGATCGGCTACGACCGTCGTTTCTTGTCTGCTGAGGCGGCCGAATGGGCGGCGGAGGTCTTTGCCGTCGAGGGGGTAGCCTGCCGACTAATCCGGCTATCGCAGGCGCCGACGCCGCTGATCATGTGGAGTGTCAAGACCCTCGACCTGCCCTACGGGATGGCCATCACCGCGTCGCACAACCCGGCGCTCTACAACGGCATCAAGGTGTTCACCGCAGGCGGCAAGGACGCGGACGAGGCCGTTACCAGCGACATTGAGCAGCGCATGGAGCGCCTCGCCGGGCCAGCCGAGGAGGCATTGGAAAAACTCAGCTACGACAAGGCATTGGCCCAGGGCCTGGTTAGCGAAATCAACCCGTTCAACGGCTACATCGACTCCATCATCGGCCAGGTCGATATGGAGGCAATCCGCAAGGCCCAGCTGAAGGTGGCGCTGGATCCGATGTTCGGGGTGTCGCGCACCTCGCTGCAGACGATCCTGCTTACAGCCCGCTGTGACGTGGAGGTCATCCACGACCGGCACGACACCCTGTTTGGCGGGCGGCTGCCGTCGCCGACCTCGGCCACCTTGGAGCCGCTGGCCCGCTACGTCGTGGAGAACGGCTGCGACATCGGCATCGCGACCGACGGCGATGCCGACCGGATCGGTGTCATCGACGACCAGGGCAACTTCCTGCACCCCAACCAGCTGCTGGTGATCCTCTACTACTACCTGCTGAAGTACAAGGGGTGGAGCGGCCCAGTCGTGCGCAACGTGGCCACCACGTCCCTGCTGGACGATGTGGCGAAACAGTTCGGCCAGGAATGCCACGAGGTGCCAGTCGGCTTCAAATGGATCTCGGGCAAGATGCTGGAAACCGGTGCCATCATCGGTGGCGAATCATCAGGCGGCCTGACCGTCCGCGGGCACATTTCCGGCAAGGACGGGATCTACGCCGCAGCCCTCCTAGTGGAGATGATCGCGGTGGTGGGTAAACCGATGAGCGAAATCTACGCCGAGATCACCGGCGCGTTCGCCCCGCACTACATGTCCGAACTGGACCTGGCGTTCCCGCCGGAACGCAAACCCGAGATCTACCAGCTGCTGATGGTCGATCGCAGGCTGCCGGAGTTCAGCGCAAACGTCGTCGACGTTTCCTACCGCGACGGCTGCAAGGTCTACTTCGACGAGGGCTGGATCATCGCTAGATTCTCCGGCACCGAGCCGCTGCTGCGAATCTTCTGCGAGATGCCGACCAAGGAGCGCGCCGAGCAGGTGGGCGCGGAGTTTAGGGCCTTCCTAGGCCTCGAATAGCGCGACAGTGACCTGGGCCTGGGTCGTGATCGCGGCCCCGGCCCCGGCCTGCTGGTGAAACGCGTTTGGCCCCATCGCGATTAGATCTTGCGCTTGCTCATCGGCAAGCTGCAATTTGATGCGCACGTCGACCGCCTCGACGAACCGAAACCCGGCCTCGCTAAAGCTTTGGTTGGCTTGGGCGAGCTTGGCCGGCCCGACAGCCAGCAGCTGGTGCCGCTCCCGCAGCTCCCGCAGGTGATCCGGCTTAGGCAAGACGAGCACTGCCAACCCGCCTGGGCGCAGCACCCGCTTAAACTCGGCTGGGTTGCGGGGTGCGAAGGCACAGATCAGCCCGTCGCAGCTGCCCGTGGCCACCGGCAGGCCAGCCCAGACATCGGCCACGACGGCCCCGATCCGGGGATGGCTGCGCGCCAGGCGGCGGCAGGCAGCCGCCGACACGTCGATCGCCACCCCCGCCGCAGCAGGGTTCAGTTCCAGTGCCGCCCGCAGGTACTCGCCGGTTCCAGCGCCAACCTCGATCAGGGTGTTCCGGCCGGTCAGCTGGGACGCGACCTGCCCAATGATGGGCGCGTAACAGCCGGTGCCCAGGAAGCGCTGCCTAGCCGCCAGCATCGCGGCGGTGTCGGCATTGCTGGGCGCGGCCCGGGACAACAGGTTGACGTATCCCTGCTTGGCGATGTCGAAGCTGTGGCCACTGTCGCAGCAAATCGTCCTCGCTAGCAGCCGGAATGAGCCGCCGCAGTGCGGGCAACGAAGTAGCTCGATTACTTCGGCCAGGCCTATGGGGCTAGTCATGAATTGACCGAGGTGGACGTCATGACCAGCAGTGTATTGCTGTCGGTGCCGCTGGGTCCCGGTGCGCTAAGTTGGCTGCGTGACTCACTCTCGCGTCGTATTGATCTCTGGCGGTTCCCGTGGCATTGGGTGGGCGCTGGCCACCCAGTTTCGCGACCAGGGCTACCGCGTCGCTGCCACCTATCGCTCCGGCGAGGTCCCGGCCGGGGTGCTGGGGCTGTCCTGCGATGTCACTGACCAAGCGCAGGTAGAGGCCGCCTTCGGACAGGTCGAACAAGAATTGGGGCCGGTTGAGGTGCTGATCGCCAATGCTGGCATCACCCGCGACCGCCTGCTCGCCCGCATGTCCGATGAGGACTGGCAGGCAGTGCTCGACACCAATCTGACCGGCACCTTTCGGCTGGTGCGCCGGGCAAGCCGGGCCATGACCCGCGCCCGCTTCGGACGGATCGTGCTGATCTCGTCGGTGGTAGCCGCCACCGGCTCGCCGGGACAGGTCAACTATGCCGCGAGCAAAGCCGCCCTAGTCGGGCTGGCGCGTAGCCTGACCCGGGAGCTCGGCGGCCGGTCAATCACTGCCAACGTCATCGCCCCAGGCTTCATCGAGACCGCGATGACGGACCAATTGGCGGCTGATGTGGCGGCTGAATATCGAGCCCGGATCCCGGCCGGACGACTGGGCCAGGTCGACGACGTCGCCGCCGCCGCCCTATTCCTGGCCTCGGATGCCGCCAGCTACATCTCCGGTGCCGTCATCCCAGTTGACGGCGGCCTGGGTATGGGCAACTGAGGAGGAACGACTGTGGGAATGCTGACCGGCAAAAACATTTTGGTCACCGGGGTGACCGCAACGAACTCGATCGCCTATGCCGTCGCGGATATCGCGGCAGCCGAGGGGGCAGGTGTCGCGGTGTCGGCCGCCGGTAGGGCCGTAAGCCTTGCCCGTCGGGTGACCCAGCGGCTGGACCCGGTGCCGCCGCTGCTGGAGGTGGACGTCACTAACGAGCAGCACCTGCACGACCTGCCTGCCATGTTGCAAGAGCATTTCCCGGACGGCCTGGATGGGGTGGTCCACTCGATCGCCTTCGCCGACCCGGAGCAGGCCCTTGGCGGCAAGTTCCTGCACACCAATTGGGACGCGGTGGCGACCGCGATGCAGGTGTCAGCTTTTTCGCTGAAGAGCTTGACTATGGCGGCCAAGCCGCTGCTGCGGCCGGGGGCTAGCGTGGTCGGGCTCACGTTCGACGCCACCGTGTCCTGGCCAGCCTACGACTGGATGGGGGTGGCCAAGGCGGCGTTGGAATCGACTTCTCGTTACCTGGCCCGCTATCTAGGCCCCGACGGCATCCGCTGCAATCTGGTCGCCGCCGGGCCGATTGATTCGCTGGCCAAACGGGCCATTCCAGGCGCGGAGCAATTCAACGGCGTGTGGTCCGAGCGGGCCCCCTTGGCCTGGGACAGCAAGGATGCGGTGCCCGCCGCGAAAGCCGTTGTCGCGCTGCTGAGCGATTGGTTCCCTGCCACCACCGGCGAGATGATCCACGTCGACGGCGGCTTGCATTCGACAGGTGCCTAGACCCGGGCCGGACTAGTACACTTGCCCCATGGAGGTGTTGGCAGAGCTAGCGGGGGTCACGGTGAGGCGCGGCCAGGCTTTCCTGATCGACGACCTTGACCTCACCATCTGCGACGGCCAACGCTGGGTCGTCATCGGCCCAAATGGTGCCGGGAAAACCACCTTGCTGCAACTGCTGGCAGCCCAGCTTTATCCCACTTTGGGCATGATGGAACTACTCGACGAATACGTCGGGGCAGTGGATGTTTTCGAGTTGCGACCCCGGATCGGCTTCGCTTCGGCCGCGTTGGCGGATCGCTTACCCAAGGGCGAGTCCGTGCAGAACGTCGTCATGTCAGCCGCCCACGGGGTAGTGGGGCGCTGGCGCGAAGAATACGAGGATGTCGACGTCGCTCGGGCCGCCCAACTGCTGTCGGCGTTGGGGGCGCAGCATCTTTCGGAACGCACCTTCGGCACGCTCAGCGAAGGCGAACGCAAACGAGTGCAGATCGCCAGGGCGCTGATGACGGACCCGGAGTTGCTGTTGCTCGACGAGCCAGCGGCCGGACTTGATCTGGCTGGCCGCGAGACCCTGGTGGCCGCCTTATCTGATCTTTGCTTAGACCCGGATGCCCCCACCACGGTGCTGGTGACTCACCACCTGGAAGAGATACCGCACGGCATCACCCACGCGCTGATCTTGGCTGGCGGTATAAAAGTGGCTGCTGGCCCCGTCGAGGAGACCCTCACCGACCAGTACCTGAGTACGGCTTTCGGTGTTAATCTTCGGGTGGAAAGACGGGATGGACGTTGGAGCGGACGGTGGGTGGCGAAACATGGGTAATGCCATATCTGAGTGGCTGGCAGCCAATGGCTGGCTTGGCTGGGGCGCACTGGCCTTGTTGCTTGCTGCCGCAGAGTTGCTCACCCTTGACCTGACGCTGTTGATGCTGGCGATCGGGGCCGTCGCTGGCGGGGTGACGGCGCTGGTGGTGCCTGACCTGTGGTGGTTGCAGATCATGGTGGCCCTGGCGGTCGCGGTGCTAACGCTGTTTCTGCTCCGCCCAACACTGCTCGACAAGGTTCGCAACGCGCCTGGTTACCGGTCCTCGCTGGAATCGCTGGTCGGCTCTACTGGCACCGCTACCGCCGCGATTACCGCCACCGAGGGCGAGGTGCGGGTGTCCGGCCAGATCTGGCAGGCGCGTTCCTTTGACCCTGCGGTGAAGATTTTGCAAGGCCAACCGATAGAAGTGTTTGGCCTCGATGGTGTCACCTTGATTGTCTACCCGAGCGGTCCGGCTAGGCCGCCACTCAACTACTCTCGGCCCTCGTAAAAGGAGAAAGCAATGGAGTTTCTGCAGGCTATTCCGGTGCTAGCGCTAATCGCGCTGGTCGTCATGTTCTTGAGCATGACGCTCAAGATCGTTCGGCAACAGCGGGTAGGGCTGGTCGAACGAATGGGTAAATACCAGCGCCGACTAGACCCAGGGCCGCACTTGCTGATCCCGTTCCTGGATCAGATCAAGTACATGATGGACATGCGTGAGGAGGTCGTGCCCTTCCCGCCGCAGGGCGTGATCACCGAGGACAACCTGATGGTGAGCATCGACTCGGTCATCTACTTCCAGATCGTCGATCCGATCCGGGCGGCCTACGAGGCGCAGAACTACCGGGGCGCCATCGAACAGCTGACGATGACCACGCTGCGTAACATCATCGGCGGCATGGATCTGGAGCGGGCGCTGACCTCGCGCGAAGAAATCAACCAGAAACTGCGGATGGTGCTGGACGAAGCCACTGGTAAGTGGGGCATCAAGGTTAACCGCGTCGAGTTGCGGGCAATTGATCCGCCGCCGACCATCCGAGACGCGATGGAAAAGGGTGCCCGTGCGGAGCGCGAGAAGCGAGCCCAGATCCTGCTGGCCGAGGGCCAGCGGCAGTCGCAGATTCTGCAGGCCGGTGGTGACCGGGAGTCGGCCATCTTGCGGGCCCAGGGTGACCGGGAGGCCGCGGTGCTGCGCGCACAGGCCGATCGGCAGTCGCAGATGCTGCGGTCCGAGGGCGAGGCGCAGGCAATCACCACCGTGTTCAACGCGATTCATGCCGGTGAACCGGATCAGGCACTGCTGGCCTACCAGTACATGCAGATGCTGCCCAGGCTCGCTCGTGGCGATTCCAACAAGGTTTGGATCGTGCCCAGCGAACTAAACGACGCACTG
>PDWI01010541.1_pt1 | contig 10336 bp, 11 predicted proteins | sample 1430891 | NCBI WGS metagenome assembly PDWI01 (sample SAMN01162508, study PRJNA174530) | Oral metagenome, whole genome shotgun sequencing project. | biome: Marine environment; feature: Marine mammal; material: Swab sample of the gingival sulcus; isolation source: swab sample of gingival sulcus... | reverse complement strand
TTTTAAAGCGCAATCTGAAAAAACTGGTATACCATATCAGACGCTGATTAATTTATATCTGTCAGATTGTGTAGCAAATAATAAGCAACTCGTGACAACATGGAAGTAACTAGCTATTTAGATTTTTAGTAGCTAATAAATCTTTCACCACTTCAGCGGCGATAACAAGACCAGCCACTGAAGGCACAAAGGCGACGCTACCAACGGTGGGGCGTCTTTCTTTTTGTTCAGTGGTATTTGTTTTAATAGGCGCTTCGCTGGAATAGACCACCTTAAGTGCTTTAACACCAAGCTTGCGCAACTCGCGCCGCATAATGCGGGCCAGTGGGTCGGTCGTCGTTTGGTAAACATCGCCGACTGTTATTTTAGTGGGATCAAGCTTATTGGCGGTACCCATACTTGAAATAATGGCAAGCTGATTCTTTTGACAATAGTCGATCAAATGTAATTTGGCGCTGACCATATCGATGGCATCGACGACGTAGTCGCAGTTTTTATCAAGTAATTGTGCGGCACTGTCGGCGTTATAAAGTGCTTGTTTAGCATTTACGACAAGGTCGGGGTTAATGGCTTGCAGGCGCGCTTTCATAACGTCTACCTTGGCTTTGCCGATTGTTTTGGTGGTAGCGTGAATTTGCCTGTTGATATTGCTTTCGGCAATCACGTCATTATCTATTAGAGTAAGCTTTCCAATACCGCTGCGGGCAAGCGCTTCGGCGACGTATGAACCAACGCCGCCAATGCCTAAAATGATGACGTGGCTACGTTTTAATTTGGCAAGGCCAGCTTTACCAATTAATAGTTCGGTTCTGGTAAAGATATTATTCATCGCTTTTTCCGTCTTCTAAATCATCAGATAGCGTTTTTTCGGCTTGCTTAGCGCTCAGCATTAGTGCAATACTGACAACTACAAAGCAACAAATTGTTGCAGTGATGCCAGCTAGCAATAAGTCGAGTAAGTTGCCGTAATTTTGACCTGATAATATTTTTGAAACGATCACGCCAATACCAGCAGCAATGCTTATTGTAATTTTAAAGCGAATTGATTTATTTGCATGAGCATAGCTGTGGTAGAGACCTTTTTTAATGGTCATAAATAGCGTGTAAAGCATTGCGACAGACATGACCAATACATAATCGCGATATTCGCTAAAACTTTGATTGAGAACATACATGCGGTAAAAAGTGACCAGCATCATGCCAATAAGTACGATGGAATATGCCTTTGCTGTAATCAGATTATGTTCATTTAGAATACGTTCATCTTTAATTTTCATCGTTTTCCCTCCAAAATAACTCATCTAGTGTAACATCTAAAACCCAACAGATTTGTAGACATAGATTAAGCGTTGGGTTGTATTTGCCCAGTTCAATTAAGCCGATTGTTTGTCTGGTGACGCCAATCGCTTTGGCTAAATCATCTTGCGTCATATCCTTAGCGACACGCGCACTTTTAAGTTTTAAGTTTTTCATAACCACCTCACATGGCAATTATAACATAATATATGACATTATGCAATATATAAATTGCATAATCTGATAAATAAGAGAAGCAATTTGAAAGAGAAAAGCAGGAAAGAAAAGTCATACAGAAAGGTGCCAGACTTTTTTAATCAGCGATTGAAACGAAAGCACTACGTTTATGTCGACGGCAGGCACTATTCTTTTAGGCGGCAGCGCTGCGCTCAAAACTGCCGCTACAAAGAACAGTGCCAACCGTCGCGCTTAAGTGCTTTCTGACAATCGCCGACGTGCGCTTTTGGCTTTGCGCATTTGGTTATGGTTTTTGCTTTCTGCCTTCAACTTTCCACATCCAACTATTTTTATAACATTTTGAGCACTCTGATACATATAGCAAATATAAAAAACACCTCATTGTGAGGTGTTTTTGCTTTTACTTTCCACTTTTTATTCAGGTATCCGCATTTTATCGATTTTTTCTTTTTCGGGGTTGACATAAATTGTCTTGTTATCTGTAAAGATAACCATACCTGGTTTGGCGCCTTTTGGCTTTTTGACGTATTTGACTTCGGTTAGGTCAACCGGTACTTGTGATGAATGACGGGCGTCAGAATGGTAGGCGGCAATCATTGCTGCTTCGACAATGGTTTGTTCTTCGATATCATCAAAGCAGCGCGTAATGATGACGTGTGAACCGGCAATGTCTTTGGTGTGCAGCCAAATGTGTTCCTTGTCAGCGCGCTTCATTGTCAGTTCGTCATTTTGATAGTTATTGCGGCCAACCAGTATGTCAACCCCTTCAGTAGAGCGGTATTTAATGGGTGGTAATTTTTGGTCGCGCTGTTTCTTTTTGCGTGCGGTTTGCTTTAAATAACCGCCATCGGCCAGTTCTTTATTGATAAGGTCGACATCTGTGGCGTTTTCAGCACATTCTAGCATGCTGCGGACCTGTTTTAAATAGGCTAAATCAGTTCTGTTTTGATCGATTAAAGCCTGTGCTTTTACTAGGGTTGTCTTGGCTTTGTTATAGCGCTTATAGTAATATTGGGCATTTTCATTTGGTGCTTTATCAATGGCGAGCGGCACGTTGATTTCTTCATTTGTATAGTAGTTAAATAGTGTGATATTAGCCATGCCTTTTTTGACGGTGTGTAGATTAGCCGTTAAAAGTTCGCCGTAAAGCTTATAGGTTTCTAAATCACTTGCCGATGCCAAATCTTTTTTTAAATTGGCAATATGTGAAGTAATCTTAGATATAAGTGCATCAATTCTTTTAAGTGAGGCGGTAGCCTTTTGGGCGACTTGGTTGCTGCTCTTTTGTTGATTGTAAAATTGTCTTAGCGCCTCGCAGTAGGCTTCGCCACTTAACATCTGTTTTTCATACGGGCTATCAATATCGATTGCAGAAAACGCCTTAATAAAGCCGTCCTGTCGATATACCCAAAAGTGTTTTTCGGACAGTTCTATTAAAGCACTTTGCACAGCTTGCCAGAGCAGTTTTAATTGACCAGGACTTAGCCCGTCGCAATATGACTTAGGCGTAATTTGCGCCTTTTTACAAAATGTTGTCGCCAAGGCAGGGCTAACACCAGTAAAGTGTTTATAGAGCGCCTTTTGGATGGCAATTGTATCGCTGCGCAGTACTTTAGTGAAATGTTCAACTGATATATCATCTAGATTATCCTTATTAGAAGGGGGTAGTTTATAAGTGATATTTGGTACAATCGGGCGAATACTCAAGTTTTCACCAACTCGCTTAATGGCATCGATAACCATATTATTTTGGTCGACAAACATGATATTCGAATGCTTGCCCATCAGTTCAATGCGCAGTGTATAATTGACGGCATCGCCAATTTGATTTTTGGTGGCAATGTCAATATCGATAATGCGCTCTAGGCCCAACTGTTTGATATTGCTAATTTTTGCCGACTGCAAGTGCTTTCGCAGCAGCATGGTAAACATGCTCGGTTGGGCCGGCGTTTCCGGTTTTTCGTCAATTAACAGTATGCGCGGTTGGTCAGATTGTGCACTCAATAAAAGCCGCTTAGTGCCGCCACCTTTAAGTTGTATATATAAATCATAACGGCCCACTTGATATATTTTGTCGATGTGCATACCAGTTAAGTGGTCAGCTAGTAGGCGCATCTGTTTGCGATAAAAAAATCCGTCAAAAGCCATAATTACTCCTTTTTTAGTTACCATTAGTATTATAACCTAGTTAGATAGTTATTAATAGATTTATTTTTAGTTAATTGTATAGGCTAGTTGTTATGACTAAGGTGAGTAGAGATATTATTACGGTCTAGATGACATAAGTGCAGTGAGCGGAGCCGTGTCTGCATACGTAAATCGCCGTTATACGCAAGCGCTTTGTTGCAATTACCGAAAGACGATTATTTTTCATCTTTTTTAATCTTACCCTTTAATTACCACCACCAAATATAGTATAATAGTTATCATCAATTAAAAATCGAATTGGAGTATTTATGTACAGTATGACCGGCTTCGGCAGAGCAGTTGTCGAAAATGAAAAATATCGTATTAGTTTAGAAATAAAGAGCTTAAATCATCGCTATTGTGATATAAATATTCGCATGCCATATCAGCTGAACGCCTTTGAAGATGTGGTGCGCCAGGCGATTAAAAGCCGTTGCGAACGTGGCCGCTTTGAGGTCTTTTTGCAGTTTGACAACTTGGCAGATGGCAATTATATGATAACGCCAAACTTTGCCGTTATCGACCAATATGTCAATGCACACGCGGCAATTTGTCAGCGCTATCAGCTGACCGACCAGCCGCGTGCAATGAATTTACTAAGTTTAAAAGATGCTCTGACGATTGAAACGGCAGAACTCGACGAAAGCCTGTTGCGCAAGACATTAGATGAGGCCTTGGCAACGGCCTTAGATCATTTAGTTGCAATGCGCCTCAATGAAGGCAAAAAAATGCTTGATGACATTGCCAGCCAGCTTGCCAAAATGGAAGCGGTGGCGGCACAATTAGCCGAACGCGCCCCCGCCATCAGCGAAAACTATCACAGCGGCTTAAAACAGCGCCTGTCTGACATGCTGTCGACAAGTGATATCGACGAAGCGCGCATATTAACAGAAGCAGCTATCTTTGCCGATAAAACTAATATATCAGAGGAATTGGTGCGTTTGACCGCGCATTTTGAACAGTTCAAAACCATGATGGCTGAACAGCAGGCCAAGGGCAGACGAATGGACTTTTTAATTCAGGAGCTAAACCGCGAAGTCAATACAATTGGTTCAAAGTCGCCCGATATTGATATTTCAGAATACGTTGTCATGTTGAAAAGTCAATTAGAAAAAATTAGAGAGCAAGTTCAAAATATTGAATAGGGGAGATGGAATGAAAAAAAGAGGGCTACTGTTAGTTGTATCAGGACCTTCTGGTGCCGGCAAGGGGACAATCTGTCGCGCGTTTGTAGAGGCAAACCCCGATATTAATATTTCGGTTTCCGCGACTACGCGCCCGCCGCGTGCTGGTGAAATTGATGGCGTCAATTACTTTTTTTTAACGCATAGTCAGTTTGAACACCGCATTGCTAGCGGTCAGTTTTATGAATACGCTGAAAACTACGGCAATTTCTATGGTACGCCAAAGGAATTTGTCGAAAATAAGCTGGCCCAAGGTGAAGATGTCATACTAGAAATTGACATCAAAGGTGCTTTACAAGTAAAGGCACAGCAGCCGGATGCGGTCTATATTTTTATTTTACCGCCTGATATGACTGAACTTAAAAATAGAATTATTAAACGCGGTTCTGAAACTGATTCTAGCCTGAAAACGCGTATGGCAAGTGCCTACCAAGAAATCGGTTTTATCGATCGCTACGATTATTATATTGTCAACCGCGATGTCGAACGGGCTGTCGAGGTGATGGAAAGTATTTTATTGGCAGAACAACACCGCGTTGGCAAAAATGCAGAGCGCATTATAGATTCGATTAAACAGTTATAAATTAGCAAAAACGAGACGTATGACAAGGAGTGTACTATGTTAAAACCATCAATAGACGAACTTGTACAAATAGCCGGTAGTCGCTATTCATTAGTTATTATAACATCTAAACGCGCCCGCCGCATTATTGAAGGCGAAGCGCCAATGATTGAAACCAACTATACCAAACCGGTTTCAATTGCCGTACGTGAAATGTACAGTGGTAAATTTAGCCCGGCTGTCAACAACAGCATTTATGAGTAGCTCACCAGATGATTCATGCCATATGAGGATAAGCCATGCGCTATGCCAATGTCATTATTAATGTTAAGACGCGTCAACTTGACAAACTCTTTACATATGTGATTCCCCCTGAATTAAGGGGGAATATTTTGGCTGGGCACAGAGTGGTTGTACCATTTGGCAAAGGTCAGTTTATCGATGGTTTGGTTTGGTCACTTAGTGCCGAAAAACCCAGTTTTAATGTTAAGCCGATTGTCGAAAAATTGCCCGATGATTATATGCTTGGGCCAACCCAGCTTTACATTATGCAAATTCTGCGCAAGCGCTATGCGGCTACCTATCAAGAAGCTTATTTGGCAGTTTTGCCATCTGTTCAAAAATTAGACAAAAATTTGTTGTATAGTGTTACTAGGCCATTTGATGACTATACCATTGGCCACGTTATAACTAAAAGAGAATTGATAGAATTATATAGTCAAACTGAGATCAATGCAAAGTTAAAAGCGGGTTATCTCAGCAAACAGACAAAATTTGATTTTAAACATAAAAATAAAACAGTTGAGTGGGTTAAACCGCTTTATCTAGATGTTGCTGAGGCGCTTGCTCGAATTGGGCAACGCGCTGTTAAAAAGCGCCGTATTATCAAGCATATGGCGCATTTAAAACGCTTGCCCTTACGCGATTTAACGGCCGCCACGCGGGCGACGCGGCGCGATATATTAGCCTTGGTCAACAGTGGCTTTTTAGCTGTCGAACAGCAGATTGAGAATTATGCAATTAGCAATTACACTGCGACAACGCCGACAACGCAGCACAAGCCACTGAGTGCTGAGCAACAGCGTGTTGTCGAGCAGTATGAGGCACTTAAGGCACCACGTGCCGCGTTATTGATTGGTGTCACCGGCAGTGGCAAAACGTGGGTGTACATTGAACTCGCCAAGCAGGCGCTGCAGTTGGGTAAACAAGTGTTGGTGTTGGTGCCAGAAATATCACTGACGCCACAGTTAGTGGCACGTTTTAGTGAGCAATTGACTACTGATATTGGCGTGATTCACACCTATATTCGACCGGCTGATAAGGTTAATATTTATCAGCGTATTAAAACGGGTGACATTAAAGTGGTCATCGGTGCGCGTTCGGCTATTTTTGCACCATTTAAGCAACTGGGCTTAATTGTAATAGACGAAGAACATGAATACTCGTATAAATCAGAAACTATACCGCGCTATCAGGCGGTTGAGCTGGCTTTGCAACTGGCGCACAAATTGTCGATTGACATACTACTGGGGTCGGCGACGCCGTCAATTCAAACGCATCACTTAGTCGATACTGGCAGATTAAAAGCGCTCTATTTAAAGAATGCATTTGGGCCGGCTCAACTGAGCGATATCAAAATTGTCGATATGACGGCGCTGCCTAAAGACACTTTGTTGTCATCACTTTTAACTGATGCGATAACAGCTTGCTTTGCGCGACGTGAACAGGTTATTTTGTTTCACAACAGAAAGGGATACGCCCGTTCTAAGCAGTGTCGCAGTTGTGGTTATGTGCACATGTGCCAAAACTGCGCGGTGCCGCTGACAGTATATGAGGGCGGCAACCAATTTGTCTGCCACTATTGTGGCTATCGTGAGCCGCAGCTTACAAAGTGTCCTAACTGCGGCAATCAGTTAGTTGAAATAGGCTTTGGTATCGAACAAATTCAACAACGGTTAAGTGTACTTTTTCCAACTAAAACTTTTGCTGTGGTCGATTCTGACTTGACGCATAATCAGGCCAAATACATAGATACTTTAACGGCCTTTAAGGCCGGGCAAATAGACGGCTTAATCGGTACGCAAATTTTGGCAAAGGGGTTGGATTTTGCCAATGTTACGCTGGTTGGCGTTATTTTGGCAGATCAGTTAATACATATGCCCGACTATCTCAGTTCAGAAAGTGCTTATCAATTGCTCACCCAAGTGGCTGGGCGAGCTGGGCGCGGCGACAAGCCGGGCGTGGCGTTAATCCAGACGTATCAGCCAGAGCATCCGCTGTTTGATTTCGTCATCAAGCGCGATTTTGACGCTTTCATTAAAGAGGAAAAACAACTGCGCGACATTGTTGGCTATCCGCCCTATGTAACGCTTTTTACAGTAAAAATACAATCTGAAAATAAAATAGCTGCCCATCAACAGGCGCAGCGTTTATATGCTTTTTATGATAAGAATTTTAAGAGAAATAATATTGAAGCTCAGATTTTTCAACCGATTCAACCCTATTATGCCCGCATTCGACACCGCTATCGGGCGCAGCTGTTGTTTAAGGTTAAAAAAGAAAGTCGTTCAGCTGTCTTGACAATGCTCTATTACGGCATTGTGCAAAACAAATATAATTTAGTCGATTCCAAATGTTGGGTTGATATTGATTTTGATGGTTAGAGGAGATTTTATGGCACTGAGAACAATTAGAACAGATGATGATCCGGTCTTGCGTAAAAAGTCGCGCAAGGTCGAGAAATTTGACGATCGGCTGAAGGCGCTGGTCGATGATATGATCGAAACCATGTATGATGCGGATGGCATTGGCTTGGCAGCACCGCAGGTTGGCATTTTACGGCGTGTAATTGTAATTGATTTATACGATGACAATGGTGCGGGCGTCTACATTAATCCGGAAATTATTGCGCAAAGCGGTGATCAATTTGAAATTGAAGGCTGTCTCAGTTTGCCGGGTTTAAACGGTCGTGTCCATCGGCCGCAGCGTGTGACTGTGCGCTACCAAACACTTGACGGTTCGGTTGTTGAAAAAGACGGTGAAGACCTGCTGGCACGTGCCTTTTGCCACGAAATAGACCATTTAAATGGCGTGTTATTTACTGATAATGCCGAAATTTTAAGTGATGAAGAATTGGCAGAATTGGCAAGACAAGAAGAAAGTGAACAAACAGCATGAGAATTGCCTTTATGGGAACGCCACCATTTGCCGTGCCAACGCTTGATGCCTTAATGTCGGAACACCAAGTTGTTGCCGTATTTACGCAGCCTGATAAGCCGGCCGGACGCGGTAAAAAGTTGCGCCCCTCGGCTGTTAAAACGGCAGCGCTGAACGGTGGTTTAACAGTTTATCAGCCGGATAACGTTAATTCGGATGACAGTTATCAGCAATTGGCGGCATTAAATGTCGACATTGTCATTGTTGTTGCCTATGGACAAATACTTAAAGCGCGCTTGTTACAATTGGCACCATTCGGTTGCCTTAATGTGCACGCGTCGCTGCTGCCGCGTTGGCGTGGCGCCTCGCCGATTCAGTCGGCGATCGTGGCCGGCGACAAACAAAGTGGCGTTACCATTATGCAAATGGACGCCGGTTTAGACAGTGGTGACATACTAAACGTGGCCACGGTTGAAATTGCACCGGATATGACAGCAGGGCAACTGCATGACGCGCTTATGGTCGCCGGTGCAAAAACTTTAATCGAAACGCTCAAAAGCATTGCGAGCGGTTCAATAAAGGCAATAAAACAAGATGAGGCATTAGTTACATATGCGCCACTGATTCATAAAAGAGATGCGGCAATTGATTGGCAAGCTGATGCAACGGCAATTGCCAATTTAGTGCGCGGTTATAATCCTTGGCCAATGGCGTATACGACCTTAGCTGGTGTCAATCTAAAAGTTCATCGTGCGACAGCACTTGCTGATAGCCCCCAAGCGGCGCCCGGTATTGTTGAACGGGTTGATGATCAGTATATCTACATCAGTTGTCACGATGGCGTTATTCGCTTAGAAGAAATACAACCGCAGAATAAAAAGAAAATGACTGTGTCAGCTTACTTACGAGGCAATCGCGTTGAGATTGGCGCGTCTACACAGTCAGACAGGAGGTAAATATGGGTGGGTTAGCATTTTTTGGTTTAGGTAATCCAATCATTTTAGTACTTATTTTCGGTAGCTTTATTTGGTCTATGATAGCTCAAGCGCGTGTTAAATCGGCTTATCGCAAGTATTCGCAAATTAGAAATATGCGCGGTTTAACTGGCCATGAAGTGGCCCGTTATATACTCGATAAAAACGGTTTAAGCAATGTGACGATTGCCCGAGCACAGGGCATGTTGTCAGACCATTACGACCCTAGGGCAAATCAAGTAAGGCTGTCTAGCGGCGTTTACGATGGTAACAGCGTAGCCTCGGCGTCAATTGCTGCACACGAGGTTGGCCACGCCATTCAGTATGCGCAGAATTACAGCTTTATCGGCATACGTAATATCTTATTGCCGACGGTTGTTGCTAGTTCGCGCTTTGTTGGCTTTATCTTTATTGCCGGCATTCTGTTGGCCAATCTTTCAGGCATGGGTTCGTTTTTAATGGACATTGCTATTATACTTTACTTGGCGGTCGTAATTTTTCAGACGATTACCTTGCCGATTGAATTTGATGCCAGTTATCGCGCTAAAATACAACTTGACGAGTTGGGCCTTATCCTAGATGGCGAAAAAGAGGGTGTTAAAAAAGTGCTCGGTGCGGCAGCGATGACCTATGTGGCAGCTTTGGCAGTTACAGTTACCCAGTTGATTCGTATGATATTAATTAGAAATAGTTACCGTGATTAGCAATGTATAATTCAGATATTAAATATATTGTCAAGAGTATCGAACAAATTATGATGAAAAATGGTTATTCGACCA
>PDWI01020160.1_pt1 | contig 10339 bp, 2 predicted proteins | sample 1430891 | NCBI WGS metagenome assembly PDWI01 (sample SAMN01162508, study PRJNA174530) | Oral metagenome, whole genome shotgun sequencing project. | biome: Marine environment; feature: Marine mammal; material: Swab sample of the gingival sulcus; isolation source: swab sample of gingival sulcus... | reverse complement strand
GTTGTCTCTGCTGCCGGGCTCCCTCAGGGCTTCGCCGCTGAGCTTCAGTATCACACGTTTGAATGACCGTGCATCTTGGGGACTACTCATGGTGCTGCCGGGAGCATCAGAGATCCGCCGCCGTCCGTCAAGGCGCGAGTGGCGGCGCGGGCTTTTTTTCAGCCGTTGGCTGGAAACGGGGGGTCCGGGCGGGGGTGTTATTTCACCCATGTGAAGACGGTTGTCTCTGAGCGGGGATCCATGAGGTGGGAGATTCCGCCTGTGAGTTCCGCTGTGAAGGTTTGGGGGTGGGTCTGCAGCTGCAGGTGTCTGGTTTCGCCAGGGCGCCGTCTGCGGTTGTTCTGGCCGGGGGGCGGGGTTTTCTCTGTGCCGGGTCTGGAGCGGATGATGATCCTGCGGTCGTGTTTGTCTGCCCCGGGTTCCCGGTATGGCCGTGGGTGGGGGGTGAATGCCACACCCTCGAACCCGGAGAGTTTCTGCAGTTTGCTGACAAGGCGGCAGGCGTTGTCCCTCCATGTGTTTGCCTCGGCCGGGGTGCTGGCCGGGCCGTATGAAAGTTTGATGTGGTGCCCGGTGGCGAGTTTGTCCCACTTCCAGATTTTTGCGAATTCTAACAGAAGTTTTTCCAGTGCTTCGAGGTTGTGGTTTTCTGCGAACAGGTAGCGGTCAATGATCTCTATGCTGCTCAACGGGTGTTCAGAGACAAAGGAGAAGTCCCTGCCGATCTGCCGGGGTTCGCCCACAGGATAGTGAATGCGTGTGACGGTGTCCGGGGGGGTGAGGTCCGCTTCGTTGAGCGGTTTCTGGGGAGGAAAGTATTTGTCTATGCCGGACAGGGGGATTTCCCTGGTAAGGACTGTTTCCGGCCAGAGCCGCTCCAGTGAGGAGCCGATGTGGTCCGGTGAGTAGACCAGGGTTGCGGAGCCTTTGGCGTCGTCAACGGCGATGGCATGCGGCTCTGAGCCGGTGAATGGCTCTATTCCTGTGGAGAGTTGTAGCAGGCCGTTTTGAACATGGGGCAGGAAGGCCCGTGCCACCCGTGTTGCGCGGCCATTGGCTGGGTCTTGGAAGTTGGCCGGTACGGCGGAGTGAATGTGAACGTGTTTGTTCCGGGACAGCCACTGCCGGATTTTTTTCCAGCCCGGGTAGAATTTTGCCAGGTCTGTTTCCCTTTGGGTTGATTCATCTGTAGGCAGGCCGCCCCGGAGGTCTCCCAGTGCCCGGCGAATGAGGATGATCCTGGATGCGGCGGCGCAGGTTTCCTCCAGGCTTTCCACGGATGTTGGCCGCGTTCCCTGCTTTGTGCGGTTTGTTTTCAGCGACAAGAGGGACCGGATGAATGAGAGGGCGTCCTTGCGCCTGAAGTGCTCCCAGTGGTTCTGGTTGGAGAAACTGCGGAGGCACTTTGAGCAGCTCCGGCTGCATTTGCCTGGGCAGTCCAGGATTTCGTCTTTGGCGTAGGCGAGGATCTCTGAGAGGGGGGTATCGTAGAGTTTTTTGCAGTATCCCGCGCCTCCGGAGACGGTGTCGTAGAGGATGATTTCCAGCCCCTCCGGTTTGTGGCGGTAGGTTGCGGCCAGTTCCATTTCCGGGAGGTCAAGCATTTTGCAGGCCGCCAGCCTTGTCCCCTCGGCAATCGAGCGCGCGACGCCGTCCTGGGCGTTGGCTATTTCTTCAGGGTTGCGGGCTTCCATGTCCGGCGGGGTGCTCACGCTGGTGCTTGTCCTGATCTGGAGGACGTCTGTATGGAAGGTGTGGGACAGGTGGAATACAAACGGATCCGGAGTGGCGCCACATTTTTCACCGGTGTAGGGGTTGTGGTGCTCGAGTTTGGCGCGGCCACGCGGGGGGACGGCAAATGACCATCCGCATTTGCAGGATCTGAAACCTCTGCCCCTGCCTTTGTTGATGATGATCATCCGCCCGTCCTGGGCCGGCTGGTAAGCCCAGAGAGCTTTTGCCAGGTCGGTGCCCTTGAACCGGTGCTCCGGGGCGTTCCCGATCAACTGGCTTTCGGTGGGGGCCGCTGACAGGTTCCTTCTGGTTCCCGGTTCTTTTCCGTTTGGTTCTCTGGCGGAGGTTATAAAGCCCTTGGGTTCCTTGTGATATGCCACTTCCCCGTCGAGTCTGGTGTTGCAGCTTGAGCATTCATCGGGGATCAGGCTGCGGTCGTCATGGCTTTCGATGTGGTGGCACTCCGGGCAGCTCTTGTAGACCATGGTGGGCATAAATTCCCGGGGGGAGTGGGCGATGCCGGCGGATGTCCAGACGCGCCCGTTGGCCACGACTTCTGAGCCCGGTGCGTATTCGCGTATCCCCATTTTGGCATCCCTGTTCAGTTCGATATTGGCGCTGTTCGGGCGGTAGGCGGATTTGCTGAACATGCCGTCCATGACCTGGAGCTCGATGTTGTCGATGGGGAATGAGTATGAGGGAATGATGCCGTACTTGGAGAGGTAGTTGACTATGGGAAGGCTGGCCCAGCGTTTTGCATTGTTCTCCATGGAGGCCACTCTGCTGGTCCTGTGTCCTTTCCTGAGGTCGTCTGCGATCTGCATGTAGTGCCTGTACCTTAGCCCAAAGGTCCTCACGAGCTGCTGCATGGCGAGCGTGAAGTCTTGCGTTAAGTTCCGTGAGGCTGATTCCAGGGCCCGGAAGCTGTCCGGGTCTGTTGTCTCTAGCTCTTTCCCCAGGCATTGGAGGAGTTTTCCGGCCAGGTGTTTTGCTGTGGAGGAGTTTTCCGATTGTATCCATTCCCGGAGGTTGAGGATGAATTCGTCTTCGAGGTTTTCACCGAACGTGATGCCGGTATTTTCATCTTCCGGGACCAGGTCCACTCCCTGGGAAACGAATTTTGGCAGGCCGAACAGCTGGCCGATTTGCAGTTCCCGCCCCACAAGTCCACGGGACGAAAGGAAGTGGCTTGTCAGGATGGAGAACTGGTGCCGCTGGAGCAGGCGTGGGTTGGAGAGGTGGACTGAAGGGGTCTTGGGCGGTTTGTTGAGGAACTCGCAGGCATGCTCGAAGACGTCCTGGTCATACCGGCGGTTCCTGGCGTAGGTGATGCTGACCGGGGCGGCCTGTGCCCGCCGCCCGGCGCGTCCGGCCCGTTGCTGGTAGTTGGAGATGTCGGGTGGTGTGTTGCGGAGAAACACGCCCTCAAGGTCTCCCAAGTCTATACCGACCTCCATGGTGGTTGACGAGGAGAGGATGTTGAGTTTGCGGTCTTTGAAGTTTTTTTCGATGGTTTCCCTCAGCCCGGAGGTGAGTGCCGCTGTGTGCTCACGGGCAATGGCCGAGGGGAAGGTGTCCAGTTTTGAGTACAGGAAGTGGTAGTGGTTCCGCTCCATTTGGCCTTCCCACTCGGGAAGGGGGACGGTTTCCACTTTGCCCCTGCACCTCCATTGTGTGCATACGCCGGAGACGGAGTAGGCTGAGACTTTGCCGCAGTTACTGCACCTGTACACGGGTTTGTCCTGGTCGCGGTACCGGACGCATATCCTCTTGTGGTTGAGAACCATGGGGGAGGCGTCTTCTTTTTTGGGGATGAGGATGCCTTCGTCCTCGTCGGTGAGGCATTCCCATATTTTGGTCAGAATGTACTCCCAGCCGTCCAGCCCGAGTTTGTCCCGGAGGAGGTCAGAGTAGCGGTTGTTGTGGAATCCGTTTCCGTTTTTCCTGCGCGAGACCAGCCTGAACCGGGCATCGGGGTGGTCGATTTCCAACGTGTAACAGCGGTTGGGCTGGTTGTAGTGTCCCCATACGTAACTGGATGTTGCTGATTGCGCGGTTCTGGCGCATGGAGTCGATGATCCACCGGACCAGGTTCCTGCCCAGGCCGGGTGGTATGCCGGCAGCTTCCGAGGTTTTTTCCCAGTCAACGTTTTTGTAGACCACTTCCACCAGCCCCAGGTCTTCCAGGGACTGCCTGCTGCCGCCGGGTGTGGCAAACTCCCTGAAGAGGTTGGCTCCGATGATTTCCTCAAAGCTGTCGATTTCACTTAACTTTGGCTTTTCGCCTTCTTTGTTGGTCAGGCCGGTCCTGAGGATGAGTTTCTGTGCCAGTTCATCGGCTGCATTGGTAAGCCGGATGGCCTCGCCTTCGGCATCGCGCCTGAGGTATTGCACCAGCTCGCGTTTGAGCAGGATGTCCTCGTGGATACGCTGGAAGTTGGGGGCGAAAAACGCGGCGTCCTGCCTGTTGTCACTGAAAACGAGGAGGTGCCTGCCGTTGCCCGGGGTTTTTGTTCTGGTGTCATCCTGCAAGGTCGGCAGGTGGGCATAAAGAACCTCGCAGATTGTGCAGGAAAGCGCCTGGTCTCCGGGGTGGAAGGGGGTGATGATTTCGTTGGGATCGTTGCTTCCGCACGAGCCACACTTGGTTACCGTGGGTTGCTGGGTCTCGTCGTCCCCTGTTTTGGCGGGGGAGGACATGCGCGCCCTGTGGGTGAGCGTCCATTGGCCGGGGGTGTCAGTATCCAGTAGCTCTGCGCGGTATTCCCCTGTCCGGATGTTGATGTATACGGGTTCGGGGGCGTTGTCGTCCAGGTCTTCGCCCGGCTTGTCCTCCTCGTCATTCAATACGTGGGAGTCCCTGGGCCTGCACCAGAACACCTTGCGCCGGTCGTTCCTTGAGATGCGCTCGGGTGTTATCCTTCCCCCGTTTTCATAGCCTTCAAAGTATAGCTCGCCGCATTTGCGGCAGGTAAGCAGGCGGAACCTTGGTACTCCGGTTTCCGGGTCTTTGAATTGCCTCTGGAAGCGCAGGTTGGTGATTTGTTCTTCGCAGGTGTTTGCATTCCTGAGCTCCACTGTGGCTTCCTCGACGCCCCGTGCGAACAGATGGTAGCGTGCCGGAATGAGCGGAAAGGCGTGTTTGTTCTCCCTGGCGTAGGCAGCCAGGGCGATCATTCCCTTGAGAGCCTGGTTTGCTTCTGTTTCCGGGGTTTGAGGGAACATTTTTTTTGCGATGCCGGACAGCGGTTCCCTGTCGTGGGATTTCAAATATTCCGCTGTGCGGTGGATTGTCCTGTCTTTGGCAAGCATGGGGCAGAGATAGCTCTGGAGGTCATCTCCGGCTCCTGCGGGTGGGAGGGGCCGGGATGTTCCGCTTGCGTGCCCGAGCCACATGTCCAGTTGTTTGGCCGTGGCATGCCTGACTTTGCGTAATGCCTCGTGCATGAGTATCCAGTCGGCGGGCGTGTATTGTATGCTGGGCTCGTTATGGCGCAGAAGGTGGTGGTCCAGGCGCTCCGAGGTGATGACGTCTGCAAAGGGGAACCCGAAGAGGCGGCTGGCGAATGTCCTGACATCGTTTTTGTCTTTCTCCGAGTTGCCAAGGCTCGCACTGGTGCCGATACAGCGCACGTCCCTGTTGGCCGCGTAGCGGTTTGCCAGCTTTCTCAGGAGCAGGGCCACCTCGGTCGCCTGTGCGCCGGAGTAGATGTGCAGCTCTTCAAGAACCATGAACTTCAGGTCGGCTCCATTGAAGAGTGACGCGTTGTGCGGAAGCAGGAGCAGGTGCTCAAGCATCGCGTAGTTTGTCACCAGCACATGGGGAGGGGACTGGAGCATTTCGTCCCGGGTAAGGAGCCAGTTGCCGGGCACCTTGTTATCAAACATTTGGCGGAACCGGCTCCCGGGGGTTCCCAGGATTTCCTGTTCCGCCTGCTGCCGGGTTTGCCCGGCCTTTGTTTGTCCGGTGTAGCGCCCGATGGTAAGGCCGTATCCGGCCAGTTGTTTTGCGAGGACGGGGACGAGCCGGGCGTAGAGCTGGTCGTTGGCGAGTGCGTTCAGGGGGTAGATCAGGATGGCCCGCACTCCGGGCTTCCCCCTGATGCCTGCCTTCAGGAGGGTGTCCAGCATTGGAAACATGAAGCACTCTGTTTTTCCCGATCCGGTTCCCGTGGCCACAACGATATTCTTTTGCCCGGTGACGGTTTTCCTGATGGCGGCCTCCTGGTGCTGGTGAAGCGGGCGCCGGTACACGTCCGGCCCAATCCGGCTGAACCCGCTGTGGAGTATGCCTTCATCCACGAGGTCCTTGACGGATTTTCCTTTGGGGAAATCCGTCAGGGTTTCGAGGAACGGGCCTTTGATGAGTGAGTCCCCGTCCAGCAGTTGTGCATTGGCCTCTTCCCTGAGCTTGGGAAACCTGGGGTTGATCGGAAGTGCCGTGAGGAGGTATCTACGCATGCGGTCACGCAAATCCTGCTGGAGTGCCACGGGATCGACTTCAATGGGGAACAGAGGTTTCATTGGCCGGTCAGTTTGTTGTGGCGCTGTGGAGCGCGAAGTCAAGCAGGGCCGTGTAGTATGCAAACAGTTCCGGGGCGAATGTAAGGACGATGTGGACGGGGGGATCGGGTTGTTGGCCTGAGAAAATATGATAGATCCGGCGGAAGTCGGGGGCCGGGGTCCGGCCGTGGGCGGTTGCCCGTGCGGTGACACAAAGCCCCCACGTCAGTTCCGCCAGACACTTGGCTTGCTTGTTGTCAATGCCGGGGAGATCCGGGTAGTGGATGGTTTCCGATACCTGGGTACTGTGCCTCCATGTGATTTTGTTTTCCGGCTGGTAGCCCACCATCCGGTTGATTTTGTATATTTGCTTTTCCAGTTGCTTGTGGGCGGAAGTGACGGCGTGCACTTTGTTGGCGAGGGTGTGTTCCGGGTTGTCACTGTCAGAGGATTGCTGGAGAATGCGGGAACGCCTGTTGAGTGCCCTGATGGCCAGCAGCAGGTGCCGTGCGGAGAGCAGGGGGGCTTCATCTGGGCCTGTGTATTTTCCCGTGTGTCTTCCGGCTTTTTCCAGCGTGTGTTTGAAGAAGGTGTTGAAGCCAAAGCCCCGGAAATGTTCGTCCCGCCCCATAAGGACGGTGTTCCAGTTCGAGAAGGATTGGAAAAGTTCTTCCGGCACTGTCCCGTCGTGATAATACAGTTGTGCATACTTTGTCCGCCCGCCGGTTTTCTTTATCCGGTCGAGGAAGCCCATGGCAGCTATGAAGTTGCCCGGATCGTTTCCGCTTTCATTGGGTTTCCGGCTCCAGTGGTGTGTGAGCAGGCGCGGGCTGCTGGCCATGAGGAAGCGCCGGACCACCGGGGTTGTCCTTGCCCTGGCATGCCGTGCCAGCTCCTCGCAGGCGACGTCCCACCATTGGTCAAGGTCGTAGTGCCCGTGGTATGCCCTCCTTTGCAGCAGGCGGTCCGGGAGATCCACCAGCAGCAACGCGTGTTGCGTGCGGACGGGGGCGGGGTACTTGGTCGAGGTGAGCCGACTGATTGTCTCCAGGGCGGACAGTATGCCGGACGGTGGAATTTTGTCATAGAGAAGGGGGGCGCCTGTGTCTGGAGCGCTGCCTGCCACCCTCCAGAGATGGTTCCACCATGTGGAGTAAGTTTTGTTTCCCGCCCAGGGATGGGAAATGACAATGCTGAGCCGTGACGGGTTGTGTTTCTCCATGCAGTGGAGGGGTGCCCATTGTTCCGTTTGCTCCTCCCTGTGCAGCAGGCTGATGACCAGGAATTTGCCTTTGAGGCTCTGGTGGCGGACGCTGAGGCTGAGACGTATCTGCCGTTTTGTCAGGTGGTCTTCCGGAAGCTGGGACGCGAGGACGGAGACTCCTTTCACAACGCTTGTTTCCGCTGCCGCACCGGTTCCGGGGAGATCCGTTGGTAATTCGGTGACAGGGTGTTTTTTGCCCCGTGGGCTGTCAGTGTAGTCGACAACCTCAACGCCAAGAGTTCCCAGGTCATCAGAAGGTATGTTTGTAACCCAGGTTTCTTTTGTCCGGTGGAGGGCGGGGCTGCGTGGCCTTGCCGCATCCGCCTCCTTTTTTTCCACCGGTGATCCGAAAGCCTCTTCAAAAGAGGAAAACCAGCCCTTGCCCCTAGAGCCTGCGCCGCTCTGGTCTGCCTGTGTGAGAGGGGATGCAATCAGGGAGTAGGCGTAACTGAAGAGGGTAGTCCGTTCCCCCCGTTCGTTTACGGCAGTGACCTGGCCAGCACGGCCCTGGGCTGCCACTATGGACCGGAGGGCGTACGAGTGACGGGTCCTGTTGCGGTCAAGCCTGGCGAATTCCTTTTCATTGCACTGCAGGGACCAGCTCTGGAAGCCGCCCGACTGGAACTTGATGATACGTCTGTCTTTCTCGGTAACGGGCAGGGTGTCTGCCGCCCTGAGGTCTTCCACCCACCCGTCTTCCGGGCTGTAGCAGACAGCCTGTACCCCGGCCCTCGGTATGTGCAGTTCCGTGCCGTCTCTCAGGGTGATAAGGATCTCCGGGGCGTGGTAGCCCTTGGCGAAGGAGCATCCCTTTTGGGATTTTATGATGCCTTTGCTCTTGCTGTAGTCGATGTTACACGGGGGGGCCTCACAAAGGAAACCCCGGTTGTCATCCACGTCCTTCAGGCCTTGCCAATACCAGAGGCTCCGGGTGGCGGTGGACAAACTGGTGGAAATGCTGATCCTGATGGGGTGTATGCCGGGGGGAAGGCCGGCGACGCATGCCGACAGTGTGTCTTTCAAGTTGTCACTGTAATCATAGACCCCCTGGCTCTCGGCCCTGAGTTCCGCAACCTCGTCTCCCAACAGCTTGTCCCCGCTGTAGGCCGCAATGCGGATCGAGCCCTTGTGGTGGTCTTTCGGGATGTAAGCCTGGAAATGAAAGGTATCATTGTAGTGGACCAGGGAGCCGTCTGCCGCAGCAAGGTAGTTGCCGTTTTTATCCGCGTGGTAGATGCCGGTTTTTAATGCCGGGCGGATTTCAAATTCCTTTTCCCCCGTGTCAATCAACAGAGGTTCCGAACCAGGGCGGAGGACAACGTCCGGGAGCACCTTGTAATCGCCCATATGCTCTTCATATTCGCAGTCGTTGGTCGATACACCGGGGCGCATGACCACCATGTAGTCTCCCGGCGGCAAGGTGACGGGGCTGTTTTGCCCGAAGGTTTTTTCCCTGAGTGTTTTTTGGTCGAAGATCCGGAAGCTGTGTTCTTTCAAACCCAGGGTAACCGGGAATTCCTGGTCTGGATACCCCCGGTCCAGATTGTTAAGGCGGACGGTCAGTTTGTCTGACGGGAATTCAGATTCCGGAATGCGCTGCTTCGCGTGAACCGGGTAAGAAAGCGTCCCGACAAGCCAGCGGGTGTTTTCCGTTGTCAGCCTGCCCGCCTGCCTGGGCAAAATGAGTTCAAACTCGCCAAAATTTTCTGAAAAGGAAACGTGGGGTGATTTCAGGTTCACATTGGACACGCTGACCCTGAACGCCTGTCTCATGGGACCCTTCAAGTGGGCCGGGAGCAAATCATAGCGGTTGAAGACGAAGCTGGAAATGAGCCGGTGGGCGACGACGCCCCCTACCTCGGTTTGCAAAACATTTTTCAGGTTGGCCAGATGGTGGATGTGGCCGGCAAGGCAGGTGGAAAAACGGGCCAGGGATCTCCGGTCTTCCAGATCCGGAACGGGGGTGTTTTTGATAGTCCTTTTCAGGCCGGACGCCAGGCTGTCTTTCCACGCATGGAGGATGGACGCCTGCGCCATCATAGGCGCGATATTCTTCCACGACATGGACGACACGTCCGGGGTGACCACGCCGAGCCGCTTGCAGGTTTTCCGGTAAACGGTGGCAAGTGATTCCCGGTCTTTGTTTCTGGAAAGATCCAGATTGAGCTTCCCGGAAAGGGGCTCCCAAAATTTCCTGCCTTCCGTGACGGACTGGGATGCACAGGAGGCCACGGTGTAACATGCCGCCGCCGGCGCGGATACCCGCATCAGCGTTAATAGCTGGTCCAAATTGCCATTGCAGAACCCGATAGTCGCGTCCAGGCACGTTTCTTCGTCGGTTTTACTGATTGGCAGGAGGCCCATTGTGACCGGGCCCTCGCTGGTGGCGATGGCATCAAGGATGGTCTGGTTAGCCGTTTTGACTGGTTCGGGCAATGGCCCGGTATGCGGTGCGGGATGTGGCATTGTTTCTGGTTGTTTGGTACCTGGATGCGGGCGGAGTGATGCCAAGCCGTGCTGCCCCGGGAGATTGGGATGTGTCTGACCCCGGGGTCTTATATCGGCACCGTTTTTTAACGGTTACCGTTTTTGGGATGGCATGTCAAGGAGTTGGGCCAGTAAACTGGTCAACCCGCATTGCGCCAAATAGAGTGACACCGGGGAGTCAGCAATAAAGAAGCTGAACGAGGTCGTTGCGCCAGAAAGAATGACACCCAGATGAAAACACTGTCCGGGATTATGAGCCAACGAGCAAAAGAAGAGCATCTGGAAGTCTGCCGGGCACGCTATCCGGGCCGTAACCGCGCGGGCAAGAGCGCGATGACAGACGAAGTCAGC
>PDWI01046988.1_pt1 | contig 10340 bp, 8 predicted proteins | sample 1430891 | NCBI WGS metagenome assembly PDWI01 (sample SAMN01162508, study PRJNA174530) | Oral metagenome, whole genome shotgun sequencing project. | biome: Marine environment; feature: Marine mammal; material: Swab sample of the gingival sulcus; isolation source: swab sample of gingival sulcus... | reverse complement strand
TCCGCATCTACCGGCCATCGGCTTCGTGTGGAACCCGCTGCCCACCTTGAGCGCCATCGCGCTGCTTCCACTGTCGGCGGTCTGGCCCGCGGTGACTGGGTACGCACTGGCCGGTGGGTTCGTCTCGGCGCTGAGCATGGCCGGTGCGGTGACGCTCGTCGCCCGGTCCCTGCGTCAGCTGTTGGTGCCCACCACGTGGCGCCGGATTCTGACGGGGCTGTGCGCGATACAGCCGATGATCCTGCTCTACGCCGGCAACGGCATGAGCGAGGCGATGATGCTGTGCTGGCTGATGATGACCATCACCGGCCTCATCGACTGGGTTCAGAACCCCCGTCCGGCCCCGCTCATGCTGGCGGGCCTCGGCCTGGGCCTAACCTACCTGACCCGGTATGAAGCAGTAGCCCCGGCTCTGGCCGTCACTGCGTTCGTCGGCTACGTCAGCTGGGCGCGCGCCGACGGTGGCCGCTCGTACCGGTTGCACACCGCAATCGCCGATGCGGCGCTGGTGGCGTTGCCGGCAGCGTTCACCTTCGGCGCGTGGGCGGCGCTCAGCAAGTCGCTGGTCAACCAGTGGTTCGCCACCTTCAGCTCGGAGTACGGCAACTCTGCCCAGGTGCAGCGCCGGTTGGCCATCAACGAGCAGGAGATCGGCGGCAACCTGGCGGAGACTGCCGGCTTCCTGATCCACCAACTGTTCATCCTGAGCCCGCTGCTGTTACCCATCCTGCTCGTCGCCGTGGTCGCCGCCGTACGGTCCCGGCAGCTCACCGCGGCGGTTCCGTTGTTGGTGCTGGGCAGCGTCCTGTTGTTCGACAATGCGGTAACACTTTCCGGGAACTCACTGGGCTGGCTGCGATTCCAGATCGCCGTCATCCCGTTGACGGTGTTCGCCGCCGGTATCGCGCTCGTGGGCCTGCAGCGATCGCTGGAGCTGTCCGCAGACCCCACCGGACGGCGCGCCCCGGTCACCCTGGCGGTGATGCTCAGCCTGCTGGCCATGGTCGCCGCCGCAATTCCCTGGCAGATGCAAACCCTGACCAACCACAGCGGCACGCTGGCGCGGGAGGAGCAGTACATGCTCAAGTCATGGCTGAATCCCGCCGCGGCCAACCCGCAGGACCACGCGGCCAGGCAGCTGTTCACCACCGAACGGGAGATCGCCGGTTACCTCGACGATCTGAACCTACCGGAGGGCAGCGTGCTCACCGACACCGCGTACAGCTATTCGGTGGTTCTGGCCAGCCGTCACCCCACCCAGTTCGTCATCACCTCGGACCGGGATTTCACCCAGTCGGTACAGCAACCCCGCCAGAACGGTGTGCAGTACTTCCTGGTAGCCGACTACGGCGGCGCGGATGCGGTTCGCACCCACTACCCGGATCTGCTCAACGACGGCGCCGGCATCGCTACCTTGCAGAAGCGATGGGACGCCTACCTGGGCACCTGGAGCTTGTACCACGTGCCCTAGGACGAACCGAGCCGCAACGCCTCCAGTACGGGGTCACCAGGGCCGATGACGTACTGATCGCCGCCCGCGCCGTGTGCGCTGCGCCAGTTCCACGCCAGCACGCCCACCACGCCCGCGTCGAACTGGGCTCGGATCTTCTCCCGGTACCGGGTGGCGCGCTGGGCCGCCCCGCCGGCGTCGTCGACGCTGATGCCCATCTCGCCGACGAACAGCGGCTTATCCAGCGCGGCGGACTGCCGCAACCGGACCGCCATGCCGTTCCACCGGTCACCGATGACGTCCTCGTGCGGGCGATAGTCGTGCATCTCGGTCAGGTCGATGTGCGGCCCGGCGTGCACGTACTGGAACAGTTCCTCGTTGGTACCGCACTGGCCGGTGCCGATGGTGCCGAGGCTGAGCAGGTGATACGGGTCCAGCTCCTTGACCATGGCGCCCATGTCGTCGGCGAATCCACGCAGTGCGCGGGCGGCCTGCTGCTGCACCGGCTCCGGGCACTCGTGATCGGCGGGCGGCGCCTCCGCCTCGTTCATCAGCTGCCACATGAGCACGGTGTCGTCGTCGCGGTAGCGGGTGACCACCTCGGCCACGTAGTCGCGGTAGGTCATCGTGTTCACCGCACCCCAGTCGCTGCGATGCGGGCTGACCAGGTCGGCATACCCGCCGGTGTACCAGCCGGAATCCAGCGTCTTGACGATGCCGTCGTCCCAGATCCCGGACTGCTCACCCAACACGACGACGACTTTGTACCCGTGTCGGCGTGCCGTGGCCAGGGTGGCGTCGAAATGGCTGAAATCCAGCCCGTCTCCGTCCGGATTGGCCAGCCATTGGCCGAACCAGGCCCGGATCGCGTTCTTGCCGGGCCCGATGTCGGTCAGCGCCCGGTCCAGTTCACCTTCGCCGGTCATGCCGTACCAGAAGTTGTGGTGACTGTTCGCGTTGTAGATGTTGACGCCGGTGAACCGGTACGGCTCACCGTCCAGGGTCAGCAGCTGGCCATGTCGCTGCACGAACCCGGCCGGGGCACCGGTGGCAGCGGCTACCGCATCCGGCGTGGCCGGCGCGTGCGCCGCGGCCGGCCCGGGGGCGGGCGAGTCCGGGACGCCGGGACGGCTGCTGGGCAACATGGCCGACACGATAGCGACCGCCGAGACGAGCGCACCCGGCCACCCGGCACGGCGAGTCCCTGCCCGGCACTCCCGCGGCAGCAAAGCTGCGATCACACTTGTCGACGGTAGGTGGCCGCTGCACCGTCGTCAGGCGAACGCGGACAAATATGCCCGAACGGGCACGGATCAACTCAGCGTAACGATGAGCCGTATAGTCGGAAGGGAAGGAGGATCCGGTGGAACACCAGCACAACCCGGCCGATGCCGGCGCATCGCAGCCCGCATCGGTTCTCGAGCAGACGAGGTTGATGAACCGGTGGTTCATCAGCCTCGTGCTGAGCGCGATCATCGTGGCCTCCGCCTCGCTGCCGTGGAAGATGACGGCGTTCGTGTTCCTGATCCCCGCCGTCGTGCTGGCCGTCCTGCTTTTCGTTCGTGGTATCCGGCACAGGTCCGGCCTCAGCTCGATGATCGGGCTGATCACCGGCAGTGCACTGTGCGCACTGCTCAGCATGTCCCTGGTCGCCCAGCTTGTGCTGTGGCCGGCGCAGGCCCGTTACGAAGAGTGCATGGACGGTGCGATCACTCAGTCGGCGCGGATCAAGTGCAGCCAGGAACTACGCCGCGCCCCGTTCCAGTACTTGACGGGCAAGTAGCCGGGCTGCCGGCCGTTCAGCCCGCCCACACCCATCACAGCCGCACCCGAAACACCCCGCCGTCCCGTCGGCGATCTGCCCGCACCGCCCACATCGACCCCTATGGTGCCGTCAGGGGACGTGTGGCGCCGGCGTGCCACTACCCGACGTACCCCCACAGCGCCTTAGCGGCCAAGTTGTCCGGTAGGCGCCGCCAGCTCGGCACCCCACCGGGTGACCTCGGGCGAGGAGCTACTGCCGGCCGGCCCGCACCCACCAACGGGACACCGCCACGCTCATGCCCACCATCGTGTAGCCGGCTACCGAGGCCGCCACCTGCCACGCCACCGGGCCGATGTCGCGCAGCGCCGCAGCGCCCAGGCTGCCGCTGGACCACCAGCTGAGCAGCCCGGTCAGCCCGGCCACCAGGACGGTCACGCCGATCACATCGGCGGCGATGCCCCTTCGCCCGACCGGCCTCTCGGGGGCGGAGGTGGGTCCGTCCGCGGCCGCGGCGATGCGCCGGTACCGTCCGCCGAGCACCCGCCCGGCGAACACCCCGCCCAGGACCCACACCAGTCCACCCGCCAGCACACTCCACCACGGGTACTGTCCGGGGCCGGGCAGCGCCGCCAGCATCGGCAGCGCGGGCATCGGCCCCAGGACGACCTCGGAGCTGGTGACGGAGGTGCCCGCGCCGATGGCGAATCCCGGCCCGGCCAGCCAGGCCAATGCCCACGTGATGAAGACCGGGAACACCGCAACGTGCGCGACCGCCAGCCCGAGCGCACCCATCGACCCCGGGTCCAGAGCCTCGTACAGCGTGCGGACCCGATCCAGGTTCACGGCCAGGCTGGCCGCGATCAGCAACGTGGCGACGGCCGCCGGGAAACCGAGGCCGGCCGCGACGGCGCGCAGCCGGTGCCGCCACCGGTGGTCACCAGGCTCGATCCAGAACACCGGTGCCCCACACGTCGCGGCCAGCAACGAGCCGCCGAGCAGCGCCGTCTCCACATGCGGTCGGGCGGCCACGCTACCGGCCAGCACCGCCAGCACTCCACAGCTGGTGGCGTACCCGAGAACCACACCCGCGTGCGCGGCCGCGGGGCTACCGGCGGGGCGCACCCGCGCACCGATGCGGCGGCTGAACCAGTAGCAGGCCGCGGCAGCGATCGCACTCACCCCGAGCGGGGCCAACCGGATCGGTCCGGAGGCAGTAGTGAACACGGTGTGGTGCGCGGCCAGCCACACATCCACACCGGTGCGGGCAGTGGCCAGCGGGGCGGACTGCGACCCCGCAGCCGCCCAGAACACGAACACCGGCAACAGCACCGCCGCCACACCCAGTGCAGCGGCTTGCAGACCGGCGAGCAGACCTAGGACCGCGGCACGACCCCGGCCGGCTGAATCAGCAGCCGGCCCGCCGCGCACGCCTGGCTGCGCCCGGGTGCGCATCGTCACCATCATGCTCGCATCGCCATCGCTTGACCCAACACCATCGTGCATCCTCGGAATCCCTGGGCGCGCTCACCGCACCCGCTGCCTCGGCCGGCTTGTGACTACCACTGTGACGGGTCCTGCGCGTCGTTCCGATGCGCCACGCTGAGTACACCCGCAGTCAACCGGCCGAGGTATCGCACGCGCCCCGGCGCGGCGCGATGTGATCAACCTGACCCACGTGGCCGGATCACCCGCTGGTAGGTTGCTATGAGGTAACAGACTCACCACCGTCCTCGAAGTGGAGATTTCCGTGAGCGCAACCCCCGTCAAGGTAGCCGTCACCGGCGCCGCCGGGCAGATCGGCTACAGCCTGTTGTTCCGCATCGCCAGTGGAGCCATCTACGGCCCCGACCAACCGGTCGAATTGAGGCTGCTGGAGATCACCCCCGCGCTGAAGGCCCTCGAGGGCGTCGTCATGGAACTGGACGACTGTGCCTTCCCCACCCTGGCCGGGGTACAGATCGGCGACGACCCGAACAAGGTCTTCGACGGGGTGAACCTGGCCCTGCTGGTGGGTGCGCGGCCGCGCACCAAGGGCATGGAGCGCGGTGATCTACTGGAGGCCAACGGGGCGATCTTCACCGGTCAGGGCAGGGCCCTGAACGATCACGCCGCCGAGGACGTGCGGATCGGGGTGACCGGGAACCCGGCCAACACCAACGCGCTGATCGCGATGTCGAATGCGCCCGACATTCCTTCGGACCGGTTCAGCGCACTGACCCGGCTGGACCACAACCGGGCGATCTCGCAGCTGGCGGCCAAGGTGCAGGTGCCTGTCACCGACATCAAGCAGGTGACCATCTGGGGCAACCACTCCGCCACTCAGTACCCGGACATCTTCCACGCCGAGGTGAAGGGGCAGAACGCAGCTGAGGCCGTCGGCGACCAGGAGTGGCTGGAGAACACGTTCATCCCCACCGTGGCCACGCGCGGCGCCGCCATCATCGAAGCGCGGGGCGCATCGTCGGCTGCCTCCGCCGCCTCCGCGACCATCGACGCCGCCCGGGACTGGCTGCACCAGTCCGCGCCCGGTGACTGGGCATCGATGGCGGTGGCCTCGGACGGCTCCTACGGCATCCCCGAAGGCATCGTGTGCTCGTTCCCGGTGACCACCAGCGCGGGTTCATGGCGGATCGTGCCCGGTCTGGAGATCAACGAGTTCTCACGCGGCAAGATCGACACCTCGGTCGCAGAACTGATCGAGGAGCGGGATGCGGTCAAGGAACTCGGACTGATCTGAGCCTGCTCAGCGGTTCTGCCACATCATCGCGGCCAGCTGGGCAGCCTTTTCGCCATCGAAGAGGACCTCTTCTTCATGATCCGTACCGGCTGCGGTCTCGGTACTCGTGCCGATCCGCACGGGGTGGATGTGTAGCCCCCCACCCGGATTGGCGATGATCCGTAGACCCCAAGGGCTGCCTGGGCCGCGATGCACCACCATGTCCACCGGTTGCTGACTGGCCACGTGAATCACGATGGACCGTGCGCAGTTGCGCAGGGCGCCATCCTGGTCGACCTGGGCCAGTGCCAACCCGTCGAATGCGGCGGATTGCAGGGCGGAGTCGAGCAGCTCTTCCAGGTTGGCAGCACGGGCCATGCGCTGCTGCAGGGCCTGGCGTCGCTCGTAGTTGTTCACCGCGCTCTTCTGTCCGACGAAACAGCGAGGATCGGGGTGGTTGACCCCCGCACCACTTGTGTCGTCACACGGGTGGTCGGACTTGAACGACTACGACCCGATATCGGTGAAATACGTTCGCCCAGGAGCGTGCGTACCACGCTTGGGCTGACCGGGTTACCCCGGTGGGCTGACCTTGCTGGTCAGGCCACTCGGGGTCCGGATGCGATAGCGGACTGAAAACCGGACATGCTGCGGCGGATTTGGTCCGGATCACGGGTGATAGGACCACCGGACCGGGGGGCCGACGCCGGCTTGGGGGCGCGGGCAGTGCGCTGGCGGGTGGGTAGCGCCGACGGGGACGATGTGGCCGGCCGAATCGGTACCTGATCCGTTCCCAGGTTCACCGGACTTGCGGGTTCGGCCGCCGCCGACTGCTCGGCAAGCGGCTGCTCGACCGGAGTCGACGGTTTCGCAGGCACCGGCTGCTCAGCCACCGGCTGTTTCGCCGGGGTCTTCGATTGCGCAGATGCCGACTGCTTGGCCGCCGGCTGCTTGGCTGGGGTCGATGGCTTCGCGGCAGTCGACTGCTCAGATGCCGGCTGCTCGGCAGGCGTTGACGGTTTCGCTGGGGTCGTCGATTTCGCAGGTGCCGATTTCGCGGCCGGCGACGGTTTGCCCTGCGCCGTAGGCTTGTCTGCGGGTGCCGACGACGTCTTGCTCGATACGGCCTTGGCCGACCCGGCCCTAGCAGATCCGGCTTTGGCAGATCCGGCCGGCTCAGGCGTCACAGGTTGGCTTGTGGGCTGCTTGCTCGCCGGCTGGCGAGTGCGCGTCGGCAACGCCGCCCCCGTGTTGGTTGCACGGACGATGGGCTGCCCTGAGTCGGCCTGGCTGGCAGCCGGCCGCTGAGTGCCTTCTTTCGGCGTCGCGGCCTGTGCGGCGGACCCGCCCGGACCCCTGCGCCCGGTTGCCGGCCCGGCCGGTTTGCGGCGCGCGAGCGGGGTCTGAGGCCCGGTGGCGGTCTTGGGTGGCTGCGGGCGCTCCGCCGTGCCACGGGCACCGGAACGTGCCTGCCCCTGGTCAGCCGCCGACCGGGCCGCGTCACCGCTTCGCTGCTGGTCAGACCGGCCGCTGCCCGATCGTTTCCCGGATGCGTCCTCCAGCCGCCGGAAGGCCGGCTCCTGCGACGTTCGCCCACTCTTCGCGCTTCGGCCGGACCAGCTGGTGACAACAAGCACAGCCACGATGCCGAGCACTGCTACGGCGACGAAAACTGCGAGCACGACGGGCGAGATGTTCACTATCTTCCTTTTCGGTTCTCATGAGCTGCGGACGGGCCGGGCAGCGTCATCGACGGGCGGCGTACACCACTCTTCCAGTGCCGCACACTGCCCGCAAAGGCCAGCGTGCGCCGTGGCCCGGTTCCACCGATCGGGCGCACCCGAACCGCGAAACCGGACCACTGACAACTATCTGCACCGGCCCCCGGCTCAGCTCTTCTCGGACAGGATGTCCCGCATCAGCTGCGCGGTCTGCGACGGCGTCTTGCCTACCGCGACGCCTACGGCTTCCAACGCCTCCTTCTTGGCCTCAGCGGTGCCGGAGGACCCCGACACGATGGCGCCGGCGTGGCCCATCGTCTTGCCCTCCGGGGCCATGAAACCGGCTACGTAGCCGACGACCGGCTTGCTGACGTTGGCCTTGACGTAGTCGGCAGCCCGTTCCTCGGCGTCGCCGCCGATCTCGCCGATCATGACGATGGCGTCGGTCTCCGGGTCGGCCTCGAACGCCTCGATGGCATCGATGTGGGTGGTACCGATGATCGGGTCGCCACCGATGCCGATGGCGGTGGAGAACCCGAAGTCACGCAGCTCGTACATCATCTGGTAGGTCAGCGTGCCGGACTTGGACACCAAGCCGATCTTGCCCGGGCCGGTGATCGAGGCCGGGATGATGCCCGCGTTGGATTTGCCGGGGCTGATGATGCCGGGGCAATTGGGCCCGATGAGCCGGGTGGTGCCGGCATCCTTGGCGTAGTTGAAGAACTCCGACACATCCTTGACCGGGATGCCTTCGGTGATCACCACGCCGAGCGGGATCTTGGCGTCCACCGCCTCGATGACCGCGGCCTTGGTATGCGCACCGGGAACGAACAGCACGGTGACGTTGGCGCCGGTGCGCTCCATCGCCTCAGCCACCGAACCGAACACCGGGACACTGACACCGTCGTTGAACTCCACCGATTCACCGGCCTTACGGGGGTTGACCCCACCCACGACCTCGGTGCCCGAGGTGAGCATCCGCTGGGTGTGTTTGCGGCCTTCGGAGCCGGTCATGCCCTGAACGATGATCCTGCTGTTCTCGTCGAGATAGATCGCCATGGTTGTCGCGTCCCGTCCTTACTTCGCCTGTGCCGCGAGTTCAGCGGCTTGCCGAGCCGCGCCGTCCATCGTTGCGTTGAAGGTGACCAACGGGTGGTTGGCCTTGTTGAGGATCTCCCGGCCCTTGTCCACGTTGTTGCCGTCCAACCGCACCACGATGGGCCTGGTCGCGTTGTCGCCCAGGTGTTCCAAAGCTGTCACGATGCCCTCGGCGACCGTGTCACACGAGCCGCCGCCGAGATCGAGGAAGTTGGCCGGCTTCACGCCGAACTCCTCACCGGAGTAGGCCACCACATCGACAGTGCTCATCACCAAGCCTGCGCCGTTGCCGAGGATGCCGACCTCACCGTCCAGCTTGACGTAGTTGATGTCCTTCTTCTTGGCCTCGGACTCCAGCGGGTCGGCCGCACTGGTGTCGTGGTACTGGACGTGGTCGGGGTGGCGGAAATCCGCGTTGGCGTCCAGCGTGACTTTGCCGTCCACGGCGAGGATCTCACCGTCCTCGGCCTTGACCAGCGGGTTCACCTCGACCAGAGTGGCGTCCTCTTCGGAGTACAGGGCCCACAGCTTGCGGATCACGTCGATGACCTGATCGCGAATGTCGGCCGCAAAGCCGGCGGCATCGACGATCTCGGCAGCCTTCTGCGCGTCGACGCCTACCTGCGGATCCACCGCGACGCGCGCCAGCGCTTCCGGCTTCTCCACCGCGAGCTTCTCGATTTCCATGCCGCCCTCGACCGAGGCCATCGCCAGGCAGTTGCGGTTCGCCCGGTCCAACAGAATGGAGACGTAGTACTCCTCGGCGATGTCCGCGCCGGCCACGATCAGCACCTGGTTCACGGTGTGGCCCTTGATGTCCATGCCGAGAATGCGCTGCGCGTGTTCAACGGCCTCGTCGGCCGACCGGGCCAGCTTGATGCCACCGGCCTTGCCGCGTCCACCAGTCTTCACCTGGGCCTTGACGATCACCAAGTCGGCGCCGAGTTCCTCGAATGCGGCGCGCGCCTGCTCCGCGGAGTCGATAACCTTCGACGGTTTCGCTGGCACCCCGTGCTTGGCGTAGAGCTCCCGTGCCTGATACTCGAACAGATCCATATCCGTCCTTCGTCCTCGAAGTTTCCTCTGCTGCCGGGCACCAGCCTAGAGGTAGCGCCCGGAACGACGGAGCCCACCCAGTCTGGCCGTGGGGCTGGCGTGCGGATGCGCCCCGGTTGTCAAGGAGGCTCCCGCGCCGACTCCGACGCTTCCGGCCACCAGCGAACAGTCCGTCGCCCAACCGCCACCCGAACTGCCCGCGGGGCTTGAGCGGGCCCACGCGCAGGACGCCGGGGTGACGTTCGGGCTACCGCGGGGCTGGCTGGTGCTCGATCTGGCGCACCCCGAGCCCGAAACCGCGAGCGTGGTGGCGCGCAAGCTGGAGGTCAGCGTCGAGGATCTGCCGGACGCGCTCGGCCCGGCCACCCTGATGGTGGCCGTCTCCGATGCCGACGATTCCGCGAGCGTGACGCTGACCGAACTGCCCATCGGCACATCGCTGGAGGACATGCGGACCGCGCTGACCGATACCGGGGCGACGATCAAGGATCACGAGGAAGTGCAGACGCCGCTGGGCGAGGCGACCGTGGTCGG
>PDWI01014965.1_pt1 | contig 10340 bp, 7 predicted proteins | sample 1430891 | NCBI WGS metagenome assembly PDWI01 (sample SAMN01162508, study PRJNA174530) | Oral metagenome, whole genome shotgun sequencing project. | biome: Marine environment; feature: Marine mammal; material: Swab sample of the gingival sulcus; isolation source: swab sample of gingival sulcus... | reverse complement strand
AAAGCAAAAACCTGTTTTCCTGATTTTGCAAGACAACTCTTCTTCGGTTACAATGAATGCCGATTCGTTGTATTATAAAAATGAGTATTTGCAAAGCCTTAATGATTTCCGGGAAACCTTGTCCGGTAAATTTGATGTCCGAACCATATTGTTTGGTGATTCTGTTCGCGAACAAAGTATCCCCGATTTTTCCGATTGCATAACCGATATGTCAGCTTTGGCAGATGCCGTTGAACTTCGGTTTAACAGCGATGAGGTAGGAGGGGTGTTGCTTGCAAGCGACGGATTGTACAATAAAGGTTTTAGCCCTTTATCTCGCTTAGGAAATTTACCTTATCCTTTTTATACTTTGGCTTTGGGAGATACTACGCAACAGCGTGATGTTTTAATTTCCGAAGTAAGGTATAATAAATTGGCATTTTTAAACAATCGTTTTCCTGTGCGTGTGTATTATGAGGCATGGGACGCCAAAAATGAAACTTTACATTTTAAAGTTGAAAAGCAGGGGAAAGTATTGTATTCAAAAAAAATTACGGTTAAAGAATCGCCACAACGTGCGGTGTTAGATTTTGAGTTAGATGCCGATGTTTCGGGATTGCAAATTTATACTTTGAAATTTAAAGCCCTTGACGGCGAATTGGTTGTACAGAATAACGAACAGAGTATTGTCGTTAATGTTATTGATAATCAGCAGGAAATATTATTGCTTGCTCAAGCTCCTCATCCCGATTTGGCAGCCATACGGCGAGCCTTGGAAACCAATCTGAATTTTTCGGTTAAACTGGTAATGGCAGACCAATTGATGCCTAAACTTGACGATGCCGATTTGGTTGTTTTGCACGATTTGCCGTCGTCTATGTATCCGATGAGTGCATTCTTTAACGATGTAAGAAATCGTAAAATTCCTACTTTCTTTATTTTTGGAAAACAAACAAGTTTCAACAGCTTTAATCAATTGGCTTATCCTTTGCAGGTGAAACTTAAAAACGGAAGTTTTGACAATGCTCAACCTGCTTTGTCCAATGATTTCGGCCGTTTTGAAATGCCGGTCGATTTGGTTAATATTCAAGAATTTTTACCGCCTTTGTCGGTGCCTTTTGCCGATTTTAAGATTAGTAATGTCCACGAAATATTACTGACACAAAAAATCAGTGGAGTTAATACCGATAAGCCTTTGTTGGCATTTACTTCCAATGAAAATGTAAAATCGGCATTTCTTTGCGGCAGCGGTATTTGGCAATGGCGAATGACTGATTATCGTTTAAACGGAAGCCATTTGGCATTTGATGAATTTGTCAATAGAATTATTCAGTTTTTGGTGTCAAAACAAAATGCTAAAAGGTTTAATGTTCGCAGTTTGCAATTTTTTACCGAAAATGATAACATCGAATTTGAGGCGGAATTATACAATGAAACATGGGAACTTATTAATATTCCCGAGGTTATTTTAACGCTAAAGGACAGCACGGGAAACACCACCGAATATAATTTCAAACAAGGTTTAAAATCGTATCGTTTAAACATCGGAAGTTTGCCGGCAGGTTATTACGAATGGACTGCCAAAACCAAATGGCAAACAACTGCTTATGACGAGTCCGGTGTTTTTGTTGTTAAAGATTTACCTTTGGAGTTTATGAAAACTTGTGCCAATCATAAATTGTTGTCTATGATTGCAGTCCGAAGCGACGGAAAACTTGTGTTTCCACAACAATTGCCTGAATTATCCGAAGAAATATTATCCTTGGATTTTAGTAAACCGCGTATTATCGAGCAGCACGAACAATCGGATTTAATTCATCTTAAATGGATATTTTTTATCCTTTTGTTTTGGATTGCCCTTGAATGGTTTTTGCGAAAATTTTTGGGAACATATTAAGCAATACAATTAGCAATTAGTAATGAATAATTAGATAATGTGATAATTCATGTCAATGATTGTAGTGGGTGTGCGGAATACACTAATGAAAAGACCCTCGCTGTTATAACCTTTCCGTCACTCCGTACCTCCCGATAACCATCGGGAAACACCCAACACCTACTTCGGTCTTCGGTCTTCGGTCTTCTGACTTTCTAACTCCTATCTTATATCTCGTTTTGCTCTGCCTCCTCTTATGCGTAAAGAAAGCGATGCTAAAATAAAATAAATAAATGTCAGTATCCAAAGCGAGTAAAATTCATCGGCAACGTATTGGAAAGGTGCTCCCATGGTGCGTAATCGGATATAAGCAGGCACAACATAAGTGCTGGGAAGTATGTTGGCAATCCAATTTAACACTTGCGGTATCATAAAATGAGGCCAAGAAAATCCGGTTAAAAATAAAATAACAGGCGATAAAAACACCATAAAAATAATGGCATGTTCTCGTTCTTTAAACACCTGCGAAATCATTATACCTAAGAATGTTGTACTCAATACAAAAGGAAGCATTAAAAATAAAACCTCGGTGAAACTGCCTTGAAAAGGAAGATGAAACCAATGACTTAATAAAACAAAATTAAATACAATGTTTACCAAACTAATGATTAAATAAACCGCCGAACGTCCTAAGGCAACTGTCCAAAAAGCCCCTTGAGGAACATGTTGAATTAAACATAATTTTTTCTTTCGTTCTTCTCTACGGCTACCTGCAACCAAGCCAATGCCTATGATTAATGTTTGTTGAATAATTACCAATATCAAGCCCACAATAACATACGTGGTATAACTTGAGTTCGGGTTAAACAATTGACTCATTTCCATGTGAATGGGAGTTTGTCTTATAAAAGTATCAGGACTATTGACGCCTTTTACCGTTAATTTTCTTATTTCAACTCCGCCTGATAAAGTTTTGATGGATTTTAAAGCTCCAATCAGTGTTTCTTTGTAAATTAAAAAATAAGAACCGTCGCAATACACTCCGATTTTTTCGGGAGTACCGTTGTAAATTGATTTTTCAAAACCATTGGGTATATAAATAATGCCGTTAACATCTTCGTCCCAGAACAATTGTTTAGCCTCTTCCATACTTGAGCAAACGTTTGTAACGTTCAGTTGTGGTGAGGCATCTAATATTTGTTTTGCTTTTCGACTTAGCGATGTTTGATCCAAATCAACCACAGCAATCGGTACATTGGTTAAAGTTCCGGGATAATAAACAAATGAATAAATGATTGGATAGATTATAGCAGCTATTACCAATATCAATAAAGCACCAAAATCTTTTCTGATTAAGCGAAACTCATCGATAAACGAGAGATGTAATATCTTAAATGTAAGTAAAAAACGATGTTTCATAATTTTATTTTCTTCCCCATTTTTGAGGATTAGTCAATCTTCTTTTTATACTCGGAAAAGCCAATATTCCCAACAAGAAAAAGGCAATAAGAACCACAAAATCCATTTGCAAATTGTAAAGGGGCTGACCTCTTAAACTTTCGCCCAAGAAAATATGAAGCCAAAAGGTATATGGAAACAACCAAGCAAGTACATGAGTAATTGCAGGCATGGCTATAAACGGATAAGTTAAACCCGAAAAAGTAAAGGATAACAAAGAATAAGCACTTCCCAAAGACAGAGACAAACGCATATTATTGGTTACAGCCAAAAACAAAACGGCAATGGATTGATAGGCAATAATCAATAAAAATTCAGAAACTAAAATAATCCACAAGCTGCCTCGGATAGGAGCATCTAATGCTCTGAAAACAACAAGGTTCATAATAAGTGCATGGACAAAAAACATTAAAGTATAAGGAATAAATTTCCCCGATATTGCATTAATAACATTTCCGTTAGCCGTTTTCATAAACTCGCCGGCTGTAGATTCTTTAAGCTCGCTACCCAAAGCGTATAGGCTGATAAGGAACGTGAAAACTATCAACAATACAGGCAATAAACTCATTACCAAAAAATAGGCATAATTACCAAAGGGATTAAATAATTGATGAATATCCAAGTCTGTCGGATTCGATTGAGCTTCGGCTTGATAGGAGTAAAGTCCATCTTTTAAATAATTTTTAATTTTAATTTCATCGTTAACACTTGATATTGCCTTATAAATGCCGGATTGTAAATTTCCGCCCAGCACCAAGTTGCTGTTGTTGGTAAACAAATTAACTTCGGCAAACTCGGTGTTCATTACATTTTTCTCTAATGCTTCGGGAATGATAAGCACGGCATAAGCTTTGCAATCAAACACTTTATCCTTAGCCGCTTTGGTGTCAGAAGAATATTCAACGATTTTCACCAATGGAGACGCTTCTACCGCCCGAATAAGTTTCCGACTTAAATTCGATTGGTCTAAATCAACAACGGTAATAGGAATTTCGCGTATTGCTCCCGCCGAAAACAAATAATCAATTACCCAAAAAGATAAAGCGGGTCCGAAAAGAATAAAAGCAAATAAAACCTTTCGATTCAACAAACGCCGCACCTCCCGTTTGGCAACTAAATATATCGCTTGAATACTCATAAACTTATTTACTTTGGCTGATTCTTATTCCGAGATATTATCCCAATTAATAATTACGCTCATTCCCGGACGTAAATTTTCTATTTTCTCAACGGGTTCGGCGTGTACTTCAAAGGTTTTCATATCAAAATCTCCCGATGTTTTGGTAGCTGTCCAAGTGGCAAAATTAGGCAATACGTTAATGTATGTAATTTTAACATCAAACTCTTTATTCCCAAGGGCAGGAATCTTTGCTTTAATCACTTTGTCTTTTTTTATCTTATACAACTTATCTTCTCTGATATTAAAGTTTATCCAAGTCTTTTTTAAATCGACAAGAGTAACTACCGGAAAACCGGTTGGCACTAATTCTCCTTCTTCGGCAATGATGTTTGAAACTTCGCCGTCTTGCGTTGCGAACACATACATTTCTTCCATGTACGAATTAACCTCTTTTAAAGCACCTTCTGCTTTTTCCACCAAAGCCAATGCCGCTGCTTTATCTTCTATGCGTGCTCCGGCAACAGCTTTATCGTAAACAGACTTAGCCGCTTTTTCGGTTTCTTGAGCCGCTTTCATTTTCATTTCAACCTCGTCTTTTCTTTGCTCGGCAACTACACCATCGTTGTAAAGATTATTAATCCGCTCAAAACTTTTGCGGGCAAAATCAGCTGCTGCCTTGGCTTTTTGCCATGTGTTGTAAGCTGCTTGTATGTCTTCGGTTCGTGCTCCGTTATTGGCTTTTACCGATTGGGCTTGTGCTGCTGTTTTCATGGCTTCTACCTGTGCTAATTTCGCTTCTACCTCAGGGCTGACAATTTTATATAAGAAATCTCCTTTTTTAACTTCCTGACCTTTTTTTACCATTAAACTGTCAATACGACCGGGCAATTTAGACCCCATTCTTATTTGAGGTGCTTCTACCTGTCCTTGAATTTCCATGGGTAATTTTTGATTAAGCGTGATAACTGCCATTACAACAAAAACAGCGATAAGAACGGCTAATACACTTACGATGATTACATTTATCTTTTTCATTTTTAATTACTATTTTTTTAACTTTAAACTTTTAAACTTTTAAACTTTTAAACTTTTTAACTTCTATTGATGTCCCTTGTGTTGATAATTTTTGAAAGTTTCGGATTTTCCGGTGTAATAAAGCAATTTTGCCAAAGCGGTATCGTAATGATACATGGCTTGTAAGCGTTCTATTCGCACCTTGGCTTTAGCCAAATTGGCATCGGACACTTCCGAAGCGGTTGCAAAACCTTGTAAAAATGCTTTTTGACGCACTCTGTAATATTCTTCGGCAAACTCTTCGGCGGTTTTCAAATCCTCAATTTCATCGATATACATTTTAGCTTCGTTATAAAGTTTGGTAACCACTGTGTTGATATCCGCTTCTACTTTTTCGTAGGTTAAATCAACACGCTCGGTCTCCAATTTAGAGGCTTGTAAATTTCTGAATCGGGTAGAGCCGTCGAAAAGATTCCATTGCAGTCCTATTCCCACAAAATATTTGGGTACGGTTTCCGATAAATCTTTTTCGGCAAGACGATAAGTTCCGCTAACGGCTACGGTTGGTAAATAGCTTTCAATTTCAACACCGTGTTTGGTTTTAAGCAATTGCTTTTTGAAATTCACTTTTTTAAGCAATAAACTATGGGTTTCGGCCTCTGAAAGAAAAGTATCCAAAGCGGGCAAATCATCATTAATAAATAAACTTGAAACGGGAAGGAAGTTTTTGTTTTCTTGATTTGACAATAGATTTCGCAAACCTTCTTCGGCAATGTCAATGCTGCGTTCCGCCTTTTTTCTTTCCCTTTCGGCTTCGGAATAATAAACTTTTATGTGTAAAAATTCGGCATTGGGAATAAGTCCTTCTTCTTTCATTCGCTGAGCATCTTGCATGTGTTTTTCCATGGTTTCGTAAACCTCTTGACGCACACTCAACGCCTCTCTTGCCAAAACCAAACCAAAATATCTTTCAACCAGTGTACTGCTTAGCTCAGATTTCAGAATTTCTTGTTCGTTAATGGCCTCTTTATGATAAATTGAAGCGGCTTTATTTCCGGCTCTTACCTTACCTCCGGCATAAACGGGTAAAACAAAATTTGCATTTAACGACCCGAAATTTTTCTTTTGAATAACCTTAGTCCAGTCGGAAGCTTCAATTTGTTGTAAGCCTTCAGCCAATTTTTGACGTACTAACATTGTTGATATATCGTCATTGAAAATAGGCATTATCGGTGCGGTATTGGGGTCGGGATTCTGAACACCCGAAAAATCGCCATATTTAGATAAAGCCGAATATAAAGGTGTAATGCTTTCTTTAATGGGATTCATATCTACCGTTATATCGTCGGACATCATTGTGTAAGCTGCCGACAACGAAACTCGGGGCAAAAACAATCCCCTTTGAGCGTTTAATTCTCTTTTCTTGGCATCAATATGGCTTTGACTTGCCTTGATTCCCAAATTATTTTCCAAACAAATTTTAAGTGCGTCTTCGTAAGTTATGCTTTCTTGAGCAACAATTACATTAACACTTAAACCTACCGTTAAAAGTAGTCCTAAAAAATTTCTCAACTTCATTTTTTTTATTTTAATCCTTTAACACAAAAATCAATAACTCGTTGTTGGTCGTTTATATCCCAATGGTCATACCCGAAAAATTTTTTCAATCTCAGATTAATAAACACAATGGGATATTCAATAACTAAATAAAAAACCTCTTCTACGGTTATATGCTCGCCAACTTCTTTTTGCATACGCCCACGTTCCAAAGCGGAAAGAATAATGTTTTTTATCAGTAAACGTTGTTCGTCGGAAACCTGAAAGTTGTAATCGTGCATTAACACATATAAAAATTTTATACTTTCCACTTTTTGTTCCGCTACGGTAAAAATTTCCTTGATTAATGTTTTTACAAGTGCGGTAATGCTTGATTCCGTTTGTAAAAGAACTTTCATTTTTTCTATCAAGAAACCAATCTTTTCTGCCAAAAGAGCATTAACCATATCTTCTTTCGATTTATGAAAGCGATACAAATAGCCGTCTGCTACTCCTGCCGTTTTTGCAATTTCAGCAATGGAAGCATTTCCGTAGCCTTTTTTAACTATGAGTTGCATTGCAGCCTCGTTGATACGCTCCATTTTGCTTGTGTCTAATTGTCTTGCCATTTTTTGAGTGAATATTCATTCATTTATTTTCAACGGCAAATGTAAATAAAAAAATATCGACATTGTATAAAAATTTTGTTAAAGAAATCTAAACGAGCAATTGAGATAATTTGATAATGAGTTAATGAGGTAATTGGTTAATGTGCTAATTGCTAATACCCATCCCGATAACCATCGGGAAATACCCAATACCTTGGAAATAAGGTAGGGAGATTGAGATTGATTTTATAGCTCATGAGCCATCGGAATTATGACTTTTATCAAATGATAAAAAAATTATAAATTTGTAGCCTTAAATTTTAAAAATTATGATTCAATAGGTCCGCTTATGTTTACACATTGGTGGGAAGAAAATAAAAATAAACTTATTGTTTCATTGGCACTTGGTATTCCGACATCAATTTATCTTATTGTCACAAATTTGAGCGGTCATTTGGTACACCAATTGTTGTTTGATTATGTTCCGTTTATTTGTTTGTTAGGCTCGTTATTTGTTATTACCGGCGGTATTCATTTAGAAGGCGATATTCAGGCAAAACCTTGGATTAATACATTGTTTCTTGGTATTGGAGCAGTACTTGCCTCTTTTATGGGAACAACCGGTGCTGCCATGTTGCTTATTCGCCCGGTGATAAAAACCAATCAGGAAAGGAAATATAAGGTACATACCATACTTTTTTTTATTGCAACCGTAGCCAATGCAGGTGGTTTATTGACACCGCTCGGTGATCCTCCGTTGTTTTTACTTTACTTACGCGGAGCGGGATTTTCATGGTTCTTCCATTTGTTTCCCGAATGGGCATTTGTAAATATCAGCTTAATGCTTATTTATTTTATCGTAGATTCTTTTTACCATAGGAAAGAGCCGGTTGAAAACCTTTATTTCGATAAATCGAATATAACACCCATAAAAGTTAAAGGAAATTTGAATTTTCTTTGGTTGGCAGGAGTTGTGGCTTCGGTTGCGTTTATAAATAAACAATACTTACCCATTATACACGAAAATCATTACTTTGGATTTATTCGTGAAGCGGTACTTGTACTGTTAAGTATTTTATCGTTGGTGTTAACCAAAAAATCTTTGCGTGAAGCCAATAAATTTACATGGGCTCCCATTGTTGAAGTTGCTTATTTGTTCCTTGGGATTTTTATTACCATGACACCGGCTTTAATCTATTTGGCAAGCCATGCACACGATTTGGGAATATCTGAACCCGTACAATTTTATTATGCCACAGGTGCTTTAAGTTCTTTCCTTGATAATGCTCCAACCGCTGTTTCGTTCTATGAATTAGCCAAAGGAATGACAGATGTTAATGCCGTAGGAACAATGGTTGCCGGTGTGCCCGAAATACTTTTAACTGCCATTAGTTTGGGTGCCGTATTTTTTGGTGCTATGACTTATATTGGTAACGGACCAAACTTTATGGTAAAAGCAATCGCTGAAGAAAACAAAATAAAAATGCCGTCTTTCTTTGCATACATGATTAAATTTTCATTAATCGTACTTTTACCGCTTTATATTATTACTCAATTGATATTCTTATAAACATTTAATCATAGAAAATATAAAACAAAAAATGGAAGCTTTAAAACTTCCATTTTTTGTTTTATTTATTCATCGTTTAATTATCCTCTGCGAACAAGACGTTTGTTTACAAACGAAGATAAAAATTTATCTCTGTACGAACGACCGATTGGAATGCTGTTTTCGGCAACAATAACATCTTCGCCATCAATCATGGAAATATGATTTACATTGATAACATACGATTTACTGGTACGGAAGAAAATATCCGACGGCAGTTTATTAAAAATAGTTTTAATATTCATTGCTGTCATGTACCTTGAGCCGTCTATAGTATGAAGAATAACATAGTCTTTCAAGCCTTCAATGAAAATAATTTCATTGTAAGCCAATCGAATATATTTACGTTCCGCTTTCACAAAAATAAAATCTTCTTTGCAAGATGGTACGGTAACTGTTTCTTTACAATTGTTCAGAAAGGCTTCAAGTTTGTTGACAGATTTGAATAGGCGTTCCATTTTAATTGGTTTCATCAAATAATCAACCGCTTCCAAATCAAAGGCTTCAAAAGCATAATCCTTTGAGTCGGAAATAAAAACAATAAGAGGGGGATTTTTTAAACTTTTGGCAAAGTCTAAACCTGATAATCCGGGGAGGTCAATTTCAAGAAACATAATATCAACATCGTTGTTTCTTAAAAAATCATTGGCTTTCAATGCAGAGTCAAAACTGGCAAGTAGCTCTATATTGGGCAACTCTTTAATTTTCAACTCAAAATCTTTCAACATTGAGGCATCGTTTTCTACAATAATACAATTCATAATAGTTTAAAATTAAGTTTTCACTACAATAGTCATAATTTTTCTAATGACATTTTGCTCTTTCCTTTATTAAGGCTTTATTTAAATCTAAAGTCAATATTCTTAACAACAAAAAACATGCAAAGTTTATGAAAATATGTAAAAATTAATATGATTTATATCATATTTTGCAAAATGTGCCAACAAACCGAAACATTTTATGGCATTAAAAGTAGTTAATGTAACCAAAGTGTATTTTAGATACACGAAAATCAAACAATGATGATGTGCTTCGAGGTACGGCGAAACTTAAGTGAAACAAACCGATGTTTGTGTTGAGTTTTATACCTGCTCCCATCGACCAAAATATGTTTAACGGATATTTAGCGATTAAATTTTT
>PDWI01027135.1_pt1 | contig 10341 bp, 8 predicted proteins | sample 1430891 | NCBI WGS metagenome assembly PDWI01 (sample SAMN01162508, study PRJNA174530) | Oral metagenome, whole genome shotgun sequencing project. | biome: Marine environment; feature: Marine mammal; material: Swab sample of the gingival sulcus; isolation source: swab sample of gingival sulcus... | reverse complement strand
CTGGGTGTATTTGCCGACCACGGCCACCTTCACCTCGCCCTCGGCGTGGTGGATGCGGTCTTCCACGTCGCGCCAGCGGTCGAGATTCGGACGCGGGGCAGGAGCGATTCGGAAGGCGTCGAGGACGGCCTGGTCCAGCCCGACCCCGTGGTAGGCCATCGGCGCCTCGTAGATCGACTTCAGGTCGTAACCCGGAATGACTGCCTCCTTGCGGACGTTGCAGAACAGCGCGATCTTGGCGCGTTCCTTGTCGGGGATCGGGTGTTCGGCGCGGGTGACGAGCACGTCGGGCTGGATGCCGATGGAGCGCAACTCCTTGACGGAGTGTTGCGTGGGCTTCGTCTTCAGTTCGCCGGAGGCGGCGAGGTAGGGGATCAGCGTCAGGTGGACGAAGATGCACTGGCCGCGCGGGCGGTCCTGCTCGAACTGGCGGATGGCCTCGAAGAAGGGGGTGGCCTCGATGTCGCCCACGGTGCCGCCGATCTCGCAGAGCATGAAGTCGACCTCGTCGTCGCCGATGGCGATCCACTCCTTGATCTCGTTGGTGACATGCGGAATCACCTGGATCGTCTTGCCGAGGTAGTCGCCGCGGCGCTCCTTCTCCAGCACGTTGGTGTAGATCCGGCCCGACGAGACGGAATCGGTGTTGCGCGCGGCGACGCCGGTGAAACGCTCGTAATGGCCGAGGTCGAGGTCGGTTTCGGCGCCGTCGTTGGTGACGAAAACCTCGCCGTGCTCGAAGGGCGACATCGTGCCCGGGTCGACGTTGAGGTAGGGGTCGAGCTTGCGCAGGCGGACCGAGAAACCGCGCGCCTGCAGGAGCGCGCCGAGGGCGGCGGAGGTCAGACCCTTGCCGAGCGAGGAAACCACGCCGCCGGTGATGAAGATGTATCGTGCCATGTCTGGGCTGCTCCCGCGATGCTGGTTTTGAGGGCGAATCCGCTGCGCCGGGGGGCACAAATCCGCTCCATCACGGGAGTCAGGAGTTAGCCGATTCCCGTGCCCCGCGCAACCGGCGCGCGTGGGGCGGGGTGTAAAAACTTCTGATTATCAAGAAGTTACGATGCAAAAAGGGGGCAGAAAACTGCCCCCCGGATCGACCGAAGGCTGGCGCGGAAGCCGCCGCGTCAGTTGGCGCGCGGCGGGGCCAGAGGCGCGTCGGCGGGTGCCGGTGCCGTGGGCATCATGTCGGTCACATCGGGAACCTCGGGGGCCACCGGCGCCGTCTCTTCGGCTGCGGGTTCGTCGATACGGTCCAGCACCGAGCGGTCGGCGGCCTTGCGCGCCGAAACGACGGTCATGATCAGCGAGGTCGCGAGGAAGGCGATGCCTAGGGCCCAGGTCACCTTGCTGAGCGCGGTGGCCGCGCTGCGCGCCGACATCACGCCGCCACCGCCGCCGATGCCAAGCCCGCCCCCTTCGGAGCGCTGTAGAAGCACGACCGCGATCAGCGAGAGCGCGAGAATGAGCAGAATGACGAGAAGGACGTTTTCCATGTGGGCCCCGGATGTTGTCTCGATGGGGGTATCTAGGGTGTCTCGGCGCGGGGGGCAAGTGCAAAGCGGCCGCGTTGTGGCGCCAATGCGCCGGGAGCGCGCGACAGGCGGGGTTGCCGGGCGGAATTAGGTGTTTCGCGGGCGGCGCGGGTTCGCTATACCGGCCCGGGTTTCAACGCCGGAGGATCAAATGGCCAACGTAGTTGTCGTGGGCGCCCAGTGGGGCGACGAGGGAAAGGGCAAGCTGGTCGACTGGCTGAGCGAACGCGCCGACGTGGTGTGTCGCTTCCAGGGCGGTCACAACGCGGGTCACACGCTGGTGATCGACGGCGAGGTCTACAAGCTCAACGCGCTGCCTTCGGGCGTGGTGCGGGGCGGCAAGCTCTCGGTCATCGGGAATGGTGTCGTGCTCGACCCGTGGAACCTCATGAGCGAGATCGAGGCGATCACCGCGCGGGGCATCGAGATCACCCCCGAGACCCTGATGATCGCGGAGAACACGCCGCTGATCCTGCCTTATCATGGTGAGCTGGACCGCGCCCGCGAGGCGGTGGCGTCCGAGGGCACCAGGATCGGCACCACCGGGCGCGGCATCGGGCCGTGCTATGAAGACAAGGTGGGCCGCCGTGTCATCCGCGTGGCCGACCTCGCCGACCGCGCGACGCTGGAGGCGCGCGTCGACCGGGCGTTGGTGCATCACAACGCGCTGCGGTCCGGCCTCGGGCTGGCGCCGGTCGACCGCGATGCGCTGATCGCCGCGCTCGACGAGATCGCGCCGAAAATTCTGGCGTTCGCTGCGCCGGTCTGGAAGGTGTTGGCCGAGAAGCGCAAGGCGGGCAAGCGGATCCTGTTCGAAGGGGCGCAAGGCGCGCTGCTCGACGTCGATTTCGGCTCCTACCCCTTCGTGACCTCGTCGAACGTGGTCGCCGGGCAGGCGTCGGCGGGCACCGGCATGGGGCCGGGGGCGATCGACTTCGTGCTGGGCATCGTCAAGGCCTACACCACCCGCGTCGGCGAAGGCCCGTTCCCCACAGAGCTGTTCGACGACGACGGGCAGCGGCTCGGCGAGCGTGGCCATGAGTTCGGCACCACCACCGGGCGCAAGCGCCGCTGCGGCTGGTTCGACGCGGTTCTGGTGCGCCAGACCTGCGCGATCAACGGCATCAACGGCATCTGCCTGACCAAGCTCGACGTGCTCGACGGCTTCGAGACGCTGAAGATCTGCACCGGCTACGAGCTGGACGGCGAGGTGCTCGACTACCTGCCGACCGCCGCCGACCGTCAGGCCCGCGTCACCCCGATCTATGAAGAGATGCCGGGCTGGAGCGCCTCGACTGAGGGGGCGCGCAGCTGGGCGGATCTGCCGGCGGAGGCAATCAAATACGTGCGCCGCGTCGAGGAGCTGATCGGTTGCCCCGTCGCGCTGCTGTCCACCAGCCCGGAGCGGGAAGACACGATCCTCGTGACCGACCCGTTCGCCGACTGATGGCGATGAAGTTCAAGACCCGCAAGCGCCTCGCGATTCTGGTGCTGCTCGTCGGGCTGCCGCTCTACATCGTGCTGGCGGTAACGCTGGTGGCGATGCTGCCGCCGATGCACAAGCTCGTCGAATTGGTGCTTTACATCGCGTTGGGCATGGCCTGGGCCTTGCCGCTGAAACCCCTGTTCAAGGGGGTGGGGCGGCCGGACCCGGACGATCCCGACGCCGGGCAACAAGGCTGACAACGAAAAAGGCGGCGCCTCCCGGCACCGCCTTTTCTTTCGTTTGTGCCGCGCCTCAGGCGTCGGCGTCGTAGAAGCGGCTCGTTTCGCTCAGCGTGAAATGGCCGCGACGGGCGCGCTTGACGCGACCTTCGCTGACGATCTCGCCAAGGGCGATCAGCGCGTCTTCCCGCGAAACGTCGTCGCTCAGGCCCAACGCCAATGGCATCAGCTCGCGTCGGGCCACGCTGGCGCGGCCGACTTCCTGCGTGACGTAGGCAACGGCGGCTTCAAGCCGCTCGTCGAGGGTCTCGACCCCGTGCTGAAGGGCGTAATCGCGGTAGCCGGCCACGAGTTGCCCGGAGTAGTCGTCCTCGGCGTCGGGCTGCGGCGACGGCACGATCCGTGGCATGGCCGTTTCCGGCGCCTCGGCGGTGTCGAGCGCCAGCGCACCCTTGGTGATGCGGCGCGGACGCACGGGCCTGACGGCGGGCCGTTCGGCGGGCGTCTCTTCCTGCGAATCGACACGCTGCTCCGAGATCAGCACCAGCGGCGCCATGCGGCGGGTGGGGCGTGTCTGCGCCTGGGCGGCCGGACGGCGCGGGCGCACGACCTCGGCGAGATCGCGGCGGTAATCGTCTTTCCGGTCATCGCTCTCGGCCTCGTCGGCATTGGCCTCGCGGTCGGCACGGGTGGCACGGACGGCCCGTTTGAGGTGCTGGATCGCGGAGCGGCGGCGCGAAGACTCACCGCTCTCAAGCTCGGTGTTGGTCTTGGCCAGGATCCGGTCGATGGCGTCATCGGTGTCGGCCATCGAGGGCGCATCGAAGGCAGCATGCGCCGGCGCATGGTGCGCGGCGATACGGTCTTCCGGCTCTTCCTCCGGCTCGATCAAGAGCGGGTCGGTGGCGGGCTGCGGGGCTGCCGCTCCGGCCTTCTCCTCTTCCTCGCGTTCCTTCCGCGCGGCGGCCTCGACCTCGGCCAGTTCGGCCAGAAGTGCGGCCTCGTCCTCTTCCGAGAGGCTGCTTTCGCCGGGAACGACGAAGGAATCCTGCTCGGATTCGGGTTGCGGCTCGGAGGCGGTGTCTTCCGGCTCGGGCCTGCGCGCGACCGTGCGTGGCATCGCGTCCAGCGGGGAATCGCCGGCGATCGCGGCGGCAGCCACTGCCGTTGCGCTGCGCGGACGGCGCACGCGGATCACGCGGGCCAGCGGGCGCGGCGGGTCGACCGGGACGGGCGCGGACTCTTCGGGCTGCGCTTCGGTCTCGGCGAGTGCCGTTTCTGACTCGACCCCGCTTTCCTCCGCGATGGCTTCATCGTCCTGCGACAGCGCCGTCTCTTCGCGCGCCTCAGGATGCGACACGGCCCCCATGATGGCGGAGAGCGTGGCTTCGTCGCCGGCCTCGTCGGCCGCTTCGCGGACGGGAATGTCGTCTTCGATGTCGATGCCCGTCATCGCTTCTTCGATTGCCTCGGCAACGTCGGGAGCCATCGGGTCTTCGGCAAAGAATTCATCGGCATGCTGATCTTCGCTGAACAGCGTCTTGCCCGCTGCGGCGCCTTGCTCGACGACCGCGCGGATGCGCATCAGCTTGTCGGATACCGAATCGTCATGGGGCATTGCCGCGTGGCGGGCCGCTTCGGCTTGCTCTTCGGCGGCGAGGCGGGCCTGTTCCGCTTCGGCACGCACGCGCGCAGCTTCGGCCTCGGCCTCTTCGCGCAGGCGGGCGGCCTCTGCTTCGGCCTCTTCGCGCAAGCGGGCGGCTTCTGCCTCGGCGGCAATGCGGGCGGCTTCGGCCTCTTCGCGCAAGCGGGCGGCCTCTGCCTCGGCGGCGAGGCGGGCGGCTTCGGCTTCTTCCTCGGCCTTGCGGGCCGCTTCAGCTTCCGCTTCGCGTGCGGCTTCTTCCTCGGCACGGCGCCTTTCGGTCTCTTCCTCGGCCGCGCGTCGGGCACGTTCGGCCTCGGCCTCGGCCTCGCGTCGGGCGGCTCGGCCTCTTGCGGTTCAGGTTCCGGCTCTGAAAGGAGGGCGGGCGGTTCGTCACTGTCTGTCTGGCGCAGGACGACGCCGTTCTCGCTCACCCGTGCCTCGACCCGTTTCTGGACTTCGCGCTCCGCGATCCGATGCAGCATTTCTGCGTCCGGTGTCGGCGGTTCGGCGCCAAAATACCTGTCGTCAGCGGCAAGATCGCGGAAGTATTCCGCGATTGATTTCATCGTCGAGAAAGGGTCGTCAAACCCTTCCAGCGTACAGCTGAAGGTGCCGTATGAGACAGTGAGTATTCTGCTCGTGCTCACCATGTACTCGTCGCTTTCTCCCCCGATCCAGCAACAACCGGTTTATCATCAATTTCATTGAAAACTGGAACCAAACCGGGAAAATCGCGGTGTTTTTTCGCGGCGGGAATGTGAAGTGTTTCGCATTTGGATACAGTAGGGCAGATGAACGGCATTTTGACACCCTTTTCAGAAAATGTGACGCTTCTGGGCGGAGGCGAGCTTACGGCTGAGACCGTTTCGGAAACGTTGACGCTGGCACCGAATCTGGTGGCTTGCGATGGTGCGGCGGCCACGGCGCTGGCGCTGGGGCACCGGCCAGGGTGGGTGATCGGCGACATGGACAGCCTTGATGCGCAGACCCGCGCGCAGCTCGATCCAGGCTCGATCCACGAGATTTCGGAGCAGGAGACGACCGATTTCGACAAGGCGCTGCGCGTCATCGACGCGCCGCTGATCCTTGGCGTGGGCTTCATGGGCGGTCGGCTGGATCACGAACTGGCCTGTTATAATGTGTTGGTGCGGCGGGGGGCGCGCTGTATCCTCGTCGGCGAGACGGACATCTGTTTCCACGCGCCAAGGGCGCTGCGGCTGGAATTGCGGCCCGGTACGCGGGTGTCGCTGTTTCCCATGGCCGAGGTGGCGGTGGCACTGCGCGGGCTGGAATGGTCGTTCGAGCGGATCGTGCTGGCGCCGTGGGGGCGGGTCGGAACGTCGAACCGCGCTGTTTCCAAAGAAGTGACAATCATACCGGAGGGGGCGGGGTTGTTGGTGATCCTGCCACGCAGTGCGCTGGGGGCGGCCATGACGGCGCTGGGGTAGGGCGCGCGATTCCCGCTCGCACGCCCGCAGCTTTCTGCATATACAGGCGCAAAGCAGGAGGGAGTCGGCATGGCTGCGAATCTTTCACCCATCGACACCGCGAAATTCGTTGCCGCCAGGCGGGCGGTGGATTTCGTCGAGGACGGAATGCGTGTGGGCCTTGGCACGGGGTCGACCGCGGCCTGGATGGTGCGCTGCCTCGGTGAGCGCATCCGCGACGAGGGGCTGAAGATCGTCGGCGTGCCGACCTCGACGCGCACCGCCGCGCTGGCCGCGCAGGTGGGGATTCATGTGGCAAGCCTCGACGAGGCCCGCTGGCTGGACCTCACCATCGACGGGGCCGACGAGTTCGACGCCGACCTCAACCTCATCAAGGGCGGCGGTGGCGCGCTGTTGCAGGAGAAGATCGTGGCGACGGCCTCCGACATGATGGTGGTCATCACCGACCCGTCGAAGAAGGTCGAACATCTCGGCGCCTTTCCGCTGCCGGTGGAGGTGGTGCCCTTCGGCTGGCAGACCTCCAAGGCGCTGATCGAGGAGAGCCTGGGTGCGTTCGATGTGCTGGGCGAGACGGGCACGTTGCGGATGAGCGGCGAGGCTCCTTTCGTCACGGATGAGGGCAACCACATCATCGACCTCCATCTCCAGCGCATCGGCGATGCGCGCAAGCTGGCGCTGGTGCAGGACGGGCTGGTCGAGGTGATCGACATCAACGAGGGCACCCATCACGAGAGCCGAATCGAGTTCGCGGAAGACGCCAACATCTTCTCCGACATCTGAATTCGGAGCAAAACCCCGCCGGATTCGGTTTCCTGTTAACTCGGTGGAAACCGGGCCGTGCGACGCTCGGCCCATGATCGTGAGACCTTCCCGCGCTGGCCTTGTGGCGCCGCTGTTTCTCCTGCTGAACCTGTTCAGGGCAGGGTTGATGCGCCTGTTTTCGGGGCTGCCGCGCTGTTTTGCACCGAGGTATCCCTTGCGCGTGGTGCTTTCCCGGCCCGTCGCCGGGCTGCGGCCGCACCATGTGTCTGGTCCGCCGCCGCGCTGTGACTGGGTGCCTTGGGCGAAGCATCAACCCCCGCCGATTCATGCCGAGAGCCGATGTTGACAAGGCTTTCCGTGCCCGCACGCCGAAAGCCCCATGCCCGTACGCACCGCAACGTGGAATGCCGCCGCGCGGTGGCATGATACGCGGGCGCGTGCCCGCGTCTCCCCGCCCGGCATCTAACGCTGGCAATGCGCCCCGGCCTGCATTACCTAGGCCCTTGAAGCAGATGAGGGCCGGTCCATGGGTAAATTCGACTACGATCTTTTCGTCATCGGCGGTGGCTCCGGCGGTGTGCGGGCTGGCCGCGTGGCGGCGGAAGGCGGCGCGAAGGTGGCACTGGCAGAAGAGTTCCGCATGGGCGGCACCTGCGTGATCCGCGGCTGCGTGCCAAAAAAGCTGATGGTTTTCGCCTCGCAATACGGCCCCGCCGTGCAGGAGGCGCGCGACTATGGCTGGGATTACGAAGGCGGCACCTTCCGGTGGGACCGCTTCAGACCCGCGCTGCACAAGGAGCTTGAGCGACTCGAAGGCATCTATACCACCAACCTCGCCAGATCCGGCGCGACGATCTACAACGCCCGCGCCACGGTCAGGGACGCCCACACCGTCGCGCTCTCCACCGGCGAGGAAGTTACCGCCAAGCACATCCTGATCGCCACCGGCGGCACCCCTTACGTGCCCACCACTCCCGGCGCCGAACTGGCGATCACCTCCAACGAGGTGTTCAGCCTCGAGGCGTTTCCCGAGCGCATCCTGATCGTCGGCGGCGGCTACATCGCCTGTGAATTTGCCACGATCTTCAAGGGCCTGGGCGCGCATGTGGCGCAATGGTATCGCGGCGCGCAGATCCTGCGCGGCTTCGACGACGAGGTTCGCGGCCACATGAGCGAGATCATCTGCCAGCACGGGGTCGACCTGCACGTCGGTCTCGAAATCGAACGGATGGAGAAGCGCGGCAAGCGCATCTGGGTCAAGGGCACCGACGGGCGCGAGGACGAATTCGACCAGGTGCTCTTCGCCACCGGACGTCACCCCAACACCGCCGGCATGGGGCTGGCGGAGGCAGGCGTCGAACTGGGCCGCTGGGGCGAGGTGAAGGTGGACGATTACGGCCAGACTTCCGTGCCCTCGATCTACGCCGTGGGCGACGTGACCAACCGCATCCAGCTCACCCCCGTGGCAATCCGCGAGGGCATGGCCTTCGTCGAGACCGTGTTCAACGGCAACCCCACGAAGCCCGACCACGAACTCGTCGCCTCCGCCGTCTTCACCACGCCGGAATACGGCGCGGTGGGGCTGACGGAAGAGCAGGCGCGCGAGCAGGAGCCGGTCGACGTCTATTGCGCCGCTTTCCGCCCGATGCAAAAGAGCTTCATCGGGCGCAACGAGCGGGTGTTGTTCAAGCTGATCGTGTCGAGGGCCAGCCAGAAGGTGCTGGGCTGCCACATCGTTGCCGACGGTGCGGGCGAGATGATCCAGCTCGCCGCCGTGGCGCTCAAGATGGGCGCGACGAAGGCCGATTTCGACCGGACGGTCGCTGTCCACCCGACCATGTCGGAAGAGATCGTGCTGATGAAAACCCCGACCCGCAGTCACTGACGCCGGGTTGAAAAATGCGCGGGGCGGGGCCATTTGAGCCTCATCCCCTGAGAGAAAACAGAGAGGAAACCGACCATATGGCCAGTGATGATGACGGCCCCTGGGGCGGCGGTGGAAACCGCGGCGGCTCGGGTGGCGACAACGGCAACCGGGGCAGCGGGCCGGAAGGCCCGCAGATCCCCGAGATCGACGAGTTGATGAAGAAAGGCCAGGAGCAGCTTCGGGTGCTCATGGGCGGGCGCGGCAATGCGCAGCGGCGCGGCGGCGGAAAAGGCGGCGATGGTCCGTCGATCGGGCGCAACGGCATCGCGCTGATCGTGCTGGCGCTGGTGCTGGCCTGGGGCTACGCTTCGTTCTACCGCGTTGATACTTCAGAGCAATCCGTCGAGCTTCTGTTCGGCGCGCGCTATGACATCGGCAACGAGGGCCTGAACTTCGCCCCCTGGCCGGTGGTGACGCGCGAGATTTACCCCGTCACCCGTGAAAACACGATCGACGTGGGCACCGGGCTGGACCAGGGCCTGATGCTGACCGGCGACGAGAACATCGTCGACATCGACTTCCAGGTGGTCTGGAACATCGGCAACATCGAGGATTTCGTCTTCAACCTCGCCGAGCCGGTCGACACGATCACGGCGGTTTCGGAATCGGCGATGCGCGAGATCATCGGCCGTTCCAACCTCGCGCCGATCCTGAACCGCGACCGCGGCGTCATCGCGCAGGAGCTTCAGGAACTGATCCAGGCGACGCTCGACAGCTACGAGTCCGGCGTCAACATCGTGCGTGTCAACTTCGACCGCGCCGACCCGCCGCGTGAGGTCATCGACAGTTTCCGCGAGGTGCAGGCAGCCGAACAGACCCGCGACACGCTGCAAAAGCAGGCCGATGCCTATGCCAACCGCGTCATCGCGGCGGCGCGTGGCGAAGCCGCGCAGATGCTCGAAGAGGCGGAAGGCTATCGTGCGCAGGTGGTCAACGAAGCCGAGGGTGAAGCCGCGCGCTTCATCGCGGTTTACGATGAATACGCCAAGGCACAGGACGTGACGCGCAAGCGTCTCTACCTTGAAACCATGGAACGCGTTCTGGGCGGGGTTGAAAAGGTCATCATCGACGAAGGCGCCGGCGGCGCCAGCGGCGTGGTGCCCTACCTGCCGCTCAACGAACTGCGCTCCAGCAACGGGGGAGGCAACTGATGCGTCGTTCTCAACTTTTGATCGGTGGCGCCGTGCTGGCGCTGATCGTCGCGCTCAACGCGTTCTACATCGTCGACGAGCGTGAGAAGGCCCTGCGGCTGTGGTTTGGCGAAGTGACCGCCGAGATCACCGAGCCGGGGCTGTATTTCAAGATCCCCGTGCTGCACGAGATCGCCAAGTATGACGACCGGATCCTGCCGCTCGACAC
>PDWI01019329.1_pt1 | contig 10341 bp, 7 predicted proteins | sample 1430891 | NCBI WGS metagenome assembly PDWI01 (sample SAMN01162508, study PRJNA174530) | Oral metagenome, whole genome shotgun sequencing project. | biome: Marine environment; feature: Marine mammal; material: Swab sample of the gingival sulcus; isolation source: swab sample of gingival sulcus... | reverse complement strand
CTTCAAGTCCTTAAAGAATGAAATCTTATCCTTATTATCCTCGTAGTTATTAGCATAGAGGAAGTAATCTACAGGGAAGCCCTTAGAGATAATCTCATAAGTAGAAATTGGGATTGTAACACGTGCATTAACCTTATCAGGGTTTGAGTAGATACCCTTATCAAGCTGAGCAAAAGCATAAGTTGGGTCTAAGTCATCGGTACGCACAAATGCTCCAATCTCTGTACCATAGGCACGAATTTCTCCATTTTCGTTGAAGTGTAGGTAACCCATATCGTCAAAGATGATACGCATATGGCGGATATACTTTTCGTTGAGCGTACGGAAAGCTTCCAAGCTTTCAGATTTTCCTGCTCCACTATCGCCCATAATCACGATGTTAGCCTCTGTACCATTCTTCAGAACGATATTAACCATCGCTCCGTGGATAGGTAAGTTGCCACGCTTCATCTGCTCAATATTGTGCAGTGTAAGCATATAACCGAAGTAGTCAATGTCATCACAGTAGTTAGCATAACCAACCATAATGTCATTCTTCTTATCCTTATAATAGAATGTGCGTTTCTCTTCCTGTCCGTCATCATAGCCAAAGACGTAAATCATATCAGGCTTTTTACCTACGTATTCGTCAGTCTTAGCAAGCTCAAAGAGGTTAGCAAGACCTAAACCGTGGCACATAAAGTCTTTGTGGAAGTAAACGAAGGCAAGCAAATCCCCAACCTTAGCTGGGTATAAGAACCAATCATCTTCGTTTAGAATGATGTGTGATAGAGGGTTTGATTTATGCTCTTGGAAGATACCATCACGTGTGTTCTTCTTAGTATAAGATACGTAAGGAGGTGTAATCACAATTGTGCTAATAAATGGAATTGAAGCTAATCCCTTATACTCTACAGGGCAGTTCCAAGGTGTGTCAAAGAGGATAAGCCCTGCGTGTACACCTGCAGCAGTACGTAAATAAACATTATTAACGTAGCCATTAACAACGTTCTTTGTGCGGCGATAAATCGCTAGGATTAGTTCGTTGAACAGCTCGTAAGCTTGCATAAAGCGAACGTTCTGCATACCATCTCCCATACGTGTGTTATGAATGACAGCTACACGCTCTAGACGACACCAGTAGTCATAGAGCAACTCGATTAGCTCAATAAATAAATCTTTATCTTTAAAGAAAGCTGCATATTTATTGTTTACTTCAATTAATTCATCGACCTCGCAGACACTTAAGAAACGGATTGTTTCCATTAATGCGTGAATGAGATCGTCATCGTCCTTAAAATCTCCAATGAATGCACCATAAACGACAGGATTGTCTTTCTTTAGGCGTAGGATGAAAGACTCAACAACACGTCCGTAGGCATAGCTTGTCAAAATCTTTCTTCTGTTGTCACAGTACTTAGAGGTGAAGTTTAAAATTGCTCTACCTCTGTTTAGCGTAAATTCTTGTAGCATAGTGTACTTTTTATTTGCATTTATACTATATAAAGTCAGTTAATGGTTCTTGACCAATTCAAAAGCAAAGATAACATAAATCTTTGAATAAAGAAATAAATCTATAATCTTATTCTGTTTTGTAACTTTGCTCTATGTTAATTTTATGGCTATGCTGTGCTTATTTTCACTTTGTATATTTAATGATTTCGGGGATTTTTGTGTAAATTTGTAGAATTATAGGCGTCTCTAAACGGACTACCACGGCATCAATGCTAGGGTGGAGCTTAGAAATCTTTGAACGAAAGAAGGTTATAAGCTTAAATTTATGGGAAACATATTTAATGATTTAAGGTGTTTTCTGTTGTGATTATAGTGTTTTCAAACAAAAAGTGTTGTATCTTTGTTTGGATTTAGAGGTTTTAACCCTAATACATCCTTATATATTGTGTAAGGACAGCAATTAGAATTTATAAAATTATAATGCAAGATAACGATAAAATCATAGATGAGGTAACGTCAAACGAATATAAGTATGGCTTTAGCTCGGACATAGAAACGGAAACAATAGGCAAGGGCTTAAGTGAGGATACGATACGCTTAATTTCTGCCAAAAAAGAAGAACCTCAGTGGCTCTTGGAATATAGACTTTCTGCCTTCAGAACTTGGCAGGAGATGACAATGCCTGATTGGGCTCAGCTTAAGATTCCTGAGATAGACTTTCAGGACATCATTTATTTTGCTGCTCCGAAGAAGAAAAATTCACCTAAGAGCTTAGACGAGGTTGACCCTGAATTACTTCGTACATTTGAAAAGCTTGGTATTCCACTTGAGGAACAAAAAATCTTAAGTGGTATTGCTGTTGATGCCGTAATTGATTCAGTTTCAGTTAAAACAACTTTCAAAGAAAAACTTGCCGAAAAGGGAATTATTTTCTGTTCCTTTAGTGAAGCCGTTAGGGATTATCCAGAGCTTGTACGTAAGTATATGGGCAAAGTTGTGCCTGTCAAAGATAACTTCTTTGCTGCTCTGAACTCGGCTGTTTTCAGCGATGGCTCATTCGTTTACATTCCTAAAGGCGTGCGTTGCCCAATGGAGCTATCAACCTATTTCCGTATCAACGCCATTAATACGGGGCAGTTTGAGCGAACGCTTATTATTGCTGATGAAGGTTCTTATGTGAGTTATTTAGAGGGCTGTACAGCTCCTCAACGTGATGAGAACCAAATGCACGCAGCGATTGTTGAGATTATTGCAGAAACGGATGCAGAAGTTAAGTATTCAACCGTACAAAATTGGTATCCAGGGGATAAAGATGGTAACGGCGGTATCTACAATTTCGTGACTAAACGTGGTATTTGTCGAGGCAAACGCTCTAAAATCTCGTGGACACAAGTAGAAACGGGGTCAGCAATAACGTGGAAGTATCCAAGCTGTATCCTCAGAGGCGATGACTCTATCGCAGAGTTTTATTCCGTTGCTGTTACAAACAATCACCAGCAAGCTGATACAGGCACGAAGATGATTCACTTAGGCAAAAACACACGTAGTCGAATCGTTTCCAAAGGTATCTCGGCAGGCTTTAGTCAAAACAGTTATCGTGGGCTGGTTCAGGTGGCAAAGACTGCTGACAATGCTCGTAACCACTCGCAGTGCGATAGTATGCTCTTAAGTAGTACTTCGGGAGCTCATACCTTTCCTTACGTAGAAGTGGATAACGACACTGCAATCATTGAACACGAGGCAACGACAAGTAAGATTAGTGAAGACCAAATTTTCTACTGTCAGCAACGTGGCATAGGGGTAGAAGAAGCCGTTGGCTTAATCGTTAATGGTTATGCCAAAGAAGTAATGAACAAGCTCCCAATGGAGTTTGCCGTAGAGGCTCAGAAACTGCTCGCAATCTCTCTTGAAGGCTCCGTAGGCTAGCTACTCGCCGTAGGGGCAAAACTGCTCACGCAGTTTTATATTCTTAGTTATAAGAAGCCCTTGCAAAGAACTAGAGCTTAGCAGTAAAAAAATAAAAAAAAAATAAATACAAAGATATTAAGATAAGCAACAATGCTAAAAATAGATAATCTACACGCCAATATTGGCGAAAAAGCAATACTAAAAGGGTTGAACTTACACGTTCGCCCTGGTGAAGTGTGTTCTTGTGGGACACCCAGCCTTTGATGTTACCGAAGGTTCGGTAGTATTTGACGGAAAGGAAATTCTTGAGCTAGAGGCTGAAGACCGTGCAAGGCTGGGAATGTTTCTAAGCTTTCAATATCCTGTAGAGATACCTGGGGTAAGTATGGTAAACTTTATGCGTTCGGCTCTAAACGAACAGCGTAAAGCCAAAGGCTTAGACCCAATACCAGCAACGCAGTTTCTCAAACTGATGAAGGAAAAGCGTGCCTTGGTTGAGCTAGACAGCAAGCTTACAAGCCGTTCAGTGAACGAAGGCTTCTCTGGAGGTGAAAAGAAACGTAACGAGATTTTCCAAATGGCAATGCTAGAGCCAAAACTAGCTATCCTTGATGAAACGGATAGTGGTCTAGACATCGATGCTCTTCGTGTGGTAGCTAATGGAGTAAACAGTTTGCGTTCGCCTGAGCGTAGTGCTATTGTGATTACGCACTACCAACGCTTGCTTGATTACATTAAGCCTGATTTTGTACATATTCTTTATGATGGTCGTATCGTACACAGTGGAGGAGCTGAGCTAGCTCTTAAGCTAGAAGAGAAAGGTTACGATTGGATTAAAGAAGACTTAGCCAAGTAAGCTATGGGACTTATTGAAGAAAATCTAGCCAAACTCTGCCGTCAGTCTGTAGGCGAAAGCTCTTATCTCAAAGCTTTTGAGCAGGTAGCATTGCCACGTTATCGTAGCGAGGACTACCAACGCACGGACATCTGCAAAATGCTTGACAACAAATGGCAAGTAGCAGAAGCTCCACTTAGCACAAACTTCGCAGATATTGAACTACCTCAGGGCTTAAGCTTCGTTACTCTAAACGAGTTCCCTAAAGAACTTCTACCTAAGCAAGTGAGTGATGATAGTATTAGTTTGCTAGCTCAAGCCTTGAAACCAAATGCTTCTGTCCTTTACCTTGCGAAAGACGTCAAGACAAAAGACACGCTTGATGTTGATACTATTCTTGACTTTGCAGAGGAAACGCTTGTCGCTCAAAACCTATATATCATCTTAGAAGAGGGAGCAGAGCTAAGTCTTATCCGTCGCAATCACAGCAAAGGTGCAGTACGATCTCTACACCTAGACCATATCTTTATTTATGCAAGTAAGAATGCTAAACTTGATTTGACTGAAATTGAGAACACGAATGACCTAACGGAGCGTATCTCTCAAACGAATGTCTATCAAATGGAAGGTAGTGATGTAAACATTAAGAACTTTAGTCTTCGTTCAGCTCGCACAAGAAACAACTACTCTTGTCACTTAATTGGTGAAGAAGCCAACCTCAACCTCGGAGGACTTGTCCTCAACGACGGCAAAAATCACGTAGACAACTTCTCTTACATTGTTCACGAAGTGCCAAATTGTACAAGTAACGAATTGTTTAAGTATATCTTGCAAGATAATTCTTACGGCGTGTTTACGGGACGTATTTTAGTTGCTGTAGATGCTCAGAAGACTCTAGCTTATCAAAATAATCGCAACTTATTGCTCTCTCCCTTGGCTCGTATGCAGGCAAAACCTCAGCTAGAGATTTATGCCGATGACGTTAAATGTAGTCACGGAATGACGACAGGGCAGTTAGATGCTGACGCTCTTTTCTATATGCGTCAGAGAGGTATTCCTCTAGCAGAGGCAAAGCGTTTGCTAAGTATTGCCTTCGCTGATGACATTGTCAAGATGTTACCTAACGAAACGCTTCAAGAAAGAGTATTAAACATTATCTCAGAGCAATTAAGCTAAGCAAAAGAAACGGTTTAAGGCTTAGGCTACTAGGCAGAATAATACATTAAATGAATAAGAAAGAATTTGAAATAATGGCACCCGTTGGCTCGTATGAGAGCCTAATGGCAGCCATAAACGCAGGAGCAGACTCGATATATTTTGGTATTGAAGGCTTGAATATGCGTTCTAAGTCTGCGAATAACTTCACAACGGAAGACCTATATAAAATTGCACAAATCTGTGCAGAGCACGATGTTAAGAGCTACTTAACAGTTAATACAATCATCTATGATGAGGACTTAGCTCTAATGCGTCAAATCATTGACGCAGCAAAAGATTCACAAGTATCGGCTATTATTGCCTCTGATGTGGCAGCAATGCTTTATGCTCGTGAGATTGGTGTAGAAGTACACCTTTCGACACAATTAAACATAACGAACGTAGAAGCCCTGAAGTTTTACGCTCAGTTTGCTGATGTAGTCGTGCTTGCTCGTGAGCTAAATATGGAGCAAGTAGGCAAAATCCACCGAGCAATTATTGAGGAAAACATTACAGGTCCAATGGGACAAGCAATTCGTATTGAAATGTTTGCTCACGGAGCTTTGTGTATGGCAGTATCTGGTAAATGTTATCTCAGCTTGCACGAGCAGGGTAAGAGTGCTAATCGTGGTTCGTGTACGCAGATTTGTCGCCGTTCGTATGACGTTAAGGACAAAGAGAGTGGCATAGAGCTTTCGGTAGATAACCAGTATATTATGTCGCCGAAAGACCTCAAAACAATACACTTCCTGAACAAAATGCTTGACGCAGGCGTGAGAGTCTTGAAGATTGAAGGGCGTGCTAGAGGACCTGAATACGTTGATGCCGTGGTACGTGCCTATCGTGAGGCTGTAGATAGCTATTGTGCTGGTCAATACAATGAGGAAGCTATTGCTGGTTGGGACGAAAAGCTTGGACAAGTCTTCAATCGTGGTTTCTGGGACGGCTATTATCTTGGACAAAGACTTGGTGAGTGGACATCAAACTATGGCTCATCAGCTACGAAGAAGAAAGTCTACGTGGCTAAGGTTCGTAAGTACTTTGGTAAGATTGGTATTGCTGAATTAGCAGTGGAAAGTGGTGTGCTTAAGAAAGGACAAGAGGTGTTGATTACAGGTTCTACCACAGGGCTTGTTCGCTTCAACGTAGAAGAAATCCGAGTGGACTTAGAGCCTTGCGAAGAAGCTAAGAAAGGCGAAATTTGCTCAATCCCAGTTCCTGAAAAGGTTCGTCCTAACGACCGACTTTACATCTTCGTTGACCGAGAAGTCAAAAAGAAATAATCTAGTCTATAAATATAAAACAAGGCTTGCCCTCATCGGCAAGCCTTGTTTTTGGTGCTACTTTTGCTTAGCACCACAATAGGGACAGAAAGCAAAAGCTTCGTCTAACTGCCTACTGCAATCTGAACAAAGCACTACACCATCAATGATTGCTCTAAATGGTTTGCTAGACTTAAAGGTAAAGTCATCAGGAATTTCCTTTAGAAAGCTTGACTCATTGCCTTTTTCTGTAATAAGAAATAGGTCATCTTTTGCCCTTGTAATAGCGACATAGAAGAGCCGTCGTTCTTCTTCTAGCAATAGGTCGTGATTGGACTCTTTGATAACTTGATAAATTCTGTCTTCCATCCAAATATCAGGAAACCCTCCACTTCCTTCAGTCAATCCAATAATAAATACGGCTTTAGCCTCAAGACCTTTTGAAGCGTGAATTGTCTTAGCCGAAACAAACACTCGCTCCTGCTTGAAGCGTTCAAAATAAGGAGCAAACATCTTACTCCGTCTGTATAGGAATAAAATATCTTCCTTCGTATAGCCCTTCTCTTTCAATTCCTTAATCTTCTGAAGCACATAGGCTATATTCTCTGCTTCATTTCTTCCAGCATAAATCTCTATTTTACTATTAGACTTCTTATTTGAGAAAATATCTTTATCAACCTTAAACTTATTGTGTTTAATTACTTCATTACTTGCTCCGACAATATGCTCAGTACTTCTATAGTTCATACTTAGCTTGATTGTCTGAGAGTCTTTGAAATGCTCCCTAAAGTTCACAATATAATCTACATTTGAACCTCTAAATCCATAAATACTTTGCCAGTCATCTCCGACACAGAAAAGCTGATTATGCTCTGTCAGTAGGAGTTTTATTAGCTCAACCTGCAAATTATTTACATCTTGAAACTCGTCTACAAGAATATATTCAAACTTAGACCTAAACTTTTCCCCGATTTCACGATGATTTTTGAATAAAGAGATAGTCCTCGTAATCATATCATTAAAGTCAAGGTAAGACTTATTCGTGCAATAAGCCTGATATTGCTCAATGATTGGGATCGCTAACTTATAGAAATTACGCACACGCTCGTGCTGGTCTTTTAGTGCTTGAGCTAAAACATCTTGAGGATTAAGATTTTCAACCTTAATCATATCAATCACACGCATCGTTTGGCGAAGGAAGTCTTTGACCTCTTTGTGATAGTACTTAAACTCTTCTTCAAAAGATAGAGCCGTGGTAAAATGATAATTGGCTGGGAGTCTGTTCTTAATAATTCTCTCAAGTGTTAGGTTAAAGACAGCACTATCCCTTGTTTGCTCTTCAAATGTCTTGACAAAGAGCTTATTAGCTTTGAAGAATTGTTCTTCTTTTTCTCTTGAAGGAAAACTCTTTTGGCTTGTATGCTCAATAAATAGGTTCGCTTCTGGGATATAGAAGTCTGGACGAAAATCAAAGTCTGAGAAGTTTACCTCATATTCATACTCAAACTTAATACTATGTCTATAGAGCCAATCAGCTATAAATTGCTCTGATTTGGAACGTACTCTAGTGCCATTCAATGAAGTAAAATACTTATTGTCGTAAGTCTTCAGACGAGGACTTTTCTCTATGTGTATTTTATCCACCATATAGTCGAGTAGATAACGCTTGAGGTCAAGCAGATACTGATTAGATTGACAATTCTCAATCAATATCTTATGTATAACCTCAAAGCTTGTTTCTGTTGCTGAGAACTTACTAAAGTCATCACTCTGCGTTTCCTTATCTCCTATGATTTTGAATTTATTATCAAACTCATTAACGCCAAAATCACGGAGAATACTATAACATAGGCTATGGAATGTCCTTAATGTTAGCTTATCAATCCACTTGTATCTTTTGGTAAAGAAATAGCGTTCGTTATCTTTTTCTTTGGTTGTGCGATACTTATCAGCAAGGATTTCTGCATATTCTTCGGTTTCATCTGCAGAAATGATTAATCTATCAAGCATTTCATTCGCAGCGTTCTTCGTAAAGGTTATGGCTAAGATATTACTCGGATTAACGCCCTTTTCCTCAATAAGGTAAATAAGTTTCTGAAGCAAAGTTTTAGTTTTCCCCGAACCTGCCCCTGCAAGGACAAGCAGTCTTTTACATTCTGAAACGACTGCTTCCCTTTGCTTGTCATTAAGTCCACTTAAATCAGTTTTATTCGCTGTCATCTTGTGGGTTTTGAGCATCATAAATTATCTTCTGTCCATAAATCTCAATTGAGTTTTTACCCCTTTGAAAACAGCTCGCAAGCAAATCTAAGTCATTAGTATATTCAATTGCTTTCTTGAGAAGTTCTTTTTCCTTTTCACTCCAAGACTCAAACGCTCTTGGGTATTTTAATCTCGCTTCTTGAACATATTTTGAAAGATTTTCAGTTTTTAGAACCCCCAATTCATTAACCTTATCCCTTAATTGCTGAATTGCACTTTCGGAAAATCGATTAAAAGTCGCTTGCTGAAAAAAATCAATCTCCTTGTATGGATTTTCTTTTCTTTTTTTCTTCTTTTTCTGATTATATTTAGCTAAGTAATCCTCCAAGAAATCCCAAAGCATTCCTGATGTGTAATGCTCTTGATATTTACCATAAAATTCATTTGAAATGATATTTTCGTTAGTAAGTTTTCCTGTACCAAGGAAGAAATTTTTAAGCTGATTAGGAGTAATCTTTACTTTTTCTTGCTTGAACAATTCAATAACCTTGTTTAATTCGTCTTCATTAATTTTAACTGAACTAGAATCAGATAATTGTTCTGCATTTAGATAATCAATTGCCACTTGTAAAGCTCGGATAACCTCACGTTCATTTAAGACATTATCGTGCTCAAGTTTTGCACCTGTGATTGGAGAGTAGCCCGAGGCTAAGGCTTCCAAGATCTCTATAGTTTTACGCCTGTCCATTTATTTATTTTTTAGTTAAATCTCTTATCTTACAAATATAAGAAAAACTAGCTATAGCAGATTGCTTTAGGAGGGAGAGAAGAAAAGTTCGGAACTTATTACAGAAAGGCTTGAGTTTCTCACGGGAGAAACTGAGCAGTTGTCAAACTTTATCTAAATAGCAAGCTAAACAATTCTTTATTACACGCCGTGGTGAAAAACTTTTCACACGGGCGTGTAATTTATTTCACCACGGAGTGTAATGTCTAGAATTAAGAGTTAAAACTAAATAAGACTTGTGTTCTATGTAAATTTTAAATTATTCAATAAAATTTCTTCTTTGGTGTGATGTGGACACGAGCGAGGTCGTTGACCTACGAGTGGACGGAGGGGGATAGTTTGAAACAGGGACGTATTTTTGGAAATTATATATTTCGGTTGTAGAGCCTGTCGCAAGGAGCAACAGCATTCCTCCTTTTGAACACAGGTCGCCCCTAGGCAAGGGGGGGGGCAGAGCCCACGAAGAGGCTCGAGGGATGAGTTGGTGTTTCGTTTGGAGAAATCAGATTGTAATTGCTCACTGGTAAAACTGTGTATTCGGTCATTGAGTTTTCGGTAGCTGAATTTGTCAAAGCATATCTGAAGCAAGCAAACTAAGGCATTAAACGTCAATGAGTAAAGCCTCTCCTCTTTATTTTAAGGAGTGGTATCAAGGGAGTAAAGCGACCGAATATGACAGGGAAGTCCGTTAGAAAGGCCAACTACTATATAATAAA
>PDWI01010538.1_pt1 | contig 10342 bp, 6 predicted proteins | sample 1430891 | NCBI WGS metagenome assembly PDWI01 (sample SAMN01162508, study PRJNA174530) | Oral metagenome, whole genome shotgun sequencing project. | biome: Marine environment; feature: Marine mammal; material: Swab sample of the gingival sulcus; isolation source: swab sample of gingival sulcus... | reverse complement strand
CCATTCTGGCATTTCCAAAGCTTGCGACATAATAAAACTTGAACTTACAGAAGGATAGAAATAAGAACGATTGTGACTTGGAAGTGTTGAAGACCAATCATTACGACCAGTAACATCTAAGAATAAAAATCTCTTATAAGATACAGATGCAGAACCATAAATTGAGTTTACTTTATGCTTTCTCAAAGGAGTATATAAAGGAGGATTCAACTTTCTAAGATTATCAATCGTACCTCGTGAAGGAATTCGAAAATCTTCACCAGAAATTGCACTTCCTCTATACGTACGATATGATAAGTTACCTCCTACATTCGCTGTTAAATTAATATCTTCGGTAAAATCCTTATTCATCATAACTAAAAAGTCTGCGTTAGTTTCTTCACTTTTCGAGTTACTTACACTCATTGCTCCAAAACTCTTAAACCAATGTCCGTATTGTGTAACATTTTCTCTAAATTCTGAAGAAGCGTCTGTACCAATACGAGCAAAAGCAGATAACCAATCGTTAAACGTATAGGTTACCTTAGCAAAACCTGTCATTCGTTGTTTTTTTTGTTCTCTTCTATCGTGGAATAAACTCCAGTAAGGATTTCTTTTCTTGTTAGTATAAGATATTGCACTATACGATTCTTTTAAATTTTGATAATTTTTTAAATCTTCAATATCAACATTACGAGGCATTATCAACAAATTAGCCAAAGTACCATCTCCTCCAACAGAAGGTTGATTGTGTATCGTTCTCTTCAAGTAGGAAACTTTAGCATCTAAGGTTAATTTATCACTCACCTTAGAGAAACCTCTTACACTAAAACTATTACTCTCTAATGTAGAATTAGGAACCATTGACTCTGTATCCTTATTGGTGTAGGAAAATCTCAAGCTTGATTTTTCAGTTCCCCCACCTATTGAAATTGTATTGACAAATTTCGTTCCAGTTTTAAAGAAGTTTCTTACATTATTTTTTTGAGCAGTATATGCTCTATTTTCTCCTGTATAATATAATTTTTGACTTCCATCTAATTTAGCCCCCCACGAACCAGATGCCGACTTTAACTTATCAACAGTACTCGGAACAGCTCCAGTAGTTCCTTGTCCATATTCGTTTTGAAAGTCTGGCAAAATCATAGGTCGCTCAAAATAGGTGTTAGAATTAATCGTAACACCTAACCCTTTATTTAATTGTCCTTTTTTGGTAGTTATCAACACAACACCATTACTTGCTCGAGAACCATACAACGCTGCCGCATTAGGACCTTTCAAGACCGAAATAGACTCTATATCATCTTGATTAATATCCGCCAAAGCTCCACTTGTTACAGTTGATTCATAAACACTTCCACCACTATTTGCGCCTCCATTATCTACTGGCACACCATCAACTACAATCAATGGTTGATTTTCTCCTGTAATAGAGTTATTACCACGAATAGTAATACGTGAACCACTACCAACTCCTGCTCCTGATTGATTAATAACTACACCAGCTATTTTTCCAGAAAGAGAGTTAGCAATATCATTACTTTTAACAGCAGATACTTGATCTGACTTCAATTCTGAAACGGCATACCCCAAAGCTTTCTTCTCTCGAGATATTCCCAAAGCAGTAACCACTACTTCTCCAAGTGCCTCTGCACTTTCTTGCAGAACTACATTAAGTTGACTTCCTTTTACTTTCACTTCTTTAGTAGTAAATCCTACATAAGAAAATTGCAACACAGCCCCTTCTCCTACTTTGATAGAATAATTACCATCAAAATCAGTAGAAGTTCCTTGATTAGTACCTTTAACAAGTACTGTTACTCCCGGTAATGGCATTCCATCACCAGCCCCAGTTACTTTCCCTGTAACTGCCTTGTTTTGCCCCCATAAAAAGAAAGGAACAAATGCTAAAATTACTGTTAGTTTTCTAAGCATAATTACTTAATTTTAAGTTAAAAAAATCACTTGCATTACTGAGACAGTATCCCAGTAATAACTTATCACAAATATAACACTTTTTTTTAATACGAAAACGTTTTTTTACACAAATAATAACTACAAACAAAAAAACACCGCACGCCTATAACATTTCATCAAAAATAAAAAAAACGAAAAAGATCATACAAACCTTTTTCGCTTCAACAAACCTAACTAAAAACTGGAGTTTCAGTTTTGACATTTCGCACTGTCTATTCCGACTTACTCACTTGTTTTTTTTGATTTTACAAATGTTTAAACAATATCTAATTTACAGTATTAAATTCCTTTTGTCCAACCTTTTGCCCATTCAGGAACTTCTTTTCCTGCTCCTGCTCCTTGCGTATTTTCTTCTGTAAGGAATTCAGCAGAACCACTATAATCTGATAGTTTAAAACCTTCTAACTTATTATCAAATTGTACGTTTGACATTTTTAATTTTCCAGCATCAATCCTTGCAATTGCTTCAGCATCTTTACTTTTTACTTTTACACCTTTATCTACACCATAGATATAAAAACCATCGATTGTTACAGAGCCTCCTCCTTCTTTGAAGTACAATGCTCCCTCTTTTACAGGACCTACTACCGTAATATTTTTTAGAGTTGTCTTTGTCTCTGGAGTTGCATTTCCGTTGTCTCCATTATTAGAACCTTCGATTCCTGCTTTTGCTCCCCCTGAAATATACCAGTATGATCCTGTTCCATTCCAACCGTCAGCGAAGTCTATCGAATCATCACCACTGTTAGTAGACACCAAGTGATTTCCATTTACCGTCCCTCCGAAAAACTCAATACCATCATCTCCTCCTTCGTAAGACTGAATGTAATCCAAAGTAGTACCTGAACCTACTCCGAAAAGCGATAATCCATTAAATTCTTTCGAGCCATTAAAAGTTGCTCCTGTATATTCAATTCTCAAATACTTGATACTTCCTGAATTATCATTAGAAACAGTTCCTCCGTAAGTCAAATCTGCCACTTCTGATGTTGCTGTAGTTCCCACATTCGTCGGTGCTTTTCCACAGATAACTAAGCCTCCCCAGTCACCTGCTTTTGGGCTATCAGCTCCTGAAGTCATCACAACTGGTTTCTCTTTTGTTCCTTTTATAAATATTTTACCTCCTTGTGCAACAGCAATATAAGCACTCGTCCCTCCAGTTGCCTTAATTACTGTTCCTGCAGGAATAATTAATTTACCTCCTTCTTTTACCACATAAGAAGATACTAACTGATATGTTATATTAGCATCAAGTGTTACCTCTTTCGTTATCTCACCTGATAATTTAGAGTCATCTTCGCAAGGCTTACAAGAACCTCCACAATCAATACCTGTTTCATCTCCATTTTTAATACCATCAGAACAAGTAGGTTCTTTCATTTCATCTTTTTTACACGACGTTGTCATTGTTGCTCCTGCAAAAATTAACATTACTAATAAAATTGTTTTTCTCATTTTTTTTTCTAAGTTTAAATTGATTTTTATGTTATTGTTTTAAAATTTATAAGATAGTGATAGTTTTAGCCTCGTTCCTAATTTATAAGACGAAACTACTACATTTTGTATTTTTTGTTCTCTCTTTACCGTTGGATTTAAAAGGTTTTTCACAGATAATCCTACACGTATATTTTCGCTTAATTTCGACTTCAAAATAACATCCAACATCCCCAATCCTGAGTCTATTAAATCTCCTTTTCCTTCTGTTCCTAAAGCAAATATTCTGTCTGAAAAATAATTAAATGCTACAGTACCTTGAAGATTCATTTCATTAGAAAACTCCTTGAAATAACTCAAATCCACATTGCAAAGAAAATCTGAGGCTCCTGATATTCTACTTTTTGTATTGGTAAAATCTACACTAATAGGAAACCCTGCTTTAGCCGTCTCATTAATTACTTTTTCCTTATCTAAATCTTGTTGTGTTTTCATATAAGAAAGATTAAACCCAACACTTAGTTTATCTCTCAAATGATGATTTACCTCATTCCTGTAAAGTACTTTTTTGAGCTCAAGTTCTGCACCATATACTGTTGCGTGATCACCTGAATTTACCCAACTCACGTCATTAGTAGCCGAATTAATCGTAACATCATTGATTGGATTTTGGATATATTTCCCAAATAGCCCCAAAGAGACAACCTCTTCTGGTTTAGGGAAGAACTCCCATTTTACATCTGTATTATAATCTGTAGAAGAGTACAATGACGGATTTCCAATATAGGCTTGGGTTACTTCTTCAAACTGAAATAAGGCTCTTTCTTTGTATTGCGGAAGTGTATAAGAACGGCTGAAAGCCACTTTTATATTCTGCTTTTTCTCTAATTCATACTTTAATGACATCATCGGCAACAACTCAAAACTTTCTAAATTACTCACATCTCCATCAGGATCTAATGACGTACTCCAGCCAATCTTTTGGTTAATTTTTTCTCCTCGCAAACCTACAATAGTCGTTAGCCGATCACTAAAAGCGTATTTCAACGAAACAAATCCAGCATTGATGTTTTGCTCTCCTTCATAGGTCTGTGGCATCAAAGCATTTTTGATATGACTTCCTCCTCTGAATGTCTCAATAGTAAAAAGATTCGCAGAAAAATTCTTTTGATTAAAATAGGTATCCAAATTGTAGACGTCCTTTACAACAGGCTGTATTTTCTTTCGATTGTTAATTCTAAAATTAAACTGAGTCGCTCCAAAATCTACATTTTTAAACTTCCCACTGTATCCTAATTGAAAACTCCCTTTGTATTTGTTATGTTCATTTTTCAAAAATTGATAGGTGGCTGAAATGTTCATCACGAGTTCTTTTTCGCTCAAATCTTGATAATATCTGTTATTGTCAGACGCATTCACTGTTTGAGAGAAAGATTTTACCCCATTAGGCTTTTCCCAATCATCAGGCGTAACGATATTTTGCTTTCTATTAGGAATATCTGTACTCGAAGTGCTATACGAAGTTCCCCAGTTGAGATTTATTTTTTCTGAAACACGATGATTTCCCAAAAGTTGCTGTATAAGTAACTGTGTTTTTTCAAAAGAGGCTCTTTGAACAAATCCCCCTCCTTCTGGAGCATAATCAAAAGCATCTACCACACCTCTGTATTCTTCTTGTTTTTGATTAGAAGTGTTTATGAATAATAAATTATATTTCAACTCTTGTTTCCCTATCTTCCACCCTAAATTAGTCATCAAAGTAGTATTCGTTGCGTAATTAAATTTTTGAAAATCATAATTTTTCCTAGCAACGCCAGACACATTTACACTCCCTCGTGAAATTCCTTTTGTATATCTATGACTTCCATCAAAAGACGCTACTGCAAACACTCGTAATTTTGAATTTTCTCCTAAACGATACGCATCTCCTCCTTTGACAGAAAATCCGTAATCAGCAGGAAGACCAGAAACTTTTTGTCTATCCCAACTAGTGTTGAAGTTATAATTATTCAAAGGGTCTTTAGGATATTTTTTATCATAAAAGCCAAAGAAATGTTGTTCATCAGAAAGATAAAAATCCTTTTGAGAGAGTGTTTCAGAATTCCCTCCTAATCCAGCACTAACTTCCACAAATCCTTTCCCCGAAAAATACTTTGACGAAATATTGATATTTGCTCCTGCAAAATCACCATAATTCTGAACATTATACGTTTTATCAATAGCGATATACTCAACAATATTTGTCGGAAATATTCCTAAATCAATATTTTTTTTAGCAGGATTGTTAGAGGGCAAAGGCAATCCGTTAAAAGTAGTAGTGTTGTAACGATCGCCTAACCCTCTGATGAACATCGTACCAGAGCCTTCCTGTTTTGAAACTCCAGTCGTTTTGGTCAGGGCTGTCGCCACGTCAGAAACTCCTTTTCTGGAAAGTTCTTGCTGACCTATTTTTTGCTCAATAGTTACTGATTTTTGCTGTGCTTTTAACAACGCTTGTTCCGATTCTTTTTTAATGGTTGCCGAAATTAAAACTTCCTCCAATTCCGTTCCTCCAGACGATTTCATCATTTTATTAAGAATCGTCGTTTTTCCTTCTTTTACAACGACATTAGGCACTTCAATCGTTTCATATCCCATAAAACTAAACACCACATTATAAGTTCCCGGGTGTACTTTTAGCGTATAATCTCCTTCAAATTCCGAAGTAGTTCCGATATTTGTTCCTTTCAAAATAACATTTGCAAAAGCCAACGGCTGCTCCTCCATTTCTCCATCTGTTACGACTCCTGAAATAATACCTTTTGACTGAGAAAATAAAAGACTTGAAAAAAGGATACATAATCCAATAAGTGTTTGTTTGATCATCTGTTTTTTGTTTTCGTTTTCATTTTAATACGGTGCAAAGAAACGGGCACTACTTTAACTAAATGTTATTCGAAAATGATGATAATCTTACTAAAACGTTAAGTGAATGTTAAAAGTTAAGTTAATGTAACCTAAAAGTAAAAACAACGTAAACAGTGAAAAATATTTTGATTTTTCAGATATTATACTAAAAATAAAAGTATAATTTTTGTTCATTGTTTCTAATTTAGTAACTTCGCAAACGAATTTTTTTAAACATCAAATCAATTAACTAAAAATGAAAAGATTAACTCAAATTTTATTAGCAATTACTCTTTTTGCAGGATTCGGACTACAAGCACAAAAAGTAACAACCTCTAAATTTGGAAAAGGAATTCTAAATATTAAAGGCGAGGACAATTCTTGGTCTATGAAAATGAGTGCAAGAATGCAATTTTTAACCACCAACACTTGGGACATTGATGCTGACGGAAATTACGGAAGACCAGAAAATTCAATGTTAGTAAGACGTGCAAGGTTAAAATTTGGCGGATTTGCATTCACCCCAAAATTAACATATAAATTAGAATTAGGTTTATCCAACAAAGACATAGGTGGAGCAAGTAAGTACACCAACAACGCTCCGAGATATATTTTAGACGCGGTAGTAAAATGGAATTTCTACGAAAATTTCAGTTTATGGGTAGGACAAACCAAATTACCTGGCAACAGAGAGCGAGTGGTTTCTTCTGGAAATTTACAATTTGTTGACCGTTCAATGTTGAACAAAAAATTCAATATTGACCGTGATTTAGGACTTCAATTAAGACATCATTTCAAACTTTCAGACAACTTTATCGTTCGTGAGGCATTTGCTATCTCACAAGGAGAAGGACGAAATGTGGTAAAAGGAAACCAAGGCGGACACCAATATACCGCAAGACTTGAGTTCTTACCTTTCGGAAAATTTAAAAGCAAAGGAGATTATTCAGGCAGTGATTTAAAGAGAGAAGAAAAGCCTAAATTATCCATTGGTGCAACATACAGTTTCAATGATGACACTAAGAAATTAGACAAAAGCACAGGAAAATACGGAACAGGTGTTTTTGACATTGCTACTGTTTTTATCGATGGAATGTTCAAATACAAAGGTTTTTCTTTGATGGGAGAATATGCTGACAGAAAAAATACAGAAACTTTAAGTAAAGGCGTTGTAAAAGACTTTTCTACCAATTTACAAGCGGGATATTTATTTAAAAACAATGTAGAATTGGCTGGAAGATACACTACTGTAAAAGTAAAAGGAACTGATTTTGCTACAAATTATTACACTTTAGGACTTTCAAAATATATCGCTGGACATAAATTAAAAGTTCAAACAGATATCACTTACGAAGATATCACTGGTACTAAAGCAGGACAGTTATTATACCGTTTACAGTTTGACATACATTTCTAAGACATCATTTTCAGTTACTATTTGTTAAATATTTAGTTACAGAAATCAGAAATATTTAAAAAGGGCATCAATGTGATGCCCTTTTTACTTTTATTCTTTTTAACAACAGATTGCTTTAATACCTCATACTTCTCAAAGAATTGTTTATTTTTGCCCTCATATAAGTTATAAAGATGAAGAAATTTTTAATCGTAGGTTTAGGAAATATCGGTGCAGAATACGACCAAACACGCCACAACATCGGATTTGACATATTAGACGTTTTGGCTGATAAATTTGATTGTAAATTTGAAACACAACGACTTGGAGACGTCGCGTCTTTCCGTTTCAAAGGACGTACATTCATACTTTTAAAACCCTCTACTTATATGAATTTAAGTGGAAAAGCCGTAAAATATTGGCTCAACGAAGAAAATATTTCTTTGGAAAATTTATTAGTAATCTGCGATGACCTCAACATTGACTTCGGAACGATTCGAATCAAGGGAAAAGGTAGCGACGGAGGACATAACGGATTGAAAAACATTAATGCTATCCTACAAACACAAACCTACGCAAGATTTCGCTTTGGAATAGGTTCTAATTTCAGCAAAGGAAGACAAATTGGATTTGTTCTTGGCAAATGGACAGAAGAGGAACAACGCTTTTTACCTGAATATTTAGACAAATCTGCAGAGGCAGTTGTTTCTTTTGGAACTGCTGGTTTATCGAATACGATGAATGCTTTTAATGGGGTTATTGGACAATAAGAAAACTTCCCTCCTTACCCTTAATATTGAAAATTATACCATTACAGACTATTTAATGGAATGCAAGTCGCAGAAATACACCTCGTGACTTTAGCGACTTTATAGGGGTTGTCCAAGGACTATAACCTGTTCCATTATCTGATTTATCTCTTACCAATTCATTATTAATAGTAAAGACACCTCTAATAGATGGAGAAAAGACAAAATAAGGAAGGTAAATATCCATACCTACAGCTAATTCATAACTAAAATTATGTCTCTTCATTCTAAAAATCCCTTTTTGATTGTCATCAGAACTTCTTTCTCTACTTGAAAAGTTGTAATCATAAGCAATTCCTCCTGAAATATAAGGTCTGACGTTATAGTATCGGTCAGTGCTTAATTTCAATGAGAAAGGTATATGTAAGTAGGTAGAATTTACTTTACGGACACTATCTTTTTCTGTTGCATAAGGATAGTAAATCTTTCTTGAAACACTTGTAAGCCCTGGCTCTAAACGTAAACTAACATTTTTATGCAAGCGTAAATCTCCAATGAGCCCTAAGTTAAAACCAACACTATAAGGTGATACAATACGAGTATTAGGTTTGTTGAAATTAAGTTTTTGCGTTTTGTTGTAATCAATTCGAAATGAATTATTATTAACCCCAATATAATATCCCCAATACATCAGTTGTTTATCCCAATTCTGTTGATGCTCGATAAAATCTCCTCTTTGTGCAAAAGAGGCAGTAAAAGCACCCACAAAAATCCCTACAAATATGATTATTTTCTTCATCTATACTATTTTATTTTACTTCTTTTTTGCCACATATATAGATGCTGAACCAAAAAATTGTGGCAAATTTCTCACTTCTATAAACCCATTTTTTTGCAAAATATTGTTAAACTCCTTTCCGTGTGGGAAATTTACTGCTGAATTTGCTAAATATTGGTAAGCAGACTTATCTTTTGAAAATAATTTTCCGATAAAAGGCATCATTTTTTTAGTGTAAAAATTATAACCCTGTTTAAAAGGAAATGTCGTTGGAACAGAAGTCTCTAATACCACAAAAGTCCCTTCTGGACGTAATACTCTTAAAATTTCAGATAACCCTTTGGATAAATTTTCAAAATTACGAACTCCAAAAGCTACTGTAACTGCATCAAAACTATTGTCTGAAAACGGAAGCTGTTCAGAGTCACCCAATACCATATCTATTTTATCAGAAAGATTGAGTTTTTCTACTTTTTTACGTCCTACGTTCAGCATTCCTTCAGAAATATCTAAGCCAATGATTTTTGTAGCGCTTGTTTCTGCTAAAGCAATTGCCAAATCACCTGTTCCTGTAGCAATGTCTAATATTTTATTAGGTTGGGTATCATTTACGATTTGAACCACCTTTTTACGCCATTTTTTATCCGCTCTGAATGAAATGACTCTGTTCAGCAAATCATATTTGTCCGAAATAGTATCAAACATCTGTGTAACTTGCTCTTTTTTGCCGAGTTCTGAATTTTTATATGGGGTTACTTCTTTCAAATTTTTAGTTTTATTGGTTAATAGCAATGACTTCGCTTACTGCTCCTGGTAATAATTGCTCTAAAGTATTTTGAATACCATTTTTTAGAGTAATTGTTGACGATGGACAGCCACTACAAGCACCTTGTAGTAATACACTGAGGACTTTACTCTCTTTATCGTACGACTTGAAAGCAATATTTCCCCCATCAGAGGCAACAGCTGGTTTTATATATTCATCCAGCACCTTTACGATTTCTTTGGAAACATCATCTAAACTTTCAATGTCTATTTCAGGAATACTTTCTTCTGTTTGATGAACTTGCATCGTTTTTGTGATGACTTTTTTGCCTTCGGCTAAATAATTTTTCACAAAACTTCTTAGTTCTACAACAATAT
>PDWI01010537.1_pt1 | contig 10343 bp, 13 predicted proteins | sample 1430891 | NCBI WGS metagenome assembly PDWI01 (sample SAMN01162508, study PRJNA174530) | Oral metagenome, whole genome shotgun sequencing project. | biome: Marine environment; feature: Marine mammal; material: Swab sample of the gingival sulcus; isolation source: swab sample of gingival sulcus... | reverse complement strand
GCTGAGCTACTGGCACAAAATAAAGCGGGTAGGGGGAATCGAACCCCCATAACCAGCTTGGAAGGCTGGAGTTTTACCACTAAACTATACCCGCATAAACTTAATCGGGGTGACAGGATTCGAACCTGCGGCCTCTTGATCCCAAATCAAGCGCTCTAGCCAAGCTGAGCTACACCCCGCCACGTATGTTTTAAAAATTGTTTTCTCAAACGTGCAAGATGTATTATACTTACTATAAGTTGTTTTGTCAATACTTTTTTTAAAATTTTTTCAATTTTTTTCAAAGTGCTTTTTTGACCTTAAATAAATACCATTTATTTGCCAGTCAACTTTTAGAATTATATCATAAAATATTAGTCAAGTCTAGTAATTTCTGTAGAAAATTTTCCTTCTTCATCTATTTCTAATGTAACATAACTTGGAGCTCCATCCCTAGGCAAACTAAGACTACCCGGATTAACTATTATAGACTCACCTTCGCAAAAGGCATCTACCACATGTGTGTGCCCATAGAACAACATATCTAGTTTTTCTTTACGCACTAAATCTCTCAATACCATATTAGTCATTTTGACATTATGTTTGTGTCCATGTATAAGTTTTATCTTTCTGCCATTAATCGTTAATGTTCTTTCTTCATTCAAACTTGAAAAATCACAATTACCAACAACCCCATGAACTACTATATCCGTTTTTTTTGCTATCTCTATCCCATCACTATAATTATCTCCCAGATGAAATACAAGGTCGTATCCTCCTCTTCGTGCAATATCAATAGCAGTCCTAGTCCTACCATGTGTATCACTAATAACCAATATCCTCATTCGCTATCCTTCCACACAAATTTATCAAACTTTTTCTCTCAAAAGCTTTTCCATCATCCTAAGCGCCTTACCTCTATGGCTAATAGAGTTTTTATCTTCTCTACTCATTAACGCAGAAGTCATGCCGTATTCAGGAACATAGAAAATAGGGTCATAGCCAAATCCATTTTCACCAGCTATTTCCTTCGCAATTTCACCTTCCATAATTCCTTCTGTTTGCAAATAACTTCCATCAGGTAAAAACGCAGTTATATTACAAACAAATCTAGCGCTTCGTTCATTATCTTTTGCTTCTTTTAATCTATCTATTATAATAGTGTTCTTTTCAATATAAGGCGTGTCCTTGCCTAGATACCTAGCAGAATAAACTCCAGGCTCCCTATTCAGATAATCTATTTCGAGTCCTGAATCATCCGCCATAACTATATCATTCGGAAAGTATTTACTTATTTCCTCAGCCTTAATAAATGAATTCTCCGCAAATGTAGTGCCGTCTTCAACAACGTCTACGTCAACTCCTATTTCTTCCATAGAAAAAACTTCAAAGGGTAAATTCGCAAAAATTTCACGTATCTCCTGCATTTTATGCTTGTTTTTTGTAGCAAAAATTATTTTTTTCATTTCATACTCTCAAAAAAATCAACCAACTCAGTCATTGCCTTTTGTTCATCTGAACCATCAGTCCTGAGTATAAGTTGATTTCCTTTTCTAAAATTAACCGACATAACTCCCATGATTGACTTCGCGTTCATAATCTTACCAGTTTCTCCAATATAAACGCCACAATCAAAATCATTAGCTTTTTGAACAAATAATGCTAATAGTGTAGCCTCAAGGCTATTCTCCAAGTTTACCGTAATTATTTTTTCTTGCATGCCATCTCCTTTTCTTACTATATTTATTTCTTATTTTCTTAATTCTTCTGCTATACTACTTATTTTCTTCAATCTGTGATTTACGCCAGACTTAGACAACTTATTTTCTAACATCTGCCCTATATCACTCAAGTTCATATAAGGATTTTCTATCCTAATCAAAGCCACTTCCTTTAAATTGTCTTCAAGATAATCCAATCCTACTGTTCCTATTATATATTCTATATCTTTTGTCTGTTTAACGGAAGCCTTTATCGTCTTATTTAAATTTGCAGTCTCACAATTAACCTTCCTGTTAACATTGTTTCTGAAATCCCTCATAACTCGTAACTCTTCAAAGCTTATCAAGGATGAGTGAACTCCTAACACTTTTAAAAACTGAGCTATTTGCTCGCTATCTTTTAAATAAAAAACATAATATTTTTTTCTGCTTATTATTCTACCAAAAATTTCAAAAGGTTCAAGCAAATTCGAAAAATCCTTGGCATTTTCTTCTTTTCTGAAAATACACTCCACAGTATAGTACTTTTGGGGGTTAATTATTGTACCACATATTGCAAAAACACCCCTTATATAAGACCTTTTACAGCAGGTTTCTCTCAAATGCAATACGCTCTTATCGCGACTCCTGTCTAGGGATATAATTTTACTATATACTTTTTCATTACTAATATATAAATTGTATACTTTCCCACTCTTATGACTGCTAAGTCGAACTTCAGGATTGTATTCAAATAGTGTATATATCAAATCATAAACTTTCTTTGCCAAATCATAATCTTCATAAACAAACTTAAGTTTATTATACTTTTTTGACAAAATAGTATATGCCCCTAGCTCCGCTAATTTACAACATCTACTCTTATTATTATTGTCAACTAATTCTTTTCTTACCTTAGCACTAAACGTCATTTACCTCTTAAACCATCCTTGTAAATATCCCTATGCTCAAAATACACACTACTTTGGCTCTCCAGTAACTTTTCATACAATTCATTAGCAAGTGTAACAGACCTATGCTTGCCACCTGTACACCCAATCGCTATTATCAAATTATTTTTTCCTTCTTTTACATAATTTGGTATTAAAAACTCCAACATACTACTTAATCTTTGAAGAAATTGCTTGGATACCTCAAAATCCATAACATAATCTCTAATAAGCTTATCATTTCCTGTAAACGGTCTCATTTCTACTTTATAATACGGATTCGGGATAAACCTAACATCAAAAACCAAATCGGCATCTTGTGGAATTCCATACTTAAAACCAAATGATAGTACTGTAACTGTAAGATTGTTGTAATTCACTCCATTCGTCAACTTATATATAAAATCTTTCAGGTCACGAGTCAAAAGATTTGACGTATCGATTATATTATCAGATACTTCTCTAAGCCTTTTCAATGCTTCTCTCTCTTTTTTTATACAGTCGATTAATCTTTCATCTTTTTCTAAAAGCGGATGCTTACGTCTTGTTTCTTTAAATCTTTTTACCAAGACCTCATTACCACTCTCTAAAAATAAGATTTGAAAATCAAAATTACTGTCTTTAAGGACATCTAATTCCTTATATAACTCATCAAAATACTGCAAGCCACGAATATCAACACCAATAGCAACCTGACTTAAATTCGACTCAGGATTCTTACATATTTCTGCAAACTTAGGCAAAAGCGACGGGGGGAGGTTGTCGACACAAAAATATCCATCATCTTCCAAAAACTTCAAAACACTACTCTTGCCTGCACCAGACATACCTGTTACTATGATAAACTTCATAATTTTCTCCTAAAACTCCCCTATCATTTTGACTTCACACTCAAGCCTTACTCCACTATCTTGGTACACCTTAGCCTTTATGTCATCAATAAGAGCAAGCACATCAGCACTCGTTCCATTTTTGTCATTCACAACAAAGCCACAGTGCTTTTTAGAAACACTTACTCCGCCTACTCTATATCCAGCTAACCCACTATCCATAATTAACTTACCCGCATAGTATCCAACTGGTCTTTTAAAAGTAGAGCCCGCACTAGGAAGTTCTAGCGGTTGCTTCGCCTTTCTTCTCGAATTAAGGTCGACGGTTTTTTCTTTTATCTTCTCCGGATCACCCTTTTCAAATTTAAATGTACCCTCAAGAATTACTCCACCTTTTTCTGATATCAAACTCTTTCTATAAGCAAGTTTTAATTCCTCATTGCTTAATTCTACTATTTCACCCTCCTCAGTCAAAACGCTCGCAGAAAGCAAAACATCTTTAATCTCACCACCATAAGCACCTGCATTCATAAAAATTGCACCGCCTAAAGTACCTGGTATACCCGAAGCAAATTCAAAACCTTGAAGCGAAGCCTTAAAAATAACGCTGGCAAGCTTAGATAAAAGTATTCCAGCTTGAGCTTTAACAACATTTCCTTCAATCTCATATTCGCTAAAATTATTAGCTATATGAATAACTACTCCTCTAAAACCTTTATCTCCCACCAAAATATTGCTTCCTCGTCCTAAAACAAAGTAATCCAATTTATTTTCTGTACAAAAATCAATCATATCCTTTATTTCCAACTTAGAACTAGGTTCAAATAAAACATCTGCATCCCCGCCTAATTTAAAGGTAGTATGCTCGCTTAAAGGCTCATCAAATATTAATTTGTTTTCATCAAATCTATTAATTAATTTTTGTCTTAAATCTCTATTCATTAAACAATTCCAAATTTATATACAGTACTTTCGTCATATGTTTCGCCGACTCTCAGCACTCTTTCATATCCTTTTATATTTATTGCATTAGGAAAATCTTGTGTCTCAAGACAAACAGAACAATGTCTTTTTAATTTTATCTTATCATAAACCCAATTTATTTCATCTAAAAAGTTTTGTGTATAGATAACAACAGCTCTACCAGTAGTTTCCACTTCTATTTTTCTACCACTTTCTTCATCTATTAAAACAACTTCAACATCTTTATCTTTTTTTAATTTGAATATATGGTCTACACCCCTTGTTTTTTCAAGACTCTCATCGAAAATAGTATCACCAATTCGTCTCATTTCATTAAAATCAACCGCAGGAATAATAGCTTCAAAACCATTAGGCGCCTGATTTTCATCAAAGGTCATTATCTCATTAGCATTCACATAAAGTTTTTGGTCATAAATCGTTTGATATTTTCCACCTAAATTAAAATAGCTGTGGCTTGTTAAGTTTACAATAGTATCCTTATTTGTTGTTGCAATATATCTAATAGTAAATTCCTTATTCTCTGTAAAAGTAAAAATCACCTTTAAATCAAGTTCACCAGGGAAACCTTCCTCTCCATCAGAACTGATATAAGAACATTCTAATATAGCCTCGTTTCCACTTTCTTTGGCTTCACAATCAAATTTTTTCTTGTCAAATCCCTCAAGTCCACCATGAAGAGTTACCTTTCCATTTTGCTTAGCAGTTTCGTAAGTTTTACCATCAATTTCAAAACGGCCACCCGCAAGCCTTCCACTATATCTACCTATTATAGCTCCATAATAAGATGTAGCTTCCTCATAAGTAGCTATATCATCAAAGCCAAGAACGATATTCTCAAGTTTTCCATTCTTATCTGGAACCACAATTTTCTGAATGATAAGACCATAGTTTAATATAGTCACATATGAACCATCCTTAGCCATCATTTTATAGGCTTTTACTTCATTTCCATTCTTAGTTTTTCCAAAACTTTCTTTTATTACTCGCATAAATAAAACCTCGCTATTTTCCTATCTCCTTATTATAACGCAAAAACATTTATTTTACTAGAATTTTATTGCCTAAAGTATTTGATAGAAGCTATTTAGTTAGGCTTGACAAATATATTCATTATGTTAGCATTATTACTTAAAACAAGTCTTTTATCCAAGGAGGTATTTTATGAATCCAATGCTACTAACATATATTATTACTGCAGCCACTGGTGTTTTTGCAATTTCATCAATCATTTATCTTATAAAGAACAAAAGATTTATTGGCAGACGTGGACTTATTTCAACAGTTGCTTCAATTATAGTTTTTGTAATGGGTGTAATTGGAATATTTAAAGGAATTCCTATTACACAAATACAATACCTAATAGAGCACACTTTTAAATAGTTTAAAAAATGAAATCTTTTTGCTTGAGGGTTTCATTTTTTATTTCAAAAAATTTAAGAGCTAATATTTATAAGCTTATATGTTGATTTACTACTGCTAATACCATATAATATAAGGGATACAGACTTAAATTGAGGAAAGCCGAACCGATATTGCTTTGATTTTCCTCAACTTAAAACAAGAAAAATATATTTAAACAAGGAGAAGAAATGGAAAAAATAGTTTTAGCAACTGTTGATGGTTTTGAAATAACTAGAGAAGATATGTTGCAAATAATTACAAATATGCCTAACGAGGCAAGAATGCAAGTTTCTACTGCGGAGGGCAGAAAAGCTTTATTAGATGAAATGATAGCTGGAGAGTTAATGTACAAAAAAGCTATAGCGGATGGTCTCGACAAAGATGAAAAATACATCAAATTAGTAAATGAAGCTAAAAAGAGTATTTTAGAGCAATATGCAATTACAAAATTACTTTCTACCATCAAAGTTACTGATGAAGAAATGAAGGCTTACTACGAAGAGCATAAAAATGAATTTACTAAGGGTGAAAGCGTTAGTGCTAAACACATTTTAACTAAAGAATTAGAAGAAATCGAACAGGTTAAAAAAGAAATTGAAGAAGGACTTAGCTTTGAAGATGCAGCTAAAAAACACTCTACTTGTCCTTCAAAAGAGCGTGGTGGCGACTTAGGTTCATTCAGCCGCGGTCAAATGGTTAAGGAATTTGAAGATGTTGCTTTTGCTAGCGAAATCGGAGAAATTAGCGAACCAGTAAAAACACAATTTGGTTATCATCTAATCATGGTTAGCGAAAAAACTGAAGCTTCAATAAGAGAATACGAAGAAGTTAAATCAGGAATCGAGCAAACTTTACTTATGGAAAAACAAAGAACTGTTTACTACGAAAATAATAAAAAACTTAAAGAGGGTCACGACATACAAATTTTCGAAGAAACTTTAGCTTAAAAAATAAGGAGAAAATTTATGAATAAAGAACTTGTAAAAGCAATAAACGATCAAATAACTTTCGAATACTATTCTGCTCATGTATACTTAGCAATGAGTGCTTACTGTCACAGAATTGACTTGGATGGTTTCGCAAACTTTTTTAAAGTGCAGGCTAGAGAAGAAGAATTCCACGCCCTTAAATTTTTCAACTTTTTAATTGATATGGGTGAAGACGTTATAATCGACGGATTTGACAAACCACGCAATGACTACAAGGATATAGTAGAAGTTTTTGAAATAGCTCTAGAGCATGAAAAAACAGTTACTAGAAAAATTTATAATCTTATGGATTTAAGTATCGACTTAAGAGAATACGCTCCAAAGAGCTTTTTACAATGGTATGTAGATGAGCAAGTAGAAGAAGAAGCAAACTTCGCAAAGTATCTCTCAAAACTTTATCGCTCTAAAGAAGATGTTTCTGTACTTTACAAAATGGACGATGAAATGGCTACTAGAGTTTATACTGACCCAGTAATTAAATAATATGATTACATTCAAAGTCCCCCAATTTGGGGGATTTTTTGTGTTTATATTATGAAATCCGATATTCCCTTTAGTTGGTTTATTAGCTCTCGGCTGAGTTATACTTAAAGACTGTTAATATCGGATTTCGGTAACTCTATATTATGCGCATTTCACTAAAGAGCCAATTTTAATATTTCAACTATTCTCTCTTTATCTAACGGCATGTAATGACCTACCTTCATCTTATTGCCTTTTGTTGCCTTGCTAGCCATTTCTTCAAACCTACTGTCGTCTATATCAAGTTCAGACAGTGTTGTTCTAAGGCCTATCATCTTATAAAAACGTTCTAGTTCTTCAGCTAAAAGCAAGGCTAAGTCCCTTTTACTATAATTATGGTAGTCATATCCAAATACCCTATTTGATAACTGTGCCATTCTTTCTGGTTTATTCTCAGCCATGTATTTTACAAAAGCTAAAAATACTATCGCCATTCCTTCACCATGGGCTATACCGTAAATCGCGCTTATCTCATGTTCTATTCTATGAGAACCCCAACAGGATTCACGCCCCATTCCCAACGAGTCATTATGTGCAATATTTGCTATTTGCATAATTTCACTTCTAGCATCCAAGTCTTGTGGATTTTCTTTGACCCTTCTAGCATTTAGCCACAAAGATTTTATAGTAGCTTCAATTAAATAATCTGTTGTATCTGTTTTCTTAGTAGGTGAAAAATATCTCTCTAACATATGCGACAACATATCTGCCATTCCACAAGCTGTTGGATGAGGAGGCAAGGTTAGTGTATATTCAGGATTTAATATAGCAAATTTAGGAATAATTTCTTCATGCTCAAAACCAAGTTTATACTCACCATTTGAAATAATCGTTGCTGCAGACGCCTCACTCCCACTCGCAGGAACAGTTACAACCACTCCTACTGGCACTACATCTTTAACTTCAACATCTTTAGTAAAGAAATCCCAAACATCACCCTCATAATTTACACCAATTGCTATTGCTTTCGCAGTATCCATAGCACTTCCACCACCAGCAGCAATTATGAAATCAACCTTTTTTTCTCTGCATATTTCAATCATTTCTCTAACAAAACGCACCTCTGGATTTGGAACCACACCAGATTTATAAGCAAAATCAATCCCCAACTTTTCACAGGCAGTCTTCACCTTTTCAAAAATACCAAGACTTACAATATAATCCCCACCATATACCATAAGTACACTGCGCGCATTATTTTCTCTTAAAAGTCCCCCAATTTTATCTATCGAATCCTTACCAAAAACTATTTTCGCTGGATTATAATATACATATGTTTCCATCATTTTCCTCCTTGACGATATACAAGTCAATTATAATCTAACATAAATAGACCTATAGTTCAAGGATAGCCATATGATAAAAGGGATCTGTAATCTTTACGAATAGTAAAAATAATATTTATGCACGTAAAAATCCACCTATAATAATAAGTGGATTTACTTTGACGAAATAGTACTCTCGCCCCTCATTGTATTAACTTGCTCAACACCTAGTCCCCTCAATTCAATCATGTAATTTTATCTTTATAAAGTGAGTAAATTAAAAAATAAGTGTCGAACAATACTTACAATAACTATTACTAAATACAAAATTCAATCTCTCCCTAATGAATAAATATGTATGAGTAAGTAATAATTATATAATAATATATTTTATACTTTTTTATGATAATATCAATACTTTTAGCTAAAATGTCCTTGACATTTATTTTGTCAATAAATAGACAAAGATTATATGCTTAATATTTTTAACATACTTATCATATCTAAAATCGTGCCATCTTTTAACTTGATAGCTCTAGGTTTTCTTGCAACTTCCTCAAATCCCATTTTTTCGTACAGAGACCTAGCTCTTTCATTCCCTTCTATGTAGTCGAGTTCAAGTTGCATTAAACATAATTCTTCAGCTTTTTTAATAAGTTCACCCATCAAAATATAACCTATCCCTAAGCCCCAATAGTCAGAAAGCACAGCAATGCCAATACTAGCTCTATGCGCTTCTTTAATCTTAGAACTTAGAACGATATTACAATTACCTGCCACTTCACCATCAACAAAAGCTGTTATCATCATTTGATTTTTCCCGTCTCTAGCAGACTTTAAAAATTCTTTTTCTTGCTCTAAGGTCATACTTATCTCCTCAGGATAGCGAGAAAGATTGATAGTCTCACCTGCAGTTTTTTTCATATAATCAAGGAGTTGCTTAGCTTCGCTAGATTTGGGTGTTCTAAGCAGGACTTCTCTGCCATCTTTTAAGGTAAATTTTTCATCTTTGTAGATCATGATTTTTTCCTTTCTATGGACTAAGTTATCGGAATAATATTTCGGATTTACGGAATAATACAAGTGAATTGATTGTAAGATTAATTTTGTAGAAATGTTAAAATCCGATATGTTTATTCTTTTAAAAATCATTTTCCGATTATCTTAATCTTAAATATCGGGCATATCGGATTTTTTACTAAACCTACTTTACAGTCTCCTATATTTCCCCATAATTTTAGTCAAGGGAAGTACTCCCTTGACTAAGTAATATTCTATTTAATATTAATTTTCAGCTTTTTGTGCGAGTTCTATTCTTCGCATAGCTCGCTCTAAAGCAGCTTCTTTTATAAGTACCTCATCGCTGGTTTTATCTATTTTTTCCAGTTCTTCTAATACTCTTTTTTCAGCTCTTTTTGCCCTGTCTAGGTCAATTTCTTCTGCCCACTCTGCGGCATCAGTTATTATATTAACTCCAGTTTCTAGGACTTCTGCAAAACCTGCATGAATAACTGCTTCAGTTTTTTTACCACCGTCGTTAAAGATAGCTATACCACTCTTGAGTGCGGTTGTTGTTGGGATGTGGTCATAAAACACTTCCATATAACCCTCTGTACTAAAGAAAGTAAGGCTATCTATTTCTTTATCATAAAAAAGTCTCTCAGGTGTAACTATGTGTACCTTTAACTTTTCCATACTTCACCTACGCTCTCTCGACTACGTC
>PDWI01010536.1_pt1 | contig 10343 bp, 7 predicted proteins | sample 1430891 | NCBI WGS metagenome assembly PDWI01 (sample SAMN01162508, study PRJNA174530) | Oral metagenome, whole genome shotgun sequencing project. | biome: Marine environment; feature: Marine mammal; material: Swab sample of the gingival sulcus; isolation source: swab sample of gingival sulcus... | reverse complement strand
TCCCTTTGGAGGGAGTACCCCGAGGCAAAAGCCGAGGGGGGAGGGAGGACGTTAGTGAAGAGATAGTTCTTAACTCAAAACTCTCGAAGGAGTACCCCCCTCCGTCAGTTCGCTCCGTTTCAACAGCCCTTCGACGCTTCGACAGGCTCAATGACCAGCTCAACGACCGAATAGAACCTATTTCCCTCGCAAAGCCCTCCCAAAGCGAGAAATCATATAATATTCTTATTATCAAAATATCCAAGCTCTGTTCATTAGACCAAACTGACGTTAAATAACTCCTAATCTCTCCCGTGAGCAACTGAATAATTTTCAGAGCTTAGCTGAATAAACGAGCTAAAAAAGTTTTGATTACACTCCGTGGTGAAAAACTTTTCACCACGGAGTGTAATTTATTTCACCACGGAGTGAAATGAAAACTTGTCTAGCTTAGTGCTTGTATTGATGCTGGTAATTGTTGAATTTTTCCCGTGACAAACGAAAAATACTTGAACGGTTTTTCCATTTGTAAGAGCAACACTCTGTAAAAAAAAGAAAGCCTCAAGAGAGGATTAATTCTGACGAGGCTTTCAACTTAACCATTTATATTTGTGTTGTTTTGATGTTTTTCTTTAATTTTGTTCTTGTTATGTGGAATTAAATTAAAGAAAAATTATGAAACTTAGATTGACGCTTCTTCTGATGTCTTTCTCAACTCTTATGAATGCTCAGAATATTTCAGGAAAATGGCTAGGTTTACTTGATACTGGAGCAGGTAAAATGCACATTGTTTTTGATATTAAGAAAGATACAAAAGGTAAGGAACTCTGCTTTATGGATAGTCCTGATCAAAGTGTTAAAGGCATTCGGACAACTTTATCCTATCTTTCAGCTGACTCTATAAGTCTGCAGATTCCAAATTTTAATATCTCCTATAACGGGAAACTTACCAATAAACAAATTGAGGGGACTTTCTCTCAGTATGGAATGAAGCTTAAGTTAGTTTTAGAACAAAAGGTTTTAGAGTACCAGCGTCCTCAAAATCCAATAGCTCCTTTTCCATATCGGACAAAGGAAGTCTGTTTTACTAATAAGAGAGATAGTGTTACTCTTTCGGGAACACTTACTTATCCCGTTGGCTATACGGGTGGAAGGCAAGTGCCAGTCTTGATTATGGTGACGGGTAGTGGAGGACAGAATAGAGATAGTGAGGTTTATAATCATAAACCTTTTTTGGTGATAGCAGACTATCTCGCAAGGAAGGGGATTGCTACTTTACGTTATGATGATAGGGGTGTTGGTAAGTCGAAGGCAAAATATCAAGCTCCTACAAGCAAAGTCGTTGCCGATGATGCTAAAGCTGGTGTTATATTGCTAAAGGGAATGGGTAAGTTTTCGAAGGTTGGTATTTTGGGGCATAGTGAGGGGGCTAATGTTGCTTTTATGCTTGGAGCTAAGGGGTTGCTTGATTTTGCTGTTGTGATGGCTGGAATAGGCGTTAAGGGAGATGAAGCTCTTTATCAGCAAGCAAAGAGAATTGCAGAGGTTTCAGGTAGACCTTATCTGTTGAATAAAGAACAGTTCAGAAAGACGGTGTTTGCTCAGAATAACTCTTGGTTAAACTACTTTATGAACTATGATCCTCAATCAGATATTCAGCATACTAGTTGCCCTGTCTTTGTATTGAATGGAGATAAGGATTTGCAGGTGCTATCATCCCTCAATGTGAGTGCTATTAGGAGGAACTTACCAAAGAATAGGCAGTCAAAAGTTAAGGTTTATCCTAATCTTAATCACCTTTTTCAAAATTGTTCAACGGGTAGCCCATTGGAATATTCTAGTATTAAGGAAACTATTGCTCCGATAGTTTTGGAGGATATTGCAGATTGGATAAATGTTCTTTAAGGGGGATTTTGTAAAGTTTAATGTATTATAATCGGCTTTCAAAATTAGCCGATAAATAAACATTTATATAAAGATGTTTTTAAGCTATATTTATTTAAGGCATATTTTGTTAGGCTTCTTTGGAATTTCTTTTGAGAGTATAGGGTTTTTGATAATTTTGTATTATCTTTGTACGACGTGAAATATGATTGTCTAACAGATGAATTAAGAACAGGATAATAAATAAATATAGAAGATTATGACAAAAGCAGAAATCGTTAGTGAAATAGCTAAAGGAACAGGTATAGATAAGGAATCTACATTGCTTGTTGTGGAAGCGTTTATGGATGCTGTGAAAGCATCTCTTGTAAGGGGTGAAAATGTATATCTAAGGGGCTTTGGTAGCTTTATTATTAAAGAACGTGCAGCAAAAACTGCTCGTGATATTTCTAAGGCTAAGACAATCACAATCCCAGCACGTCGTGTGCCAGCTTTCAAACCTTCAAAAATGTTCTCTAACGAAGTTTTAGAAGGGTAGGGAGTTGTTTTATTAGAAATTATTGTTTAACTATAAATATAAAGTATTATGCCAAGCGGAAAGAAAAGAAAACGTCATAAAATGGCTACTCACAAGCGAAAGAAAAGACTTAAAAAGAATCGCCACAAGAAGAAGTAGTTAATTGGAATTATTTGACTTAGTATGAGGAGGGAAGTCGGGAGTTTATGCTTCTGTTTCTCTCCTTTACTAATTTTTTAGAAGAAAAAAATGCAAGAGCTAAAGAGAAAATTTATTATAGATATTGCCGAAAATCGCAATAGGATAGCTCTTCTTGAAAATGAACAGCTTGTTGAACTGCACGATGAGAATAGAAGTGCAGTCTATCAGAAGGGGAATATTTATTTAGGACAAGTTAATATTACACCAAACTCAAAGAGTGCGTTTGTTAATATTGGCAAGTCTTCAAGTTTATTCCTGTCTTCTCGTTTAATTACACGTAGTTTTTGCTATGCTCAGGCTTTCTTGGAGCTCGTTATCAACGATGTTTTTGCAGGAAAGAATACTTCTCTTGGAGATTTGATTGATAAAGCTCATCAGTCTAATGAGAATTTAGAACAGAGTTTGAAGGATCAAATCCGAAATTTATCTTATCTAAAGAATAAGGATAATATTCTTGTTTCTATTGATAAAGAGCCTATCTCAACAAAGCCAGCTACAGTAACTTCAGAAATAGCCTTCGTTGGTAATTATTTCTTATTGAAGCCATTCTCAGATATTGCTAAAAAAGGGGCTTCTCAAACGCATATCTCAAACAAGATACGAAGCAAGGCAGAAGGTAAACGTCTAAAAGGAATTGTCAATGCAATTCGTCCTAATGCTTATTATTCTATAACAGTTCGCACAGCTGCAGAGGGGAAAGAGCCTGAAATCCTTGAGAATGAACTCAAATTACTTATTGGAGAGTGGGAGGCTTGTTATGCCAAGCTTAGAACCTTGATTGAGAAGAGTCGTTCTACTGCTAATGGTAATAAGAAAATATCCAAGTTAGGTCGTATTCACAAAGGGAAAGATCGTTTGTTTACACTCATCAGAGAGTATGGTAATGATTTTAGCTCTATTGTTGTTAATGACCGAGAGGTTTGGTCGGATATTGTAGATTATATTGAGGAGCGTTCTCTAGGGAACGTTGCACGTGTTATTCTTTACGAAAACAAACAGGTTAATATCTTTGACAAGGAGGGAATAACTAATCAAATGATGCGTTTGATTGGGCGTAAAGTTAAGCTTCAAGCAGGAAAGACTCCTCCGAACTTAGTTATTGAGAAGACTGAGGCAATGAACGTTATTGACGTTAATAGTGCTAGTGCTTTCAGAAAAGATAAGTCTGCAGAGGAAATTGCTGTTGAGGTAAATAACCTTGCTGCAGAGGAGATTGCACGTCAATTGCGTTTGCGAGATATGGGGGGGATTATTATGGTCGATTTTATTGATATGAGAGATCCTGCCAATAAACGTGCCTTATTCAATAAAATGTGTGATTTGCTGAAAGCTGACAGGGCGAAGCCTGATGTTTTGCCTCTAACAAAGCTCTGCTTAATGCAGATTACACGTAAGCGTGTTAGAGAGGTTGTTCATGTCAAGACAGAAGAGGCTTGTCCGTGCTGTCAAGGTAAGGGAAAGATTGCTTCGACGATTACCTTTATTGAAACGCTGAAGGCAGATATTGAGCAGTTTATGTTCCACAAGAAGCTCCGATATGTGAACGTGCACGTTAATCCTATTATTGCAGCTTATTTAAACAAGGGACTTATTTCTAAGGCTTTTATTTGGCGTTTCTCGTCAATAGGACCGGGACTTCGTATCACGGCTGATGCTAGTATGTCTTTCTTAGAATATAAATTCTATGATAAGTCTGGTGCTGAGATTGATAAGGAAAATGATAGTGAAACTTAATATTTATACTAGAGGAGGGGAGCTTTTCTTTAGCTCTACTCCTCTTTTTTTATTTGATTGAGCAATATGAAATATCCATCATCTTTAGTTGAGCGAGCTGTAGAGCAACTTTCTTCTCTACCAGGGGTTGGGCGTAAAACAGCTCTTCGTTTAGCCTTGTATATCTTAGCTAACTCGAAAGATGAGGCACGAGCTTTGGGTGCTTCTATTGTTAATATGAGGGAGCATATTGTTTATTGTCAATGCTGTCATAATATTAGTGACACGGAACTTTGTGCCATTTGTGCTAATCCTTCAAGAGATGCTTCTCTAGTCTGTGTAGTTCAGAATGTAGCAGATGTTATGGCGATTGAAAATACAGGGCAGTATAGAGGACTATATCACGTTTTAGGTGGTGTTATTTCTCCAATTGATGGTATTGGACCTGAGAGTTTGCAAATTGACAGCTTGCTTAGACGCATTGAAGAAGGTGAAGTTAAGGAAATTATTCTTGCCCTAGGTACTACGATGGAAGGAGATACAACGAACTTTTTTATTCATCGTAATCTAAAGGATTTGAACCTTGACGTTAAGGTGTCTATTATTGCTCGTGGAGTAGCTATTGGTGATGAGATTGAATATGCTGATGAATTAACATTGGGGCGTTCAATTCTTAGTCGAACAAATTTTGAAGACTCCTTTGCCCTATAGAAATAAGTCTAGAAATGAAAGAGTTAAAGACTGATAGATTATTATTACGTTCCATTGAGGAAAGAGATGCAGAGCAACTCTTTCAGTGGGAGAATGATTTGAATGCTTGGACTTCATCTATGACGCTTAACCCTCTTTCGCATAAGTTTATAAAAGACTATATTACTTATTCAAATCAGTCTATTTTGGAGAATGGGGAGCTTGTCCTTTTTGCTGAAAACCTTGATACCCAGGAGGCTGTTGGTTACTTGCAATTTTTGAATTACGAACCTCTTCATCAGAAAGTTGCCATTGGGATATATGTAAGTAAGTCTTGTCGTAATCTTGGTTATGCTGGTGAAATGCTAGATTTTGCCAAGACTTATGCTTTTGATATTTTGCATTGTAGAATGCTCTATGCTGAAACATTAAAATCTAATAGTATTGCTTGTCGTTTATTTGAGCGTCAAGGTTTTGAACAGACAGCAGTCCTTCCTAATTGGTATTGGGTAAATGGGGGTTATAAATCGCTTGTATATTATCAAGTATGGAGTTAGTGGAGAATAAGATAAGACTCTTACGAGAGCAAATAAATAAGTATAACTATTATTACTATGTTTTGTCACAATCATTGATTGATGATAAGACCTTTGATTTACTCCTTAAAGAGTTAGAGGATTTAGAAGAGAAGTATCCTCAATTTATTACTTTAGACTCTCCTACTCAGAGAGTGGGGAGTGATAAAAGTGAAGCTTTTACTTCGGTTAAACACCAATATCCAATGCTTTCTTTGAGTAATACTTATAACTACGAAGAAGTAAAGGATTTTTACGAGCGTGTTCAAGAAGATTTAGGGAATGATTTTCAAATCAATGCAGAACTCAAATATGATGGCTTATCTATTTCTCTTATTTATGTAGATGGGGTTTTAGAGCGTGCTGTTACTCGTGGAGATGGTGTATATGGTGATGATGTAACTGCTAACGTGCGAACTATTCGCTCTATTCCTTTACGTTTGCAAGGGAACGGTTATCCTGCTAATTTTGAGATTAGAGGGGAAATCTTATTGCCTTTTAAAGAGTTTGAACGTATTAATGCAGAACGCCTTGAGGCAGGTGAACCTCCTTTTGCTAATCCTCGTAATGCTGCCAGTGGAACGCTTAAGCAACTTGACCCAAGAATAGTTTCTGAGCGTCGTCTTGATGCTTATTTCTATTACGTCCCAGCTTGTCCTGAACTTTCGAATAGTCATAATGAACGCTTACATCAGTGCGAGGCGTGGGGACTTAAAGTTGCTAAAGCAATGGAGTTGTGTTCTTCTCTTGATGAGGTATATACTTTCTTAGATAGATGGGACAAGGCTCGTTTTGAGGAAGCTGTTGCTACGGACGGTGTTGTTTTGAAGGTTGACTCTATTAAGGCTCAAGAGAGTATGGGATATACTGCCAAAAGTCCTCGCTGGGCAATAGCTTACAAATTCTCAGCAGAGCAAAAAAAGACTGTTCTTGAGTCCGTTGATTATCAAGTTGGACGTACTGGTATTATTACGCCAGTTGCTAATCTTAGACCAGTACAACTATCTGGAACTACTGTTAAGCGAGCTTCTCTGCATAATGCCGATTTTATCTCAGGGCTAGACTTATATTTAGGAGATACAGTCCTTGTAGAGAAAGGAGGCGAAATAATTCCTAAGATTGTAGGTGTAGAAGAGCGTGAGCGAGATATATTTGATGAGCCTATAATTTTTCCTAGTCTTTGTCCTGCTTGTTCTACTAAACTAGAGAGGATAGAGGGAGAAGCAGGTTATTTTTGCCCTAATAAAGAAACTTGTATCCCCCAACAAATGGGAAAGGTTGAACATTTCTGTTCTAGGAAAGCTGGAGATATTCGTATCGGTCCAGAAACAATCGATGATTTATTTCAGCACGGACTTATTAAGTCAATTGCAGATTTATATAAACTTTCGAGCGAAGACATACAAGCTCTTGAAGGTTTTAAGCAAAAGAGTGCAGACAAGCTTGTCGCTTCTATTGAGGCAAGTAAAAAACGTCCCTATTCTGCTATTTTGTTTGGTTTAGGAATTAGACATATTGGGGAAACAACGGCTAAAACTTTAGTTAAGGCATTTCCCTCGATAGACCTTCTGAAGGAACAAACTTTCGAAAGCCTTTGTGAGGTCGAAGATATCGGGCCGACAACGGCACAAAGTATTCTTGATTATTTTGCTTCGGAAGAGCATACCAAATTAATTGAAGAACTCCGTACTTTTGGACTGTATCTAGAAGAACTTGTGGAGGAAACTATCTCTGAAGAGCTATTATCACAAAGTCCAATTATGGGGAAGACTTGCGTTATTAGTGGTACTTTTACACATTATACTCGCAATGAATATAAAGAACTTCTTGAGCGCTTTGGAGCAAAACTAGTTTCTTCGATTTCTTCTAAAACTGATTTTATTTTAGCTGGAGAGAAGATGGGACCTTCGAAGCTAGAAAAAGCAAATAAATTGGGCATTAAGCTCTATAATGAAAATGAATTTTTAAGCCTTATGGCTCATTTAATTGATAATTAGTAACACATAAATTATAAGACGTATGGAATGGATTTTTCTCTGTATTGTTGTTTTTCTTGGCATACTTGCCGTCATTGACCTTACGGTTGGTGTCAGTAACGATGCTGTAAACTTTCTAAACTCTGCCATTGGAGCTAAAGCAGCCCCTTTTAAGGTTATTCTAGCTGTTGCTGGAGTCGGCGTATTATTAGGTGCTTCACTTAGTAATGGGATGATGGATATTGCTCGGAATGGGATTTATCATCCAGAGTACTTCTCCTTTATGCAAGTAATGATTATTTGTGTAACGGCAATGGTCGCAGATATTATTCTAATGAATATTTTTAACTCGTTAGGGTTACCGACATCTACGACTGTATCAATGATTTTTAATCTATTGGGAGCTTCTTTCTGTATTTCAATGCTTAAGCTTGATAACTGGGAAGGTTTGGAGCATATGGTTGATGGTATTAAGTCTACAGCCCCTTTTGAGGTTTCAGAGCTTATTAATACTTCTAAAGCTTTACAAGTAATTATTGCAATCTTCATGTCGGTAGCGATTGCCTTTATGTTTGGTGCTTTCGTTCAGTATATTACTCGTATAATCTTCACGTTTAACTATAAGAAAAAGTTAAATTACCTTGCAGGTCTATTTGGGGGTGTTGCACTAACTTGTATCATCTACTTCTTGATATTTAAGGGTTTTAAGAAGGCTGCTTTTATGACCGTTGATGCTAAAGCTTTTTTGACAAGTAATGCAATCTATATTACTTTAGGTACTTTTATTATTACTTCGATTTTAATGCAAGTACTTCATTGGTTAAAAGTTAATGTTTTCAAGATTATTATCCTTGCTGGGACGTTTGCTCTCTCGCTAGCGTTTGCTGGTAATGACCTTGTAAACTTTATTGGTATTCCTCTTTCTGGTCTATCTGCTTATCAAGATTATTCGATAAATGGAGCTGGAGCTTATGATACCTATTTGATGGGAGCCAATAATCTTCCTGCTTCGACTCCTATTTATTATTTGGTCGGTGCTGGTTTGATAATGGTACTAGCTTTAGTTTTTTCTAAGTCAGCTCAGAATGTTATTAAAACATCTGTTAATCTTTCAAGTCAAGATGAGGTAGAAGAAGGTTTTGGTTCTTCTCGTATGTCCCGTCGTATTGTGCGTGTTGCAACTAAAGTTTCGGGAGCTATTGAGCAAGTAACACCACAACCTGTCCAAAATTGGATTGATAGTCGTTTCTCTAGGGAAGGGGTTGCTCTTGAACAGGGGGCTGCTTTTGACTTAATTCGTGCTTCAGTAAACCTAGTGCTTGCAGCTCTTCTGATTTCTATTGGTACGTCTTATAAATTACCTCTTTCTACGACTTATGTAACATTTATGGTTGCAATGGGTACTGCTCTTGCTGATAGAGCTTGGGGACGTGAGAGTTCTGTTAGTCGTTTGACTGGGGTTATCAGTGTTGTTGGTGGTTGGTTTGTTACTGCTGCTGGTGCTTTTATTATTGCAGGAACTATTGCTCTTCTTATGTATTATGGAGGCTTTATTGCAATGGGACTTCTTATTGCTCTAGCTATTTTCTTGCTCTTCTCAAGTCATATCTTTGGAAAGAAGAAGAAAGAACAAGAAGATACGCTCTTTATTGAGATAATGAATAGTGAGAAAGAAGAAGAGATTTGGTCATTACTCTCTAAGCACGTTCGTCAAAATCAATTACGCCATCTAGAGAATATTGCTAATGATTACAAAGCTTTGACAGATGGATTTATTCACGAAGATTTATCTAAACTCTCGTCTGTGCAAGATGATACAGAACTCCACAAGCGTCAGTTCAAAGCAATGCGTCGTAAAGAAACGATTAGTTTACGTCGTTTGTCTAATGAGGCTGTTCTTGAAAAGAATATGTGGTTCCATCTTGGAGCAAATGCTTGTTTGCAGATGAGTTATGCTCTTGAGCGTTCTTCTGTAGTTTGTAGCGAACACGTGGGGAATAACTTTAACCCAATGTCTGGTGCTTGTCTTGATGAGTTCTTACCTGTCCGTGATGAGGTCTTGAACTATATTAAGCAGGTTCATCATTTTATCTTAAGTGATAAGCCTGAAGATGTAAAGCTAACAAAAGCAATGGGTAGAGAACTGCGTAAGAAAGTAAAAGAAATGCGTAAGGTACAAATGAAACGTACTTATTCAGGAGGAAAAGATCGCTTGAAGGTTTCTCTAGTCTATATGAATATGCTTCAAGAAACGACTGAAATCTTAGTTAATCTTCGCCATTTGGTTGGCTTTAGCCAGCACTTATTAGAGGAAGATTACTAGTTTATTATAATTAGTCGAACAATCAATAAGAGCGTGTACCATTTAGGTACACGCTCTTGTATTAAGGGGGCTTACTCTGTTAAGATAACGTCAGTTTGGTCTAAGAAATGTCTATTTTAGTGTTTGATTATAAGTAGGTTAAGGATGCTCTCCCTTCGGTTCAAAAGAGGGAATTGGCTAAGAACCAATTTTTGATATATATATATTCCTTAGATTGAACTCACGTTAAGATAAGTTGAGGATTAATGCTTAGTTGTTTTCTCAGAGTTTTCCTTTTGGTACGATTTGAAATCGCTGAGTTCAAATTTATTTTTTAACTCCGACCAAAACTAACACTATTTATAGAACAAGTGCTTAACACAGTGTAAGTGTATACTTCCAAAAATCTATTTTAACGTCAGTTCGGTCTAAGAGGATAGAGAAAAGTAGAATTTGATAGTCTTGTCTTAAACGGTTATATTTTAGGTAGTTACATTTGGAAAAGT
>PDWI01010535.1_pt1 | contig 10343 bp, 22 predicted proteins | sample 1430891 | NCBI WGS metagenome assembly PDWI01 (sample SAMN01162508, study PRJNA174530) | Oral metagenome, whole genome shotgun sequencing project. | biome: Marine environment; feature: Marine mammal; material: Swab sample of the gingival sulcus; isolation source: swab sample of gingival sulcus... | reverse complement strand
TCTTCTTTCTAATTTTTCAACGGGTCCTCTATATCTTGCCATTATCTATTCCTTTATACTCTTCTTCTTTTTGGAGGTCTGCAACCATTGTGAGGAAGTGGAGTGATATCTTTTAAAAATGTTACTTTAATACCTTCATGTGCACCCACACTCTTCACAGCAGTCTCTCTACCGCTTCCTGGTCCTTGAACCTTGATGCCAACTTCTTTTATACCATGCTCTTGTGCTTTATTTAAAGCATCTTCAACTGCTTGCTGAGCTGCATAAGGAGTGGATTTTTTACTTCCTTTAAAACCTAGGCTTCCAGCACTACTCCAAGCTATCACATTTCCCATCTCATCAGTTACAGTTATAACTGTATTGTTAAATGTGGCAGCTACATAAACAACGCCCTTAGCTATATTTTTCTTAGCTACTTTTTTTCTAACTACTTTTCTTTTTGCCATTTTCTTACCTTACTTCGCTTTTGCGCCAACAGTTTTTTTCTTCCCTTTTCTAGTACGTGCATTTGTTTTTGTTTTTTGTCCACGTACAGGAAGACCTCTTCTATGTCTTAAACCTCTATAACTGCCTAAGTCCATAAGTGCTTTTATGTCCATAGCAACACTTTTTCTCAAATCACCTTCAACCATAAATTTTGCTTGAATTTCATTTCTTATCGCTGCTACTTCGTCTTCACTTAACTCATGAACTCTTTTGTCAAAGCTTATACCTGTTGCTTCTAAGATTTTTCTTGAAGTATGTAAGCCGATACCGTAGATATAAGTTAGTCCGTATTCAACTCTTTTTTTCTTGGGTAGATCAACCCCTGCAATTCTTGCCATTTATTATCCTTGTCTCTGCTTATGTTTTGGGTTTTCGCAAATAACACGAACAATGCCTTTGCGCTTTATAACCTTACACTTGTCACACATCTTTTTAACTGATGCTCTTACCTTCATGCCAGTCTCCTAAAAAATTTTTCCACTAAAAAAGTATGATTATAAAATTGTAGTCTATTGAGAGTTTGCATAATTTTTAAAATTTTGCTCCACTTTCGCAAGACGCTTTTATATTCATACAAGCGTCACTGCATCAGGCTTAACGAGTTTTTGTTAAGCCAATTATAGGTAAAATAGTGGTAACTTTACCTATAATTCTTCTCACAGCTTTTCTTTTTTTTCAAAAAGGCTCAAATTATATCTAATTTAAGCTTGTTTTTTACTTATATCTATAAGTAATTCTTCCTTTGTCCAAGCTATATGGGGTTAGTTCAACCTTTACCTTATCGCCTGGCATAATTTTTATATAGTGCATACGCATTTTTCCTGCTATATGACACAAAACCACATGCTTATTATCTAGTTCAACTTTAAAAGTTGCATTTGGTAAAGCTTCTATAACATTTCCATCTATTTCAATAACATCATCTTTTGCCATTTTTACTCCTAAGCTTTTGTTAAAATCTCTGCCTTGCCATTTATCATAGCAACACAATACTCATAATGACTTGTCCTAAGTCCATCTTTACTAACCACAGTCCATTCATCGTCTAAGATAACAGGCGTTCCATCTTTTTGGCATATCATTGGCTCTATACAAAAAACCATTCCATTTTTTATTTTTGGTCCCTGCTTTGGATTGTTTCCTTCCAAATAATTTGGTATCTCTGGTTCTTCATGGGGCTTTTTTCCTATTCCATGCCCGCAAAATCCTCTTAGTGGTACAAAACCTCTATTTAAAATAAATTGCTCTATTTCATGGCTTAACTCTTTAAATCTCATACTTTCTTTTATTATGCTAATGCCATATTCTAGCGAATCTTTTGAACAATCAATCAAATCTTGGTCTTTTTTACTTATCTCGCCTATGCCCATAGTTATAGCAGAGTCACCAAACCAACCATCTTTTTCAACGCCAACATCTAAACTTAAAATGTCGCCCTCTTTTAAAATAGTATCATCTGGTATGCCATGAATTACAACTTCATTTAAAGATGTGCAAACTCCAGCTGGAAATCCATAAAGCCCTTTAAAAGCTGGTTTAGCATTGTGAGAATATATAAAATCTTCTCCAAGCTTATTTACCTCTTTTAGACTCATTCCTGCCTTAGTGTTTTGCCTTAAGTAGTCTAATGTTTTAGCCACAAGGGAGTTTGAAAAGCGTATCTTTTCAATCTCCTGTGGTTTTTTAAGTGATATTGCCATTATAAGCCTACCGCACTTAACGTTTGGTATTTGTTCATATAAATCTGTGCCTCTATCTTTCTCATAGTATCAAGAGCAACTTGTACAACGATTAAAACCGCTGTTCCACCAAAATAAAATGGCACTCCCATACTCTTAGCTAAAATCCAAGGCAAAGTAGATATACAAGCTAGATATATAGCTCCCGTAAAAGTTAAACGGCTAGCAATTTCATTTAGATATTCCGCTGTGCTAGCACCAGGTCTTACACCCGGTATAAAGCCACCTTGTTTTTTAAGATTTTCAGATATATCTTTTGCATTAAACGCAATTGAAGCGTAAAAGTAAGCAAAGAATATAACAAATAAAAATGTTAAAACATTAAAAGTATAACCGCTTGGATCTAAAAAGTCTTTTACAGCTTGTAGATACGGATTTGTAGTATTACTCAAAAGAGTAGATGGGAACATAAGTATTGCACTAGCAAAGATAGGTGGAATTACACCACTTAAGTTTACTTTTACAGGTACATAGTTCATAATTCTCTTGTGTTGATTTGCCATCATTACTTTTCTTGAGTATGAAATAGGTATCCTTCTCTCACCAAGCTCAACATATATAATAATACCTATAGTTAGTAGTATTATAAACAAAAGAGCTATAATAGCGAAAAAGTTAAGTGCTCCTGTATTTACAGACGTTACAGTATTTCCAATAGCACTAGGTATTGCTGAGACGATACCGGCAAATATAATAAGACTGATTCCATTTCCGATTCCACGCTGAGTAATCTGCTCTCCTATCCAAACCAAAAGCATAGTTCCTGTTAGCATAGAAATAGCTGCAATCGCCATAAAAGTAGTAGTATCTATCGTAATCGCACTTTGTCCACCACCACCCATGCTTTGAAGTCCAAATGAAACTCCAATGGCTTGAAATACAGTAATAACAACAGTTGCATAACGGATGATTTGCATATATTTTTGCATACCATCTCTCTCTTTTTTCATCTTGCCAAGGGCTGGAAAAGTTGCTGCTAAAAGCTCCATAATAATCGAAGCTGTAATATAAGGCATAATTCCAAGTGAAATCACGCTAAATCGCTCAGTCGCCTTTCCATTAAACATATTTATCATACCGATAGCATTATCTTCATTTCTTTTAAAAAATTCTGCAATTACATCGATATCTACACCAGGAACTGGCACATAAGCCAGTATCCTGTATGCAAATAAAAATGCCAACGTGATAAGTATCTTGTTGGTTAAATCTTTACTCATTTTACTTTCCAGTATAAGTTACATTTTCGTCTTTAATTTTACCTGCAAGCTCTTTTGCACCTTTGCCAATTAGCTTAACTTTTTTTACACTAGAAGCGATTTTATGAATAGTTCTTATGCTATCCATTGTAATCTCTTCAAGCTCAGCTACTTTAGTAATTTTTTCGACATTTATAACATAAGGCTTAACTACTCTTGTTGTAAAACCAACCTTAGGTAGTCTTCTTTGAAGTGGTTGCTGTCCACCTTCAAAACCTCTTTTTATTTTATAGCCACTTCTAGCTTTTTGTCCCTTGTTTCCTCTTGTGGCAGTTTTACCCATACCACTTCCTTGTCCTCTACCAACTCTTTTAGACTTAAAAGTTGATTTTGGCGCTGGGGTAAGATTGTTTAAACTCATCTTCTCTCCTTAACTTTTCAACATGCTAAGTGCTTTGATTGTAGCACGTACCACGTTTGCCGAATTGTTTGAGCCAAGTGACTTAGTAAGTATGTCTTTGATACCTGCAAGTTCTAAAACTGGTCTTGTTGAGCCACCGGCAATCACACCAGTACCCTCACTAGCTGGCTTTAATAAAATCTTACTAGAATTGTACTTAACTTCGATATCGTGAGCTATAGTTGAGCCTTTAACATTTACTTTTATAATACTCTTAAATGCATCGTCAACAGCTTTTTTTATAGCATCAGGAACTTCCTTTGCTTTTCCAAAGCCAAAGCCAACAAGACCGTTTCTGTTTCCTACAACTACAAGTGCAGTAAATCTAAATCTACGACCACCCTTTACAACTTTCGTAACTCTACCAATGTTTACGATAACCTCTTCAAATTCTTCTCTATTATAATTTTGCATTGATTATTCCTAGTTACAATTTGATGCCGTTTTCACGCAAAGCATTTGCAAACTCTGCGATAACGCCATGATAAAGATAGCCATTTCTGTCAAATACTACCGTTTCGATCTTCTTAGCTTTTAAGTTATCGGCAAATGCTTTTGCCAACTCTTTAGCACCTTCTTTGTTTGACTTTAAGCCTAGCTTGTTGCCATTTGCACTTGCAAGTGTAACACCTGCTACATCGTCAATAGCCTGCACATATAGTGTTCTGTTTGACTTAAATACAGAAGCTCTTGGACAGTCACTAGTGCCAAAAATCTTGGCTCTTATTCTCTTTTTTCTTTTTACACGAAGTGATAATTTTCGTTTTTGTATATTTGCTCTCATGATCTATCCTTACTTCTTAGCGGTCTTACCAGCTTTACGTATGATGCGCTCATCAACATACTTAACACCCTTACCTTTGTATGGCTCAGGTGGTCTAAAACCTCTAACCTCTGCTGCAATTTGTCCAACAACTTGCTTATCAATTCCCTCAATAGTTATAATGTTTTTCTCAACAGATACTTTTATATCTTTTGGAAATTCATAATTTATCGGATGTGAAAAACCTAATTGAAGCTCAAGCACATTGCCTTTTACAGCTGCTCTGTATCCAACTCCATTTATCTCCAACTGCTTTTTATAACCCTCAGTTAGACCTATAATGATGTTGTTAGCTAATGATCTATAAGTTCCCCAAAAAGCTCTATCTTTTCTATCTTCACTTTTTGGTGCAAATACAATCTCACCATTTTCGATTTTTACATCAACAAAACCACGAGTGTCTAATTTTTGCTCGTTTTTATCTTTTTTAAAAACAAGAGTAGCACCCTCTTGCTTTACTTCAACCCCGCTTGGAATAGCGACAGGTTGTTTTCCTATTCTTGACATAGTTTTCCTTTTATTTGACTACGATATTTCTACTTTTACTTAAGAATGGATACCGAATACCATAAAAAGCTAAAGTTTTTATTACCAAATACTGCATAACAGCTCGCCACCGATGCCAGCTTTATGCGCCTCTTCGTTACTTAATACTCCCTTTGATGTACTTACAACAATAGTACCGTAACCGTTTTTAAATCTCTTAATCTCGTCTTTGCCCTTATAAACTCTACGTCCCGGCTTTGAGATTCTTTTAACTTCACTTATAACAGTGTTACCATTTTCATCATATTTTAAAACAACATTGATGAATTTTTTTGGACCTTCTTCAACAGTATTGAAGCTCTCAATATATCCTTTTTCTTGGAATATTTTCAAAATTGCTTCAACAACCTTTGCATGAAGTAGCTTTGTAACATCTTGCTTTCTTAAAGCTGCGTTTCTAATACGAGTTAGAGAATCTGAAATTATATCATTTACCATTTTATTTCCTTACCAACTTGCTTTTTTAAGACCTGGGATTAAGCCCTCATTTGCCATCTTTCTTAGACAAACTCTGCATATACCAAAATCTCTATATACTGAGTGAGGACGACCACAAATGTTACATCTTGTGTAGGCACGAGCACTAAACTTAGGTTTTCTACTAGCTTTTGCTATCATTGATTTCTTAGCCATTATTTCTTTCCTTTTGTAAACGGTAGCCCTGCTAATTCAAGCAATTTTGAAGCTTGTTTATCGTCAGTAGCAGTAGTTGCTATAGTGATATTCATACCATGGGTTCTTAGGATTTTGTCATACTCAACCTCTGGGAACATAAGTTGCTCATTTAAACCAAAGTTATAGTTTCCTCTTCCGTCAAATCCATTTCTTGATAGACCTCTAAAGTCCTTCACTCTAGGAAGTGCAACACCAACTAGTTTGTCAAAAAATGCTTCCATCTGTGCAGCTCTTAGTGTTACTTTGATTCCAACTGGGTAACCCTCTCTAACTTTAAAACCAGCAACTGATTTTTTAGCTTTTGTGATTACTGCTTTTTGTCCAGCTATCAAAGATATAGTATCTGCCATATTTTGCAATACTTTACTATCTTTTGCACTATCACCTGCACCAACACTTATAACTATCTTTTCAATAGCTGGTATTTGCATAGGGTTTTTTATATCAAACTCTTTAACCAAAGCTGGTTTTATTTCATTTAAATATTTTTCTTTAAGACCCATCTTATGCCTCCACCTTAGCTACATTTGAGATATGAATTGGCATCTCTTTGTTTTCAAATCCACCGTTTGGATTTTTCTCTGTTGGCTTTATAGCCTTTTTAGCCACTTTACAATCTTTTACGATAACTTGAGATTTTTTAGGAAGAACTTTTATAACCTCTCCTGTTTTACCCTTGTCATCGCCAGCGATAATCTTAACTGTATCGCCCTTTTTGATTTTCAACTTTACCATTATAAAACCTCCGGAGCAAGTGAAACTATTTTCATAAAGTTCGCATATCTAACTTCACGACTAACAGGTCCAAATATACGTGTTCCAATAGGTTCTTTTTTAGTATCAAGGATAACAGCTGCATTTTCATCAAATCTTATTAAAGAGCCATTTTCTCTTTGAATCTCTTTTTTAGTTCTAACAATAACTGCTTTTACCACTTGACCTTTTTTAACCTTTCCATTTGGAACAGCTTTTTTAACTGAAGCGACGATAACATCGCCAACACTTGCATATCTTCTTTTACTTCCGCCAAGAACCTTAATACACATAAGTTCTTTAGCACCACTATTATCTGCCACTGCTAGTCTAGTAAAACTTTGTACCATTATTCAACTCCTCTAGCGACAACAGCTTTTAGTCTAAAAGATTTTCTCTTTGAAAGTGGACGACATTCGATAGCTACTATAGTGTCGCCAACTTTAACATCATTACTCTCATCATGCACTAAATACTTTTTAAATCTTTTAACAAACTTTCTATATCTTGGGTGCATTACTCTTCTTTCAACTAAAACAGTTGCTGTTTTATCTCCAGTTTTTGTAACAACTACACCTTGAATTTCTCGTTTTAATGCCATTATTTATCCTTTAAAGCCGTTATTGCTGTATTTATTCTAGCAATATCTTTTTTGACATCACGAACTTCGTTCGGGTTTGTAAGTTGCATTGTTTTTAACTTTTGTTTCAAAGTAAAAAGCAACACCTTTTTTTCTTTTAGCAACTCAGCAAGCTCACTTAGGCTTTTTTCATTTAACTCAGTATATTTCATTTTCGCTTCCTTTAGTTACAACCTTTGTTTTAAATGGTAACTTATGCATAGCCAAAGTCAAAGCCTCTCTTGCAAGCTTCTCTTTTACGCCAGCCATTTCAAATATTATTCTTCCTGGCTTAACATTCATAACCCATTTTTCAACTCCACCTTTACCTTTACCCATTCTTACTTCAAGTGGTTTTTTAGTTAAAGGCTTATCAGGGAAAACTCGTATCCAAGTCTTTGCTTCCCTCTTAACATGTCTAGTCATAGCAATACGACCCGCTTCAATTTGACGAGAGTCAATCTGTCCTGCTTCAACTGCTTTTAATGCAATTTCACCGAAGGCGATAGAAGATCCTCTATGAGCTTTTCCTCTATTTCTGCCCTTCATTACCTTTCGGTATTTTGTTCGTTTTGGCATTAACATTATTATTTACCTCTTTTTTTATTTGGGCGTTTTTTATCTTCGTTTCTCTCTGGCTGTATTCCTTTTGAAAGAACTTCGCCTTTAAATATCCAAACTTTAACGCCTATAATTCCATAAGTTGTTTGTGCTTCAGCAAAACCATAATCTATCTTAGCTCTAAGTGTATGCAAAGGAACTCTTCCTTCTAAATACCACTCAGTTCTTGCCATTTCAGCACCACCTAAACGACCTGCAACAGACACCTTGATGCCCTTTGCACCGCTTTTTTGTGCACCTTGAATAACTTTTTTCATAGCTCTTCTAAAAGCAACACGTCTTTCAAGTTGCATAGCGACATTTTCAGCAGCCAATTGGGCAGAAGCTTGAGCTTTTCTCTCTTCTTTAATGTTAACATTAACTTCTTTGCCAATAAGCTTTTGAAGCTTAGCTTTTAATTTTTCGATGTCAGCACCTTTTTTACCGATAATAATACCAGGTCTAGCCGCTACTACACTTACTCTAAGCTTTTTAGCTGTTCTCTCTATCAAAATCTGACTTACACCAGCATAGTAAAGTTCTTTTTTCAAAAACTTTCTAATATTGTAGTCTTCTTTAATGTTCGCAGGAGTTGTTTGCTTGCCAGGGAACCATCTTGAGTCCCAATTTCGGTTAATTCCCAATCTTAAACCAATCGGATTTACTTTCTGACCCATCTTACTTTTCCTTCTTTTCTGGTTTGCTTACTTCAACTATTATATGTGAAGTTGGTTTTCTTATCCCGCTTGCACTTCCTCTAGCTCTTGGTCTAAATCTTTTAAGAACTGGACCAGCATCTACTCTACAACTTGACACTACAACCTCTTCAGGCTCATATCCACCGTTTGCTACTGCTGAAGCTATAACTTTTGATATAACTTTAGCCGCTTTGTTTGGTGTAAACTCCAAGCTTGCAAGTGCAATCTCAGCGTTTAATCCTTGAACTTCTCTTGCAACAAGTCTAGCTTTCGTAGGAGAAAGTCTGATAAATTTTAATACTGCTTTACTCATCTATTCTCCTTATTTGCCTATTTTCTTTTGCATAGAGCCTTTGTGACCCTTAAATGTTCTAGTAGGTGCAAATTCACCCAACTTATAGCCTATATGATTTTCCGTTATATACACAGGAATAAAGCTTTTGCCATTGTGAACATTAAATGTAAGCCCTATCATTTCAGGCAAAATTGTACTTCTGCGTGACCAAGTTTTTATAGGCTTAGTGTCATTATTTTTCTTAGCAGCTTCAACTTTTTTCATCACGTGTGCATCAACAAAAGGACCTTTTTTAAGCGATCTTGCCATAATTATTTTCCTTTCCTTCTTGAAATGATGAGTTTATCACTCGCTTTTTTACGTCTAGTTTTCGCACCCTTAGTTGGTTTACCCCATGGAGTTACAGGATGACGACCAGAGTTTTTCTTACCTTCACCACCACCGTGTGGGTGATCGATTGGGTTCATAGCAGAACCTCTTGTTTGAGGTCTAATTCCTCTGTGACGATTTCTACCAGCTTTTCCTATAACAACATTTGACCAATCTTCGTTGCCTATAACACCAACAGTTGCCATACACTCGCCTAAAATTTGTCTCATCTCGCCACTTGGTAGTCTTAATATTACATACTTTTCTTCTCTACCCATAAGCTGAACATAACCACCTGCAGAACGAGCTATTTGCCCACCTTTACCAGGCTTAAGTTCAACATTGTGAAGTATTGTACCTATTGGTATATTTTTAAGCTTCATTGCATTACCAGGCTTTATATCAAGTCCTGCTTCAGCAGCTGCAACTTCATCACCAACTTTTAAGCCAGATGGTTGAAGTATATATCTTTTTTCTCCATCTTTGTAGCAAATTAGTGCTATTCTACAGTTTCTGTATGGGTCATACTCGATAGCTTCAACTTTACCCGGAATATCAAACTTTCTTCTTTTAAAGTCTATAATTCTATAAAGTTTTTTAGCTCCAGCTTGCTTATGACGTGAAGTTATACGACCGTTATTGTTTCTACCAGCAGTTGCAGGAAGTTTTTTAAGCAAACTTGGAACACTTGGCTTTGCTGTTATATCTTCTGAGCTTAGACCCGTTACATATCTACGAGACGGGGTATAAGGTTTATAAGTTTTTATAGCCATCTTAGCCCTCCATATTTTCTAATTGTTTGCCCTCAGGCAACTTAACATAAAACTTTTTAAAGCTTGGTCTTTGACCTAAAGTTCCACGAAATCTTTTTACTTTTCCATCCATTCTAAGTGAGTTTACTTTTAGTGGTGTAAAGCCAAAGTACTCTTTTATTACAGCTTTTAGGCTATTTTTTGTCATTCTTGGGCTAGTTTGTATTACTACTACGCCATCCTCTTGAATTCCTAAAGTTTTCTCAGTATAGAGGATTGATTTGATATCTGTTATATCTGCCATTTTTAGTCCTCTTTTGTTATATTTT
>PDWI01010533.1_pt1 | contig 10344 bp, 6 predicted proteins | sample 1430891 | NCBI WGS metagenome assembly PDWI01 (sample SAMN01162508, study PRJNA174530) | Oral metagenome, whole genome shotgun sequencing project. | biome: Marine environment; feature: Marine mammal; material: Swab sample of the gingival sulcus; isolation source: swab sample of gingival sulcus... | reverse complement strand
TCGTAAAGGTTTAACTGTTCAGCGTTATAAAGGGTTAGGTGAGATGAACCCAGAGCAATTATGGGAAACCACAATGGATCCTGTGGCACGTAAAATGTTACAAGTTTCAGTAACAGATGCTATTGCAGCGGATAAACTCTTTACTACTTTAATGGGCGATGACGTAGAACCACGTCGTAAGTTTATTGAAGATAATGCGTTAAATGCGAATATTGATATTTAATATTCTTTTTAAATTATGATATAAGTCAAAGCCGTAGAAAACTCTACGGCTTTTGATTTGTAAAAAAGAATGCTCCTTGCCATAATGGAAGATTATTCATTTTTATTTTTTAGTTCGTGGGGAACTTATGCTATTACTTATTTTAGGATTAATCCTATTTTTAGGGATTCATTCAATCGTTATTTTTGTACCTGATTTTCGTGAAAAATATCGTCAGAAATCGTTATTATTATGGAAAATAATTTATGGTTTTATATCACTTATTGGTTTTGCTTTAATTATTATAGGGTATGCTGAAGCACGTTTAGCACCAACAATTTTATATTATCCACCCTATTGGTTAAAAATTGTTGTAATGATAATGCTATTGCCAGTTTTTATTTTCTTTTTAGCACCTTATTTTCCAGGAAAAATATCAAAATTAACAGCTCATCCGCAATTAATGTCAGTTAAGTTATTTGTGATGTTACATCTATTTGTAAATGGCACTCTGGCTGATTTATTACTCTTTGGTAGCTTTTTAGTTTGGGCAATTTTAGACTTGATTACACTGAAAAGATTACCTGTGACAAATCCAGCTAATAAGCCACTTAGTCTAAAAGAAAATAGCTTAAATGATATTATTTTAGTTATTCTTGGTATTGGATTTTATATTGCATTTTTATTTGTTTTACACTCGAAACTAATTGGAATACCTTTGCTATAGGTAATCTTTTTATTTAAATTCATATAATAAAAAAGCAACGTAATTTACAAATTTATGGTAGGATCGCACCGCTTTATTATTTATAGAAAACATTTATAGAAAAAACAACAAATTATGAAATTTATTATTAAACTTTTTCCTGAAATTATGATTAAAAGCGATTCAGTTCGTAAACGCTTTATCAAAATTTTAACCAGTAATATCCGTAACACATTAATCAAACAGGATGAAACTGTTACCGTTGTGCGTAATTGGGATTTTATTGAAGTTCGGACTAAAGACGAAACCAAAAAAAAGCTTGTGTTAGATATGTTGCAACGCACTCCTGGTATTCATCATATTTTAGAAGTGGAAGAAACCCCTTTCACCGATATGCACGATATTTTTGAACAAACTTATTTAGCGGTCAAAGATCAGCTAGAAAATAAAACCTTTTGTGTGCGTGTAAAGCGTAAAGGTAAGCATAATTTCCGTTCAATTGATTTAGAGCGTTATATTGGCGGTGGTTTAAATCAGCGTATTGAATCAGCAAAAGTAAAATTAACCAAGCCAGAAGTGACGGTGCGAGTGGATATTGATCACGATAAAATGTTGTTTATCAAACAGCGTTATCAAGGGCTTGGCGGTTATCCTATCGGCACGCAAGAAGATGTACTTTCTTTGATTTCTGGCGGTTTTGATTCAGGTGTTTCAAGTTATATGTTATTAAGACGTGGCTCTCGTGTGCATTACTGTTTCTTTAATTTAGGTGGAGCAGCTCACGAAATTGGCGTAAAACAAATGGCGTACCATATTTGGAGCCGTTATAGCACTTCTCACAAAGTGCGTTTTATTGCGGTTAATTTTGAAGATGTGGTCGGCGAAATTTTAGAAAAAGTTGAAAACGGTCAAATGGGCGTGATTTTAAAACGTATGATGGTTCGAGCAGCGAGCAAAGTTGCTGAGCGTTTTAATATTGAAGCCATTGTGACAGGGGAAGCCTTAGGACAAGTTTCAAGCCAAACTTTAACGAATTTACGTTTAATTGACAAAGCTTCTGAGCGTTTAGTTTTACGTCCGTTAATCACTCACGATAAAGAGCAAATTATTGCAATGGCAAAAGAAATTGGCACGGATGATATTGCCAAAAGTATGCCAGAATTTTGTGGCGTGATTTCTAAAAATCCAACGGTTAAAGCGATTGAAAGCAAAATTTTAGAAGAAGAAAATAACTTTAATTTTGAAATTTTAAATCAAGCCGTTGAAAATGCGGATATTTTGGATATTCGAGATATTGCTGAACAAACAGAAAAAGAAGTGGTTGCCGTTGAAACCACCTCTGAATTTAGTGAAAATGATGTAGTGCTAGATATTCGTAGTCCAGAAGAGGCTGATGAAATGCCTTTTGAATTAGCAGGTGTGGAAGTAAAACATTTACCTTTCTATAAATTATCTAACCAATTTGCTGAATTGGATCAGTCTAAAAACTATTTGCTGTATTGTAGCCGAGGTGTGATGAGTAAATTACAAGCACTTTATTTGAAAGAAAAAGGCTTTATGAATGTGAAAGTATTTAGATGCAAATAGTATAGTCTTATTTCTTGTTTTTAGAAATGAGTAAAAGATAAAAAAGCGATACATAGTTAAAATATGTATCGCTTTTTTGATAAATCAAACTTAAATATCTAACAATAATCTTGTTGGATCTTCTAGTAAATCTTTAATAGTCACTAAGAAACCAACAGATTCTTTACCATCGATTAAGCGATGATCGTAAGAAAGTGCGAGATACATCATTGGGCGGATAACTACTTCACCATTGATTGCTACAGGGCGATCTTTAATGGCGTGCATTCCTAAAATAGCACTTTGTGGAGGATTGATAATTGGCGTAGACATTAATGAACCAAATACGCCACCATTTGTAATAGTAAAATTACCACCAGTTAAATCATCAACTGTTAATTTTCCTTCTTGTCCTTTGATTGCAAAATCTTTAATAACTTTTTCAATATCAGACATAGATAATTTGTCACAATCACGAAGTACTGGCGTAACTAAGCCACGAGGTGTTGAAATTGCAATACTAATATCAAAATAGTTATGATAAATCACATCAGTTCCATCAATGGATGCGTTGATTTCAGGATAACGTTTTAAGGCTTCCACGACTGCTTTTACATAGAATGACATAAAACCTAAACGAGAACCGTGTTGTTCTTCAAATTTTTCACCATATTTTCTGCGTAAATCCATTATAGGTTGCATATCCACTTCGTTAAAAGTTGTTAGCATAGCAGTGGTATTTTTCGCTTCTAATAAGCGTTCTGCAATACGTTGGCGTAAACGAGTCATCGGAACACGTTTTTCATCACGATGTGCATTAGAGGTATTAATAACACTATGTGTTATTTCTGCTACAGTTCTAGTTTCTTGTTTTGGCTGTGTACCCACAATGGCTTCAATATCTTGACGAGTAATGCGTCCACCCACACCAGAACCTTTAATGTCATCTGCATTAAGGTTATGCTCTGCTAGTAAACGGCGAATTGCTGGACCTTGCGTTTCATTAGAGAGATGGCTATCGTGTTCAATGGCAGCTGTTCTGCGATCGAGAGGTGTTGCTTGTGTTTGATTTGCACTTGCTGTCGCTAAATGTCCTTCTTCAATGGTGTTTAGCTTTCCTAGCAGTTGTTTACTTGTTACTGTGCTACCTTCAGCTTGGATTATTTCTGAAATAATCCCATCTTTTTCAGCTGGGACTTCTAAAATGACTTTATCTGTTTCAATTTCAACAAGAATATCATCTCTTTTTACCATATCCCCTTCTTTTTTGTGCCAAGTTGCAACTAAGGCATCGGCAACAGATTCAGGTAAATCAGGGACAAGAATTTCAATCATCATAATATTTTTTCCTTTTAATCTTAAATACTTAACGCTTCATCAACTAATTGTTTTTGTTGTTGATTGTGTAAACTCGCACTTCCTACTGCTGGAGATGCCGAGGCTTCTCGACCAACGTATTTTAATGTTGCATCTGCAGGAATTGATTCTTCAAAATGGTGTTTACTTGAATACCAAGCCCCTTGATTTTTAGGCTCTTCTTGACACCAAACATAATCTTTAACGTGTTTATAAGCACTTAGTGTTTTTAATACATCTTCAAGTGGATAAGGATAAAGTTGTTCAATACGAATAATTGCTACATCTTTTTGCTCATTTTTACGGCGTTGTTCCAGTAAATCATAATAAACTTTACCCGAGCAAAGCACGACACGTTTAATTTCTTTTATGTTAAGTACATCAATTTCATCAATGATATTTTGGAATGTACCATTAAAGAGTTCTTCTGGTGCGGAAACGGCAAGAGGGTGACGTAATAATGATTTAGGTGAAATCACAACAAGAGGGCGACGCATTTTACGAATCGCTTGACGACGCAATAAGTGGTAAATCTGTGCAGGTGTAGAAGGAATACAAACTTGCATATTATGTTGTGCACAAAGTTGTAAATAGCGTTCTAAACGAGCAGAGGAATGTTCAGGCCCTTGTCCTTCATAACCGTGTGGAAGTAGCATAACTAAACCACACATACGTCCCCATTTTTGTTCACCTGAACTGATAAATTGGTCAATAACAATTTGAGCCCCATTTGCAAAGTCACCAAATTGAGCTTCCCAAATTGTTAATGTTTTTGGTAGTGTCACAGCGTAGCCATATTCAAATGCAAGTACAGCTTCTTCAGAAAGAACAGAATCCCAAACTTCAAAATGCCCTTGACTAGAATGTAATTGCGTTAATGGAATATAGCCTGAACCATCTTTTTGATTGTGAATTACACTATGACGGTGGAAGAATGTACCACGCCCAGCATCTTCACCTGATAAACGAATATTTAACCCTTCATCAAGCAGGGTAGCATAAGCCATCGTTTCTGCCATACCCCAATCATACAGTTTTTCGCCTTTTGCCATAGTTTGACGATCTTGGTAAATTTTAGCGACTCGAGATTGTGGTTGAATTTCTTCTGGATAACTGGAAATGCGTTTTGCTAGTGTTGTAAAACGAGCCTGATCAAATTTACTTTCGTAAGGGTCCGTCCATTCATGATTTAAAAATTGTACCCAATCTGCTTTCGTTTTATCCATATGACGCCATTCAGGTACAACACATTCCCCATTATCAAGTGCATCACGATAGAGGTTACTGATTTGTGTCACTTTTTCTTCAGTCATTACACCTTCAGCAATTAAACGATCTGCATAAATTTTACGAGGAGTTGGATGTTTTTTAATAATACCGTACATCATAGGCTGAGTTGCCATCGGTTCGTCAGCTTCATTATGTCCGTGACGACGATATGAAATAAGCTCAATAAAAATATCTTGTTTAAACAATGCTCGATATTCAACTGCCATTTGTGATGCAAATGCTACCGCTTCAGGATCATCTCCATTAACGTGAATAATTGGTGCTTGAATCATTTTTGCAATATCTGTACAAAATTCAGTTGAGCGAGTATCTTTTGGATTTGATGTTGTAAAACCAATTTGATTGTTAATAACGATACGAATTGCACCGCCTACAGTGTAACCGCGAGCATCAGACATATTTAAGGTTTCTTGAACAACACCTTGTCCTGCAATAGCGGAATCACCGTGTACTGTGACCGCTAACACTTTATTGTGTTCAGTGTCTTTTTTACGAGCCTGTCTTGCTCTGGTTGAACCCATTACAACAGGGTTTACAATTTCTAAATGAGAAGGATTAAATGCAAGTACTAAGTGCATTAATTTATTATCTACATCAAAATAAGATGAGAAACCTTGATGGTATTTCACGTCTCCCGTTCTATCACCTGAATGTTTTCCTGAAAATTCATCAAAAAGAGCTGCTGGCTTTTTACCAAGTACATTGACTAACATATTCAAACGTCCACGGTGAGCCATTCCCATAGTAACATCAGACATACCTTGACGTCCTGCGTGGCGAATTATCTCTTTCATCATTACAATAAAGGCATCACTTCCTTCTAAAGAGAAGCGTTTTGCTCCTGGAAATTTAGCACCTAAGTAACGCTCTAAGCCATCGGCTGCGGTTAATTCTTCTAAAAATTTAGTTTTTTCTTGAGGCGTAAATAAAGGTTTATTTAAAACACTCTCCATCTTTGCCTGTAACCAAGATTTTTGGGCAGGATCTTGAACGTGCATAAACTCAAGCCCAATACTACCACAATAGGTTTCTTTTAATTTTTGGTCTAACTCTCTAAGGGTTATATTTTCTTGATTATAAACATAACGGTTAATAGTAAAACTTTCATCTAAATCAGATTCAGTGAATCCGTGATAATTGTAGTCAAGTTCTGGTACAGAAGATGTTTTCCAGCGGTAATAATTTAATGGATCTAATTTAGCTTCTAAATAACCACGCCAACGATGGGCGTTAATAAATTGTAAAATTTTTACTAATCTTGCACTGGAATTTAAATCTACAGAAGATATATTGTGCAAATGGCTTGTTTTAGCTAAATGGCGAAAATGTTTTCTAATATTAGAATGCGGTTGTTCAACAAAATCTTGTTGTTTTGGAAACTGATCAAAAAGATCTTGCCAGCTTTTTTCTATACTTTGTGGATCTTGAAGATACTGTTCATAAATATCTTCAATATAAGATTGGCTTGTACCACTAAAAGCAGAAGATGCAAGCCAGCTTTGAAAATTTGGATGCTTATTGTTATTTTGCATATGACTTTTACCCATATTACTTTTGTTTTAACAGTGAAACTTTTGGATGATATATTATGCCTTAAACTAAGTAGAAAAACCTCCCTAATTAAAGAAAAATACATATTTTTAACAAATTAAAAACAAAATTTGTGAAGTAGATCGACTAATTGTAAAGAAATCAAACAATTAATAAATTAAATTTGCATACTTCATATTAGTAAATTACCCATTTTAATTGTTTTCAATGAATTTAGATCGAGTTTGTATCATTTTTTGTTTATTTCTATTAGTACTTTTATGGCTTCCATTTAATGCTTTTTATTTTGTTATATTAGGATTAGGTTTTGTTTGTATTAGTGCTTTTTTATTAAAAAAGTGGAATTGTGGAATAGCATTTTTATTCATTCTATTGAGTTTTTATCAAGTGCAACAATTTGTAAAAAATGCTCAAAACATTACCGCTCATCAAGAAACAACACAGATTAGAATTATCAAAATTTTACATCTTAAAGATTACAAAACAGCAATAGGGAAACGGCAAAATAGTAAAAAATTATATTTAAAATGGCAGAATAAAACGCCATTAGTTTTAGAAAGAGATTATCAGGTTACACTAAAAATAAAACCAATTTCAGGACGTTTAAATCAAGGTAATTTTAATCGACAGCAATGGTATTTTGCTAACCATATTTCTGCTATTGCAACAGTTAAAAAAGCGGAATTAATTTTGCCTCAAAAAAATTTTTCATTAAGAACATATTGGTTTAATAAGGTAAATAACCAAATTAAACATCTTTCAGCACAAGATTTAATTTTAGCACTGGCTTTTGGTGAAAGAGCTTGGTTAGAAAATTTGCATTGGCAAGTATTTAAACAAACTGCAACAGCTCATTTAATTGCTATTTCAGGATTACATATTGGATTAGTCGCTTGGTTTGGTTTTTGGTTTATTAAAATACTGCAATATATCAGTTGCTTTTTTTTAGAAAAAATAAGCGGACAGATTAATTTTAGTTTTTACAAAAAATATTTTTTATCTCATCGCTTACCTTTAGTTTTTAGTTTATGTAGTGCTATTTTTTATTCATTTCTTGCTGATTTTTCATTATCTACATTAAGAGCATTATTGGCTATTAGTTTTGTTTTTTTTATTCATTTATTAAGGCGACATTATACTTTAGTACAATATTGGTGGAGAGTAGTTGCAATTCTCTTAATTTGTGATCCCTTTACAATATTATCCAGCAGTTTTTGGCTATCTATTCTTTCTGTAATGAGTATTATTATTTGGTATCAATATTTCCCCTTAAAACAAATTTTAGGTAGCTTTTTATTCAATGAAAAATGGCTAAAAAATTCAATTATTCGCTTTATTTTAGGATTACTACATTTACAAATAGGGATATTACTTTTATTTACACCAATACAGCTTTATTTTTTTGAAGGTATGGCAAGTACGGCTTTTGTTGCAAATATAATCATTGTTCCTTTTTATAGTTTAATTATCATTCCTTGTATTTTGTTTTCATTAATAACCAATAATATTTTTCATTCGTGGTATTGGGTTGATTATTTATTACAAATAAGCCTTGAGCTATTACTCCCGCTTTCAAAAAATTGGGTTAATTTAAGCCAGAATGAACAGTGGCAAATTATATCAATAAATTTATTTTTACTCATAATATTATATCTTTGGATAAACCAAAAACTAAAGCAATATTGGAAATTTGCTATTATTAGTACAAGCGGTTTTTACGGTTTATTTTATCTTTATTTTTTTAGCTTACCTCAAAATCAATGGATTACTTTTGATGTAGGGCAGGGGTTAGCCAATGCCTTTGTTTATCGACAAGGATTGCAACAAAAAGCTATTTTATACGATACAGGAGTAACTTGGGGAAAGGGAAATCAAAAAAATTCAATGGCAAAAATAGAAATATTACCTTATTTAAAACGTAATGGTATTGATGTAGAAGCGATCTTCATTAGCCACGATGATCGAGATCACTCTGGTGGCGTTATCGATCTTTTAAAAGTATTTCCTAATGCAAAATTGATTTCTTCTAGCGCTAAAAAATATGCTAATAAGCAACCTAGAGCTTGTATTAAAGGAAAAAAATGGCAATTTAGAGACTTTATATTTGAAAGTTATTATCCTAATGCGGTAGGTTTAAAAGCAAAAAATGCAAATTCTTGTGTTATTTTAGTTAAAGTTAATCGTTATAAGATATTATTAACAGGGGATATTTCACAAAAAGAGGAATATATTTTTTCTCCAAAGATTGGAGAGATTGATTTTTTACAAGTGTCTCATCACGGAAGTAAAACAAGTACTAGCCAATATTTTCTTAATTATACAAAACCTAAAGTGGCAATAATTTCAACAGGGCGTTGGAATATGTGGCATTTACCAAATAAAAAGGTACTAGAGCGATTAAAGAGAAATAAAATCACTATTTTTGATACTGCAAAGGATGGTATGATCAACATCAATTTAGATGAAAAAGAACAAGATATTACAACAACAAGGAATAATTGGTCGGCGTGGTATAATTTTTTAAATTAACTTGTTGAAAAATAATTCAAGTGAGTAGTATGTTAGAGGATTTTTGCTTGCAACAAAATTATTTAGAGTATATTATATCAAGGTATGTTGATTCTGTAATATAAAGTTACAGAATTTTGTTTTTATAATAGAATTTTGAGAAAAATAATGATTATTAATGTTTTAACAATTGCCTATTTAGTCGTTGCCATTATCTTAATTGGTTTTATTTTGATGCAGCAAGGAAAAGGGGCAGACGCAGGAGCTTCATTTGGTGGTGGAGCGTCAGGTACAGTATTTGGTTCTGCAGGTTCTGCAAATTTTTTATCAAGAACAACCGCATTATTAACCATTGTTTTCTTTGGAATTAGTTTGGTTATTGGTAATTTAAATTCTCATAGTTCTGAGCCTAAAAGCCAGTTTGAAGATTTAAGTGGTGTTCAACAAAAAATCGAACAACCTGTTAAAGAAGATAAAAATAACGATATTCCTCAATAAAATATTTTTGCACCAGTGGTGGAATTGGTAGACACGCCATCTTGAGGGGGTGGTGTCCGCAGGACGTGCGAGTTCAAGTCTCGCCTGGTGCACCAAATAATATAAACGGTAATCTTTTAGGTTACCGTTTTTTTATTTCTAACTTTAATGGTAATTTAATTTACTATAAATTAAATTGAGATTAGTATTAAAAATTGAAACTAGGTTGCTTGATTGACCTAAGCAGGCTCTGGAAACTATCACTATTTAATTTACTATAGAATTATAATTTCAATGCAAGTCCTAGAGTGAGATTAGCAAATATATAAAAAAAGATTAAGCCCTTGCGAACTTAATCTTTTTGAAATTAAAAACTTAGTTTAGTGATTAAACACGTTTGAAGTCTAAGTGTAATAATTTTGGTTTAGTTGGGTGACGTTGAATTGCTTGAATTTTTACTTTCTCTTCTTTACCATCAACAACTAATGTTAAAACTTCACTATAAAATGAATCTTCAAATTGTGCGTTGTTTACTTTGTCGTGATCTAATGTGATCGCAACTGCTTCTGCGCTACCACCGTAGATGATCGCAGGAACTTGATGATTATGACGCAGACGGCGGCTCGCACCCGTACCTTGCGTTGAACGAACTTCAGCTTTAAATGTAAATGACATTTTTAAATTCTCA
>PDWI01010531.1_pt1 | contig 10345 bp, 11 predicted proteins | sample 1430891 | NCBI WGS metagenome assembly PDWI01 (sample SAMN01162508, study PRJNA174530) | Oral metagenome, whole genome shotgun sequencing project. | biome: Marine environment; feature: Marine mammal; material: Swab sample of the gingival sulcus; isolation source: swab sample of gingival sulcus... | reverse complement strand
CTGCTTTTGTTAAAGCATCAATACCTTCTTTTAAGAGAACTTGTGAGTCCTCATTGTAGTTAATTATTTGTCGCATATTCTTTTATTTTAATCAAATTCATGAGGTTTCATTCCTCGTTTTTCTACTCCACATTTCAAAGCAATAGAAACATCCCAAACATAACTAATGACTTTATTGTCTATTAAGGCACAAGTGTTGCCCATCATAGCATCTTCAAAACTTGGTATATGGATATTTGAATATTTTGATAACAAGTCTTCTATTTCTTCTTGGAGAAAACCTTCTTTGTATTTTCTTGGATAAGATTCTACCACCTTATCTACATCTTTGTATTCTAAAATCTTAGTATTGCTTTCCATGTTTATATGGTCTTGTTTCATTATACATCAATTTGTATCTAATATGACTTTCAAGGTCAATTCCTCTTGCACCACACATATCTAAAATCCGAATAACACAATCCGAAAGTTCATCTTCAAAAGTATCTTTTACATTGGCTTTGAAACTATCTGCAAAATCACTACCATTAGCAATATCACTTTGAAATGCAGACATATTAGCAAATCTTCCTTTTCTATCAGCCTCACAAGCTTCCCCTAATTCACTTACACACAGCATTAACAATGTTGAATTAAGTCTATCTTCTTCCCAGAAACCTTTTGCTTTGTTGTTTTCATATACTTGTTTGGATAATTTATTTAATCCTTGTAATTCTTTATATTCCATTTTTTAATTATTATTTGTATCACTTATGAATCTTTCTTTCCCAGCAGTAGAAACACTTTGTTGTACTGCACTATAAATATTTGTACCTAAGATATATTTAGTTTTCAAAGTTTCTGCAATTTCTGCAATTTCTCTAACTTTATCTTTTAGAACAACATACCTTCTATCAATTTCAACAAATTTATCTGCTTGAGTAAAACTATATCTTTTACTATCTTGCTGTCGACTTTTTCTATAAAGTCAATCTTGTTAGATAAAATAAGCAAGTATGTAGCCACGAAAGTTAATTGAAACCCAAGTTTGTGCAAAGAATTTGGAAAGGCAATTATCCAAAACAGACTTATCAAAAATAAAGCATTTTCAGAGTCGCTATTTCTACCCATAAAAAAGGCAAGTATCGACAATATTATCATAAAATAAGCCCTTCCTGCTCCATATCCACCTTCAAGCACCATAAAATACAATGTAGCTAAAATAGCTATTACAATCAAAGACAACTTATACGGCAACTTAAAGACCTTATTTAAAACAAAGCCAAGAACTAAAAACAATATGCCAAAGTGAAAACCAGATACCACAAAAAGATGAAATATTCCCTGACTACTCACTATCTTTCCAAAATCGCTCTTGTAATTCATATTTCCCATTATCAAAGCATTGTATGCTATTTTAGCATTTTCAGAAAGACTATTAGAATGTTCCCCAATATATGAACGAATAGGCTCTACACTTTCATACACCCCATCATCTACCCTATATTTATCCTCTCCTTGGTATAGTTGAGGTTGTAGAATTATAGCATATAAAGAAAAGGCAATTACTATTGCGACTAATACCCTAGCCCTCTCGTCTTTTGGACAAAAAACAAGAGATACAAGAGATACGGTCAATAACTGCCAATAAAAATCAAAAAAACAAAATATTATAAGATATGATAATAAATATGCTATCATTACTACCCCTATAATTTAAATATTTATAAATAGCTTAATATATATTTTGATATAACTTTATCATTTTTTTAAAAAAATCTCAAATAAAAAGAAAATGTTATTCGTTATTTTACGTGGGTATAAATAAATCACTGTTAAAAGTGAAACAAATTGTAGGAGGAAATTATGGCAAAAATTATAATAATAGGAGCAAACCACGCAGGTACAGCTTGCATAAACACAATATGTGATAATTACAAAGATCACGAAGTTGTAGTATACGATAGAAACTCAGATATCAGTTTTTTAGCTTGTGGTATGGCACTTTGGATAGGACAGCAAATTTCTAAACCAGACGGACTTTTCTACGCTAGCAAAGAGTCTTTAGAAGCTAAGGGCGCAAAAGTTCACATGGAAGCTGAAATAACAGAAATAGACTTTGATAATAAAATCGTAAAAGGAACATTCAAAGATGGCACAAAAATTGAAGATAATTACGACAAACTTGTTCTAGCAACAGGTTCAACTCCAGTGCAAATCCCTGTACCTGGAAGCGACTTAGAAAACGTACAGTACGTTAAACTATTCCAAAACGCAAAAGATGTAGTTGCAAAATTAGAAAAACCAGAAATTCAAAAAATTGCTGTCCTAGGTGGCGGATATATAGGTGTAGAATTAGCAGAAGCTTTCCAATTATTAGGTAAAGAAGTTGTTTTAATAGATATGCTAGAAACCATACTAGGAACTCACTTTGACCATGACTTTGTAATGGCTATGCAAGATAGAATGGAATCACATGGCATTAAGATGGCTATGGGAGAAAAAGTACAAGAGTATATCGGAAAAGATGGCAAGGTTGCTGGAGTTAAAACAGATAAGAACACTTATGATGTAGATATGATTATCTCATGTGTTGGATTTAGACCAAATAGCGGACTTGCAAAAGACAAGGTAGATACATTCAAAAATGGAGCTTACCTAGTAAACAAAAAACAAGAAACTTCTATAAAAGATGTTTACGCTATAGGTGACTGTGCTACTGTATATGACAATACTATTCAAGATGTAAACTACATTGCCCTAGCTACAAACGCTTTGAGAAGTGGTATAGTGGCAGCACACAATGTAGCAGGCGGAGAAATTGAGTCACTAGGTGTTCAAGGTTCTTCAGGAATTTGTATATATGACTTAAAAATGGTTTCAACAGGACTCACAGTTCAAAAAGCAAAGGGTTATGGAATAGAAACAGAAATCACAAGTTTTAAAGACTTACAAAAACCTGCATTTATGGAAGATGTACCAAACGGTGAAGTAGAAGTTAAAATTGTGTACAGAAAAGACAACAGACAAATCGTCGGTTGCCAAATGTTATCTGAGTATGATATGAGCGGACTTATACACATGTTCTCTTTAGCTATATACAAGCAAGTTACCATAGATGAAATTTCGCTATTAGATATGTTCTTTATGCCTCATTTTAACCAGCCATATAACTATGTATCTATAGCTGCTATGAATGCTAGAAAATAATTATATAAATTTTTAAAAATTATAAATATTATACAGGCGGTAAAAATTTTACCGCCTTATTTAAATATTTTCTATTTAATACTAGACAAAATTGTAAAAGAGTAATAGAATGTATAGGTAAGCTTGCAAAATATATGAGGTATATTATGAATTTATTTTACAAAAGACTAAGAGAACTTAGGCTTATCAATAAAATGACATTAGATGAGTTGGCAGTGGCACTAGGAACTACCAAGACAACTCTATCGAGATATGAAAACAACAAAAGAACAGCAGATTCTGACTTTATCATTACTGCTGCAAATTTCTTTTCGGTTTCTTCCGACTATATATTGGGAATTTCAAACAATCCGCTAAATGTAGAGGATTTACTAACAAAGAGCAGAATAATCGTTGATGACTTATCTGACAATGACATTTCAACAATAAATTCTATAGTAGAAGAATTGAGAAACAAATAATCTAGTTGTGTATAAATCCACTAAGTTTCTTGTGGCTTTCATCGATGCTAAATTTATTTTCCTTGAAATAATCAATGGTAGAAATAACATCTTTTATTAATAATTCTGCCATTTCTATACTAAATCCACGTCTTACAACTATCCTCTGAACAACAATTTCTTCTGCATTTTTAGGTAGTGAATATGCTGGAACTTGCCAACCTTTATCCAATAATTTTTCTGCAAAATCATATAAATTAAATGAACATTCTGACTCATCCTTAAGTGTCCATGTAACACACGGAATACCATCATTCGCATCACCACTATATAATATTTTGAATATACCAATCTTATCTAATTCTTTGCCTAAGAATACAGATACATAATAACAATACTCATGAATTTTCCTATATCCCTCCATACCTAATCTCAAAAATAGGTAATATTGAGAAATAACCTGACCTGCTGGTCTCGAAAAATTAAGTTGGAAAACAGACATATCTCCACCCAAATAATTGACGTGAAATATAAGCCTATCTGGTAAGTCTTTTCTCTCTCTCCACAATGCCCATCCAGAACCAAGCGGAGCTAAACCATATTTGTGACCAGAAGCAGAAATCGACTTAACTCTTGGAATTCTAAAATCCCACAACAAATCTGGTGCACAAAATGGAGCTAAAAAGCCTCCTGATGCAGCATCTACATGAAGGTCTATATCCAATCCACTTTCTTCCTCTAATTTATCTAAAGCATCTGCAAGCTCTTTTACAGGCTCATATTTTCCTGTAAATGTAAGACCAAAGGTAGTAACAACCCCTATGGTATTCTCATCAACATATTCCAACATAGATTTTGGTGAAATATGCAGACAATCTACTTCCATAGGGACTTCTCTCAACTCAACATCCCAATAAAGAGCAAACTTATGCCAGCACACCTGAACAGGTCCACATACCATATTAGGTTTTGAACTATCCTTGCCCATAGCCTTCATCTTATCACGCCATCTATATAGCATAGCCAAACCACCTAGCATACAAGCCTCACTAGAGCCAATGGTAGATGTTCCAATAGCATTCTTACTATTCCATAGTTCAGCCAATATCTTAACACACCTCATCTCAATTTCCGTTGTCTGAGGGTATTCGTCCTTATCTATCATATTCTTGCTTATAGATAAATCCATAAGCTCATGAACTTGTTTTTCATGAAAAGTCTGACAAAACGTCGCTAAATTCTGCCTAGCATTACCATCTAGCAATAGTTCGTCTTGGATAAGTTCTTTTATAATCTCTGGATTGTTTTCATTTTCAGGCATGCTGGTCTTAGAAACACTGACATCCACCGTATGACTATAAAAAAATTCATCTTGACTTGGTTTATCTGATTCACTCTTGTTATTCATAGTACTTTCCTCATATAATTGCTTTTTTTTACTCCATATTTCATAATATAATAACTTATTTAATTAAAAAAATCAAATTTCAAAAATAAATCACCTCTTGTATTGTTGACAAATTTTTTTATAATTGATAGAATTTATCTTGAATTTCAAGCTATAAAAATAATTATTGGAGGTATATATGGAATTATCTAAAATGAGTCAAAATTTAAAATCTTCGCCAATTAGAAAGTTTGCCCCTTATGCAAACAAGGCAAAGGCTGATGGAGTAAATATATTTCACTTAAATATAGGTCAACCTGACATAAAAACTCCTGTAGAATTTTATGAAGCAATCAAAAACTATAACGAAGAAACCATTAGTTATGTTGACTCAAAAGGCATACCGGAGTTAAGGCAAGAAATTGCTAAATACTATGATAGGTTTAATTTAGGATTTACAGAAGAGGATATTATAATAACAAACGGAGGCTCAGAAGCCATACAAATAGCTCTTTTTATTATATGTAACGAGGGCGATGAAGTAATTGCACCAGAACCTTTTTACACAAACTACAATTCTTTTATAACAATGTCAGGTGCCAAAATACAAGCGGTTACTGCAAATTCAGAAAATGGATTTTGCTTGCCAGAAAAAAAGGATTTTGAAAAAGTAATCAATGAAAAAACTAAGGCAATAATGATAACTAGCCCTTCAAATCCAACAGGAGCAATTTACACAAAAGAAGAACTAAATATGATTAAAGAATTGGCACTAGAACACGATTTATTTATTATTTCAGATGAAGTATATAGAGAGTTTGCTTACGATGGTAAAAAAGCCATAAGTATGGCATCATTCAAAGAAATAGAGGACAGGGTTATAATAATAGATTCCGTTTCAAAAAGATACTCTGCCTGTGGGGCAAGAATTGGTAATATTGCTTGCAAAAACAAAGATTTTATGGCAGCTGTGCTAAAATTTGCCCAAGCTAGGCTTTGCGTTCCAACCTTAGAACAAGTAGCGTCTACTGCCCTATATAGACTCGAAGAAAACTACTTTGACAGCGTGCTAAAAGAATACGAAAACAGGAGAAATGTACTATATGACGGGCTTATGTCAATAGATGGTGTAAAATGCAAAAAACCTAATGGAGCTTTTTACATGGTAGTTGACCTGCCTATAGAAGATGCAGAGGACTTCGTAATATTCTTATTAAAAGACTTTAGGGATAATAACGAAACAGTTATGATAACCCCTGCAGAGGGTTTTTATAAGACTGAGGGATTGGGTAAAAATCAAGTCAGAATTACCTATACATTAGAAGTGCCAAAATTAAAAAGATGTGTGGAACTTTTAGACAAAGGCTTGAAAGCATATAAAAATAAGTAAAAAATAGAGCTTGCTTATTAAAAGCAAGCTCTTTTTCTATATCAGTTTTTCAATAAAAACTATATTAGTCTTTTTTCATTCTTAAGAAAGGCATTACCTCTATTTTTTTACTAACGCTCTCTTTTTCCTCTACAGGATTATCTGTTTGGGCTTCTGTTTCTACTTCGTCCTTGACATCACTAACTACTTCTTCAGAATTATCTATCATTATGTTTTCAACTATTTCCTCTTTTTTAGGGAAGGTCAAGTTAGAACTAATATTTTGGCTCTTCAAACTCTGTTCTTGGTCTTCCTGACTAAATCCAGTAATAAGAGCTGTTACACAAACCTCATCACCTAGACTAGAATCTATAGCAGAACCTGTTATAATTTCTGCATCTGGTGAAGCGTATTTTCCTATTGCCTCTGTAACATCGTTAACCTCGTGCATAGTCAAATTAGCACCACTGATGTTAATTATGATGCCTTTAAATCCAGATATTGAAATATCAAGAAGCGGAGAATGTATAGCCTTTTCTGCCGCATGCAAGGCTCTGTTTTCGCCAGATGCTTTAGCAAGACCCATGTGAGCAAGCCCACCATCTTTCATAATAGTCTTAACATCAGCAAAGTCAAGGTTTACTATACCAGGTTTAGTTATCATATCGGTAATTCCCTGAATACCCTGTCTTAGAACATCATCAGCCAACGCAAATGCCTCTACTAACAAAGTATCTTTTGATGTAATTTCTAATATCTTGTCATTTGGAATAACCACTAAGGTATCAACATTTTTCTTTAAATTCTCAATACCCTCTAGTGCCTTTTTCATCCTTTGGCTACCCTCTGAAGTAAATGGTTTTGTAACAACGCCTACTGTCAAAACGCCCATTTCTTTTGCAATTCCAGCAATAACAGGAGCAGCTCCAGTACCTGTACCACCGCCCATACCAGCAGTAACAAATACCATCTCACAATCCTCTACAAGTTTTGCAATATCATCGTGGTTTTCTTCTGCAGCTTTTTCTCCAACTATAGGTTTTCCACCTGCACCAAGCCCTTTAGTTAGACGGTCGCCTATTTGAATTTTTCTCTCTGCAAGTGCAGTATCAAGAGCCTGTTTGTCCGTATTTACAGCTACAAAGTCAACTCCCTTTACTTCTGATTCTATCATTCTGTTGACTGCGCTATTTCCACCGCCACCAACACCAATTACTTTTATGTTCGCAATACTCCCTATAGAGTCATCATACTCAAATGAACTTCTCTTTTTTACGATATTTTCTACATTTTCAACGTTTTCAATGTTTTTTTCGCCACTTTCCACCACTGTTTCCTCCTTTAGCAATATCTATAAGATACCGCACACCTAAATCACCCATCTACTATATCATATTTTTCTCTTAGTTGTCATCATATATGTCAATTTTTTTTACTACTTATGCAAAAAATTTATTAATAAAAATAAACAAGCCTTATTTTTGCCTTTTTCTTATGCTTATTTCATATATCCTTCTTCTGTTATTTTTTTTATTGACCATCTTTTTAGCCCTATTAGAGATAATAACTAGCCTTCTGATAATAGATATATTTGAAAATATCCTAGTTCCAAATACAAAGATAGCAGCATAATATAAAGGCAGACCAAGTTTATCCCCTATGTATGCTAATACAACCGCTACAACAGTGTTCAATATAACTCCAGATATAAATATCTTGCTGTCGTATTCATCACTTAAAATAGACCTTATTGCTCCCATTATAGAGTCAAGTGCTGCAAATATAGCAACAATAAAGTACAATGAAATAACCTGATTAGTAGGCACAGGCAAATAAAAACCGAGCACTATACCTAATATTATAGCAATTATAACAATAAACACCTTAATCCTCCGTTATTTTAGCATACTTATAAATCGTATTCCCCTTGTATGCTTTTATACTTACATTATCCTTGCTTACAAGTTCAAATTGAACACCATATTTCATCAATTTAGAACCATAAGACTCGTGAGCTAATAATTCCTTAGTCAATCTATATTTATCCCCTATTGCCTTTATAATGTATGGTCTACTCTGTTGAACGTCGTTTATCCTAATAGTTGGACCATTACACTGAATCTCACTAATACCTAGAATTATCCTATTCCCATTTACAGAAACAGCCTCTGCTCCAGCGTTAAATAACTCATTTATAAGTTTTCTCACGTCAACATCATGTACAACTATATTAGATGGGTCTTCTTCATCTATCAATTCTCTATATCCGTCGTCAACAATTACTAAGACACCCTCTCCTTCAAGGTTTTCAAAACCTGCTTTTTCTTTGTATAAGTCTATTTCTGTCCTATATTCAAGGATTTTTTCTCTGCCCTTTTCAGAAGCACTTGAATATCTCTCTATTTCTTTTTTCATAGAAAAAATACTATTTTTTAACTCGCCTATATATAGCTCCTCTTCAATGAGTTTTCTTTTACATTCATACACCTCTTCCAAGGAAACATATACCAAATCATTTTTAATTATTCTTGTTCCAAAAGTAAAAAACAAGAAAAACACAAAAATAAAAATTATTGTTTTATTAATCTTTTTCATCTTATTATTCATTTTCTTTTTTTGGTTTTGCATATTTCCAGTCAAAAACTTCACTCGAACGCATTATTCTAACGCCATTTAGTCTATTTAATTCACAAGAATATCCACGTTTTCTAATTATATCAATAATTCCAAACCGCTGTTCCAAGGCTCTAGCTAAAACTTCCTTATCCCCAATTGCTCTAATTACAAATGGCGGTTTTAAATTCACTCCATTTACAACGACAAACTCGCCTGTACCTCTCACTTCGGTACCTGCAATATACCTTTCGTCATTTATAGAAATAGCTTCGGCACCTGCTGCACTTAATTCATTTACAATAAAAAGTATTAGCGTATAGTCCTTGACTATATCTAAATCTCCTTTGCCCTCTTCAATAGGTGCATTATCAATATAAACAGCTACTCCCTCGCCCTGTAAATTTGTGAACCCTGCAAACATCTTATATTTTACTAATTCCTCATTTAAAGAAGCAATAACAACATTATCATCAGCTTCTAAAAGCAACAAATTATCTATATTTGCTTGTAATTCGTTTACGGTATTTGTAAGAATCTCTTTTTCGTCACGCAAAAGCAAAAGCTCACTTTTCATCTGATTGAGCTTTGTGCTAGGAATAAGACCAGATAAATAATTTTCTTGAACCATCCTATACTGACTTGCTAGCATAATCCCCAGAAAAACACCTACTATAGATATTATAAAATACTTTGTATGTCTCTTTTTCAAGTTTATTTTCTCCATGTTAAAAATATATTAATATAAAACCTAAGTATCATTATAACATTTTATCCAAATAAAATAAACAAAAGTAAACTATCGAATTTTTATTTTAACTTCCAAGCTTCGTATACGTAGTGATTTTTTCTAGAAACATTTATAATTCCGCTATTGACACCTTTTTTAGAAAGTTCATTATACATAGAAACAGCTCTAGAAAACTTTTCTTCAATTTCATCTCCATCTCCAAAATCAATCTCATACTTTGGAGCAATAGTTTGTATAATACAATTATTTTCAACCCTTATATTAGGAACTAAAGGTTCAGCAATATACACATCCTTATTCTCTATCAAAAACAAATATAATTTCACCGAATTTTCTAAAACAAAATCATTCTCGCTAATTATAGGCTCTCCTATTCTAGCTGACTTCACAATTATACCCTCTATAATATCAAGCCCCTTATTATCGTCATCGATGTACAAAACATAACCTTCTTTATCGAGAATAATGTTACTGTTACCACTTTTTATGGATATTAGAGGAGTTTTCCAGACAATGTTAAGATTTACAGTAGAAAAATATTCTTTTTCGACTACAACAGATTCTATCAAGCCTGTATTTATAAGTTTTTTTTCATA
>PDWI01010530.1_pt1 | contig 10346 bp, 13 predicted proteins | sample 1430891 | NCBI WGS metagenome assembly PDWI01 (sample SAMN01162508, study PRJNA174530) | Oral metagenome, whole genome shotgun sequencing project. | biome: Marine environment; feature: Marine mammal; material: Swab sample of the gingival sulcus; isolation source: swab sample of gingival sulcus... | reverse complement strand
TCTTTAGGGTTTGGTCTGTTTAAAAAAAGGGTTAAAAATTCATCCATTCCTGCTGGTAAAAGTGGTGATTTTAGGGTGATTATATACAAAAAAATCAAAGACGAAATCATTTTAATATCAATCTATTCAAAAACACAAAAAGATAACTTAAGTGATGAGGAATTATCTACTATCTTAAAGAAATATATGGGCAATAAAAGCTAAATATCACTTCTTACATGTAAGTTTACTGAACATAAACTCCAAAGTCTTTATTATCAACTAGTATCTCCACATCTTTTTGCTCTTTAAGTTTTGGATAAAGCTCATTCAAAAACCATTTTACCAGCTCCTCATCTCGCTTGATAGCAGTGCCATTTTCGATAAATACACTGATAGTTGTTAAAGCAAAATTTTCGCGCGCTGTTTTTATATCACTAAGTATCTGTTCCCTGCTCTGCCCTTTGGTGCAGATGAGTAGCAAGACGGTGTAGTATTGTTTTGAAAGGAGAGCCAATTTTTGCTCATCTAGGCGAAAATTTTTCTTTAAAACCTTAGTTCTATACTCATCATCAAAGGTTTCAAGCCCTATGATAAATCTCACTTCAACACCCCCAAAAAACTCTCTTATTTCATCAAGTCTTTTATGGTAAGAATAATACGCCTCACAGTACAAAGTGTGGATATTTTTGTCTTTGATGACTTGTTTTATCATCTTCAAAGTGCTTTTTGGTAGCTCAAAAATGGAGGCTGAGTTTATTACTTCAAGAGAGCCAAATTCGCCTGTGATTTGCCCTAAAACTTCTTTGTTTATCTTATAAATCTCATCTTCATTCTTGGTATTGTCTTCGATGTAGTTGCAAAATGCACACTTGCCATAAGCACAGGGTAAGCCCTTTAAAAGAACTATCTCACGGCGTCTGTGTTGGTTAGTTAGGCGGCTGTATCTTTGCATCATCTACTCTCATCTATCTCTTTTATCTTGCCATTATTTTTCCACCAAGCAGCCATATACACAAAAGGCGTATCTGCAGCTGAGATGATGAGTTTCATAAAATAAGTTGAAAACATAATGCCAAGTAAAATCGGCGTATCGTAAACTCCTACAAAGGCAACACAAGTAAATATAACGCTATCGACTATCTGACTTGCTATGGTGCTAAGGTTGCTCCTTATCCAGATATTTTTAAAGCTTGGGAGCAATTTTTTGATAAACTGATAAAGATGAATGTCCAGATAAGTTGCAACGCTATAAGCTAAAAGCGATGCACATGTAAGACGAAAAAGTGGCGAAAAAAGAGTAGCTATGGCACCTTGAGCCATATCCTCACTCGCTGGAGCTATAAGCAAGGCTAAGTTCATAACCACAGTGGTAAAAACCATGGTTAAAAAGCCAAGGGCTATGACTGTTTTTGCGTACTTTTTGCCGTAGTTTTCTGCTAAAATATCTTCTATCAAAAAGATGCCCCCATAGGCTATGTTACCTAAAGTTGCATCAACTCCAAACAAAACAACTAGCTTGTTTACTTGAATGTTCGCTAAGACGATAGAAAGTGGGACAAACATCATAACTCCAAGTTTTCCCCACTTTTTATAAGCAAATAAAATAAAAGAATAGTTTATAAATATATAAGCTAGCCAAATAAGTTCATTTTTTCCAAAAATATCCATAATAAAATAAAATTCCTTGTATTTTTTATTGTAGTAGTTTTATTATACCAAAAAAGTCTAAAATGCAGGTTTGATGAGAAGAAAAAACCTACATGTAAAAGCTACTTATAGGTTTTTACATGTAAGATTATACTACAAACATAAGTTTTGCAAGTATAACTATGCTCACGCTTGTTACTAAAACAAACTTGTGAAAATGTTTCATAACAGGATGAGGCTTTTTCTTTAAAGCTCTCATAGAAAGCGAATAAATGATGCCACAAACTATAAATAACGCTAAAATGACCTTTAGCATAAGAAGTTTTTGCAAATTTGTGTTAAAAACTCCCTCGTTTGAGTTTATGTAAGATGATATCATAAATCCACCACTTAAGATGATAGTTAAAACGCTCAAAGGAAAGATAGACCTTGCCCTTGCCGTTACAGCCTCCATAACCTTTTGATGCTCATTTGAGCTCAAAACTTTTTTCATCGCTGGAAGAACTACCACATCAGCAAAAACAAATCCTATGAAAATGATAGCACAAAGCAAGTGAACTATCAACGCAAACGAATATCCCATAAATTATCCTTTTTTTAGTTTAATACCGTTTTATATGATAAGTGTAAACTATAAAAAAATATATAAGTTTTATATTGTGCAGATTTTTTGTAAACATAGTAGCTGGCTACATGTAAGAAAAAATCTTTGCAAGATGATGCTTATATATTTACGCTCAAGAAATACTTTAAACACACAAAATGGTTTTTATAGCGTATATTTATTATCTAAAACGGTATAAGTATAATGAATTTTTAGGATTTTTGCATTGATTAGTATCAACCTGCTTTTTATTTGAGCAGTTTTTCTATATCCTCACGCAAACTCTCAGGCTTTGTAGCAGAGCCGTATCTTTTTAGCACTTTTCCGTCTTTATCAACTAAAAACTTTGTAAAATTCCACTTGATATTTTTAGTTCCTAAAAGCCCTTTTGCCTCATTTTTCAAAAATGTGTAAAGCTCACTTTCATTTTCTCCGTTTACATCAACTTTGCTAAACATATCAAAGCTAACATTGTAAGTTAAGGAGCAAAATTCCATTATCTCCTCTTCACTTCCACTCTCTTGTGCTCCAAACTGGTTGCATGGAAAACCAAGTATGCACAAACCTTTGTCTTTATAGTCCTTGTAAAGCTTTTCAAGCCCCTCATACTGCTTTGTAAAACCGCATTTACTCGCTACATTTACCACCAAAAGAACTTTTCCTTTGTACTTTTGCAAAGAAATTTCTTCGCCTTTTATGTCTTTTACTTTTATATCATATATGCTCATTTTTTATCCTTTTTTGTTTAAATTTTTACAGATTCCATTTGTGGATTTTCCACTTTTTTGTCTTAGCTACTCTTTCAAGTTTCTCATCTGGGTTTACACAATGTGCCTCATGGGCGTATTCTAGCAGTGGCAAGTCGTTAATAGAATCACTATAAAAAATAATCTTCTTACATGTAAGATTTTTTTGCTTAAGCCACAGCTTCAAACACTCTACTTTTCCTTCTTTATAGCTTAAAGGTAGTTCGTATTTGCCCGTAAACTTGCCATCTTTTGTACTAAGTTTAAGCCCTATACTCTCATCCACTCCTAACATCTTAGCTATTGGGGCAACCAAAAAATCCGCCGTGGCTGAGATGATGAGCTTGTTTTGAGCTTTTGCAAGTATATTTTTTGCATCAGGATAGATGAGAGATTTTATCTTTTTTTCTAAAAACTCACCCATTAGTGAGCTAATCTCATCCAAACTTGTTTGTTTTAGAGCATCAAAGACAAAGTTTAGGTAAGTGTCCATATCGAGCTGCCCTTTTGCGTACAAATCCATAAGCCTTTTATCTTCTTTTATAAATCCCTCATCTAGCAAACCAAGCTCTAAAAGGTGTTTGTGCCAAAGTTCATTGCTATCGCCACAAAGCAAAGTTTTATCCAAATCAAATACATGTAAGATCATTTTGCGCCCCTTCTAAGCACTTAAAGCTTTGTTTTTATACATCTTTTCAAATCTTGCGTGAAGAAACAATGAAAAAAATATCACTCCACTGCCAAGGGCTAATAAAAGATAATCCGTTGGTTTTTGCCAGATGATGAGATTGACTACTAATCCTGCTGGAACAAGAGCGTTATTCATGATGGCTAAAACCCCAGCATCCACTTGTGTAGCCCCTTTATTCCAAAGAAAATACCCTGCCCCACTTGCCACAATTCCAAGCCACAATAAAACTCCCCATTGGCTTAGGTTTGGACTTATTTTTTCCATATTGCCAAAGCTTAAAAAAGCTATCACGGCAACCACTAAAGCCCCAAAGTGAAAATACCCAAAAACATCTCTTTGGTTTATATTTTTATAGCTTTCCATTACTTTTTTATAGTAACTTTGACCCAGCGCGAAACAAATATTTGCCCCTTGAACTAGTAAAAAACCTATCAAAAAATCGCTATTTATCTGATGATAGCGTATGATATAAGCTCCTAAAACTGCGATACCAGCACTTAGAAGATATAAAGAGCGAAAACGCCCAGCAAAGGCATCATATATAAGAGTTACATAAATGGGTGTAAATATAGTAAAAAGCACAACTTCAGGTACGCTTAAATGCAAAAATGAGTTATAAAAAAACATATACATAAGACCTATTTGAACAACGCCGATGAGCATAATTTTTAGTTTAAGGGTATTTTGCACACCTTTAAACTTTGTAAAAGGTAAAAACACCAAAGATGCAAGTAAAACACGCACTAAAACAGCAAAATAACTATCCACTCGCCCTGCTAGAAATTCGCCAATAAAACTAAATGAAAACGCCCAAAGGCAAGTTACTGCTATGAGATAGCCCATACAAATCCTTTTTTTTATTTTATTGTAGCGAAATTTTTCTCACATGTAGATAAATTTTATTACATGTAAAAATCTGCTATAATAAATGCAAAAACAAAAAGGCAAAAAATGATATTAAGAATTTTGATAATCTCTCTTGTATTTGTAGCTTGCTCATCTAAAAGATACATCATAGTAAAAGGGCAAAACACTCAAGTCAAAGCTAAGATAAAAACACAAAACCCCATCTTACAAACCGCCCAAAGGATGGTTGAGGATGAAGTTATAGTAAAAGGGAGTTGTTGGGATTATATAGATGCCCTTTATACTAGCTCAGGCTATCCAAGAGCTAAAAGGGATTTTATCTTCAAAGGAGATAAAAATATAGCCCCTTATGCTAGTAAAGATGATATTAAAAAAGGAGATTGGCTGTATTTTATCAACAAATCCTATCATGATGTTGAACACAGTGGCGTTTTTGTGCGTTGGCTAGATAAGTCAAGCTCAAAAGCTCTCATCCTTAGCTACGGCGGCGAAAATAGGCATGAACCAGCGAGGTATCTGCCCTATGATATAGAAAAAACTTATACTATCATCAGAGGCAAAGAAAAAATAGCATTTTAAATAAAAATATGCTATCATTAGGAAAAAATTAGGATAAATATGAAAAATTTGTTAAAAATCAGCATATCTTTGTTTGCTCTTTTGGCTTTTCAAGGCTGTTTTGTTGGCACAGTTGTTTCGGCTCCATTTAAGATAACAGGAGCTGTTGTAAATACAGTAACGCCTGATATAGTAGGAGATACCATCTCTGGAACTGGCGAGGTTATAGATGCAGTTATTCCGTTTTAGAGATAAACTTAAGCATTGTTAGATTTGGCAATGCTTGGTTTTAAATTTGAAAACCAAATATTATCTTACGCAACGCACACTGTAAGCAGTGGACTTACCGTACCAATAGTCATCTCCACTATTGAAATGCACACTTAAAGCACGACCAATATCAGATTCACTATCGGTAGAAGACCAATACCAATCACTTTTTACATTTTTAAAAGCTTTTCTTATAGTCAGATTGTATCTTGAAAAATCCACTATACTTTTAAGTTCTTTTTGACTAGGCAATCGCCAATCGCTAAAACCAAGCAAATTCAATAAGCTACAATAACTATTCGCATCATTCCATGACTTTTTAACTTTTTTTGCATCCTCGTCATCTTGCCATAAAAGTTGTGTTTTTTTATCATAAACCACACCTTTACTTGAGCGGTAATATCTTCTATCTTGTGAGGTGTTGAGAGTTTTTGCCAAAGCATTCCAAGCTTTTTGATTTTTATCATTTTTATTTAAATATTTTCTTGTGTTTATATATACCTTGGTGTATGTATTTTTTTTAACAAAAACCTTTTTCTCCCCAAAGTATCGCCACTCCCCATCATCGCTTATCCTCTCAACCCTTATAAGTCTATCGCCCCCTTCTACATCCATATCAGTATATCCCTCGACAATCACAGCCTTTTTCTCGCCATCAATGTAAATATAAGCACCATTTACATTTGAGCTAATTCCGACTTTGCCTTTTGAAAAAAATATCGTATAAAATACTCCAACAAGAAGAGCTAAAGCACTTAAAAATACGACAAGCTTTTTCATGACAGATTCCTTATAAAATTTTACTTCATTATACCATAAATATAATTATAAGTGATAAACTAAGCCGAGTAAATATCCAAAAAAGTGCAATATCTATCTTGGCAACACATAAAAATACACAGATACAAAATGACAAATACTTCCCACTAATACTAAGATATGAAAAATTGCATGGTTAAATTTGATCTTTTTGATGCTATACAATATCGCACCCACAGTATAGGATATTCCGCCCAAAACAAGCCAAAATATACCATCTGAAGATAGATTTGCACTTAGTGGATTTATGGCAAAGACGATAAGCCAACCCATAAATACATACATCAAAGTTGAGATGAGCTTATATCTTCCAGTAAAAAATAGTTTCAAAACTATGCCAACTAAAGCTAGTCCCCAAGCGATGCCAAAAAGAGTCCATCCTGCCGCACCTTTTAAAGTAATGAGTGTAAAAGGAGTATAAGTTCCTGCGATGATGACATAGATAGATGCGTGGTCAAATATCCTTAATTTCTTTCTTTTTTCTAGCTCTTTAGCACTGTGATAAAGGGTCGAGGCTGTGTATAGAGTTATCAAACCAACTCCAAATATAACAAAACTTATTACATGTAAAATATTTTCATATTCTTTAGCACGAAGAACTAAAAATACCAATGCTATAAGGCTTAAAATAATGCCTATTGCATGAGAGATGATGTTTATTTTCTCCTCTTTTAAAGAGTAATATTTGACTCCTTGTATCTCTTTCATTTGAGCAATCCCCCTTGTTTATAAGTTTTATCTTGCACAGATAATTATACATAAATAAATCTTTTTTATACATAAAATTTATACAATCTCACAACAGCCCATAAACCGCCTGTCCTACGCAAATACCATCACTTAGGAGCATTTTTTAGCATCTTTAATGCATGTTCTCTGCTCCCTTTTTTGGCTCTTTTTTCCAGCTCATCAACAGTCTTTAAAGCTGATATTTTTTCCGCTATGGCATTTACTATAAATTGATTTATAGATGCATTACCTTTTAGAAATTTTATATCGTCTTCATAATAGCTAGGCAATCTTAAAGCGTAATTCATATCTTATCCTTTTTGTATTATTTTTAAAAATTGTGCAGAAGTTAGGACCTTTATGTTAAATTTATCTGTAACTTCATCAAAATCTTTAATGTTATTAGTAATTATATAATCAGCATTTCCATTGAATGCAACTTCTAAAATCATATCATCTTTAATATCTTTCAAAAATGGTCTCCATAAAAAATTTATATTTTGATGATGTGAAATAAGACATATATCATCCAAGAAACTCTCTATATCTTGTTTTGTTAGATTATTAAATTTATTTATATTTTCTTTTCGATTTAATACATCGCTAAACTCGCTTATTAAAGTATTTGAAACGATATTTATTTTCTTTGGATTTTCAAAAAGCCAAACTAAAATTTTATTGGAACTTCCATTTTGCGACATCAAAGCTGAAACTAAAATATTTGTATCTAAAACTATCTTCATAATGATATTATATATGATATTAACATAAAATATTCTTAAAATACAATCTCACAACAACCCATAAACCGCCTGTCCTACGCAAATGCCCCCGTCATTTGGGCTTATGGTGTTTGGAAAGATAGGCTTTTTTGGGGAGTTTTCAAGTATAAGTTTAAGCAAGGTTTTGTTTTGAAAAACGCCGCCGCTTAAAAGTAAAGGCAAGTTATAAAAAGAGCTTACATGTAAGATTATTTTGCACAGAGTGTTTAAAAATTTGGAGGCTATTAAACTTGGATTGCCTCTCTCTTTTAAGATAGCAAGTAACATTTTATCGTAGTTTATAACTCCATTTTTTAGCTCATATTCATAACTTTGAGTTATGCTTTCATCATATAAACTCTCTATTATCAAGCCACTTTGTCCGTCATAGCTAACTTTTTTTAAGCCAGTCGAGAGATAACATACTGCATCAAAAAGTCTGCCCACCGATGAGCAAAGGGGTGAATTTATATCTTTTTGGTGCATTTGAGCTAGAAAATTAAGATGCCTAAACTCTTCAAGCTCTTCGCCCAAATCCAAAAACATAGAGTAGGCAATGCGGTCTATGTTTTTCACGCTTTGCTCTCCACCTAAGAGCTTAAAAGGTTTAAGGTATGCCACTCGCTCACACTTTTTTCCTTTTACATGTAAAAACTCTCCACCCCAAATAGTGCCATCTTTTCCGTACCCAGTTCCATCCCAAGCAGCTCCTAAAACTTCACTGTTTAAAGGCATTTTCGCATCCATCAAAACACTTAAGATGTGAGCGTGATGATGATAAACTTGCAAAAGTGGTAGGTTCTGAGCTTTTGCCCATTTAGTGGTGGCATAGTTTGGATGTTTATCGCAGACTAAAAGGTCAAATTTCAAATCATAAAAGCGTTTAAAATCCTCTATGGTTTTAACAAATAACTCATAGCTTTTAACACTGCTCATATCCCCCAAATACGGACTTACGATGAGGCGGTTTTGAAAATAAAAAGCTATTTGATTTTTTTGCTCGGCTCCAAGGCAAAGTATGTTTTTTTTACTTTTATTAGTAGCTAATATACTAAGCGGAGTAAGGGCACGACTAAGTCTAAGATAAAGATTTTTTCCGTCAATTATCTGCAAAACGCTATCATCGCAAGAATGGATGATATCTCTATCGTAATCTAAAATACCACTTATCAAATCCCCAAATCTCTCATCAATCTCTTTGATGTCTGTTATGATTGGCTCACCTTTTATATTTGCACTAGTTGCGATTATCGGTGCTTTTAAGAAGTCAAAAAGTATTACATGTAAAGGCGTATTTGGTAAGAAAATGCCAAGCCTATCCGTAAGGGGTGCAACCTCATCACAGATGCTAGAATTTGCTTTTTTTTGCAGTAAGACTATGGGTTTTTCCAAAGAAGTTAAAGCCTTTTTTTCGTCATTATTTATATTTACATGTAGATTTGCTTGTGTGAAATCTTTGCACATCACAGCAAAGGGTTTATGGGGACGGGATTTGAAATCTCTAAGTCTTTGTATCGGTTTTGGGTTTACTCCATCACAAACTAGATGAAAGCCCCCTACCCCTTTTATGGCTACTATTTTGCCCTCATTTATGAGTTTTGCGGTTTTTTCTATGCCAATATCGCCTTTACATGTAAGATTTTCACTCACAAAATTTAGCCTAACTCCGCACTCATGACAAGAGATAGGTTGGGCATGATAACGCCTATTTGTTGGGTCTTCATACTCGCTTTGACACTTTTTGCACATCTTAAACTTTGCCATAGAAGTTAGAGGTCTATCGTAGGGGATATTTTCGATGATAGAATATCTTGGCCCACAATTTGTACAATTTATAAAAGGGTATTTGAACCTGCGATTTTTAGGGTCTTTTAGCTCACTTAAACACTCATCACATATAGCCATATCAGGTAAAACAGGGCTTATTTTTTGGACTTTGCTTTGACTTTTTACTATCTTAAAAGAAGTTTCATATTTGCACTTTATCTCAGTTTTTTTAAGCTCATCAATCCGTGCAAGTGGCGGAAGTGAAGTTTGTAAAGAATTTAAAAAATCATCTAAATTTTGCTCATCCCCTTCTATTTCTATCTCAACCCCACTTGAGTCATTTAGTACAAAACCGTTTAGCTCAAATTTTAAAGCTTGAGTGTAAATAAATGGGCGAAATCCCACCCCTTGAACGAGTCCTGTGATGTTTAGTTTTAATCTTTTCATTCTATACTAAAAGCTTTGTTGATGAAGATTTTATGATTTGGCTGAATGTTTTTTGCGGCAGTTTCAAGCAGTCTTTTAAAAGCAAAAAGCTCTCCGCAAAGGCTGATATTTTGAACATTTTGCTCTTTTGCTATGATATCGCTTAAATCCGATATAAAATACGCAATGCTTTCAAAACAGCCAAAACTAAGCGTTTGAGGCTCAACGCCTGCAAGTCTAAAACTAAGTGTGCTTTGGATAAACTTTGCGACATTTATACTTATTGGAAAAGTATCATCTTTTCTTTTTATATCAATTCTAGGACCTTTTGTGTGGGAGAATTTTTTAGCATTTTTTAGCATTGTCCGTGATGCACTTTCAATGCTTTCACCATAGCCTAAAAATACTCCAGCTATGCCTACAAGAGTGTAAAAATTGTGTGGCTGTGTCTTAGAAATATCTACATGTAAAGCCTTTTT
>PDWI01010529.1_pt1 | contig 10347 bp, 12 predicted proteins | sample 1430891 | NCBI WGS metagenome assembly PDWI01 (sample SAMN01162508, study PRJNA174530) | Oral metagenome, whole genome shotgun sequencing project. | biome: Marine environment; feature: Marine mammal; material: Swab sample of the gingival sulcus; isolation source: swab sample of gingival sulcus... | reverse complement strand
CAACAGCTCTGTCAGGCCCGCATGGGGACGTTTTCCGAGAACATACGACGACTGTCCCTGGGTATCCGTATCCACCAAAAGCACTTTATAGCCTGCCAGGGCAAGACCAGCCCCAAGATTAACGCTGGTGGTAGTTTTTCCTACACCACCTTTGCTCAGGCTGATACATAATTTTCTTGTTTCAGGCCCTGTGCGAATCTCTTTTTCATCATCTCCTTTGCCCTCCTTATTTGCATTAAGGAGACTATCAACGGCAACAGGAAATTTAAACTTACACGCTCTACATGTTGCAAGTATCGTCTTCTTCTTACTTTTGATAAAAGCGTTAAAACTCTCCGGTTTTACCTTGTGTTTTCTGGCGCATTTCGGACAGGTGATAATCACTTTGCCCCTCCTTTTTTAACTCAGCCACTATGGCAATGATGGACCTGTTGTCCATGGAAACCCAGCTTACGGTACTCTTAGAACCGACCTTCACTCTATTTCTATTTTTTTCGTCTTATTGGCCCAATGTGTCACGGCGATATCCCAACAAACTTTCATTTCGCCAAATGACAGAGTGTATATTTAGCATTTGTGTCAACAGATTTTTATAAAAACCAATTTAATTGGCAGGTATTTCATCAAATGCTTACCACAGGTGCCACGAATTGATTCAATATTGCTTTTTTCTTGTCTATGATACTCTTGGCTTAGGTGTATTTAGGTCACAGTCAGAAAAATCATTCTTCGTCAAGATATCTTGATTTAATTTTCGCATTTACGTCATTTAACTTAGATTTATCATCATCGGACAGATCAATCCAGGCGAGGCCATACTGAAGTTCCCCAGAATCCTGTATGGAACAATGTATCACCTTTGCAACCAGCCCCTCGATATGTTGATCGTCCCAAATCAGTGCAGCATCTTCTATAATCTGACCAATCTCAAATTTTAGACACGTATCAGTATGAACGGCAACACCCGTATTGGAAATATTAATAATTGTATATGGTTCTTCATAAAAAACGACCTGGATGTTATCCTTATGAGAAACCGGAACCCTAAAAGAGTTACGGACCCTATCATTTTCGGAATTGATACCAGGCATTGGCTGAAATTCCAGGGAATCTTCAGACATTCGCATCCTCCTGCCATCGCATACTTTCGAATTTGGATTTTGATTTTCGCTAACGTGATAGGAAAGCATAACAGGTCCTTTAAAACCATGCAAGAAAAATTACCCATTCATATAGAAAAAAAAGGGTATCCCCTTTTCGGAGATACCCTTTGACTGCCCTGAAAGGACCACTTTTTCCAAGTAAAATCTTGAAAAAAGCGTAGAACTTCTAATTTAAGTTGTTCAGCGTATTAATGTCCGCCAAGCGCCTGAACTGCGGGAGTGATTGCAGGATGAACGAACAGCAGGATCATGGCAACAACCAGTGCGTAAATACACAGAGATTCGATCAAAGCCAGACCAATCAGCATGTTTACCTGAATTTTACCGGCGGCTTCCGGGTTTCTGGAAATACCAGCCATTGCACCATTCAAACCAAGACCCTGGCCAATGCCGCAACCAAACGCCGCGATACCAATTGCCAGACCTGCAGCCCATACACTACCAACAAGAAATTCCATGTTTTACTCCTTAAAATTATATATGGTTAATACAAACGGGGCTTCTTCCAAAAGGTCCCGTATACACCTAAGTAATTCTTTTATTAATGTGCTTCCTCAATGGCACCGGCAATGTACATGGTGGGCAAGAGGAAGAAAACGATGGCCTGAATCAGAGAGACCAAGATACCCATAGCCATAATAGGAAGAGGAACAAGGAAGGGACCTGCCAGCATGAGCAGAATGCCGACAACCAGTTCATGGCCCATCATGTTACCAAAAAGACGAAGGGTAAGAGACAGCACCCGTGCCAAATGTCCGATGACTTCAATAATAAAAAACAAAGGCATCAAGGCAGGTACAGGTCCCAGAAAATGTTTGATATACTTAGCACCGTGATTCTGGATACCAATCACATGGCTCCAGGCCACCACGATAACAGCAAGGGCCACTGTGGTATTAATATTGGCAGTAGGTGGATAAAGTGTGGGGACGAGCCCCATCAAGTTCCCCAATAAAACAAAGAGAAATACGGTCAGCAACAGAGGAAAGGAATCTCTGCCTTCTTCGCCGGTAATACCGATCATGAACTCTTCGAGGCCTGTAACAATTACCTCAAATACATTTTGTACACCTTTAGGGACTATGGTGACACCTTTACCGCCGAGCCAGCCCAGGACAATCAAAATAATCATGGCCAGCCACATGTAAGTCACATGGGGATGAGAAGCTGCCCACGCTTCCGCCTCTGAACCGAACAAACCAAACACTGAAGTAAGAAACAAATATGGATGTTCCACCTTAAACCGCCTCCTTAAATAAGATCCTTGTTAATTCAATTCCTGCTGCAATAAATGTACTCGCAACGACAACCGAAAGGCCCGCCAGTAAACCTACCGGATGCACACTATGGGTTGATATCAAAAGGAAAATAATGACAGCCGTTACCGTAAAACGCAGGTAATACTTTAAAAGAAGACTCCCCACCAAGGACTTCCCCTTTTCCATGACTGCATCCCCGTTGATATTGTTAGCGACGGTCTTCTTGAGGAGATGAAAATTCACTGTAACCAATAGGCCGCCCAGAAACACTCCCATATACATCGTCCGGGATGCGAGAAGTAGGGCCGCCAAACTGCTACTTAAAAAAAGCAACCAGTTGGTCCTTGTGATAAACGTCACTATCTTTTCAAGATCCGCCATTTATAACTTTCTAAGTTAGTAGAAACCTTTGTCAGCACTACTACATCTGACGTTACGGTTATTCTCTTTTATCGATTTCCCTGCCCTTTTTTCCCGCCCGGATGATGTTGGAGAATCCGGCCGCAATACCGAATGCAAGACCGATCATCAGGAGAACAGGCTGGGTATCGAATTGTCTATCAAGCCACCACCCCAAAGCAAGACCAATAACAATGGATAAGGCCACTGAAATCCCGAGGCTGGCAAAATACCCAAGCTCCCGAAAAGTTTGTCCTTTATCCTTTTTCATTGTTAAGTCCTTATGCCTTGAAGTACTACATACTAAATCTCAAATATCCTGAGAGCAAATACCATAAGAATAGGGTGAAGTCAACGTCAAAAAGGACTTTGATGCCTACCATGAAATCCCTTGCCATGCATAGCTTTCGCCGACTTTATAAACGTGGCGGAACCCTTTTTTTTACACATCTTTTTTTAAGTCCGACCACCGTACCGAACCGCCCTGTCACCCGATTTGTGCGGTAAGAAAAAAAATGATTGCAATGACATTTTGTACAAATGTTAGCTGCGGCAACATTCTCAGAAGGAATCCCCATTTCCACCAACTGCATCCGAGAAATCTGCCAAAAATCAAAACAATCGGATTTTCCGCAACGATAGGGCCAAAACGTTTTGGGTAGCTCCTTTCGATAGTGAATAAATTCAGCGCAGCAGGGTCCAAGGGACGGCGAAATGCCCCCGATAATATCTTTTGGGTAGCAGCCAAATGCATCTGTCATTACCAAAATGCATTTTTTTAAAATATTTGCCACGCTCCCCCGCCAGCCAACATGCACATTGGCGACCACCTGACGAACCGGATCAAAGAGAATCACAGCTTGACAATCGGCAGTCTGGATCACAATCCCCAGTTCCTGGATATCCGATACGACCCCATCGGCACATACCGGTTGCGGCATCTTTTTTTCTTCCAGGCACCAAACCGTCTTCCGATAATCCATCCCCTGTTGTAGTACAAGGATATCGTCTCCATGGACCTGATCAATAAACACGCCTGTTTTAAATCCAAGTGCCGTGAGCATCAGGGTCCGGTTTTGGGCAATGGTTTGAGGATCGTCACCACAACTCAACCCGATATTTAATTCGGAAAACGGGCCGCTGCTATACCCCCCGTGTCTTGTAAAAATACTGTGGATCAGCCCAGGGTAGCCCGTCAGATGTTTAAATTCCAGGGTATCAAGACCCGCCGCCCTGCGCCAGTCTACTGCGGCTACGCCGTCAATAATAGACCGAAGCGACTCAAGACTCGCCATAAAATCGTCTTCCGATACGTTCAATAATGGCTGTGGTGGACACATCCTGCTCAAAAGGGATGCGTACCACTTGTCCACCGGTGGATGTCACAAAGCCACCGCCGATAATTTTATCTTCAGGCCAATCGGCTCCCTTTACAAGAACATGGGGCACAATAATCCGAATTATATCTCCAGGATCGGGGGCATCAAATAGCACGACATGATCCACACATTCGAGGGCTGCGACCACACAAGCACGCTGATCCTGGGGGACCACCGGCCGACCATCACCCTTTATCTTCTTGATAGAGGCATCGGAATTTAATCCGAGCACCAGCACGTCTCCGCATGCCTTTGCCCGGGACAGATAAGAAACATGGCCGGCATGCAAAATATCAAAACACCCGTTGGTAAACACCACCGTTTGACCGGCACTTCGATAATTGCTGGACAGTCGGCACATGTCATCAAGCGTGACGATCTTGCGCTCCATATTCCCCCCTTGCCCTATAATGTTACGCGTTGCGATTTTTCAATGATGCTTTGATAAATTCACGGAACAAAGGATGAGGCGCCATGGGCTTTGATTTAAATTCCGGATGAAATTGGCAGCCCAGATACCAAGGATGGTCTTTTAACTCCACGATTTCTACCAAATCATGGTCCGGAGATTCTCCGCTGATCACCAAACCGGCCTCTTTCAAACGTTCTTTATATTTATTGTTAAATTCAAACCGGTGGCGGTGACGTTCAGAAATATCGATTTTTTTATATGCGTTGGCAGCAAAGGTATCTTCATTCAGGCGGCAGGGATAAGCCCCCAAACGCATGGTACCACCCTTATCGGAACTCTCGTCCCGATGCTCCACCCTTCCAGTCTGCTCATCTGTCCACTCTTTCATCAGGTAAATGACCGGATGGGGTGTATGGGAATCAAACTCCTCGCTGTTGGCGTCTTCAAGACCGGCCATGTGCCGGGCCACCTCAATGACAGCCATCTGCATCCCCAGACAGATTCCAAAATAGGGTACCTTGTTTTCCCGGGCATATTTGGCCGCTAGAATTTTACCTTCAATCCCCCTGGAACCGAAACCGCCGGGTACCAGCACACCATCGCTTTTTGACAGGATGTCAGCAACATTGTCACTATTCAAGGTGGTGGCATCCACAAACTGGAGGTTCACTTTGGCATCATTGGCAATGCCGCCATGGGTCAGGGCTTCGTTGAGGCTTTTATAACTTTCCGTCAGATCCACATATTTACCCACAATTGCAATATTTACTTTGTTACGGGGATTCATGAGACGCTCCACCATCTCCCGCCAATCATCCAGACGTGGGGCCCGGGCCCAAATGTTCAATTTTTTAAGAATGGTATCGCCCAACCCTTCTTGATTATACACCAGGGGAACGTCATAGATGCAATCCACATCTTTGGCGGTAAATACAGCGTCGGGGGCTACGTTGCAAAACAAAGCGATTTTGCGTTTAATATCCTGGGAAAGTAGGCTCTCAGTGCGGCAGAGCAAAATATCCGGCTGAATACCGATGCTTCTGAGCTCTTTAACGCTGTGCTGGGTGGGTTTGGTTTTTACCTCGCAAGCCGTTTTGATATAAGGGACCAGAGTCAGGTGGATATAAATCACATTGGAGGATCCCACATCGGCTTTGAACTGACGAATTGCTTCAAGGAACGGCAGAGACTCAATATCTCCAATGGTACCGCCGATTTCAACAATGACCACATCGGTAGTGGAAACCAAATGAATGGCCTGTTTGATCTCATCGGTAATATGGGGAATCACCTGAACAGTCCCCCCCAGGTATTCCCCCCGGCGTTCCTTGGTAATCACCTGGTTGTAAATCTTACCCGTGGTAAAGTTATTGTTTTTACCCAGTCTGGCATTGGTGAACCGCTCGTAGTGTCCCAGGTCGAGATCGGTCTCCGCGCCATCATCGGTAACAAACACCTCCCCATGCTGAAAGGGATTCATGGTACCAGGGTCGACATTGATATAGGGGTCCAGTTTCTGAATGGTCACGGACAGCCCGCGGCTTTCCAGAAGCATCCCTATGGCAGCGGAGGCAAGCCCCTTTCCCAGGGATGATAATACACCGCCTGTGACAAAAATATATTTGGTATTTTCAGCCATCAATCCCTCGCTTCATTTGAAATATTTATATCACTCATTAATTGTATCTACCCGTTCTATACTTTCGGCACTGTTGTCCTGGATGTCAGACAGCACAGATTGATCCCAATAGCGTTCACGAATCCCAATAACATCAAAAAGGGAATTGGGCACCTTGGATGTAAGTGACATATTGTCAACCGTTATCTGTGCAAACCGCTTTCCATCCTGAAATATCACTATGTTTCTGGGGTACCAAAACCGAGCAATGCGTTCCCAATCTGTGTACCGGATGTCAATGGTCCGCCCTGCGTTTCGGAACAGGTAACGTTTTGGGAAAAAACTATCTTGACCGATCCACACTCCTGATTTTTGATGGCCGCCGTAGGCTGGATCCCCGACAAACCAACAAATTTCCCCGTCCAGTCGCTGCAGGGTTACCTTTTCAGTGTTAATTTTCCCACGGGCCAATATTTTGATCAATTTTTCATGATCCTTGTAGAGCAACAGGTCCGTATAGTATTCTCCAGGGCCCTGTTCAAGCCCTGTGATACTGCCGTTTTCCACCTTTACAAAGCCCTCATCTGACAGAGCATAAAACCGGTGAATCTTACCATTTCGTATTTCCCCCCGTAACCGATCCGGAAATGCGTAGGTTAAAATTTCGGTCAGAACCGTTACACCGGTGGCACGGGTATCGCCAATGGATTCCGTTATAATTTCACCCTCGATTTTGGGAGATATCTCTTTGATGATTTCTGTCTCAGCCACCTGATCATTCAAAGTGGCCGGGAAAACCTGACGTGTTTGAGACACCGTCATCGCCTTTGGCATACCGATTTTTTCAACCATCAAATACAAGAGGTGAGGCGTCTCAGGAACAAACGCCTCACCCCGAATTCCTGTAAACAAGATGGTGATGACTGCCAGAAAATAAATAAAATAGTTTTTCTGCATAGATTATGTTAGAAAAGATTTTCAGGATAAACAGCAGCATCCTCCAACCGTTCTTCAATACGAATCAACTGGTTATATTTAGCCACCCGGTCACTTCTGGACATGGAACCGGTTTTGATCTGACCGGCATTCACCCCCACTGCCAGATCTGCAATAAAGGTATCTTCTGTCTCACCGGATCTGTGAGAAATCACGGTTGTGTATCCGGATTCTTTGGCCATCTGAATGGTGTCAAGGGTTTCAGTCACTGTACCGATCTGGTTTAATTTCACCAGAATAGAGTTACACACACCCCTGGCAATGCCCTCTTTAAAAATATCGGGGTTGGTCACAAAGATATCATCCCCAACAATTTGTATCCGATCTCCCAGGCGCTGGCTCATTCGCTCCCAATTGTCCCAGTCGCCCTCAGCCAGTCCATCCTCTATGGATAACAGAGGATATTTATCGATGAGGCGTTCGTAATAATCGATCATCTCTTCGGCTGAAAGGGTCCGACCTTCTGATGCAAAAACGTATTTCCCATCTTTGAAGAACTCGGAAGCGGCTGCGTCCAAACCAATGCCGATATCTTTACCCGGCTGGTAACCAGCAGCTTCAATAGCCCGAAGAATATATTCAATGGCTTCTTCATTCGACTGAAGGTTGGGCGCAAATCCCCCTTCATCGCCAACACCAGTGCTAAGCCCTTTGTCTTTGAGTATTTTTTTCAGGTTATGAAAGGTTTCAGCTCCCATGCGAATGGCTTCGGTAACATTGGGTGCGCCAATCGGGAGAATCATGAATTCTTGAATATCCAAATTATTCGCGGCATGGGCGCCGCCATTAATGATGTTCATCATGGGAATAGGCATCACTCGGGCATTAATACCGCCCAGATGCTGATATAAAGGGATTTCACAGGCCTGGGCAGCCGCTCTGGCCGCAGCCATGGAAACGCCAAGGATGGCATTGGCACCCAGGCGAGATTTATTATCCGTACCATCAATATATATCATTTCATGGTCCAAACCGGCCTGATCCATGGCGTCACACCCAATGATTTCAGGCGCGATCACTTCATTGACATTGGTCACGGCATTGAGAACCCCCTTGCCCATGAACCGATTTTCAGATTTATCTCTCAACTCAAGCGCTTCCCGTGTCCCAGTCGAAGCCCCTGAAGGTACCGCTGCACGGCCTTGTGCACCACAAGCCAGTGTCACATCCACTTCCACCGTGGGATTGCCCCTGGAATCAATAACTTCTCTTGCCCTGACATCAATCAATTCCGTCATGATTTTCCCCTTATATTTGTGTCTCGGTAATTAAAATGCAACATTAATAAGGTAAATACGAATTCCATCTAAAAATTCAGATCATTTTGACAATCCAAATTCGTATCTTCATATCAATTTAAGCCTTCATATTCAACCTTTAATAATCAAACCGTTTGCCTATAGGCTGTCCTTACGACTTTTCTCTGTCTATTTTACCGGGTCTGTGATAAGTACATCCACCTAATTTTAAGATACAAGCATAATAAGGGAGACGAACACAATGAAAATACAATTAAAATGGCTTACCGCCCTTCTCATCACCACCGCATTTACCCTGGCGCCGATCATTGGGATCAGTGGCCAGGGGCGCGAAAAAATGATGTTGGACGGTGGAAAAAAAGGGCAGGTTCCGTTTAACCACCATCTCCATCAGGCAACAGTCGGAGACTGTATGGTGTGTCACAAAGACTTTCCCCAGAAAGAAGGCGCGTTAAGCCAAGCCATTGCCGATAGAAAGCTCAAGCCCAAACAGGTCATGAACAAAACCTGTAAAGCCTGCCACAAGAAAAAGAAAAGGGCCAAAGAGCCGCACGGTCCAACTAGCTGCAAGGCCTGTCATAAAAAATGAAACTGATCCTGTCTCCCACGAAAACGATGGAGATGGGATCTCCGGATCTATTCGGACTCTCCACGGGACATCCGGTATTCCAAAAAGAAGCAGTCCAATTGATCCAGGCGCTTTCCCACCTGGATCAAGCGGATCTCAAAAAATTATTTAAAACCAGCGACGCATTAACCCTGAAAGTCAGTAAAATGATCGCAGGGTTTAAAGATGCCGTATCCTGTCCGGCCCTGTTTGCATTCAAAGGGGAGGCGTTTAAAACCCTGTCGCCTGACGATTTTACCAAAAACCAACTCCAATTTGCCAGCAATCACTTAAAAATTTTTTCCGGACTTTATGGTATCTTATCTCCATTGGATAACATCAGGCCCTATCGTCTTGATTTCAACACCCCGTTAAAGCTTGACGGAGTGGGTATGAAACCCTTCTGGAAGCAACGACTCATCCCCTTTTTTGAATCCCTGCTGGCGCCTGGTGAGTATCTGCTTAATCTGGCTTCGGATGAATTTGCCTCAACCCTGTCCTCAAAAACATTAAAACAACGTACGCTCACCTTTCAGTTTAGAGAAGAAAAAGAGGGGACGCTTAAAAACATCCCAGTGAGAGCCAAACAAGCCCGCGGACTATTCGCACGGTATATCATCCAAAATGCCATTTCCGATCCAGAACACCTCAAACAAGTTTCCATTGAAGACTACGCTTACTCAAAAGCCCTGTCATCCCCCATGGAATGGTTCTTTATCCGTTAATTGCCTCTTTTGTTGTATTGTTCGAACGTCTTCACGCACGGGGCATTTTCACAGCGTTCACTCGTATGAGCCTTAAATCATGCAAATGTCTTTGGCCAAATACAACGTTGGTGCGTTGCAAGTGGCATTCCCTCATCTTAACACACGGGTATAATGCCAAGTCGAACAAATCGCAAAACGATGAAGGCAATTTTGGGGATGAAAATTTAATGTCAAGAGCAGTATTGCCAAGTACCGTTAAGGCTTGACAAAGAAAAGGCAGTCCTATATTAAGAATTTCTTAATAATTTGTTTAAATATTTTTATGATTAGATAATGTGTCCCGATGTGACACCAAATAATAAACCCATTCAAGGAGTTAAAATGAACATTCTTTTTTTTGGCCCCAACGGCAGTGGCAAAGGCACCCAGGGAAAAATTCTTAAAGATAAATACAACATTGCCCACGTTGAATCCGGCGCGATCTTCCGGGACAACATCAAAGGCGGTACTGAGTTAGGTAAAAAAGCCAAAGCATACATTGATAAAGG
>PDWI01010528.1_pt1 | contig 10347 bp, 10 predicted proteins | sample 1430891 | NCBI WGS metagenome assembly PDWI01 (sample SAMN01162508, study PRJNA174530) | Oral metagenome, whole genome shotgun sequencing project. | biome: Marine environment; feature: Marine mammal; material: Swab sample of the gingival sulcus; isolation source: swab sample of gingival sulcus... | reverse complement strand
TCATCGTATAATGACGCCGAGCAGCGTTTGATGGAACGTTTTGAGCTCAGCGAAATTCAAGCAAAAGCCATTGTTGATATGAGACTTAGAAGGCTTCAAGGATTAGAGCGCGAGAAAATAGAAGAAGAATACAATAAACTCATGGCATTTGCTGCAGAATTGCGAAAAATTTTAGAAGAAAAAGATCTTTTGATGGATATTATCAAAGGACATCTTATACGCATTAAAGAGCAATTTGCCGATGAACGTCGCACAAAAATTGTTTACGGTGCGGAAAGTATCGATATTGAAGATTTGATTGAAGAAGAAAAAGTTGTAATATCGCTTACAAATGCAGGGTATGTAAAACGTGTTCCTGTCAAGGAATATGCACTTCAGCGTCGAGGTGGTCGTGGTAAAACAGGACTTTCTATGCGTGAGGAAGACCTTGTCAAAGAGATTTATACGACGTCTACGCATGATCGTCTATTGTTCTTTACGAACTTAGGAAGAGTTTATAGCATGAAGGCGTTTGAAATTCCTGAAGCGTCTAGGACGGCAAAAGGAACTGCAATTGTTAATTTGTTGATGCTTGGCGAGGGCGAAAAAATTGCAGGGCTTATTCCGTATAGTAAAGATGATGAAGCGAGTTTTATTACCATTCTTACGAAAAAAGGAACCATTAAAAAGACGAGTGTTTCTTCGTTTGATTCGATTCGACGAAATGGTAAAAAAATCATCAATATTGTGGAAGGCGATGAGTTGATTGGTGTTCGTAAGACATCGGGAGAAGATGAACTCTTTGTTGTTACAAAGCAGGGTATGGCGATTCGTTTCCACGAAGCAGATGTTAGACCGACTGGAACAGGAGCGACAGGAGTGCGCGCTATTAATCTCAGTGATGATGATGAAACCATTGGAATCGATAAGTTTGCAGAAGGTGAGACACTGATGATTATCACTGAAAACGGTTATGGTAAACGTACAAATATGAGTGAATACCGTATTCAGTCGCGTGGTGGTAAAGGTCTTAAAACGTATAAAATCACAGAAAAAACAGGAGTTATCATTGGTGCAAGAACGGTTTCAGATATTAGCCAATTGATGTTGATTAATTCCGATGGTGTTTTGATTCGATTTTCAGTGGATTCGGTGAATGTTACTAGTAGAAATACCATGGGTGTTCGTGTGATGAGAGTTACTGATGATACAAAACTTGTGTCGCTTGCCAAAATTGCCGATGAAGACTTAGAAGATGAAGAGGAATTGGAAGAAGAAATCGCGGATGATTTAGAAAATTCAGAAACTCAAGAGAATTCAAAAGAAGAGGAAAATTTAGAAGTTTAATTTTCAAAAACTTTTAAAAACTCTGAAAAATCTGAAGAGGGAATAAAAACTTAAAAATCTCTAGTAGATATGCTACGTAAAATGAAATTTTTGTAAGACCGCTACGAAAGAATTTGAACCCACTTAGAGTCTTAAATTTTATTTTACCTCTGCATATCTCGTATAATTAAAGACTGGTTTGATTTTAAAAGAGAATTGGGTATTAATGAAAATAAATAAAAAAAGAGCAAAGAAAGTGGTCAACGTATTGTTTCCCATAGTGAGCTTGTTTATTGTTCTCTATGTGATATTGAAGTTTGAACAATTAGACAATATTGTGACCGCTTTTCATAGCCTAAAGCCGGGTTATATCATTTACGGTGTATCCGTGATGTTCATAAGCTGGCTTATTGAAGGCTATATACTGTACGATATTAGTGAAAAACAGCTGACGTATATCAATAGTGTATTGATTGTAATAGCAGGGCTGTTTTTTAATGCTATTACGCCATTTTCGTCGGGCGGACAGCCAATGCAACTTTACATGATGCACAAATACAAGATTTCAGTCAGTAAAGGAAGTTCTATTTTGGCGAGGAAATTCCTTGTTTTTCAGACGATTATGGTGTTTTATGGGCTGATGGTTGTGTTGTTTGAAGCATCGTTTTTTATGAGCGCTGTTCCGACCTTTGTCTATGTGAGTATTGTGGGTTTTGCGGTCAATGTGTTGGTAATTCTTGGACTGTATTTTGTTTGTTTTCGATATAAATCGTCAAGAAAGGTGTTTCTTTGCATCATCAAAAAGATTCGAAAAATTTTTAAGAAAAGCAAGAAAATCAGACATGGTTGTACAAAGTTTATGAAGGGTGTTCGCGAATTTTACACACAGATGCGAGCTTCTGTTCACGGTACAAATTGGATTGTTCTTGGAGGACTTACTTTTTTACAGTTAACGTTGTTTTACAGCATTCCATTTGTTGTTGCGATGGGACTTAATTTGTCGAAAGGACAATTTATACGGATGATTAGCGCATCTGCGTTTGTATCTATGGTGACAGCATTCGTGCCACTTCCGGGTGCAGCCTTTGGTGCGGAAGGTGGATTTTACGTCTTTTTTAAGATGTTTTTCCCAGAAAATTTAGTATTATTTGCCTTGATTATATGGCGGTTGCTCACGTTCTATATGCCACTTCTGGTCGGATTCCTTGTAGTGCTGTATATGAAATACAAGGGGATTGGAATCGTGGTTAAAGAAGGAGATATTAATGAAACAGCATAATAATGAAAAAACAAATGTCAATTCAATAGAAAAACCTTTTGTCGGTGTTTTTGATAGTGGCTTGGGTGGAATTTCAGTTCTTGCTGAACTTATAAGAGTTCTTCCCAGTGTAAATTTTGATTATTTTGGTGATTCAAAAAACGCACCATATGGTACAAAAGGTGTTGATTTTATTATCGGAAGATCAAGGGAGATTGTGCAGCGTTTTGTTGAGCGAGGGGCAGTCGCAGTCGTGATTGCGTGTAACACTGCAACAAGTGCAGCAGCGGCGATTTTAAGGGAAGAATTTGATATACCGATTATTGGAATGGAGCCTGCTATAAAACCTGCGATTGAGTATGTGCGTTCACAATATGTTAAAAAAAATAAAAGGGAGCAGTACGAAACTAGGGATGAAAAATATGTTGCTGAACAGATTGTTGATAAATCAGAAGAAAATAGTGAAAAAATGTCTAAAGTAGCGGTACTGGCAACACCTAGAACACTTGCTGAACCAAAATATAAAATGTTGGTGGAAGAACAGGGCGGAGAGGATATTGCTGTTGAAATTCCATCTCCAGAACTTGTGGAACTTGTTGAAAACAATTTTGATGATGAAGTGAGAATAAAGAGAATTGTAGAAGTTTATGCTAAAAATCGAATTGATACTTTAGAAGATGTGGGAGCGATTGTATTAGGATGTACCCATTTTGTTTTTTTGAAAAAGTACTTTGAAGAACTTTACGATATTCCTGTTATTGATGGAAATACTGGAACGGCAGAGAGACTGAAAAGTGTTTTGGATAATCATGTAATGGAGCAGAATTTTCAAAATCAGGATTATCAGATGGAAATAGCAGGTATTTCTAGAGGGCAGATTACCATTCATAACTCTGCTGGTGAAACACAAAATTTAAAAGCTAAGGAAATGCTTAAAACAGAGCTTCTAAAAGACGACTATGATTTTGTGTCGAATGCGGTTAGAGAGTTAATGGACTATAAATTAGAAGGGGTGGAAGCTGAATTTGCTGAGAAATACTACATTGAGAGACTTTCGTTGGCAGAGATAAGTCGTGAAATGGACATTAAAGGGAAGAAACTAAAAGAATTGGAGAAGAAAGTTGCTGAGAAACTGTTTAAACATATTAAGAATTTGTAGGAGTGAATTATGCCAAATATGTTAGATTTAATTATTATGATAATAATAGGTGTGGTACTTTTTTTCGCAGCAATTTTAATGCTTTGGGATCTTATTAATACCTATCGTATACAAAAAAAGAAAGCAAAACAAGAAAAGGAAAATCGAAAAAAAGAGCTTGCGTTTAAACAGGAAATTCAAAGAGAGATACAGTTAAAAAACGAATTAAAACAAGAATGGAAGCGAGAGCAAAACGAAAGGTTATTTGGCGATGAACAACATAAATAATAAAAAATTTGGTGAGCCAAATATAAGAGAAAGCAGAGAAGCTGATGTTGGCTTTAAAAATCCAATGGATCCCCATATTTCTTTTCACATGCCGGGGCATAAAGGTAGATTTCTCTTTGATGACAGTCCGATTTTAAAATACGATATTACCGAAGTGCCTGGTGCTGATAATTTACTTCATCCTGAAGAGTGGCTTCTGGATTTAACCAATCGAATCCGTGATTTTTATGGTGTTTTGGCGTCCAGAATCCTTGTGGGAGGGAGTACAGCTGGTTGTCTCAGTATGATACAGGGCGCAGTAGAGCTGGTGCGTAAAAATAAGGTTAAATTAGTTGATAAATCAACTAAAAAGTTGAATGATAGCACCCGAGAATTTGGTGTATACGGTAATCAAAAGCACCATAATATTGATAGAAAAGTTCGTGCTAAAGTTCAGCGCAATGCGCATATTTCGACATTTAACGCCCTTGAATTGGCAGGGGTGGAAGCGTGCTATTTTAACCCTATTTTAGAAAATGGTATACCGTCTCATTTTGAGATTAATGAGATTTTGCAAGGGATAGAAGTGTGTGACCTATTGATTTTAACTTACCCTTTTTATCAAGGGGGAATTTATGATTTAGAGACCATTATTTCTTTAGCCAAAGTAAAAAATCCAAATTTGATGGTGTTGGTCGACGAAGCACATGGTGCTCATTTGGTGTTGGAAGAAAAACTAACAGGATGTAAACTCTCCGCTCTTTCTTTAGGGGCGGATATCGTTGTTCAAAGTTTGCACAAGACACTTCCTGCGCTTGGAAGTACAGCTGTACTACATTATGGAAATACGGCACTTGGCAGGACTCTTTATGAAGAACGAGGAGCGCTTCGCTCCATTGAATGGTATTTAAAAGCGCTTCAGACGACATCGCCGTCATATCTTTTGATGCAATCGATTAAAGAGATGATGGATATATTGGAAAATGAGGGGCTCTCTCATTATGAGACAATGGAAAAATTCGTTCAAAAATTTTATTTACAGACAGGAGAAAGTGTTTTTTCATATGATTCTTCAAGTTTCGATTTAAAGAATATAAAAATTTCTGAAGATAGTCAAAAAAAAGAAATAGAAAAAGATATAGAAAAAGAAGTAGATTTTTCTTCTGGTATGTTGGATAAAAATTTAACTCATAAAAAAGAAATTTTAGAGGAAGCACGACGGTATAATACTTTATTAAAACCTAAACTACTAAAAACGAGGCAGGATATTGGCAAAATTCTCCTTCCGATAACGAACCAAGATTTTTTTATTGAGCGTGGAATTTACCCAGAGATGGTAGAGGGAAATTATATGCTTTTTATGGCATCAATTGCAAATAGCAAAGAGGATTTTGACGCACTTACCAGCGCGGTTTTGGCGTATCGTGAAGAGGAACAAAGAAATGGTCAACAGAATAATGGTGAGTTTTCAGGTGTAGAAATAAGTAAGGAGAGGATTTCAGAACAGAAAATTGAGGGAAATAGTGAAAAATTTAGCGAAGAGATTGTTGATAAAAAAATAGAGAAAAAGCCAGTTTGTAATTTTGATAATTATGAGCAAGCGAAAAAGAATGTGAATATCCTTCACTACGGCACACAAAATTTTTCTGAAAACACATCTATTGTAAAACTTTCTGCCAGCGAAGCGGTTGGTAAAGTTTCAGCAGAAACTATTGTGCTTTATCCGCCGGGGTCGCCCATCATTGTAGCAGGTGAGGTTGTTACGAAAGAAATTGCAGGTGTGTTAGGGTCTGAACCTATTTTTTGTGATGGTCAAGAGCGGGTATCTAAATAATTCGTATTAAGGAGATTTTTAAAAGTTTCTTTATTTTTATTGGAGAGTGCTGAAAAATGAGCCTTCTGAAAATGCTTGGTTCATTATCGTTATTATCTTTGAAAATTTGTTACTAGTGATACGCTTGTGATATAATAAAACGTATGAATAAATTTTGGAAAGAAGTATTAAGTTGGGCAAAAGAACTTGCGATTGCGATTGTTATTGTGTTGATATTCAACATATTTTTTGTCGCGTCGACAGTCTACAATGTTTCAATGAATCCTACGTTGGTAGAAGGAGATATTATTCTTTTAGGTAGACTTGGGGAAATTCAAAAAGGTGATATTGTTTCCTTTAAGTCGATTTTGACGATTACAGAAAAGGATGTAAAGAGTTTAAACTTTTTTCAGAGATTTTTTAATAAAGCTGGTGATCGAAAGAATTTAATTAAAAGGGTTTTAGCTTCTCCGGGAGATAATATTGAAATAAAATCAGGAATTCTTTATGTCAATGGTTACGAAGTGAAAGAACCATATGTAAAGAATGCGTATTTGGCGAAAGATGTGCCACTTACTATGTTGGGCGAGGATGAGTATTTTGTAGCTGGAGATAACCGTGCAAATTCTTATGACAGCAGGGATTTTGGTGCTGTGAAAAGAGAAGATATTATCGGAAAAGTGCTTATTCGTTTTTGGCCTTTTAATCGCATAGGAACACCGTAAATTAAATTAATGGAGGGTGATGAATGAAATTAGTGATAGCAATTGTTCACGATGATGACGTCAGCGATGTGCTTAAAAAACTTGTGGAATCCGACTTTCGTTCGACGAAGTTAGCGACAACTGGTGGATTTTTGAAAGCCGGAAATACCACGCTTATCATTGGAACAGAAGCAGATAAAGTGGATGAAGCAATCAGTATTATTGAGAAGGAATGTAAAACACGCACTGAAGTAGTGACAACTCCACCGCTTTTAGGGGAAGGATCTATGGCGAGTGTTCCGATTGATATTACTGTTGGTGGAGCGACCATTTTTGTCATTGATGTGGATAAGTACATCAAATTATAGAGAAGTTTGTGACAGTAAAAGACTATTTTGGGCGAGTGTTTGAAACAAAGAAGAATGCGCAATTCTATTTGTTTCATTCTGAGTCTGCGTTGAATGAGGCGCTAAGGGTGATTTTTTGCGAGACGCATACCGCTTGCGGAGCATGTTCGTCTTGTGAATTGTTACATTCCGATGTCATACAGGATGTTCTGTATCTTCGTTCGGAAAACGGTTCTAAAATCAAGGATGAAAGTGTTGAGGAGGCAATCCGTTTTACGATGACAGAGCCAACGTTGGCATATCGGGTTGTCGCTTTATACGATGCGGAAAAAATGACGGAGCGTGCTCAAAATAGATTGCTTAAATCCTTGGAAAGTCCAAGTGAACACGTAATTTATTTGATGGCGACGGCTTATCCGTATCAGCTTCTCACCACGGTGCTTTCGAGGGCAATTAAAATTCACTTACAAGCCACAGATGAAAACACATTGACAAAAGAGGACGATAAGTGCGAAGATGGTGATAAGGCGGTTGCTACATTACTTATTTCAGGTAGTATCAGAGAGCGAGAGCATTTTTTTGAAGTTTATAGAAAAGACAAAGAGAAAAAAGGGGAGTTTTCTGCAGATATGGAACGTGCGGTAAAGGTTCTTAGGAGATTATGGCACGAAGCGATTTTAGCAGAAAATATGAATGAAGCAAGTAATTTAGAAAAGACTATGCTACTTGTGGACGATGTTATGAGAAATTTAGATCAAAATGGGAACTTTGATTTAAATGTCGATCGATTAATTTTTGGGGGATGCCTTGGTTAAGGTTATAGGAATACGATTTAAAAAAGGTGGGAAAATATATTACTTTGATCCATTAGATTATGAATTGGAACAAGGGGCGCTTGTCATTGTTGATACAAGTAAGGGAGACGAGCTAGGAGAGTGCGTGTTGCCAAACCGTATGATGGATGAAGAGGATTTGACATCACCGCTGAAAGCTGTTGTGCGACTGGCGACGGAAGAAGATGTAAAAAAGAAAGCAGAATACGAAGCAAAGGAAGCGGAAGCGGAGAAAATTTTTGTTGAGAAAGTTAAAAAACACGAACTAAAAATGAACTTAGTGGAAGCGGAGTATGCTTTTTCTGGTGGAAAACTCACTTTTTATTTTACAGCGGATGGACGGGTTGATTTTAGAGAATTGGTGAAGGACTTGGCATATGAGTTCAAGCTGAGAATTGAGCTTCGCCAAATTGGTGCGCGTGATGAAACAAAAGCGGTTAAAGGACTTGCTCCTTGCGGTAGAGGAGTGTGTTGTGGACATTGGCTAAGTGATTTTACGCCGGTTTCTATTAAAATGGCAAAAGATCAGAATTTATCACTTCATCCAGTGAAAATATCAGGTCTTTGCAATCGTTTAATGTGTTGTCTTAGCTATGAGCACGAAACCTATGTTCAAATTAGTGTAGGGATGCCCGAAGTTTTTGATAAAGTTCGTACACCAAAGGGTACAGGAACCGTGGTTTCAACAGAAATTTTGAAGGGGAAAATTGCGGTTCGACACTTTGTAGATGGTAAACATAAGATGGCGGATACGATTGAGGTGTTTGACCGAACAGAGGTTGCAAAAATATCATCTGCACCAAAGAAAGATGATAGGGAAGATGATTACAGAAAACAAGGATGAAAGAATTGAGGATTTAGGCAATGGTTTAAAAGCAGTTCAGCGGATGGATTATTTCTGCTTTGGAATTGATGCTGTGCTGTTGTCTAATTTCGCAGTATTTAAAAAAGACGCGCGTGTTGCCGAGTTTTGTGCTGGGAATGCTGTCGTGTCTATTCTTTTGACCGAAAAACAGCAAGCGCAGGATATTACAGCCTTTGAATTTCAGCCAGAAATGTTTGATTTGGCAAAAAAATCAGTGGCACTTTCTGGAGTAGAAGATAAGGTGAAGCTAGTCTGCGATGATGTTTTGAATGCTGGGGAGTATATTGAAGCGGGAAGTCTTGACGCGATTGTTGTCAATCCGCCCTATGTGAAACGAAGTGGCGGACTTGCTTGTATGAATAGGCAGCGGACGTTAGCACGCAAAGAAACGACGCTTATCCCCGAAGAATTGTTTAAGGTTTCCAATAAGTTGTTAAGACACGGAGGGGAACTGTTTATGGTTCATCGTCCCGATCGATTGGTGGATATTTTTCACGCAGCGCGTACTGTTCGTCTTGAACCAAAGACAATGACAATGGTATATCCCAAACCTGATCGCGCGCCAAATATTGTGCTACTGAAGTTTAAAAAAGGGGCGGGACAGGAGCTTAAGCAGACACCACCAATTTATTTATATGAACTGGAATGATACTTTTCTGAATTTATAATGGTATTGTATTACTCATTACATTCGTAATGCCGCTTAAAATTTGTCAATTTATTCGCTTTCTATATTAATTTGGTTAAAATAAAAATATTTAAAGTATTTTTTTAAATGAGATTAGTATAAAATGAAAATAGGAGGAATTCTATGCTATATTTTGTGCCAACACCAATAGGAAATTTAGGAGATATTACGCTACGCGCTTTGGAGACGTTACAATCTGTTGATGTGATATACGCGGAAGATACGAGAAGAACGAAGCAACTTCTCCATCATTTTGATATTAATAAAAGGGTGCTGTCCTATTATGAACACAATAAGATAGAAGCTGGAGCGGATATTATTGGACTTTTAAAAGATGGCACAGATGTGGCGCTGGTGTCGGACGCGGGGATGCCTTGCATCTCCGACCCCGGCGTGGATATCGCAGAACTTTGTGTAAATGAAGGACTTACCTTTACGGTGCTGCCGGGGGCGACGGCTTTCGCGACGGCGTTTGCTGCGTCTGCCTTTAAAACGGGGTATTTTTGTTTTGAGGGGTTTTTGCCCAAGAATAAAAAGCATAAAATAGAGCATCTAAAACGCGTCGCGAAAGACGACCGCGTCCACATATTTTATGAATCTCCGCATGCTTTGCTTGCTACACTAGAAGCAATATTGACCGTATTTGGCAATCGAAAAATATTTATCGGCAGAGAACTCACCAAACTTCATGAAGAATATCTGCGCGGCAGTGTCAGTGAGGTATTGGCACATTTTAAAGAGGAAGCACCGCGTGGAGAATTTGTTTTAGTAGTTGAAGGAGCGGAGCAAATAGAGCGGGTTTTTGACACTGAAAAATTAGAGCAGGCAATGAAAGCACTTGCCGGCGAGGAGATTAGCACAAAGCGTATTGCGGCAATTTTATCCGATCTCACAGGTGAAAACAAAAAAGAAATTTACCGCCACATCTCAGAAATTAGGCAGTAAATCTTTGTATTATACTAATTTTAAGTGAGATTAGTATAACTTAAAATATATTGTGTTCGATATGCTACGTAAAATGAAATTTTTCTAAGACCGCTACGGAAGGTTTTGAATCCGGAAGGATTCTAGCACGGAGTGCTAGAATTGTAAGTGAAAAAATTATAAGTTTGCTTATAATTTTGAGCGA
>PDWI01010526.1_pt1 | contig 10348 bp, 5 predicted proteins | sample 1430891 | NCBI WGS metagenome assembly PDWI01 (sample SAMN01162508, study PRJNA174530) | Oral metagenome, whole genome shotgun sequencing project. | biome: Marine environment; feature: Marine mammal; material: Swab sample of the gingival sulcus; isolation source: swab sample of gingival sulcus... | reverse complement strand
TCAGGGAGATATTACCCATTTTCAGGTGGATGCCATTGTCAATGCGGCAAACTCAAGCCTTTTGGGCGGCGGAGGTGTGGATGGTGCCATTCACAGGGCCGCAGGCCCGCAATTGCTGGAAGAATGCCGGAAAATCGGAGGATGTCCCACGGGCCAGGCACGGATTACCAAAGGATACAACCTGAAAGCAAAACATGTGATCCATACCGTGGGCCCCATTTATCAGGGGACACCCCAAGATCCTGTTCTGCTTGGCTCCTGCTATGAAAACAGCTTTGCCCTGGTTCGGGAACATGGACTGCATACCGTTGCATTTCCTGCCATTTCCTGCGGAGTATATGGGTATCCCGTGCAGGATGCCTGCAAAATCGCATTGGCAAAAGCCATTGATGCCCTTACAGCCAACCCAGAGCTGCATAAGGTACTTTTTGTATTATTTTCAGAAAAATATGAAGCCATATACCGATCAGCCTGGCATCAGCAGTAGCTGTTCGGCAGAGGGTATGATTGGTGTATCAGGAACCTTGAACTGTGAATAGGATCTGCAAATAACGGCCACGGGCCAATCTGGTCTGTCAACGACCAGACTTGGCCCACAACGAACAATGAAAGTAATTTAATAACTTATAGAGACTTTCATATAAACGGCCACGGGCCGACTGGGTATGGAATCCTCCAGATCAGCCCACAAAGAACAATGAAAGTAATTCAGTATGTTATAGAGACTTTCATATAAAAAATAGCTGACAGATTATGAAAATTTTTCCCCGAATCCTTTGGTTAACTATGGGAAGCACATTTTTCGTGACCCTTGTCATGATTGTGCTGTATGCCTTACAGCCTCATTTTTTGCAGCAGCTTGATTTACAAATCTACGATCAATTCCTGCTGCATAGTGCCGCCCCTGATCAAGTATCACCCCGGCCTCTTCTGGTGGATATTGACGAAGCCAGCCTGGCACGCTTTGGTCAATGGCCCTGGCCCAGATACCGCTTGGCAGCATTGGTGGACAAGCTGGGACAAGCGGGTGTTTCCTCCGTGGGACTGGATATTCTGCTGGCAGAAAAAGACCAGACATCACCAGCCCTCCTGCGAAGCCGCATGTTGGAAGATTTTGGGCTGGAGATCTCCATAGAGGGGCTGCCTGTGGAAATTGATGATAATGATCAGGTGCTTGCACATGTTCTCAGACAAAATCCTGTGGTTCTTGGTTGTTACTTCCGACTCCAGGGAAAGCCAATTCCCACAACTGCCTTTACCGGCCCCGGAGTTGCCGAATTTCTGGAACCCAAAGCCTCTTCTGCCTTACAAACCCTGCCCAAAGCACATTCGGTGTCTTTGCCTCTGCCGGATTTTGTTGCCGCAGCCCCCACGGGATTTTTCAACACACACATTGACCCGGACGGCCTGGTGCGACGTATTCCCGTCCTGCTTTCCTTTCAGGACAACATCTATGCAAGTCTGGCCTTGCAGACTCTAATGGTGGCCTGTCACCAGGACTCTCTGATACTTCATTCCAACGAGGACGGATTAGACTCTGTTCAATTCGGCCCTTTTCAGCTTCCCCTGTCTTCGGACGGCACCATGCCGGTTTTGTTCCAGGGCCCTTCAGGAGTGTATGAGACAATTAGTGCTGTAGATGTACTGGAAAACAAAATTGACCCGGCAATTCTCAAAAATCGCATTGCTTTTGTGGGGACATCTGCCACGGGACTGGAGGATATTCGTGCAACTGCCTTTGATCCGTATTTGCCGGGAATGGAAGTGCATGCTGCCATTGTGGACGCGATTCTTTCCAAAAGATTTATGGTAACACCCCCATTGATTGCAGGCATCCAGCCGGTTATCATTTTTCTTACAGGCCTTGTCTGTGTGCTGCTTTTTGGACTCTGCCATTCTGCCATTGCCTTGCCTGTGGGTATTGTTACGGGGTGGGGAATGTGGCAGACAGGTCAAATCTTTTTTGACCGTGGGCTGTTTGTTTCTCCTTTATACCCAATGCTGACACTTTTCACAGCAGGCCTGACCATAATCGGCATACGCTTCTGGCATGAAGAACGGCAAAAAAAGAGGATTCATAATACATTCCAACATTATGTGTCCCCTGAAATTGTGAACCGGATCCTGGAAAGTGGCAAGGGGCAGGCAGCCCTTGCCGGAGAACGCCGTGAGCTGTCCATTTTGTTTTCCGATATCAGGGGGTTTACCTCCATGTCTGAGCAATTATCTCCTGAACAGGTAGTAACCTTATTGAATCGGTATTTTACCCCAATGACATTGCTTGTTCGCTCCAGTCAGGGAACCGTGGACAAATTCATTGGCGATGCAATTATGGCATTCTGGAACGCACCTCTGGATGTTGATAACCATGCAGACAAGGCTGTTTGTGCAGCACTTGCCATGCACAAAGCCCTGGATGACCTGAATATGGAGCTTGAAAAAGACTACGGAACAACCATGTCCATTGGGGTTGGTATTCATACAGGCCAGGCCTATGCAGGAAATATGGGCACTTCCGATCTGTTGACCTATACCGCCATTGGAGATAGTGTGAATCTGGCGTCCCGCCTGGAAAGTCTTTGCCCGGTATATGGGGTAAAAGTCATTGCAAGCGAGGATCTCCGGCAACGATGTCAGCAAGAGTTCTTCTGGCAGCGTCTGGACAGGGTAAGGGTCAAGGGAAAAACCCGGCCCGTAACCATTTTTCAACCCATACCGTTAGAAGATGCACAAAAACAAAGTGCCCAACTAAAGGAATATGAAAGAGGTTTAACTGCCTGGGACAAGGGAGATTTTCTTCTGGCAAAAAAAATATTTTCAGGTCTTTTTGCTTCCCGGCCTTGCATGTTATATGAATTATATGCCAAACGATGTGAAACCCTTTGCAAAAAACCGCCCCAGAACTGGAACGGGGTGTGGACGTTTACCGTTAAATAAAAAGGAAAGAACATGAAAATTATCCTGCACGGCACCCGGGGCTCCATCCCTGTACCATCCCCGGATACCCAGTATTACGGGGGAAATACAACCTGCATTGAAATTCTGACCAATGCCAAAGACAGAATCATTATTGATGCAGGTTCCGGCATCCATACCCTGGGAGAAAAGATGATGACCCAAGAAAACCAATCCTTTCATCTTTGCTTTACCCATGCCCATTGGGACCACCTGCTGGGATTTTCCATGTTTGCTCCCATTTTTTCAGAATCTGCCTCCATCAATATCCATGCAGAAGAAAACATCGGGCAAAAAGGAATATACAATGCCCTGGGCAAAATCATGGACAGCCGCTATTTCCCTGTGAATTTTGACAATCTTCCTGCCAGAATTTCCATACATGAATTTCCCCAAAAAGGCTCTTTTTCCATTGGTTCTGCCCTGGTGGAAACCTGCCCGACCAATCATCCCGGAGGCTGCACTGCCTACCGCATCACGGCCGATGGGTGGAGCTTTTTTTTCAGCGGAGACCATGAATACCCCCTGGAAGACTGTCCGGCAGCCAATCCTGTAACAGAACTCATGCACGGAGCAGATGTGGCCCTGGTGGATGCGACCTACACGGAAGAAGAATATGCCACCCGAAAGGGATGGGGACATTCCACCTTTACTGCCTGGCCGAAAAAAGCTTCCGATGCAGGAGTCAAACTGCTGGTATTTTCCCACCACGCCCCGTCCCGTACAGACAGGCAGCTGGACGAGCTTCGGTTACAACTGAAACAGGATTTTTCCCATCTGCCTGTGACCCTGGAAATGGCTTGTGAAGATATGGTCTTTTCCGGCCCAGAAGAAAAGGACTGGTTCATAAAACCGCATCCAAGCACAAGCCGGAAACATTCTTTACAGCCCGATGCCTCTTTATTTCAATGGATGAACGATTTTTCCCGGGAACTTGCCCAATACGATGACATGGGTGTTCTCATGGATCGGATTTTACAGGAAGCACGGAGGATAACCTTTGCCGATGCAGGAACCATTTTTCTGCTGGAAGAAGACCATCTGGTCTTTGCCAACATTCATAACGACACCCTGTTTCCCGGTTCCGCAGCAAACAAGTACGCCTATGCCGCTACCCACCTGCCATTGAACAACACATCCGTTGCAGGATATGTGGCCATAGAAAAGAAACTTCTGAACATTGAAGACATGTACCAGCTTCCCCGTGGTGTTCCCTATCATTTCAATGCCTCCCTTGATGAAGCCACAGGATACAAAACCGTATCCACCCTGACCGTGCCCATCACAGGAAAAAACGATGAAATTCTTGGGGTTATCCAATTAATAAACAGCCAGCCGGAAGCCTTGCCCAAACCCTTTTCCCAATCCATGGAAATCCAGATCCAGCTTCTGGCAAATTCCGTGGCCAGTACCATTGAAAAAGCACATCTGACCAGGGATTTTATCTTACGGATGCTTCGGATGGCAGCCCTTCGTGATCCCCATGAAACTGGCCCCCATGTGGAGCGGGTGGGTTCCTATTCCGCAGAAATTTATCATCGCTGGGCAGAAAGGCACAATGTGGATATTGACCAGCTAAGATACGAAAAAAGTCTGATTCGCATGGCCGCCATGCTCCACGATGTGGGAAAAATCGGAATTGCAGACAAGATTTTGAAAAAACCGGGCAAACTGGATGATCAGGAATATGCTGCCATGCAGAAACATTGTGCCCTGGGGGCGGATATTTTTGGCAAAAAATCAACGGCAATGGATCAACTGGCCTATGAAGTGGCCATGCACCATCACCAGAAATGGGATGGAACCGGCTATACCGGGACCCCGGACATCCCTCTTTTGTCAGGAGAAGATATTCCCCTTGCAGCCAGAATTACAGCCGTGGCAGATGTGTATGATGCCTTGAGTTCAAAGCGTTGTTACAAGGATGCCTGGCCCCAGAGCAAGGTCATGGAAATCATGAGAAAAGACGCAGGTACACATTTTGATCCTGAAATTGTGTCCTGTCTGGAAGAAATCATGGAGACCATTGAAGCCATCAGGGAAAAATATCCCGATGACGCTCCCCCAGAAGAATAAACAGGAAGAATAAAATAGAAAAATGAAATATCAGAATTCCCAGTTCATTCCCATGCTGACCAGATTCCGCGTGTAGTCATAGATATCTACATTGGAGTCGTTGAAAAGATAGCTGTATTTCATTTCAAGGCTCATGGTTTCCGTGAAAAGATACCGGAATCTGGCACTAAAACAAGTCTTTTCATCGTTGCGACTAAAATAAATCCATTGGAAGGAAGGCTTGTCATAATCTTTCTTCTCAAAGGAGGCACGCAGCAACAATTCCATATTGTCCGAAAAAGACCAATTTAGCATGGCAGAGGTCTGCCAGCCATCATAGGAGTATTTGGAGCTGTCAGCATGATTGTCCATAAAACGCCCGCCAATCATGAATTCATTTTTCTTCCAGAAGAGCCGCAAATATTGTCCAATACCACCGTACACAGCATCATGATTGCCCGCATCCTGATATTTCCGTTTGACAATGTTTCCCTTTGTCCAAAAACAAATTATGGGAGAAATGCGGTGTGACATGTCCGCCTCGACCCCGAACTGTACAAGGTCGTTATTGAAATCTTCCGTGTATTGACCAAGTTTGCCCCGCACCGTTGCCCAATGGTCTGGGACAGCATAACGAAGTCCAGATGCAAGGCGTGCGAACGTGGTCGTTGCATCGGATTCAGCAAAATAGTACCGGAACTGACCGCTTGCATCTGCAACAAAAGACCAGGCAGGCCTGGATTCAAATTGTCGGTTGATTGCCAGGGCTCCCCAGGCATATCCGCCCCAGGAATCCTTTGCCCTGTATTTTTCATCGCTCAAATCAAAGGTACGGTCTCCAACCTGGATGGATTTTTTTGAAGGCTGAAAAAAGACATTGTCATCATGGAATACCCCTGCTCCAACCCAGGAACGAACATGCAGCAAATCCGACTTATCGGCCACTTTGTTTTTCTTCTGCAAGGCCTTTACCCGACCCATTGCATGCTCTGCAGCAGGCTCGTTCCCTAACGCTGCATAGACATCCGCCAGATCTTTCCACAATTTCCCATCAGACGGGAACCTTGCTGTAAGCTGCTCAAAAAAAATCATGGCCCTGGAATAATCCCGGTTTTCCTTTGCAGCCTTTGCCAGGCACCGGGCAATATTCATATCTTCAGGGAACAGACAAAACAACTCGGTGTAGGCATCTTGTGCCTGGGCCCATTTCTTCTGCCTGAAAAGGGCATTGGCTTTTTCCCTGGTCATGTTACCGGCAGAAGCGGCCTCCAATAAAAACCCGAAAAGAAAGATTGTCAAAAATAATGTGTATGCCTTGTTTTTCATAAGAAAGACTCTTTTTTACATGAAATTTTATATAACCTACTAAATTACTTTCATTCTTGGTTGTGGGCCAAGTCTGGTCATGGATAGACCAGATCGGCCCGTGGCCGTTATATTTAAAAAAGTACGTGGCAAAATAATCAAAAGCCACTATCCATTTCCCTTACCCAGATGTGGTAAAGGACGAGAAGGTATAGGGTGAACAACAGGCTTCAAAGGTTTTCCAGGTTTTAACGGCTTGGGATTGAACGGCTTGGGCTTAATAATGTGATCAATGGGCACTACCCCGCCTGTATCTGTGTTGCCACCAGTACTTCCTCCCTGGGTGGGATCGCCATTGCTGTTTCCACCTGTAGTTCCTCCTGGAACGGGATCACCACCGGCACTGCCGGGCGGATTATTATTGTCACTACCGGAAGTACCTCCCGGAATATAATCATCTGGTTCTTCGTCCCCACCAGTATTATTTCCATCATCGGGCTTCGGTTGTGGCTTAGGCTCTGGCTGTGGTTCCGGTGTCGGATCAGGTTGCGGTTCTGGCTCTGGTTGCGGCTGAGGTTTAGGCTCTGGCTCTGGCTGTGGTTCTGGCTGCGGTTCTGGTTGTGGCTTAGGCTCTGGCTGGGCTTGCGGTTGTGGTTGTGGCTTAGGCTGTGGCTTAGGCTCTGGCTGGGCTTGCGGTTGTGGCTCTGGTTGTGGTTGTGGCTCCGGCTCTACTGGCTTGGGTTCAGGCTCTGGCATAACATCTTCATTTTTTGCCCGGATTCCCTCTTCCCGTAACACACCTTTGTCCTGGTTTCCCATTTCACTTCCCAAAGAAAAGTTGTTGTCAGGAACTGGAGTTAATGCCTGCCTTAAAGCTTTTTGTTCTTTCCATGTCATGGGTCGGCCTTCCATTGGTGTAGGTTTCCCCAATCTCAAGTCAACCCCAACCAACGATCTCTCCAGATTCACAATATTGCCATCTTGTCCCTGAATCCAGACATCATGATTTTTTCCCAGGGACTGAACGAAATGATGTTCGCTTTCCTGTTTGACATCATGTATGGTAATTGTGCCACGAATACCGATGGTGGCCAAAGGAGAAGAAATCTTAAATCCTTCTGGATGCTGTGCTACAATTTTTCCGCTAACCATACGGGTAATTCCCTTGGCAATATGTACGGCCATATTGGGAGAATCTGTTTTGCCAAAAGAAAAACGGGTAATGGAAACTGTTGTGGAAGGAGCCAGAGACAAAATGGAATCATCAATAAAAAGAATCTTTATGCGGCCATTACTGCCCGTTGTCAGCCTGTCTTTTTCCATAATTGGGGATGCAGCAGTTAAAAAGCGCTTTTGGGTGCCCGATTTGGCCCAGGCCTTTCCACTCAATGAAACAACCGTTCCAACAGGCTGTTCGGCAGACTGTCCGGCCTGAACTAAAGAAACGAAATAAAAAAGCATGGCAAACAGCAGAATCGTTTTTTTCAAAAAAAATGGCATGGCTGACGACCTTATTTTAGAAAAGTTTATCAATAAAATATAAGAATATACAAAAATCTTCACACAGGTCAACAACAATTTTAAAAATAATTTGTTATGCCCTGACAACTTTTGAAGAACAAAACGGGACTGCCCCATCAAAAATTGCTGGCTGTCATTCCCAGGGAGGGCCATCTGCCAAGCGTCAACAATTGTTTCGTCCTCCCAAATCAGGAATCTGCTACTTGCACAATAAGCTAAAAACCTTTATAACGGCCACGGGCCGATCTGGTCTGTCAACGATCAGACTTGGCCCACAACTAACAATGAAAGTAATTCAATAGATTATAGATATTTTCATATAACGGCCACGGGCCGACTGGGTATGTTATCCTCCAGATCAGCCCACAACGAACAATGAAAGTAATTTAGTAAGTTATAGAAACTTTCATATAAAAAATTTGACAATAGTGCGCGAAGGATTGACACCACAACGATAACCATGAGGAGAAAAGAAAAAATGGACAACAAGCACTTACAGAACATGGGCTTTGCTTCAAAACAAATTCATGCTGGTAATACAGCAAACAGATTCGGCGCATTGGCAACACCTATCTATCAGACCTCAACCTTTGTTTTTGACTCTGCTGAACAAGGAGGGAAACGGTTTGCCTTAGAAGAAGGCGGATATATTTACACTCGTCTTGGCAACCCTACTGCCCGGGTTGTGGAAGAAAAAGTCGCATGTTTGGAAAATGGGGAAGATTGTGTTGCCACAAGCTCAGGAATTGGTGCCATTACGTCCTGCATCTGGACAATCGTCCAGGCAGGAGATCATATTATTGCAGGAAAAACCCTGTATGGATGCACCTTTGCCTTTCTGAACCACGGGATTTCCCGATTTGGGGTAGAGGTTTCCTTTGTGGATACAAGGGATCCTGAAAACATCAAAAACGCCATGAAGCCCAATACCAAACTCATCTATCTGGAAAGTCCTGCAAATCCCAATATGTATTTATGCGACATTGAAAAGGTCAGCAACATTGCCCACAGCGCCAATCCTGAATGCAAGGTCATGGTGGACAATACCTATATGACACCTTACCTGCAAAGGCCCCTGGATCTTGGTGCGGATATTGTGGTTCATTCGGCAACCAAATATCTCAACGGACATGGAGATGTGGTTGCAGGCTTTGTGGTGGGCAAAAAGGAACTGATGGATGAAGTCCGTTTTTTTGGTGTCAAGGACATGACAGGTTCTACCCTGGGGCCTTTTGAGGCATTTCTGATTATCAGGGGACTGAAAACACTTGACATTCGTATGGAAAAACATTGCGCCAATGCCCAGAAGGTGGCTGAATTTCTGGAAAGCCATCCAGCCGTGGAATCCATTGCCTTTCCTGGGCTTCCCTCTTTTCCCCAGTATGAGCTTGCCAAAAAGCAGATGAAACTGTGCGGTGCCATGATTGCCTTTACCGTAAAAGGCGGACTGGAAGCAGGACGGAAATTGATGAATTCCGTGAAATTTGCAGCATTGGCAGTAAGTCTGGGAGATGCAGAAACCCTGATCCAGCATCCTGCAAGCATGACCCATTCTCCCTATACCGCCGAGGAACGGGCAGCTTCCGACATTGCCGAAGGTCTGGTGCGCCTGTCCGTAGGGCTTGAAGATGCCCAGGATATTATCGCTGATTTGAAACAGGCTCTGGATTTACTCTAGAACTTCCTGCACGACAATATAACGGCCACGGGCCGACTGGAGATGCCATCCTCCAGGCTGGCCCACAACCAAGAATGAAAGTAATTTAGTAAGTTATAGAGACTGTCACATAAAAAAGAAAAGATAAGGATTTTTTGCTATGGAAATAAAGGGGTTTGCCTTTGCCGGTATCTTTGCCGGTATCAAAAAAGATACAAATAAAAAAGATTTGGGAATCATTCTTTGCGAAGAACCAATATCTGCCGCAGGTTTGTTTACCAGAAACCAGGTCAAGGCAGCCCCTGTGATTCTCTCACAAAAATTACTGGAAAAGGAAAAAATCCGTGCTGTTCTGGCAAATTCAGGCAATGCCAATTGTTTTACCGGAGAAAAGGGAATGGAAGATGCCAGACAATGCGCCCGGATGGTCAGCGATACCTTTGATATTCCCCAGGATCAGGTGGCCCTTGCCTCCACCGGAGTCATTGGCGCTCCTTTGCCCATGAACAAATTTTCCTCTGGCATCCCTGCCCTTGTAAAGCATCTGGGTTCTTCCCAGAAAAATGCAGAGGATTTTTCCCAGGCCATCCTTACCACGGACACCTGTACAAAGGTGGTGGAAAAAAAGATAACCATCAATGGCCATACCATATCCATGATGGGAATTGCCAAGGGTTCTGGCATGATCCGGCCTGATATGGCAACCATGCTGGCCTTTGTGTGTACCGATGCTGACATTGACGCGTCAGACCTGAAGGCCGCCCTTGTCCGGGCCAATGAAACCTCTTTTTCCCGGATTACCGTGGACGGCGACACCTCCACCAACGATACCCTGATTTGTCTGGCATCGGGAAA
>PDWI01010524.1_pt1 | contig 10350 bp, 13 predicted proteins | sample 1430891 | NCBI WGS metagenome assembly PDWI01 (sample SAMN01162508, study PRJNA174530) | Oral metagenome, whole genome shotgun sequencing project. | biome: Marine environment; feature: Marine mammal; material: Swab sample of the gingival sulcus; isolation source: swab sample of gingival sulcus... | reverse complement strand
AACACACTTTATGGACGCTACACCTCTAACTTTGGGACAAGAGTTTAGTGGATACGTTTCTCAATTAGAACACGGTATTAAAGCCCTTGAAAACACATTACCTCACTTGGCAGAGTTGGCATTGGGTGGAACAGCCGTAGGTACAGGATTGAACACACCAAAAGGATACGATGTTACAGTAGCAAAATACATTGCTGATTTCACAGGTCTTCCTTTCGTTACTGCACCTAACAAATTTGAGGCTTTGGCTGCTCACGATGCAGTGGTAGAATCTCACGGAGCATTGAAACAAATTGCTGTTTCGTTGAATAAAATCGCAAACGATATTCGTATGTTGGCATCAGGTCCTCGTAGTGGAATTGGTGAAATCATTATCCCAGCAAACGAACCGGGTTCTTCTATTATGCCAGGAAAAGTAAATCCTACGCAAGTAGAGGCTATGACAATGGTTTGTGCACAAGTTATCGGTAACGACACAACCGTTTCTGTTGGTGGAATGCAAGGACAGTTTGAACTAAACGTATTCAAACCTGTAATGGCTGCTAACTATTTAGAGTCTGCTCAATTATTGGGAGATGCTGCCGTTTCATTTGATGTAAACTGTGTTTCTGGAATTGAGCCTAACCACCCACGTATCAAAGAATTATTAAACAATTCATTGATGTTGGTTACTGCTTTGAATACAAAAATTGGTTATTACAAGGCTGCTGAAATTGCTAATTCAGCACACAAAAACGGAACAACATTAAAAGAAGAGGCTGTTCGTTTGGGTTACGTTAGTGCCGAAGACTTTGACAAATGGGTACGCCCAGAAGATATGACACACTCTTTATAAAATAAAAAAGTATATTAAAAGTCATCTAACTTTTTTCTACTAAGAAGAAGTTATTAGATAAGAAAAGAGGTTTTCCAAAATAATTGGTAAACCTCTTTTTTAGAAGATATTTTAATATTAAATTTCCTATTATTTTTCTTGGAAAAAGTCAAATAAATTTTGACAACCATCTTCCAATAGGTCTATAACGTGTTCAAAACCTTTACTTCCACCATAATAAGGGTCTGGTACTTCCGTATCTGAATACTTTTTTACAAAATCAGTCATACGATAAATTTTATCCAATGTTTCTCTTCGTGCCAAATTCTGTAAACCCGTAATATTTTGTTCGTCCATTCCTATAACATAATCATAATATTCCAAATCTTCAATAGAAACAGGACGTGAAAGATGAGTTATTAAATAACCATGATTTTCAGCATGAGAACGCATTCTAGAATCTGCTTTTTCACCTTTATGATAATCCAACAACCCTGCTGAATCTATTTCAAAATTATCTATTTTATCATTCTTTTCTACAATTTGTCTAAAAATAGTTTCTGCCATTGGAGAACGACAAATATTACCTAAACAGACAAAAAGAACTTTTATTTTTGAATTGTCCATATCTTAAATAGATAAAATTTGTAACACTCCTAATAAATCCTCGTTGATTGGTTTATCATCTTTTATCGCTTTGGTAAATGGTACATGAACAATTTTATTATTCACAACACCAATCATAATACTACGCTGTTCGTCCAAAAGTGCATCAATTGCTGCTACTCCCATTCTACTTGCTAAGATACGATCTTGTGCTGTTGGTGAACCACCGCGTTGAATATGTCCCAAAATAGTTACACGTACATCGTAGTTAGGGTATTCTGTACGCATTCTTTCTGCCAACCCTGCTGCTCCTCCTGTTACTTCACTTTCAGCAACAATCACAATACTACTGTTTTTTGTCTTACGAAAACCATTTTGTATCAATTCGGCCAACTGGTCAACTTGTGTCTCTCTTTCTGGCACAATTGCTGCTTCTGCTCCTGACGCCACAGCACTATTCAAAGCCAAAAATCCCGCATCACGCCCCATTACTTCAATAAAGAAAAGACGTTCGTGAGACGATGCTGTATCTCTTATTTTATCAACAGCATTCATTATCGTATTTAATGCTGTATCATATCCAAGCGTATAATCTGTTCCATAAAGGTCATTATCAATCGTTCCCGGTATTCCAATGATGGGGATATTAAATTCTTGTGCAAAAATACGAGCACCTGTAAATGTTCCGTCTCCACCGATAGCCACCAAAGCATCTATTTCATGGCTTTTCATATTTTCATACGCTTTTTGACGTCCCTCTTTGGTCATAAACTCTTTACAACGTGCCGATTTCAAAATCGTTCCACCCTGTTGTACAATATTACTTACGTCTTGCGTTTTAAAATCAACGATTTCATTATCTATCAGACCTTTATATCCTCTATAAATTGCTTTAACTTTAATATTATTAAATATTGCTGCACGAGTTACTGAACGTATAGCAGCATTCATTCCTGGTGCATCTCCACCCGAAGTAAAAATTCCAATAGTTTTAATTGTATATTCCATTCTTTATTTATTATTTTAATCTTTCTTTTACTCTTTGGGCAACCTCCTCCATCAACCAACGTGGGGTAGAAGTTGCTCCACAAATTCCTATTTTTTCTTCTTTATCTATATCTAAACTGTCCAACTCTTTGGCATCTGAAATTAAATATGTTTTTGGATTAACTGATTTTGAATTTTCAAAAAGTACTTTTCCGTTAGAACTCTTTTTTCCACTCACAAACAAAACCACATCATTTTGCTGTGCAAAATTAATAATATTTGGCATTCGATTGGCAACTTGTCTGCAAATAGTATCAAAATATTCAAAATTTTTATCTGGTGATATTCTTTCCTTTATCTTTTTTACCAACTCATTAAACCCTGCCAACGATTTAGTTGTTTGCGAATAGAGTTTTATATTCTTATTAAAATCAATATCACTTAAATCATTTTCTGACGCAATAACCGTTGCACTAAAATCAGTCTGTCCTCTCAAGCCTATTACTTCAGCATGCCCCGGTTTACCATAAATCAAAATCTGTGTATCATCATCCATTTTTTGATACGATTTTTTTATTCTTTTTTGCAATTTCAACACAACAGGACAAGAAGCATCTATGAGTTCAATATTATTTTCTTTGGCTATTTGATAAGTTTGAGGTGGCTCTCCATGAGCACGAAACATCACTTTTGCATTTTTTAGTGTTTTAAATTCTTCATGTGAAATCGTTTTTAATCCCAATGAAGCCAATCGTTCTACCTCTTTACCATTATGAACAATATCTCCCAAACAATACAAGACATCACCTTTTTCCAGTTCAGCCTCTGCTTTTTTTATAGCATTCACCACCCCAAAACAAAACCCCGATTTTTTATCTATCTCTATATTTGACATTTATCTTTTCTATTTTGACTTTTAAAAGTTCTTCTAAGAATAGAACAAGTTTATCATCATTTGGTTTTTTCTTTGAAAAGTTTTTTTATGACTTCCCACTGTTCTTCTCGTGATAAAGCAGAATTATCCACCACAATAGCATCTTCTGCTTGTTTCAATGGGCTTTCTTTGCGTGTTGTATCTCTTAAATCACGTTCTTTTACATTTTCCAATACTTCATCATAATTTGGATTTTCGCCTTTTTCACTCATCTCATCAAAACGTCTTTTAGCACGAATTTCCGCCGATGCTGTCAAGAAAATCTTCAATTCTGCATTTGGAAAAACAACTGTTCCAATATCTCTTCCATCCATTACAAGACCCTTTTCTTTACCCATAAGTTGCTGTTGACGCACCAGTTCTTCACGAACAAAAGACAACGTGCTTATGCGACTTGCAACATTAGAAACTTGCAAATTACGAATTTCTTTCTCTACATTCTCATCATTCAAAAAAGTATCTTGCATACCATTTTTATTCGGTTGAAAAGTAATTTTAAGATTCCCAATACTATTTTTTAATTTTTCTTCATCAACTTTATTATCACTTATCCAACCATTTTTTAAAACATATAAAGCAACAGAACGATACATTGCACCAGTATCAACATAAATATATCCTGCATATTTTGCCAACTCCTTGGCAATGGTACTTTTCCCACAAGATGAATAACCATCTATTGCTACAACTATTCTTTTCATAAAAAATAAAAATTAGAGATGAATAAAATCATTAATATTGGTACTTATAGAGAATTGGTAAGCATAATTTTTCACTTGATACTGCGTCATCCCAAAACCAACCTGAAATTTATACAATTTCACTCCTGCACCAAATGAAAATCCTGCTAAACTCTTATAACCCTCTATATTCATCTCTTTATGACGACGATGATTATAACCAATTCCAATATAAAATTTATCTGAAGGTAAAAATTCAACACCTAAAATTAGATGCCGAAGTGCCATATCAACAAATCCCGTTTTTTTTACTTTAACTTCATTATTTAATGAGTTTTTAACAGGTAATTTTGATTGATAACCAACTACATTCCAACGATGTAAATTATTAATTGTTGCCGAAACTCTAATAGGAGCATGTGCTAACTTTTTGCTAACTCCTAATTGAATATCAAAAGGGATTGGTTCACGATGTTGTTTATCATCTTCATCTTTGTAATATCCTGTAATTTGCATTCCCATATTTCTAAAAACCAATCCTACACTTAACAAATCATCATTTTTATAACTAATTCCCACATCAGATACCAATCCGATACTCGTATAACGTTCCAATGCCGATACGATAGGCTTTAACGTTACACCAACGGTAACTTTATCCGATAACTTACGAGCATAACTCAAATACATTGCTATATCTTTCGCCGTAAAGTTACCAGTCTGCTGATTCAGTTCATCATATCCATCAAAAGTACCATAATCAATATATTGTACTCCTGCTGAAAAATAGTTTTTCTCATCCAAACTATAAGAATATATAGCAGAACCATATTTAATATCAACCAAATAACTAGCAATATTAAGTCCTATTAAACCATTTGTAGTGTGAGATAAAAGTGATGGATTGTTAAAAGCAAAATTTATATCATCATCTTTAATAGATACGTTGACACCTCCAAGTGTGGCTAAACGAGATGAAACAGGTAAGTCTAAAAAGCGATAAACTCCTCTACCAACCTGTCCAAAAATATTACTTACCCCAAAAAGCAGTATCAATAATCCGAGAAAATATTTCTTCATTAAGTTTATTCTATTTTTATATAATTTACAACAATCTAATAACTCAGTTGTTCGTCTATCAAATTAACGCAAGAAAAAGTCTATTCGTATCCTGAGAAGAAAAAACTTTAATTTATAATCAATCTGTATAAGTTAGATTTCCTTTTTTGAAAACCTAATTTTTGATAAAGAGAGTTTGCTTCCTCACGCTTATAACTTGATGTTAAATCTATCTTTGTAATACCTTTTTTCTGAGCATATAAAAGAACTTCTTCTACTATTTTTTTACCAATACCTTGTCCACGACACTCAGTATCCACAACAACATCTTCTATCCATGTTTTTCTCCCTGTTGGAATATCATAAAAAACCAAAGTTGCCATTGCCATAATATGATTATTTTCATCTTTGGCTACAAAAAGAGAACTATTATCATTTTCAATTAACTTTTGTAACTTTTCATTTGAAATAACTGCACCTTCACTCAATTGATATAAAAGTTCATTAACTCTTTTATATAGTATCTTACTGTTTTCCTTAATTTCAACTATCTTCATATTCTAAATTATCATAAATTTATCATTTTAACCATAAATCAACCAACCAACAACTCCAGAGAGAATAATGATTAAAATAGGATGTAATTTAAATTGAAACGATAAAATAAAAGCCCCTATAAATACAATTATGCTTTTGTAATCTATAAAATTTTCACTATTAATAAGTAGCAATCCTGCTGCAAGTATCAAGCCAATAACTATAGGACGAAGTCCCATAATAACAAACTCCAAATATATATTTCCTTGTAAATAGAAAAAGAATTTAACCAAAAATAACATCATAATAAACGAAGGCAAAACAATTGCTATCGTTGCTACAATAGAGCCCAAAATAGAACCAGATGCTACATAACCAACATAGGTAGCACTATTAATTCCTATTGGACCTGGTGTCATTTGAGAAATAGCAATAATATCGGTAAATTCGCTTTGAGACATCCAACCATGAGACTCAATTTCATGCTGAATAAGAGATAAGATAGCATAACCACCACCAAACCCAAAAAATCCAATCTTTAAGAAGGATATAAATAACTGTATATATATATTTTCTAACACTTTATTTCTTATTTTTAATTACTTTTCTTGTATAATATAATCCATAAAAAATACCAAAAAGAACTCCTACGATTATAATAATCATCGGAGAAACACCCAAAAAACGAATAAGCAAAGCAGTTGCAATTGGAATAGCAATAGTTTTCCAACTAATTCCTGCCGATTTTGACAAATTATAAATAGGAGAAACAATTAATGCAACCACCGCTGGGCGCATTCCTTTAAACATATTATTAACAACCTGATTATCTCGAAATTCATTAAAAAAAAGAGCAATAACAATAATGATAACAAAAGACATCAACGAACTTCCCAACGTCGTGACTAAACTACCTTTAATTCCCCTCATTTTATACCCTACAAAAATTGCAGTATTCACCGCAATAACTCCAGGTACAGATTGAGCCATTGCCAACATATCAATAAATTCTTTATCATCAATCCACTTCTTCTTTTCAACAACTTCAAGACGTATCAAAGGAATCATCGCATATCCTCCACCAATAGTAAATGCTCCTATTCTCAAAAATGTAATAAACATTTCCCAATAAATATTATTCTTCTTTGTTAGTTTCATTGATATAATTAATCGTTTGTTTTAACTTCTTAAATCCTGCACGTTCAAAGGCTGTATTCTTAAATCTTCTCTTGAATTCTCCATTAGAAATATGTTGAAAATCTTTAGAAGTTAGTAAAGAAAGTGAATGATGAATAGTAAACTCTTTGTGCTTATTAGGTTTTGGTTTTATTCTATTCCAAGGACAAACATCTTGACATATATCACAACCAAAAATATATCCAGATAATTTTTCTTGTACTTTTTTATCAATCTCTCCTTTTTTTTCTATCGTTTGATAAGAAATACATTTTTGGGCATCTAACCCATTTTCTATTGAAATAGCATTTGTAGGACAAGAATCGAGACATCTGGTACAATTTCCACAACGAGATTTTAAAGGAATATCATACTCCAATTCTTTATTTATTAATAATACCCCAATAAAGAAATATGAACCTATTTTAGGATTAATAAGCATTTTATTTTTCCCTATCCACCCCAAACCTGCTCGTTCTGCCCAACGTCTCTCTAAAATCGGAGCCGAATCTACAAAATTGTGTTGTACATTATTATTAAAACAATTTTCTCCAAATTCCTCAACAATTTTATTTTCTAAAACTTTCAGTTTTTCTTTTAACACATAATGATAATCTACACCACTAATAGCATATTTGGCTATTTTTGTATTCGTCATTTCAACAGATTGTTGTGGAAAATAATTCATTAACACCACAACAACAGACTTACACCCCTCTACTAATACTCTAGGGTCAACTCTTTTCTCAAAATTACGCTCTAAATAAGACATTTCTCCATGATTTCCTGCTTCAATCCATTTCTTCAATCTTTCTGCATCTTCATCTAATCTTGTAGCCTTAGCAATACCACACGCATCAAATCCTATTTCAAGGGCTATTCTTTTGATAAATTGAGTTAACTTTTGGGACATTAAATAAATAAATTTTCTATTTCAAAAAAGATAATAACTAAAATAAATTAAATTAATCTTAAAGTTATTATCATATTTTTAATTCAATAATTTCAGTTGTTTTATCAGTTATTTTAAATCGATTATCTATTCTTTTTCCAACCAACCAAATAATATGATTGTTTCCATTGCACAAAATCCAAATATTTTCTTTTTCCATTCGGCTTATTTTCTCATCAATAAGGAAATCACTAACTTTCTTAAAATGCTCCATACCAATAGGCTGAAACACATCTCCTTGTCTCCAACGTCTTAAAAATAAAGGAAATATCAATTTAGATTTATCTATGTGAATTATGTTTGGATCTGTTGAAAACTTGAAATCCAAATCTCTTTTTATCCATCTTATTTTCAATCCAAACGGTTCTTTGATTTCACAACACTCTCTCTCTATTTGATATTCTATTTCTTCTCTATTCTCTATTCTTTTTATCAACAAATAATCTCTATCTTTAATCAATCTATAAGTTGTACTTAAAAATTCAAGCCCAGATTGCTCATTCAACTTAGAAAAAATATCATCAATAGTATTAGGACTAAATTGATAGTCAGACAATATCTCATACAAAACAATATTTGCATATTCCATATTCTGTAATTTACTGATATTAATAGAAATAATATCATTTTCAATTCTCAAAACTATATCTTTTGCCTTTTTTATATGATAAAAATAAAACTCAGAAGTTTTCTCAAAATTTAAAATATTATTATTCAATATTTTACGAACAGACGGATTTATATCTTCCAAAAGAGGGATAATATTATTACGTATTTTATTACGAACATAAATATTTTCTAAATTTGTGCTATCAATAACATATTGAATAGAATTATTTTGTGCATACTGTTCTATTTCACTACGAAATACTGACAAAAAAGGACGGATTATTTTACCATTTCTTACTTTCATTCCAGTAAGCCCTCTGATTCCTGTTCCTCTTATTAGATTTAAAAACAATGTTTCAATATTATCATCAGCATGATGAGCCACAGCAATATTTTCTGTATTGTACTTATTACTCAATTCTTCAAACCATTGATAACGTAACTCTCGTGCAGCCATCTCAATAGAAATACGATTTTTTTTTGAATATTTTTGAGTATTAAACCTTTTCTTTTCTAATGGGATTTTGAATTTCTCAGCAATTTGAGTAACAAACATCTCATCACGATTTGAATCTTTTCCTCGTAATTGAAAATTAACATGAGCCATTACGATAGGATATTTCAAACGGTATAAAACATCCAACAAAACCATAGAATCAACCCCACCACTTATGCCAATAATAATAGGAAGATTGGGTTTAATTAAGTCATTAGATATGATATTTTCTTTTATTTTTTCTAAAAATCGGTTCATTAAGTAAGTTCAATAAATAGTCTTTTCAGTAAAATTAACCGCATAAAACATTCAACCAAATTACAAAGATACATAATATCTCTATTAAAAAGAAAATAATCAGAGCCCTCAAAAATAAACTCTGAAAAAACTATTAAAATTTTCACTAAATTTGTAACATATAAAAAATGCATTCTGTGGTTGAACCTACACATAAAATAATCTTTGTTTTTTTGTACAATATATATGTTTTTTGTACCTTTGCAAAGTTTTTCATTTTACATTTATGTCAAAATTTGATTTATACGATATTAATTTAGAAAATGTTTCTTCAAAACAGCCTTATTTTGAATTTGAGTATATTTTAGACGAAGATTTTTTTAAGTTATTTAAAGATATTGATATCAAAAAAGGATTAATAAATGTAAATCTTAAAATAAAAAAAGAAGGAGTACTTTTTCATTTTGTATTTAGTCTGAAAGGGCATGTAGAGGTGATATGTGATAGATGTCTTGAACCAATGCAACAACTTATTGAGTATAATGATACACTTAAAGTTAAATTTGGTGAAAAGTATAATGACCAAGAGGAGATAATTATTGTTGCTCAAAGCAACCCTAAATTCAATATCAGTTGGTTCTTATATGAGTATATTACATTAAATATCCCTATAACTCATGCACATGAAGAAACAGAATGCAAAAATGATATAATCAACAAATTAAATAATTATATCATTGGTAATGAAAAAGAGAATAATAAGAAAACAAATATAGACCCTAGATGGGAAAAATTAAAGGAAATTATAATTTAAAATAATTAAAACAATAGTAAAATGGCACATCCTAAACGCAAACAATCAAAACAAAGAACTGCAAAACGTAGAACACATTACAAAGCAGAATTACCAACATTGGCTTTATGTTCCAACTGTGGTGCTCATCATATCTACCATACAATATGTCCAGAATGTGGATATTACAGAGGGAAATTGGCTATTGATATGAGTGAAGAGATTTAATTTAGCATCACAAAATGTCTAAAATAAATGCTGTCATAACTGGGGTAGGAGCATATGTTCCAGATTATAGGCTAACTAATGAAGAACTTAGTCAAAAAATGGATACCAACGATGAGTGGATAACTACTCGTGTAGGTATTAAAGAACGACGAATTCTAAAAGATAAAATTTAGGTGCTTCTTATCTTGGAATAGAGGCTGTTAAAAATCTATTTAGTAAAAAGGAAATTAATCCAGAAGAGA
>PDWI01010523.1_pt1 | contig 10350 bp, 11 predicted proteins | sample 1430891 | NCBI WGS metagenome assembly PDWI01 (sample SAMN01162508, study PRJNA174530) | Oral metagenome, whole genome shotgun sequencing project. | biome: Marine environment; feature: Marine mammal; material: Swab sample of the gingival sulcus; isolation source: swab sample of gingival sulcus... | reverse complement strand
ATATTTTAATTATTTTTGTGGTGGAATTAGGAAATAGAAAAAATATATATGATTAAATTTTTTTAGGAGAAAATTATGAAAATTGCGTTGGTAACAGGAGCAACTTCTGGAATAGGTTTTGAAATCACAAAAGAATTATTAAATTTAGATTATGTTGTCTATGGACTGGGAAGAAATTTTGAAAGAGAAAATCAGAATAAAGAAATTTTTTCACATAAAAATTTTAATAAAATTATTTGTGATTTATCAAAATTAAATGAGCTAGAAAAATCTTTGCACTCTTTAAAAAAAATAAATTTTTCTTTAATTATAAATTCTGCTGGTGTTGGATTTTTTGCTCCACACGAAGAATTAAATATAGGAAAAATTAAAAATATGATTTCTGTTAATCTTCAAGCCCCTTTAATAATTTGCCAAATTTTTTTAAGAAGTTTAAAAAATAATAGAGGAACAATTATAAATATTTCTTCTGTGACGGCAAAAAAAGAAAGTCCCTTAGCTTCAGTTTACTCTGCAACAAAAGCAGGACTTACACATTTTGGTAAGTCTCTTTTTGAAGAAGTTAGAAAAAGCGAAGTAAAAGTTATAACTATTCATCCAGATATGACAAAAACAAATTTTTACGAAAATAATTTTTTTGATTGTTCAGATGATGAGGAGGCATATATTATTGCCAGTGATATAGCAAAAACTATTAAGTTTATTTTAGAGCAGAGAGAAAGTATTGTTTTTAATGAAATTACAATAAAGCCTCGAAAACATAAAATTGAGAAAAAAGGATTTAAAAAATAAAAAAACTATGCACTAAAAAGCATAGTTTTTATTTTAGATTTTAACTAAATTATTAATTAATTAGATATAAAATCAATGAACACATAATAAATAAGAACGCAACTATTTCAGTTGCCTTAGCTAAAGGTCCACCATCTTTATCTATACCAAATACAGTATTTGTAGAACCCATTCCCATAGTCCCAGACATTCCACGAGATCTATCAGGTTGAATAAGAACTAAAACTATTAAAGCAAACGCAAACACAAACAAAAGTGTTCTTAACAAAGTAGCCATACTTCCTCCTAAATATCTTTTATCTCAAGAATTATATCATAATAAGCAAATTTATTCAAAGAATATTTTTATTGTTTCTTCATCTGGTTTTTTACCTAAATATGAGCCTACTACAAAGGCAATAAAAGACACAACTAATGCTGGAACAACATGGTGTAAATTAAAAATATTTATTTTTAAGATTTCAATGTATAAGTAAAAAGTTACTCCAAAAATTATAGAAAATATTGCTCCAGTTGCATTTGCCTTTTTCCAGTACAAGCCTAAAATTAAAGGAAAAAGAAAAATTATTTCCTGTCCTGCGAGTGAAAACAAATTTATCCATACTATTAAACTCAAAGGTCTTAGTGATAAAATTAATACAATTAAGCCTAAAGTTAAAGAAATTATAGTAGAAAGTTTTTTAATTTTTTTATCATCTGTATTCTTATCATAATAATTTATATATAAATCTTTAACTATTGTTGATGATGTAATTATTAAAAGAGAATCAACAGTGGACATGATTGCAGCAAGGGGTCCCGCAATAAAAACACCTGCTAAAATAGGATATAAGTTATTCAAGGCCAGTATTGGAATAATTTTATCTCCTACAAGTAAATTTGGTTCAATAGCTTTTCCCATGACTCCAACTAAGTGCATACCTAAAATTAAAACTCCAACAAAAGATGTTCCAATTATCATTGCATTATGCATTGCTTTAGAATCTTTAAAAGCCATGCATCTTATACTCGTTGCAGGTAAACCTAAAATTCCTAAACCAACCAAAATCCAAAATGACATAATAAATGGCTTTGCAATTCTTCCACCAGAATCTGGTTGAAGTAAAGCAGGATCAATTTCTTTTAATTTCATCATTATATTTTCCATACCATTTCCATTTTTTAAAATTATAAAAAATAATACTGCTGTTGCAATAAACATTACAACACCTTGGATTGCATCCGTTAGCGTAACAGCTCTAAACCCTCCAAAAGTAGTATAAAGTATTACAACCGTTGCAAATATAAATAAACCTATTTGATAAGAAAGACCTGTTACAGTTTCAAATAGTCTTGCTCCTCCAATAAATTGTGCAACTATAGCTCCAATAAAAAATATTAAAAGCATAACAGAAGATAAAATTGTAACAATATCATTATCATATCTTTTTTTTAAGATATCAAAAATTGTAACACCATTTATTTTTCTACCAATTATAGACATTTTTTTCCCAAGTATTCCCAAAGTTAAAAAAGCAGTTGGAATTTGAATACAAGCTAATAAAACCCAACCAAGTCCTAAATTATAAGCAACTCCTGGGCCACCAATGAATGAACTTGCTCCAACATAAGTTGCAACTATTGTCATTGCCAAAACAAAGCCACCCATAGAACGATTCCCCAAATAATATTCTTTTGCAAAATCTTTTGATTTATTTTTTACTTTATTTACTCTAAATGCTATAAAAAGCATAAGAGATAAATAAAGAATAATAGGAATTATTGCTAAGAATTTTTGCATTATTTCTCCTCCATGTTATTATTTCTATTAGAAGTTTCTAAATTTTCAAACTCTTCAAAATCGATTTCTTTAAAGAAAAATTTAACCGCAATGAAAACTAAAAGATTTATCATAACTAAACCAACAATACAAGAATAGAAAAACCATTCTGGTAATCCGAAAATAAATTTATATTCAGCTATATTGTTAGAAGAATAAATATATGCAAAATAATACCACCAAATGAAAAAAATTAAATACAAAATTAAAGTTATTGTGGCTTCTTTATTTATCTGTATAAAAATTTTTTTTCTATTTTCTTTAGATAACTTTTCATTTTTCATTTAAAAATCTCCTAAGTTTTTTATTTATATAAAAATTACAAGCATATTTTACTCTACTTTTTATTAATTGTAAATAAATTACAACTGATAAAGATTTTTTTTATCTCTATAAAATCAATTATAATAGAAACTTTTTTTATAAAATTTCGTCTAAAAGAGCAAGAGCCATTACAGATTCAATAGCAGGTAAAACTCTTGGAACAATACACGCATCATGTCTTCCAGAAATTTTTAATTTTTCATTTTTTCTAGTTTTTATATTTACACTTTCTTGTTCTAAACTTATAGATGGAGTAGGTTTTATAGCAACTTTAAAAACTATAGGCATTCCATTAGAAAGCCCACCTAAAATTCCTCCATTATTATTGGTCTTAGTTTTTATTTCATCATTCTCAATATAATAACTATCATTGGCATCCAAACCTAATTTATCAACAATATCAAAACCTGCTCCAAAAGATATTCCTTTAACTGATGGAACTGAAAATCCTAAATGAGATATTTTACTTTCTAAACTATCAAAAAACGGATTTCCTAAACCAACCGGAACATTGTAAGCTACGCATTCGATCTCCCCACCTACAGAATTTCCTTGTTGAGCAATTTTTTCTATTAATTTTTTTACTTCTATTTCCAAATCCTTTTTTAAAAAAGGAAGATCTTTTTTTTCTAATTCTTTAAACTTTTCTATATTTTCTTCATATTTTTTTTCTAAAAAACTATCATCAACTATATCTAAAATTTTTTTTATGTGAGAAAAAATAAAAATCTTTTTTTTTTCTAAATATTTTTTTGCTAAAGCTCCTGCAAAAGTTAAAGCTAAAGTTATTCTTCCAGAAAAATGTCCTCCACCTCTTATGTCATTAAAAGAAGAAAATTTTATTTTAGCTGGATAATCTGCATGACTTGGTCTTAAGATATTTTGAAGGTTAGAATAATCTTTCGATTTAACATTTTCATTTCTAAAAATCACACAAATTGGAGCTCCAGTTGTTATATCATCTTTCAAACCACTTAATATTTCATATTTATCTCTTTCTTTTCTTGATGAAGTAAACTTAGTTTTAGCCGCTTTTCGTCTTTCAATAAATTTATCAATATATTCATAATCTATTTTTTTCCCAGCCGGAAAACCATCTATAACAATTCCTAATCCAAAGCCGTGAGATTCACCAAAAATAGAAAGTTTTATTTTATTTCCCCAGATATTCATTTATTTCGCCTCCTAAATCTAGAAAGTCTTGCCAAAAATTTGGATATGACTTCTCTACACAATCCGCATTATCCAAAATAATATTCTTTTTATAAATTGTTGAAGCTATAGCAATTAGCATAGCTATTCTGTGATCATTATGAGCAGTGAGTTCTATATTATCTATATTTTTTAATTCTGTTTTATTTTTTGAATTTATTAAAATAGAGTTTTCTTTTTCTATTAAATCAAAACCTAATTTAGATAATTCATCTACTGTTGCTTTTAATCTATCACATTCTTTTATTCTTAATCTTCCTATATTTACTATCTCAATTCTTTTATCTGAGATAGCACATTTTAAAGAAAGTATTGGAACTATATCAGGATAATCTCTTGCATCTAAATACAAAGTTTCGTTTTTCTTATTAAATTCTTCTATTTCTTTTAAAAATTCAATAATTTTTTTATCACCTTGTTTAGATTTTAAATTCATATTTTTTATCGTTATTTTAGAATTTATAGAATTTGCAACCAAGAAAAAAGCAGCCTGTGAATAATCACTTTCAATTTCTATATTTTGGGGAGTATATTGTTGGTTTCCCTCAATTATAAATTCTTCATAATTATTATTTATTATTTTAATTCCAAATTTAGTTAAATAATCTAACGTTAAATCAATATATGATTTTGATTCTAGTTTATTTTCTATAATAATTTTTGAGTTTTCTTTTAAAAGTGGCAATGAAAATAAAAGTCCTGTTATAAATTGTGAACTAATATCTCCTTTTATTTTATAAATTCCTGCTCTTAATTCTCCGTCTATCAAAAGTGAATTTTTTATTTTATTTTGAAAATTATATTTTATATTCATCTCATCAAAAATTCTAAAATATGTAGTAAGTGGTCTTTTAAAAAGTCTATCTTTTCCTATGAATTCCACTTTATTTTTTTTTATTAAAGAAATTGGAATTAAAAACCTAAGAGTAGAACCTGATTCGTTACAGTCAATTTTTATATTTTTTCCAACAATATTTTTCTTTCTTATTTCAGAAGGAAAAGAGATAAAAAAAATATCTCTTCCATCAATAGTAAGAGAATTTTTTTCAATTTTTATATTTGCTCCTAATTCTTTCATTGCATTTATAGTTGCTAAAATATCTTTTGATAAATTTATATTTTTAATTTTAGATACTCCATTTGCAAAAGACGCAGCAATAATACATCTATGTAAAATACTTTTTGATGGTGGAGGAGTAATTCCTCCTTCCAACTTTCTATTTTTAATTATTATTTTTTTCATAAAATCACTTTTCTACTTTTCAATTTTAAATTTATCTTTTACCAAAATTCTTATAACACTCAAAAATCTTACCTGATTTTCCATAAGTAAAATAATTATAAACTGTCTTTTATCTATTGTCATTATAGCTAAAACAGGCAATATTTTTTTTCCAACTTTCATTTCTTTTAAAGTTGCAGTATCAATATTTTTTATTGGAACATTTAACTTTCCACTTCTTATTCTTTCTTCCCCTTCTTCCGTAAAAATTTTAATTCCATATATTAAAAGATTTTTTAAGTGTTTTAACCCTATTCCTAAAAAAATCATTCCAAGAATTAAAATATACCACTTATGAGATTTTGTAAAATAATAGGTTTCAAACAGTCCAATTAAAATTAAGGGGATTGCAACTCCATAACCAGTTAATTTTTTAATAAAACTAAGACCAAATTTTTCAACTTTTTTTAAAGAATCTTTTTCCAAATGATTATTCTCTAACTTTTTTAACAGTTCTTCATAAAATAACATTATTTTCTCCCTATATTTTATTTTACAAGATGATTTATTTTTTCATCTTTAAAATCTAAATTATGTATAGAATTTATATATCTTACAGTTTTAGATCTTCCTCTAACAACTAAAGTTTGAGTTCTTACAATGCTACCCTTTCTTTTAACACCTTCTAATAAATCTCCACCTGTTATCCCTGTTGCTGAGAAAATTATCTCATCATCCTTAGCTAAATCATCTAATGTTAAAACATCTCCTACTTCTAAACCTACTTCTTCACATCTCTCTTTTTCAAAAGCAGAGATTTTATCGTTGTCAATAGAGGCACCTTTAACTTCATTTCTAAGTTTTAATCTTCCTTGCATATCTCCACCTAATGCTCTAATAACAGCGGCTGATATAACTCCTTCAGGTGCTCCTCCTACTCCGTAAAGCATATCTACATCTGAATCTATCATACAAGTTAAGATCGAACCTGCAACATCTCCATCAGGTAATGCATAAATTTTTATTCCTAATTCTTGTAAATCTTTTATTAACTGTTTATGTCTAGGCTTATCTAAAATTACTATCATAAGTTCACTTAATTCTTTGTTTAATACTTTTGCAACATTTTTTATATTTTCAATAAGTGGCTTATTTAAATCAATGTGCCCCTTCGCTTCAGGTCCAACTATAAGTTTTTCCATATACATATCAGGAGCTTTTAAAAAACTTCCTTTTTTTCCAACTGCCAAAACAGTAATTGCATTAGGTTGTCCTTGGGCAGTCATTCTAGTTCCTTCAACTGGGTCAACTGCTATATCAACTGGAACAAATTTAGAAAGTCCATCATTTTCTTCATCCTCTTTTGTAAAAGCTCTACCAACTTTTTCTCCTATATAAAGCATAGGAGCTTCATCAATTTCCCCTTCTCCTATAACAATTTCTCCTTCTATTGCAAGTCTATTGAGCATAGTTCTCATAGCATCTACGCCAGCTTGATCAGCCAGTTCTTTTTTTCCTCTACCAACCCATTTGTGTGCAGCAAGTGCAGCTGCTTCTGTAACTCTTGCAAATTCTAATGCTAATTCCCTTCTCATTCTTCCTCCCTATTTTTTTCTATAAGTTTGTATATAACTTCATTTGGTTTTATCATTTTTAATTTATTTCTAGCTATTTTTTCTTGCTCAAAATCATTATTTAAATTTAGTATAAATTTATTATATTTTTCAATTTCTAAATCTGTTTTTTTTATTTTCTGTTCTATTTTAAAAATCTCATTTTGAATATTATTATTTTTTGAATAATTATTTCTAACTTGTCTTAAAACACTAATGTTAAATAGTAAAAATATAAAAAATATAATACTTCCTATAATAATATCTTTTTTTTTCATTTTACTCCCATTATTTTAAATTTTCTTTTTTTAACATTTTTAATTTTTTAGCAATCATTCTTTTAGCTATAGGAGAAACCTTTTCTACAAATAATATTCCATCTAAATGATCATTTTCATGTTGCATGACAACAGCTAAAAACTCATCTAAATCCTCATTTACACTTTCTCCATTTTCATTTATATACTTTACATTTATTTTCTTAGGTCTTACAACCTTTTTATAAATTCCTGGAACACTCAAACACCCTTCTTCAAATTCTTGGGTTTCATCTGTAATTGCTGTTATTATAGGATTTATAACCTTTCTAACAACTCCCTCTCCATTATCACACACAAATACTCTTTTGCTAACTCCAATTTGTGGGGCAGCAAGTCCTATTCCATCTTTCTTATACATTGTTTCAACCATATCATTTAAAAAAGTTCTAAAGTCATCATTTATCTCATTTAATTCGACTTCTTTTGCAACTTGTTTTAAAACAGGATCTCCATATTTTCTTATTTCGTAAATCATATTTCTCCTCACATCAAATTTATTGGATCGATATCCACCGTTATTCTTATGTCACTATTCTTAAAAGCTTGTATTTTCTTTTCTAAATTTTTCTTAAAAATACCTATTGCCTCTTTATTTCCTTTTACAAAAATATTCATTCTGTATCTCTTTTTTACCTTGTAAACCAAGCTAGGCATAGGACCAAAAATTTCTACTATACCCATTTTTAATTCATCAAGTAACTTCTTACTTTCCCTTATTAATTTTATCTCATTTTCTGAACTAATTCCAATATTTATTATTTTAGAAAAAGGAGGATAAGAAAAGCTTTTTCTTGAATTTATTTCATTCTTAAAAAAATCTTCATAATTATCTTCTTTACTATTCTTAATTATATTATTATCTGAATGATAAGTTTGAATTATTACTTTTCCTCTTTTTTTTCCTCGACCTGCTCGGCCAGAAACCTGTGTTAAAAGTTGAAAAGTTCTTTCTCCAGCTCTAAAATCAGGGAAATTCAAAATTATATCAGAATTTATTACCCCTACCAAAGTTACATTAGGAAAATGAAAGCCTTTTGCTATAATTTGAGTCCCTATTAAAATTTTATATTTTCCTTTTAAAAAATCATCATATAAATTTTTAAAAAAATCTTTATTTTTTGCACTATTACTATCAGCTTTTATTATAGGAACATCAAAATATTTTTTTAGTTCTTCTTCAACTCTTTCTATGCCTTTTCCACTATGAATTAGATTTTGACTTCCACATTCACTACACTTCCCAGTATATATTTTTATTTTACCACAATAATTACATTTATATTTTTTTAAACTTGAATAATAACTCATTTTTATAGAACAATTATTACATTCTTCAACATAACCACAATCTTTACATTGAACATAAGTAGAATATCCTTTTCTATTTAAAAGTAAAATAATTTGTTCATTTCTTAATAAAGCTTCTTTTATTTCTTTTAAAAGTTTTTTACTGAAAAATAAATCTTCTTCTTGCTTCATATCAACTATTTCAATATCAGGAATCTTTGCTTCTCCATATCTTTTATTTAATTCTAATAATTTATATATTCCTCGTTTTGCATAATAATAACTTTCAATAGAAGGAGTTGCTGAACCTAAAATTAATTTACTACCTTCAAGTAAACATCTTTTTATTGCAACATACTTTGCATTGTATCTAGGATTTGAATCCTGCTTATAAGTCGTTTCATGTTCTTCATCAAAAATAATATATTCCAAATTTCTAACTGGAGAAAAAATTGCAGAACGAACACCTAGAACAACTTTTTTTTCTCCTTTGTATATACTTTCCCATTCCTTTGCTCTTTCCTTATCTGTTAATTTACTATGTAAAATTGCTATATTATTTTTAAATTCATTTTGAAATCTTCCTATCATTTGAGGAGTTAAAGAAATTTCAGGAACTAAAAATATACTTCCTTTACCTTTGAAAAAAGCATCCTTTATCAATTCAATATATATTTCAGTTTTTCCAGAACCAGTAATTCCTTTTAATAAGTAATATTTGTCTTTTGAGTTTACTATTTTTGTAAAAATTTTATTTTGTTCATCATTTAAAATATTTTTATTTTTCTTTACTGTATCTAAATTGTTATCTTTTATTTTTTTCTCTTTTATTTCAGTTTCAATTTTAATTAATTTTTTATCTTTAAGCTCTTTTATAATTTTTGTAGAAAATTCTTTGTCAATTTTTTCTTTGTTTAAAAATAATTTTTTAAAAAAATAATCATATACTTTTTTATTATCTTTTTTTAATTCAGAAAATTTAAATATATTTAAAGCTATTCTATTTTCATTTAAAGAAAAATAATCTTTTGTAATTAAAAAATCAATCTGTGATTTTTTAAATTTTGTTTTTGCAGTACTATAGCTGATTTCTAAATTTTCTAAAAACTTTACTATTAAAGCATTATCTAAATATTTTTTTAATTTTTTTTCAAAATCTTGAATTTCAAAATCTAAAAAATATAAGTATTTATATGAAATTTTGACTTTTTGTGGGATAGCTGCCTTTATTACTTGCTCATAACTACTCAAATAATATTTCACTATCCACTTTATTAAAAAAATATACTCATTAGAAAGAGTAAAAGAATTTTTTAATTTTGAAGAAATATTTAATATTTTAAAATCAAATTTAGTTTCTTTAGATTTTTCTATAATAATTCCTGTTCTTTTTATATTTCTAAAGGGAACAATAACATTTTCACCTACATTGTATTCGTCATTCTTATCTGAGTAAGTAAACAATGAATTAGTCCCACTTACATAAACATTAAAATATTGCATATTTTCTCCATTAAAAAATTATTTTAAATATAATTTTACTCTTTTTACATGTTTCATATCCTTACCAGCCTCTGGATATTGTTTATGTATTAAACCTTGACCACTTATTTCAATATCTTTATCTTGAAATAATTTTATAATTTCTCTAGGACTATAGCCTTTTAAATCTGGCATAGTAGTCAAATTTAATCCTGTTAATCTACTTTCTAAATTTTTACTCTTTAAATTGGCATTACTTATTTTTGAAATATTTTTTGC
>PDWI01010522.1_pt1 | contig 10351 bp, 11 predicted proteins | sample 1430891 | NCBI WGS metagenome assembly PDWI01 (sample SAMN01162508, study PRJNA174530) | Oral metagenome, whole genome shotgun sequencing project. | biome: Marine environment; feature: Marine mammal; material: Swab sample of the gingival sulcus; isolation source: swab sample of gingival sulcus... | reverse complement strand
TCTCTAAGAAATTATTCATCATAAACAAATTTAAAATGTTAAAAAAACATATTTTAAAAACTGAATTCAAAAGTACAAAAAATATTTTAAATAGAAAAATGAATAGGTAATAAGTAAAAAGTTATAAGTAAAAAAGAATAATTGAGATACGTTAAGAAACAGTACAAAACAAATCTGAGAAATGCTTTTTCCTATTGGAAATAGTGCAAAACAAATCTGAAAAATGCTTTTTCCGTTGGAAACAGCACAAAACAAACGTGAAAAATACTTTTTCCGTTGGAAACAGCACAAAACAAACGTGAAAAATACTTTTTCCATTGGAAATAGCACAAAACAAATCTGAAAAATACTTTTTCCTATTGGGAATAGTGCAAAACAAACGTGAAAAATGCTTTCCGCATTTGGGAAAGTACAAAACAAATCTGAGAAACACTTTCCGCATTTGGGAAAGTACAAAACAAATCTGAGAAACACTTTCCGCACTTGGGAAAATACAAAACAAATCTGAAAAATACTTTCCGCACTTGGAAATAGTACTTTTTTTGTTATGTTCTTTACTCCCTCTGGTCGTGGGTCTGACGACAAGTCTGTCTTGACACAAAGAACCATTTTATAATTAAAAATTAAAAGTTAAAAATTAAAATTCATAATTCATAATTACCCTTTTTACTTATTACTTTTTAACTTATAACTTATTCACAATTCTTCTGACTTCTGATTTCTGACTTCTGAATTTTTAATTCACAACTCATAATTTATAATTCATAATTACCTTTTTTACTTATTACTTTTTAACTTATAACTCATTCACCATTCTTCTGACTTCTGATTTCTGTCTTCTGATTTCTGACTTCTGAATTTTTAATTCACAATTCACAATTCACAATTCATCATCACCTCATCACTTTCATCACTTCAGAACTCATTCACCATTCATATTAACGAACTTTTCAGTTTCGCTTTTTGTTATTACAACACATTTTGAAATCAATACACGACATATTAAAAGAGAACTGGGGATATACCGAATTTCGTCCACTTCAACAGACGATAATTGAGAGTATTCTTGCTGGGAAAGACACACTTGGATTGATGCCTACTGGTGGTGGGAAATCACTAACATTTCAAGTTTCAGCCTTGGCAATGGAAGGTGTTTGCCTTGTTATTACTCCTCTTATCGCTTTGATGAAAGACCAAGTTGAAAATCTGAAAAACAAAAATATCAAATCTGCCGCCATCTATTCAGGTATGAGTTCCAAAGAGATATTAATCACACTTGAAAATGCCGTTTTTGGTGCTTATAAGTTTCTCTACCTCTCTCCTGAAAGATTAAACACTTCCATTTTCAAAACTAAGGTAAAACAGATGAATATCTGCTTGATAGCCGTTGATGAAGCCCATTGTATCAGCCAATGGGGATATGATTTTCGTCCTGCTTACTTGACAATTGCTAGCATCAGAGAATTATTTCCACACACTCCTATTTTGGCTCTCACAGCAACTGCCACCCCAGAAGTGGTTGAAGATATTCAAGAGCAATTGAAGTTCAAAGAGAAAAATGTTTTTAGAAAATCTTTTTACAGAAAAAATTTATCTTACATCGTTCGCCATACTGAGAAAAAACAAGAGACATTACTCAATATTCTAAATTCTGTCGAAGGAACAGCCGTCGTATATGTGAGAAATAGAAAAAAGACCCAAGAGATTGCTCATTTTCTTTCCCAAAATGGTATTTCAGCAGAAAATTATCATGCTGGAATAAAACCAGAAGAGAAAGATGCTCGGCAAGAGCGTTGGAAATCGGACAAAACACGTGTTATTGTTTGTACTAATGCCTTTGGAATGGGAATTGATAAGCCCAATGTACGAACAGTTGTTCATCTTGATTTGCCCGATGCAATAGAAGCCTACTTTCAAGAAGCAGGAAGAGCAGGAAGAGATGAAAAAAAAGCATACGCTGTCTTACTATTTAACCATTCTGACCAAACGAAATTAAAAAAACGAATATCAGACACCTTTCCTACCAAAAATAAAATTAAAGAGATATATAATTTCCTTGGAAACTATTATCAGTTAGCAGTGGGATATGGATTAGAGGCAGTTTTTGTTTTTGATTTAATTGATTTTTGTAAAAAGTTCAAACAACCGATGCTTATCACTTATAATGCCATCAAAATATTAGAACAAGCAGGTTATCTCTATCTTACAGACGAAGAAAATAGTCGTTCGCTGGTAAAAATCATTGTCAAAAAAGAGGAACTATACAAGAAAGAGAGAAATGAAAAAACAGAAAAGGTATTACACAATTTATTAAGGTCTTACACTGGACTTTTTTCAGATTTAATGGCTATCAGCGAAGAGGTATTGTCCAAAAGAACGGAACTTACGACACAAGAGGTATATGAGGCACTTGTGGAGTTAGCAAAACTCGGAATAATACAATTTATTCCAAGAAAAAAAACTCCTTTCTTACACTTTACGCAAGAAAGAGTAGCAGAATCTGATTTGTATATAACTGCTGAGAGTTATGATAATCGGAAAGAAAAATATATCAATCAAGTAACTCAGATGCTACATTATGCGATTTCAAAAGATACTTGTCGCTCTAAATTACTGCTTCGCTATTTTGGAGAAAAAGAGGCAAAAGATTGTGGCACTTGTGATATCTGTTTGAAAAAGAAGAAAGAGAATAAAAAAGACAAAGTCTTTTCTAAAACAAGAACTCTAATTCTAAACACCTTAAAAGACAAACCTCTTTCTTTGCAAGAGATAGAACAGAATACTGGCATGACAGAACTAAAAATTGTGCCTATTCTCCGTTATTTACAAGATGCAGGAATGATTATAAAAGACAAAAAAAGAAAATATAAATTGAGAAAAGATGAAGAATAAATCAAAAAAAAGAATGATTGCCGAATGGGAAAAACAGGAGATGATACAACTCACTTTTCCACATCAGAATACCGATTGGCAAGATAATCTCAATGAGGTTGTTGCTTGCTTTCAAGCAATTGCTCGTGAAGTGATAAAAGAGCAAAAATTACTCATCGTTTGTGAAGATATTGATTTTGCTCAAAAAGAACTCTCACTTTTTCCACAAGAAAATATTATCTATCGCCAAATCCCCAATAACGACACTTGGGCAAGAGACCATGCACCCATTTCTATTACTAATGGCAATCAATATCAACTTCTAGACTTCCAATTCAATGGTTGGGGACTTAAATTTCCTGCTAACAAAGACAATCAAATCACCCAAAAACTCTTTGAACAAAATACATTTTCAGAAAATATCAAGCGTAAAAACCGCTTAAAATTCGTTCTTGAAGGAGGAAGCATTGAAACTGATGGAGAAGATACCATTTTAACAACAAAGAAATGTCTTCTATCTGCCAATAGGAATAATTTAAGCCAAGATAAAATTGAGAAAAAACTAAAAAAATATCTAGGGACAAAACGTATTCTTTGGTTAGAGAATGGCAGTTTAGAGGGTGATGATACTGATAGCCATATCGACACATTGGCTCGTTTTTGTAATAAAAATACCATTGTTTATGTTAAATGTAGCGACAGAAATGACACTCATTTTAACGAATTGCAAAAAATGGAAGAAGAGTTAAAAAATTTCAAGACCGAAGACGGGAACCCATACAATTTGATTGATTTACCAATGCCAAAAGCAATTTATGACAAAAATAAGCAACGACTTCCAGCCACATATGCAAACTTTCTTATTATGAACAAAGTGGTACTTCTACCTATCTACAACTGCGAAACAGATAAAATAGCAGTAGAGAAAATGAAACTAGCATTTCCCAATAGAGAAATCATTTCGATTGATTGTAGTCCACTGATAAAACAACACGGCTCATTACACTGTGTTACGATGCAATATCATAAGATTTAAAATATTTATCGGAATATAATATCTTTGACAACATCACTTCCAACATGCCTATTAAGAGAATTTTTGATGTTCTGCTTCATTAAAAAAAGTTCATGACGTATCACCGACGAAGAGACATAAACATATAAAACACGATTATCAAATTCAAGTTTAGTTGTATGATAATTGATATTTTTCCCAAGTACTTCTTGCCAAGAATTTATCACTTTTCTTTGGTATAATTTCTCCTCTAAATCATTTTTTTTCAGTACTCTGGTTAGTATGTTCCCTAATTTTTCTGTATTTTTACGTCTCATTTATCGTAGGTTAAGCACCTGTCCTATTTCAGGGATATAAGTATAAGGAAGTTGATTTAATTGATACAAAGATTTAAGTCTAATACCATACTTTTGTGATATTTTGTACATTGAATCCCCTCTCTTTATTTTATGAAACAAGATATTTCCTTTTTGGGTTCTTTTCTTCTTTTTAGAAATATAAATGACTGTTTTATTAGCAAGTTTAGTCTCTTTTGACAAGTCATTATAGTAAAGTAATTTTCTTTTTTTGATTCCAAATTCATATGCAATAGAATCAAAAGTATCACCTTGTTCTGTTAAAATACATTTAACCCCATTATTACGAAAAATACTATGAACAACTAAGGGCTGAGAAGCAGATTTGTTGCGTTTATATCTTTTCTTTTTTCCATATTTTCCCGATTTGTCAAATCGATATAATTCAAAATCTTGAATAATGCGAATTAATTTTTGTGGATAATGCTTATCTGTGGCATATCCTGCTTTTTTTAGCCCATAAGCCCATGCTTTATAGTCAGTAGGTTTTAGTTTTAATAAAAAAGCATATCTTTTTTTTGTTGTTAAAAAACGAGAATGGTCTTCAAAAGATGATTTTGGTGATTTATATTTTCTAAAACATTCATTTCGTCTTTCATCATTCCACCTCATTATTTTTCCGTGCCAATCATTACCACATTTTATTCCAAAATGATTATTTGCTTTTACTGCTAATCTACTTCTACCACCATCTGATTCTAACAATCCTTGTGCTAATGTAATACTTGCAGGGATACCATATTTTTCTTGATGCTTAACAGCAATTGGTGAATATTTCTGAATATAATTGAAAAAAACTTCACTTCTTTTTTGCCCTAAAACAGTTAAGAAGCAAAAAAAAGATAATCCTAAAATGATAAATCTATGTTTCTGTATTCTCATTGGTTCTATTTTTTCTACAAAAATAAAACAAATTTATTATTTAATTATGCTTTTTAATATCTTTTTGTTACTTTTGTGGCTTAACCATCTAATAATAAGGTATGAAAAAGTTTGAAATAATAACTTCTGTATTGGAATATGAGAATGAAGAATTGCCTAAAAGTATTAGAGAATTAGTTGAGAAAGCAAAAAAGGAAACAGAAAAAGCGTATGCTCCTTATTCCAATTTTAAGGTTGGAGTTGCTGTTTTATTAAAAAATGGTGAAATTATTTTAGGAAGTAATCAAGAGAATGCCGCTTACCCATCTGGGTTGTGTGCAGAAAGAACAGCCATTTTCTATGCTAATTCTCAATATCCCAATACCCCTGTGGATAAAATAGCAATTGCCGCTTTCACAAATAATGATTTCACCAACAATCCCATTACACCTTGTGGTGGTTGTCGTCAGGTATTAAGAGAAGTAGAAACAAGATACGAACATCCCATTACAGTTATTTTATATGGGAAAAAGAAAACATATATTTTGAATGATGTAGAATCATTAATGCCATTAAATTTTGTAAAAGATAATTTGATGAACAATTAATTTTTTAAAGACATAATACCAAACAACAAAGTCTATGAAAAAAGAAAAATATACCCTTGAATATCCTTTGAAAAATGCTTCAGAATCGATTATTTGGGAACTCGTAGGGACAGAGATAGGATTAGCAAAATGGTTTGCCGATGAAGTTAATATAGAAAAAAAGAAATGTCTTTTCAGTTGGGATGGATATCAAGAAGTTGCTTTTATACAGAAAGTTAAGAAAAATGAACTTATACGTCTTCAATGGGAAGATGATATTGATACAGAGTTTTATTTTCAGTTTGAGATTGTTCAAAATGAGATGTTAAGAAAATGTACTCTTTTTATTACTGATTTTGCAGAGCCCAATGAAAAAGAAGACAATATATTGATGTGGAATAAACAAATTGATACACTCTTTCGATTAATTGGACTATAATTTCATTATATTCAAAAACAACATGTCACGTCATATGACATAATGACATTTATTTCTTCTCTAAAAGGATATTTCTTTGTTTGGCAAAATTATTGTTAAGCAACTACTGAATTTATTTATAAGAACAAACGATTATCGTAAAGTGATATGAAAAAAGAAGAAATAAAAGAGGAACAAGAAAAAGAATTAGATACACCTGTTGATACTCCAACAGTAGAAGACGAAGAATTGGAAGGTACAGAAAATGACAATTTAGAAAATGACGCCAATTCGTCAGAAGAAGTTGATCTGAACACACAACTTGAAGAAGCAAATGAAAAATGTGCCGAATTAAACGACAAAAATTTACGTTTAATGGCAGAATTTGATAATTTTAGAAAACGTACCTTAAAAGAAAAGTCAGATTTAATAAAATCAGGCGGTGAAAATGTCTTAAAAGAGATGTTACCGTTAATAGACGATTTTGAACGTGCTATCCAATCAATGGAAAATTCAAAAGATGCTGAAGCGGTAAAAGAAGGATTAGATTTAATTTACAATAAATTTTTGAAATTCCTTAGCAACCATTCTGTAAAACCTATCGAAACAATTGGAGAAAAATTTGATGATGAACTCCATGAAGCAGTTTCACTCTTTCCAACAGAAGATGAAGAACAAAAAGGAAAGATAATAGACTGTATGGAAAAAGGTTATACGCTAAATGATAAAGTTATTCGTTTTCCGAAAGTAATTGTAGGAGAATAAAAATTAATCCTATTATAATAGAAAAATATGTCAGAAAAAAGAGATTATTATGAGGTCTTAGGAGTATCAAAATCAGCATCTGCTGACGAGATAAAAAAGGCGTATCGTAAAAAGGCAATTAAATATCACCCAGATAAAAATCCCGGAGATAAAGAAGCAGAAGAGAAATTCAAAGAGGCAGCAGAAGCATTTGAAGTGTTGAGTAATGCCGAAAAACGTGAACGTTATGACCGCTTTGGACATGCAGGAATGGGAGGAGCAAGTGGTTTTGGCGGTGGAGCAGGAATGTCAATGGATGATATTTTCTCTATGTTTGGAGATGTTTTTGGTGGACACTTTGGTGGATTTGGTAATTTTGGTGGCAGTTCTAGAAGAGCAGGACAACGAGTAAGAAGAGGAACAGATTTAAGAGTTAGAGTAAAACTAACTCTTGCGGATATTGCAAATGGAGTAGAAAAGAAAATAAAAGTAAACAAATACGTTGCTTGTAAATCTTGTAATGGAAGTGGGGCTAAATCTGGTTCAGCACCAACGACCTGCTCTACTTGTAGTGGTAGTGGACGTGTTACACGTGTACAACAAACCATTTTAGGACAAATGCAAACTGCATCTGAATGTCCTACATGTGGAGGAGATGGAAAGATAATAAAAGAAAAATGTTCTGCTTGTTCAGGGGAAGGAATTGTACGTGAAAATGAGATAATCTCTATAAATATTCCAGCAGGCGTTATGCATGGAATGCAACTTTCAGTAAGTGGTAAAGGAAATGCAGCAAGACGTGGTGGAGTATCAGGAGATATGTTAGTTGTTGTGGAAGAAGAAGAGCATGAGACATTAATACGGGACGAAAATAATTTAATCTATAATGTACTTATATCTGTTCCAGAAGCAACACTTGGCACTTCAATAGAAGTTCCTACCGTAGATTCAAAAGTAAGAGTAAATATTCCAGCAGGAACACAACCTGGAAAAGTTTTGAGACTAAAAGGTAAAGGATTACCCAGTATAAACTCTTATGGAAAAGGTGATTTATTGATTAATATCGGAGTTTATATTCCTGAGAAAATAAATAAACAAGAGAAAAAAATGATGGAAGAACTAAAAGAGAATGAGAATTTCAGACCGAAAGAGAGTGCTTCTAAAAGTTTTTTCTCTCACATAAGAAATCTTTTTGATTAAATTATTTACAACCTTTTTTATCACAACCACAACTATTATTATCTGATTTTTGGGTTATTATCTTATAAGTTTTATAAATAACATACCCAAAAGCAATGATTCCAATAATAATAACAGTGATTTTTTGCATAATTCTAATCAAATAATATGAAATTATATCAATGAGTGTAAAATAAAAATAATCTCATTGATATATTTTTTATACCCTATTAAGGACAGTTTTAGGGCTTCTTTTTCGTTTTGGTTTTGGAATTGGCAGTTCCTTTACTGAAACCCGAACTAATTGAGTGAGCCAATCTTTATCTTCAATTTTGTCTTCTATCAAAAAACTAGGTTTTGCTCCTTTATATGCTGGGGCTTCAACAACTTCTCCGATAAAATCTCGTCCTGATTGTGTTGGTTTTATAAATAATTTATTATCACAAATAAGTCCTAAAACTTTTCCATTACAATAAACGACATATTCTCCAAACATTTTTTTAGTAGTTATTTCTCCAGCATTTTCCATTTGTTCAACTACAAAACTAACAAAATCTTCACTACTAGCCATTTTCTTTTTTTCTTATACTAACAATTAACCCAACAATCAAAATAACTCCTAAAAGACTTGTAATGATACTTCCCTCAAAACCAAAACTTCCGCCAGATATAAGTTCTTTATTTTCAATTGGCAATGATTGAAGAATACTACCTTTTAAGGTAATCCCTGACACCATAGACCCATAGATAAATCCTTGTGCAAAATTCCAAACTCCGTGAGCAAAACCAACGATCCATAAATTTCCTGTTTTATAATACACCAACGAAAAAACCACACTCGCCAACATTAAGTTTATCACTGGCATTACGGTCATTCCTGGATTTAAGGCATGTAATAAACTGAAAAGCATACTTGAAATAAGAATACTCCAAAAAATCCCAATCGATTTTGATAAATGTGGCATCAAATAACTTCTAAACATCAATTCTTCGTAAGTGCCTTGAAAAGCAAAAAACACAATACCAATGAGTATATTTTTAATATATTTAGATTGAAAATTGTAAGCCGTAGAAGTTCCTCCTAATAAACTAATACCCAAGGCTACAAGGCTGATCGCTATCAATCCACCAATGGTACCTGTAAATATTTTTCCAAATACTCCTGTAAAATCCAAACCCAAATCTTTGAGTTGTATTTTACTGATTTTCATAATAATCAAAGCAGAAGAAATAATCGTTAAAATCATTCCAATAGTAGAAGAAATCGAAATTGCTTCTCCTTTCGATGCTGGGATGAACAATTCGGCAAGATAACCCATTAATACAGGAATTAATATTACCATCAATAGTAGAAATACTATCGGCAAAGTAATTAATTTCGTTTTTGATGTAAACGGAATCGCTTGTTCTCTTTGTTTATAATTTGTATTTTTCATAGTTTTATTTTTCTAATAATAGTTTAAACATCTTTAACGATGGCAAAGATAAGTAATTTATCAATTCTTAAAAATTATTTTTCCTTCTACACTATCTATTACGATTGGTTTTTCTTTGTCGATATTTCCACTAATAATACTTTTAGAGAGTTCGTTTAGAATATTTCGTTGAATAACTCTTTTCACAGGTCTTGCTCCAAACTGTGGGTCGTACCCCATTTCGCTTATCAATTTTATTGCCTTATCTGTTGCTGTAAGTGTAATATCATTGCTCTTTAACAGTTTATTTACGTTTTCTAATTGCAAACGTACAATTTGCTCTATTTCATTTTCATTTAATGGCGTAAACATTATCAAATCATCAATTCTATTTAAGAATTCAGGACGAATTGTTTTTTTCAACATTTCAAAGAGTTCTTCTTTTGTTGTTTCAATCAATTCTTCTCTATTTTCATTATTAATATTTTCAAACCTTTCTCTAATCAACTGAGAACCAATATTGGAAGTCATTATGATTATTGTATTTTTAAAATTCACGGTTCTTCCTTTGTTGTCGGTCAATCGTCCGTCATCAAGCACTTGCAAAAGCGTATTAAACACATCTGGGTGTGCTTTTTCAATTTCGTCAAAAAGAACAACAGAATAGGGTTTACGCCTAATCGATTCCGTTAGTTGTCCACCTTCATCATATCCCACATATCCTGGAGGCGAACCGATAAGTCGTGTTACCGAAAATTTCTCTTGGTATTCACTCATATCAATACGAGTCATCATATTCTCATCATCAAAAAGATACTCTGAAATCGCTTTGCCCAATTCCGTTTTTCCAACTCCTGTAGTTCCCAAGAAAATAAACGAGCCAATGGGTCGTTTGGGGTCGTTCA
>PDWI01010521.1_pt1 | contig 10352 bp, 9 predicted proteins | sample 1430891 | NCBI WGS metagenome assembly PDWI01 (sample SAMN01162508, study PRJNA174530) | Oral metagenome, whole genome shotgun sequencing project. | biome: Marine environment; feature: Marine mammal; material: Swab sample of the gingival sulcus; isolation source: swab sample of gingival sulcus... | reverse complement strand
AAATATTACAATGAAATGGTAAAAAATTAATTAACAAAATGAGCAAATGTGTCTCTTAATTTTTAATGCAAAAAGTCCAAATACCCTTGACGACGTACACCAAACGGCAAGTAATGAAAGCCCAAGCTGGTAGCGTTCAATGCTTAAATGCCTGTTGCGATAGTTTGATTTCTGTTGATGCAGAGACCGATGCCTGTGGGAATATTGTCAAAGGATTGAAATACGGCAGAATTAATGACGTGCGTCGATTTAATAAAAAAGGTATTCCCAAGGATAAGCAACAATACACAGTGGAAATAAGAGATAAGGTCAAAGATAGCTTTGATATATCGCCACCAGTAAAAGATGATGAAGAAGTGTATTTTTTAATTACTTGTACGCAAAAACCAAATATTGATGATGGGGAGTTACCTGATTGTTCACATCATCAAGCACTACTTCATTATGTGTTGTATCGTGCCTATTCAGTGGAAACAGAAAGCCAAACAAGTATCGCAATGGCAAGACAAGAATATGCGTATTTTTATGAGCTGATGAATGGAATGCGAATGTTAGAAAAAGAAATCAAGGAAGACCCAAAATCAGATTAAAATGGAGTAACTATGCCACATTTAGCCAAATATAAAACCACCACACAAAAACAAGGTGGGTGCTGTGGGGCGTGTAAACAGCCACGAGAAAAGCATTGTTGTAGTGAATATTACCGACAGCGAACCATTGAGCCAATAGATTATAGCGAGTGGTTAGATAACGTGCGTATTGCCGTATCAGAAGAAATATCAGACGATATTTTGTACGATTATATTCGCCGTGCCTGTATTGAGTTTGCCAAACGCACCACGATTTTAAGACGCAATATTACACTGAAATTACAGGATTGCGTGGGGGATTATTATCCGTGTCTAGGCGAACAAGAACGCATTCATAAGGTGCGAATGCTAGCAATTAATGGTATCTGTTACAAGGCTATCGGCGATACCTGTACGTGGAATGTGGACGGTTATAAATATTGGTTTGCCCCACCGCATACGCTAGAAATACACCCAGCACCAAAACAGTATAATAAAAATAGTGAAGTGATTTTAACTGTTATTGCTGTCCCAAGAGAAGACAGTAACAGCGTAGATAGCATCATCTATGACCGCTATTTTGATGCGATAGAAAACTATGCGATTGCCAAAGCGATGATGTTACCACTGCCTACTGACGAAAAGAAAAAACAACCCAATCAAAGTGCATTTGCCTACCGAATGACCCAATTTAATAAAGCGATAGCACAAGCAAAAATTGATATTGCCCAGCATTATAGTCACGGTGGACAAAAATGGTAGGGGGGCTATCTTGCACCGACACGAAGTTCCGAACCGCAGGCTTGTGCATAGCGTTGGAGTGTTAAAAAAGATGCTCTGCTTGCATTTTTTTCTAGTTTACTAACAGCAGGTGGCGTTACCCCCATACGCTCTGCAACCTGTGCAGACGTTAATCCAGCTTGCTGGCGAAGTGATTGTAGCAATTCCTGTAATTCTTCGATGCGCTTCTCAGTAAGGTAAAGTGCTTTGGTTTCTTCATCTTTGAGTAGTGTTTCTTTCACTGTTTTATAGCTAATTGGTTGGGTTTTCATCGGTCATTTCTCCTAAACGTTTTAGTGCTAATTTGATTTCAGATGTTGGTGTTTTTTGTGATTTTTTAACAAAAGTACGCAAAATATATATTTTCTTACCAACAGCAAAGGCAAAAAAGGTGCGTGAAATATCTTTTTTCCCTGCACGCAACTCAAATAAGCCATTTTTTATTGGGCGTGTATGTGGAAATCGTAACTGATTGCCTTGTTGTTCTAATTTGTCTAACGCATTTAATGCTTTTGCTTTTATTTCAGGTGTTAATTCTTCTAATTCAGCAAAGGCATCGGGGTGGAATAATAATTTAAACATAGTAATCAATTAACTTATGGGTTAATAATATTCTAGCACAAAAAATTTATAAACCAATAGCTGTATTAATCAATAATCTTTAAGGAAGAAACAAAAATGACTAAAAACTGCATACAAACCTGTTGCTGTCCAGCGTCAGCAAAGGAAAAAAAGCCACTGACACTCGGGGCGAGTTGTGTTGTGCCACCAGGTATTTACAAAAATGTTAATGTAGAGATTAACGAACATTGTAGGATTGTTAGCTTAACGCCTGCTAATGCCGAAGAAGTATATCTTTGTGACCCTTGTCCGAATGATACCAATAATGCCGTGACCGACAGTGCCGATAGCAGTGATGACATTATCTTAACAGATGAAACCATTACCGTAACTGCCTGTGAACAGTCTAGCCAATCTATTTTTAATAACGATAGAGTGCCTTTTTATGCAAGTCCTGATGTTTCCCCTGTGGCGGGTTTTAGTGTGGATAAATCGGGTTTTGTGCGTGTGGATTGTGATGTGGCAAGTGGTACTTATCAAATCCCTTATTCCGTTGATTATAACGGTGTGCATAAAACTGCGGTAGCAACGGTGGTTGTTAAGGAAAAACCAAAACGTCCACTGAAAGCTGTTGATGATGTGTTTGATGTTGTCGAAGGTGGCACAACCGATAGCGTCCTACTAAACGATACAATGCCAAATGGTCGCACGCCTGACAGTAGTTTGGTTGAGGTAAAAGGCGATGGTAAAGGATTGACCATTGACAAAGATGGGTTTATTCACGTTTCCGATGATGTGCCTGCTGGTAGTCATCAACTAACCTATACGATTACCGATAGGCAAACAGGAGAAACTGCAACAGCAATCGCCACGATAAATGTTTCTGAAAAACCAAAAGTGCTAACAGCCACTGATGATACGTTTGTCTTGACCGCTGTGGACAAAGAGACCAAATCAGAAAAAAGCATTTTAGATAATGACTTTTTAGCTGATGGCACAACAGCCAATAAAGATAATGTGAAATTGATGATTACCAAACAAGCAGGAAAGGAAATCACTGTTGATGATGACGGCTATATTCACTACACCGAAAATACCCCTGCTGGAAAATACACTATTCGCTACAACATTACCGATATGGATACAGAAGAATTTGATGAGGCAGAAGTGAAGATTGAGATTAAGCCGAAACCAAAACAATAAAGTTAAGCACAGAATAAAACAAAACCCCGAGTAGCTACCAACTGTTCGGGGTTTTTACTTTTAACCATTGATAAGGAATGATTAAAACTTATGGAAGATTATATCACATTAGTAAAACTATTAGGACAAATACCTATGGAAAATTTAATTATTATCGGTGTTTTTACACTGTTATTGGTCATTGCTTGGCGATTACCCAGTATTATTAATGCGGTTACTGAATACAAGCGAGCAAATAAATAACACAATCCAATCGAAAAATGATAAAAATTACTGAGTTTAGTGGGCTTATCCCGAAAGTTTCAAGCCGTAACAAAAATCCCAATTTTGCCAGTATTGCTGAAAATGTGGATTTATCCAAAGGCACATTAAAGCCGTGGCGAGAACCGTTAAAAATTGCCGATACGACTGGGCAGTCATTGTTTATGACAGACTGCTGTATTGTGACAGGCGATTGTAGAACTCGCTTTGCAAAGACGGGATTACTCTGTGATGAGATTGTTGTTGCCACTGATTTATATGCTTATCCAGTGTATTCAAAGGCGAATGTCTGCCCATTTGAATGGAAACGCTTGGGTTTTGAATGTCAGTTAGAAGCACCCATTGTTAAAATGTCATCGGTTAATGAAGACTTTGGAATGGAAAATCGTAGCTATATTTATACGATTGTCAATGAAATGGGGTGGGAAAGTCAGCCGAGTTATCCATCTGCTTGGCAACGTACCAATACTATCGGCAGTGTAACTGTTGGTGGATTGCCAGTTGGCGAAACCGTGAATGTCTATCGGTCAGCGACAAGTCTTGATTTTGGGGCAGAACAGCCCGAAGAAGTTGAAGCAACTTATTTATTAGTCGGACAGACCACCACTGGCACATTGATTGATACCTTAAAAATTGCAGGCGATGCGTGTGTTACCGATGAATACGATAATCCCCCTGATGATTTGCGAGAAATACAATCGTGGCGTGAGGGACGGCTAGCTGGGCTATCGGGCAATGTCTTTATGATGACCGAGAGAAACTTACCACACGCGTGGAATAGAAAGTTTACTACGACTTTTTATGATAAAGCGATTGCCTTAATCTGTACTAATCGCTTGGGCTATGTTTTAACTGATGGCAAACCTGTGGTACTGGAATTGCGTGGCGATTGTGATGAAAAACAATCGCCGATAGCAGTATCTGAAATACCTGAAACACTACCAATCATTGCAAGACAATCAGCCTGTGAATATATGGGCGGTGTTGTTTATGCCAGTCATAATGGTTTAGTGTGGATAAATGGCAGAGAGGGTGCAATACTGATTACCCAAAATCATTACACCCCCGAACAGTGGCAAGCATTACACCCGCACACAATGAAAGGTGTTGTATATCAAGGGCATTATTATGGCACAACGAAAACAACGACTATTCGTTTTCGCTTGCCTGATGGGGTTTATAGTAAAGAAGATAATTACGGATTAACCACCTTATCAATCAAACCGAAAGCGTGGTTTAAGAGTGACACCGACCGTTTGTATTTTACCCTAGATGACGGTACATATCAGTGGGGGCAGGGCGATGACAAAATGACAATGCAGTGGCGTGGCAATCTGAATACACTTGCAGGGATTACTCGGTTATCAGCGTATAAAGTCATTGCCGATGAAAGTGGCAATCAGATTAAACATTTTGTTGATAACCACGAAATACAAAGTTATACCCACAAACAAAATAAACCAACACGCCTACCCGTTGGGCGACACGGTATTGATTGGCAAGTGGAAATTACAGGCAAAGCAGAAGTATTTGAATATCATATCGCCCCAAGTATTAGGGAATTAGCGAATAAATAAACAAGGAGTAGAAAATGAAGTATGAATTAGTGAAACCACAAAAAGACATTGAGCCACAATTAAAGGAACTGTTTACCTTTGTTTTAGAAAAAGGTGGCGTGAATGAACTGGCACACCCAAGAACACTAGTTGAGGGTTGGCATAGTGGTGTGATTAAAATCTTTACCAAAAAAAATAATGATAAGATTACTGGTGCTAGCATTGTCCTTGTCATAAAAGACCCAATCACACCGATGAAATACCATACAATTAAATCGCTATCGGTAAATGTTGATGATGATTTTAAGGCGTTTATTGATAATGCGTTACTGGTGTATGAAAGTTAAGTAACCACATACAAGAAATAAACAAAAAGCCGTGATATTAGCAGTATCACGGCTTTTCTATTTTTAACACCTAGAACAGTTAGGAGTAAAACATACGTGAATTATATCATATTGATTAAGGAATTGAAAAGAATAATGAATACAACAAAAGCAACAAGATACTGGGGAACATTAGCGTTACTGATTATTGGGGCTATCGGTGTAGCTATTGCTTGGCATTTGCCTGAAATTATCATCGCACTAAAATAAATAAGTATCGACACAGAATATCAAAACAAAAAGCCCGACTATTTGCAGTAGTTGGGCTTTTCTATTTAATCATTACGGACAAAAGAGAAATGACTAAATCTAAAAATAAGTATATCAAATTTAATATTATTATGGAAACAAAAATTATCGCACAGACTACTGAAAAAGATGCTGGTATTGCACTCAAAAGACTTCATACACTTGTCGGTTGTGGCGTATTTACGCTGTGCCTGTGTGTGGGAATATCGGTAATTATTTGGGCAGTTAAATAAATCAATAAAGGAAACAACTATGAGCTTATTAGACGACATCAAAGAAATTGAACAATTAATGGGTAAAAAGAGAAAGGAATACGCAAGCCCAAATTATGCTGAAAAAGAACGCCAACGGTTAAATACCATTGCTGGTAATCAGTATGTTTCTGAATTACTAGATAATCAACAAGCAGAACAAGAACGCCAACGACAAGAAACACAGCAAAAGATGAAACAGCTGTATGAAGAAGGTAAGTTATTTGCTGGAACCACACCCGTTACTTCTTCTGAAAAAGATAGTTCTTTTTCTGATGAAGCGGCATATGATTCAAAATTATTTAAAGACAGCCCAGTTAAAACTATTGTTAATTTTCAACGTAATATCGCTGATAATATACTTGAAGAAACTGAAATTTTGGAACGTGTAAAAGCAGGAAAAGGTAGTTTTGAAGATAAGCTTATCGCCTTACAGCTACAATCAGGGGTTCCATACAGTGCCATACGAGCACAACCTGGGTTAATACCAAAGATAGCAAACGCTGGTATAGGAGCACTTCGTGGTGGATTAGAAGAAGAATATTTACAAAAAGCAATAGATGACCGTAAAGCAGCATCGAAAGATGCTAAACAAACCATAGCTGAAAAAGATGCTGTGTTAAGGGAAATTGAGCAGGATGAACAAGCATTGTTACCCAAAGGGAAACGTGGATTGATTAGTAAAGCGGTCAGTGGTGTGGCAGAAAATATTGTGCCACTTGGCGTTTCTTTGGGAGCAAGTTACGCCACTAAGAACCCCAATATCGGTTTAGCTGTGATGGGAGCAAATGCTTATAACGATTCTTATGCTAGGGGACGTAGAGAAGGACTTGATAGAAATGATGCAAGTAATTATGCCACTTTGCAAGCTGGGGTAGAAGTTGTTACCGAAAAAATACCATTTGGGCAATTATTAGAAGTTGTTAAGACGGGTGGTAAAGGTGCGATTAAACAAATTGCATCTGAGATGACTAGTGAAGCGGTTGCCGAAGCATTAAATACAGCTGTTGATTTAGGGTATCAATTAGATGAGCAAATGCAAGATGCTATTGAACGTGGTGACTGGGGTGAAGTGGCATCTATCCAAGGCGAGCGTTCTTTGGTTGCCGCTGTATCAGGTGGATTAATGAGTGGCTCAATCAGTGGTAGTGTTGCTTTGGTAAACAAAGGTGTCGGTAAACTGACAGGTACAAATACAGCACAACCAACCGACCCAAATTCTGCACAAGGACTAGCCCAGCAATTAGAAACAGGGCAAATTGAACAGCAGAATACACAAGTGCAACCTGCACAACCAATACAGCAAACAAACGCACAAGTCATTGAAGAAGTATTAACACCACTACAAGATGATACAGAACTATACCAAGAATATCATAATGAATTGCTAGATGATATTGCCAGTGGCGAGATTTATGAACGTGCCAAAACCAATAGCGATTATGGGCAGTATGCACGCACGGTATTAGAAGAAATAGAAAACACAGCACCGTCAAGTGATGAAGCATTTAACCAAGATATTGTCGGCAATGGGCTTGCACAGGTTAATCAGCAAATACAACAACCACAGCAACCACAGCAACAACCTGCCGAACAACAGGGGGAAGTTGTATCTGATGAAAGTGTAGCAAAACAACAAGGAATGTTTGCAAAAGCAAAACAAAAGATTGCTGATTTATTTGATTTTGCCACGCAGACAAATGAATATGATTGGGAAGATATAGGCGAGGTATCAAGAGAACAAGCCGAGAGAATTAATCAAGCCACAGGATTAGAAATTACCGAAGATTTTAAGCACCTTGTCGATACAAATGCTGTTAGACATACGCTTAAACAGCACGGAAACCCAAAAGCAGAAAGCAAAAAAGGACAAATAGCTGTAAAAAAAGAAGACTTTGTTAAAGTTCCTGAAATTATTAATTATGCAGACAATGTGACACGAGGAGATAAAACAGAGCAAACAAATTTAGACACAATTATTCACGAAAAAACATTTGATGATGGAGTTACCTACGTTGTAGAAGAAGTAAGAAACGGTCGTAATAAATTAGCATTCAAAACGATGTATAAGAAACCTGCTCATCTAGGTAGTAAGAATGCTCAATCACAAGGAATGCCCAACACTTTACGTCCAAAAACGTCCCCTAGCCATTCGCAGGTCAATAACAGTATAGCAAATAACCAACAAAATACAACTGTATTACAAGGCAAACAAGATACCGTTGTTGTCGATGATACCGATTATGGCGTAACCTATAAAGTGGTTGAAGCAAGCACTTTATCACCAAGTAAGAAGAATACCGATAACCAGTATCGTAACCGTGAAGATAATCACAATGCACAGGCACAAGTAACTAAAATTGCCAATAATCCTAAATTCCACAGACTAAATAAAGCACCGTCAATAGCAGAAGGTAGCCCAACGCTTGCCAATGATGGACGCACTGTTATCGGTGGTAATGGTCGTGTGATGGCGTTACAACAAGCGTATAAGCAAGGAACAGCAAGCGATTATAAAAATAATCTGGTTCATAGTGCTGGCGACTTTGGTATTAATCCTGATGAAGTAGCAGAAATGAAAGAGCCAGTACTGGTGCGTACATTTAATGATAATGTGAATGTAAAACGCCTAGCTATTGCCAGTAATGAAACGCAAGGTATGGCAATGAGTGCATTAGAAAATGCACGGGCTGATGCTGAAAGTTTACCTAATTTTGATTTGCTTAATCTTGATAATAATAGTTTTAATGATGTCAATGGGGGATTAAATAGTGCAAGTAATCAGCCATTCGTACAGGGATTTGTGAGTGGTTTTTCTGAAAACCAGCGTAATGATTTAACCGATAGGGACTCCAACCGATTATCACAGCGTGGTGTTGAACGCTTACGCAATGCTGTTTTATTCAAAGCATTTGGAGAAAGTGCGATTATCGATAGTGCGGTAGAAAGTACAAGTAAAGATAAGCAAAATTTAGTTAATGCGTTGGTTCGGATTGCCCCAAAAATTGCCAAAGTAAAAGAGCGTATTAAAAATGGTAGCCTTGATAATGTGGATATTTCTAGTGAGATTACCGAAGTTGTTGAAACACTTTTAACTTTGTCTCGTGACGGTATCAGTGTTTCCGATTATCTTAAACAAGGTAATTTATCTTTTAATGAGTTATCCCAAACCGCAAAAGATTTGTTAAAATACATTCACCACAATGCCCGAAGTGGTAAGAAAATATTTGAGTTGTTTGATACTTATTACAGTAAGGCATTGGCACAACCTGATAAAAAGAATGGTTCTTTATTTGCCAGTGAACCAGCCAGTAAAGAAGATTTGTTTTATCAATCACTCAACGAACAGGAGCAAAAAAATGGGCAAACAACCACGCAAAGACCAACAGAACAACAAGGACAACAAACAAAACAAGGACAATCCAATCATCAAGTTAGCCAAGAAAGTGGACGAAAACTCACAAATACAGGATTTGATGCAACAGACACTGGACGAACTCAACAAGAAATAAATCAACAAACAGAAGATAACCAAGCCCCAGATAAAGGGGCTTTTTCTTTGTCTGCTAAAAATAAACAGGGAGAAAAGATAAGCCAAGAACAGGCACAAAAACTTGTTGATAAAGCAGTAGAAAATGCTGAAACTGTACGAGAATTAGAATTGACACCTGCAAATTGGAATAAAGAGTTTGGCAATGGTGCTGTTACTACGCCTATCGGTAAGGTAAAGATGGGAGAAAATCAGTATGATAAATTAGTCAGTAACGGTAGAAATAATCAGTTTGGAATGATTAAACCTACACTTGCTCATCCTGATTTTATCATTAAGCAGAAAAGTAAAGCGAAACAGGGACAGAAAACAGAAAGGAATAGTAGTTATTTATTTATTAAAGCATTTACTAGAAATGGAGAAAAATTTTATTTTTTTGAAAATGTTACTGTAAGAAAGGATAGTAACGAAATAGTTGTCAGCAGTCATTTGTTAAGACCAAAACAACTGATAGCGAAAATGACTAATGGGGATTTGCTATGGAATAAGCACGAACTCACTTATTCTGAAACTTCGGACAAGGTTCAAACTTTGGACGAGAATAGCAATAAAAGTCCGAATGCCAATTCCCACAGCTCGAATGTTCAAGCAAACCACAATGAAAATATAACAAAATCAGATAATAAAATCAAGGCTGGTTTAGAAAAAACTTTTGGTAAAAAAGCGGTTAGCAAAGTAGAGATTGTTCATCACAATGAAACTGGCGATAAGCAATCAAGCAAAAAATCAGATGCAGAGGGCTATTATGAGGGTGGCGATAAAGTCTTTATCAATCCTGATAATATCCACGAAGTACGTAATGACAAAGGCAAGGTTATTTTAACTAAGCAAGAACATATTGCCCTAGTAACGTGGCACGAATTAGGGCATAGAGGCGTTGCTGTGGGGCAATTATGGCAAAACTACCGCAGTGCATTGATGAAAGCGAGTAAGCACCCAGTTATTGAAGCATTAGCGAAATCATTCCAAAAGGGATATGCAGAACA
>PDWI01010520.1_pt1 | contig 10352 bp, 10 predicted proteins | sample 1430891 | NCBI WGS metagenome assembly PDWI01 (sample SAMN01162508, study PRJNA174530) | Oral metagenome, whole genome shotgun sequencing project. | biome: Marine environment; feature: Marine mammal; material: Swab sample of the gingival sulcus; isolation source: swab sample of gingival sulcus... | reverse complement strand
TACCAGTAACAATAATTTGTTGCAAACACTATTTTTAAAGATGGAACAGCAGATGTGAATATAAGCATAAATTTTGATAGCAACAATATTCGACCGGTTAATCCTTTTAGATTTGCTGTTAGAAATGTTAAAGTGTTAGATAAAGTGTACTTAGGTGTGAAGGGCGATGATAATATATCTGGTCAATTTGCAACATTTTATTATGGTCGTGTTTGGGCTCCTGATATAGTAGGATATAGTCCACTAACAGGTTCTTTGAGATATGAAGCATATTGTGATGATTGTAATAAAACCATATTTACATTTGTAGGTGATACGGTAAATCCGAAATCAAATGAATGGTGGTTAAGTGAAGACCATCACAGTGATATGGGTGAAGTGAACACAATAACAAGCTTGGCACCTTATGGAAAGGGAAGTACGATAACAAGAAACAATGGAAATATTATAGATGATGGATTTGAGAACAACATTACACATACGGCAAAGTACAATACTTCATACACAGATGTTCAAGAGATAGATTCATCAAAACATCTTGTGTTTGATAATAACTATTCTACTACCTATCTTGGTGGAAGTAGCTGGTCAGGAGGAGGACAATTGGGCAATGTTTTAAATGATAGCGATAATCCCGAGCGTTCGAACGAGAGGATAAGTTGGTAATGAAAAAAGCCATGAGTATGATAGAGCTTATTGTCTCCATAGTGGTTATGGGCATAGTTGCCACTGGTGTTCCTATGCTAGTTCAGCGAAGTCAAGGTGGTTCAGTCTTGGATGTTGTTAGGCAGGAAAATATTTTGGCAGCTAAGACTCAACTTTGGAGAATACTATCTTACGAATGGGATGCAAATTCATTCAGCCCTACAGACCAAGTATCGTATATTTTACGTACAGGAAGCGCTCTAACTGCGCTAAATACTAGAGCAGGACTTACCGGGCTATCAGGTAGAAGAGCCTATAGTCCGATTGCAGGCATAAATGCAAGTACAATTATGAATCACTCAGGAGGTAGTCTTGCAAATGTAAGAGCTATAGAAGGGTTTAATAATTTAGAAGTAGAACTTGATACCAGTTCGCGCATAGGTGGCACACTTCAAGATGCATCAGATTTTGATTATCTTATAAAATCCTCTGCTGCAACACCTACGATTGAATATTTTAATGATAACTTAGGGGCAAATATTTTTGATGGCACGGATATAAATATAACTATAGATCCAACAAGTACGCAAGTCGCAACATCAAATGTTAAGTTAATATCTGTAAGAGTAGATACTGAGGTTGATGTTGATGGAGATAGTCAAAATGAATTTGTTGTAATGCGCGGGTTTGCAAGCAATATAGGACAATCGCTTAGCATTGATCCAAGGGAGTTGCCATGAAAAAAGCTTTTACTCTTATAGAGCTTATAATGGTTATAGTTATTTTAGGTATTATTTCTGTTATCGGTACTGATATAGTGGGAACAATGTATACAAACTATTTAAAATCAAAAACTGTAAATTATCTTGAATCCCAATCTGCAATAACACTTGAGCTTATAGAAAAAAGATTATCCCATAGAGTAAGGGGAAGTGAAGCGGTTATTCGTGGTACAGTCGTACATCCGTTATCTGATCAAAATGATACAGATACAATATTAACCTGGATAGGCGTAAGTAGCGAAAGTCAAAAAGCGGATGGCTGGAGCGGACTTGTGGATTTTAATAACACAAATACATCAGGTTTAAATAGGCGCATAGCATCTCCCGGTACTGATTTGGCAGAAGCTGATAGTATAATAACACTATTAACGAATGGAAATGTAAATTTTTCCGGCAGTAGACGTCCTGCATTTATACCAAAAACTTCAAAAATGACTGATGTTACTCAATTTTATAACAATACAAATACAAATTATACTATAAGGGTTGGTCAAATGGCCGGAAACAATGGTGTGTTTGAGTATCCGGCAGGTGAAGGACTTCCGGTGTACCCTGACGGTACAATTGGAATAACAAATGAGTATTATCTTTCCCATACAGCCTATGCTTTAACTCTAACCGGTAGCCCATCAGATGCAAACCTTTGGCTTCATTATAATTATCAGCCTTGGAATGGTGATACATTTGCAAATGGACAAACGCAACTTTTAGCACAACATGTTAGTACATTTAGGTTTTTAAGGTATGGAGGGGCAATTAGATTGAAGCTATGTTTAAATGATGCAAATTTAACTTCTGATAGTTCAATGAGTGCTTGTAAAGAAACGGTGGTGTTTTAATGAAAAAAGGATTTAGTTTAGTAACGGCAATTTTGTTTATTGTTGTAGTTTCGGTTTTGGGTGCGTTGGCTTTGTCTTTTACTTCTCAAACGGGCAAGCAAACTACAGATACATACATTAAATCTCAAGCGGAGATTCTTCTAAGGAGTGCTGCTGAGTTTGGGGTGCTTGCTATGACTGCCCATGATATAGGTGCAAGTGGTAATTGTATAAACACTATAAATATTGATTATCCCGATAATGCTCCAAATCATACATTTGATATTACTATAAACATACAATATTTTGGTAATGGTTTGCCAAATCCCGGATGTGATATCGTATCAAACACAGTAGCAGATGAGGATGTGAATCTTACTGCTTTAATGGATATTTTTGTTGCAACAAACCCTGATTCTAACATAACAACCGAACCAATTCGTCTACATAGACGAACTTTGCAAAAATTATAACAGGTTTCATGGGGGTTAGTTATATAAATCTATAACGGTTTTATTGTTTAGGAGAGTTATGTTGGTGTGTTTTCTTGAAACCGTTAAATACCCTATATAACCTTAGATTTTATATTCATATTGGAATTTCCTAATTTAATAAAATATCTAAGATTTGCAAAAAAGAGTAAATAGTAAACTATTTACTCTTTTTTTGCTTTTGTGTAACTTTTAATGCGCTATGTATCCGCAATTTTTAAAGTCACTTGCGGTAAAATTCAGATCGGAATATTCATAGGTATCCTGAGCAAATGAGCCTCCTATAGGATCTCGATCGATTCCAAGTACCATTTTTTTAGCAAATAAACATCCAAATTCCTCTGCATCACTAGGAGGATTTCCAAAAGAAGTGCCCCTGGTCATAAGAAAAAACTCAAAAGCTCTCTCTGGATAGTATGTGTTAGGAATTAGTAGGTTTCTAACAAAAAATTTGCCTGTTTCGGGATCAAATTTTTCTAAATATGTATATGTATTGCTAAAATATGTGGGCTTAATAGATCGATCAAAGTTTGTTCCATTAATCCATAATCTTCCATCCTTATACATATCGCCATCAGGAAGTACGATATTTCCTCTGATAGTCGCAAGATGATATTCATTATTTAGCTGTGATGCAAGGTAAATGACTTTTTCTCCTAAATCCACATGGTTAACTCCATAAGCATATACTGACCTATAGATTTTTATTATGTGTCTTTTTGTATTTGTCCTGCCATAATGTGTTGTATTTTGATCCACAGTAACGTGAACATCAAGTTCTAATGATGCAGGGTTATATCTTTTGATATTATGTATTGTACAATTAGTTTCACTTTGTGTAAGATTTGAATCATAATAATTGTAAGAAAATTGGCAACTAACGGTAGAACCATTGTAATCAGTCTTGTTTTCTACATGTACTATTCTGGCATTTGGTATGGTCGTATTAAATTTAAAAGCAATATCGACGCTTTTAATTCTATCGCTAATGTCAATGACGATGTCATCTAATTCTTTAGTTGTTCTAGGCGGCACTGTAAAAGTTATTGGTGCCAAATTAGCTGAGGTGTGAGGCGGTTGATTTCCTGATGGAGGATTACTAACGGAAGCCCATATGATTATAGGTCTATTTGATCTTACCCACGCATAGTATGTACCGTCTAAATTGGTATATATATATTTTCCTCCATACCATCCTCCTGAAGACAAATCTATTCTTGCGCCTACAACAGGTTCGCCGTTAGTATCTACAACCCTTCCTTTTACCCATCCCCAATAAATCGGTTTATCCAAATTCCAAGGTGTAAAGTGTTTTACTTCTCCTGAATATGTTTTAGTCGCTGCATCGTAAGTGGCAAAGCCATCTTCTATCCATTGTCCTTTTTTCTTATCAAAGTACCATAGCGGAATAACATCTCCTTGGTTTGGAGTAACACCTAATTTTTCATCTAAAGGAAAAGTAAGCTTTGCGTTTGAACCCTCTTTTAAGTTTAGTTTATTTCCATCTTTATCCCAAAGGTTGATGTTGAAAAAACCGTAAGATTCTATCATTGTAGTTGTGTTATCTTCTCTTACGCCTGCAAACTCTCCCGGGAATGCATTTCTTCCTTCATAGTTTGTGACATGGTTAAATGATATATCAACACTTACATTTCCATCATAGGGGTTTCCGTTTCTATCAACGTATCCGTTTGCTCTTAAAAAAAGCTTTGCTCCATTTTTATTTGGAACTATTATCTCTTTATCTTTATCGGACGGAATAGCTTCACTATGATCATTTTTTATTAAAACAAAATTTAGTTCAATCTCATTAGGAGAAGAGTTTGTGTCTACAACTTTATTGCTATAGATATATCCTTTTTTTGTAATGCCAATGGATATTTTTTTACTTTTTGATGATTTTACAGACTTTATAAATTCACCTTTGTTATCTGTTTGACCTGATGGTTTTCCATTTATGGTTATAACTGCACCTTTGATATCGTTTCCTGATATATCGCTTACCATGCCTTTTATTTTAACAGTTTTTGTATTGGAGTCATCGGTCTGATTGTTATCGTCCCCTGTATTTCCACTGTTATTATTGTCATCACCAATGTTGCCACCACCGGTGTTGCCATTTCCGCCATCGTTATCAGATGTATTTCCGTCATTTGTTGTCCCGCCGTTGTTATCGTTAGATGTATTATCATCCGGTTTTACCGTTTGATTTGCATCGCCTCCATTTTCTATTTGTTCGGTATTGCTTTTTTTACTATCGTCAGAGTTGCTACTTCCACCACAACCACTAAGCAAAAAACCTACGAACAAAAAAGAAGTAAGTAAAACACTTAATCTTTTCAATAAACTTATTTTACACATGTTATATCCTTTCTTAAAAATATATCAAGGTTACCATAAATTTAGTAAACGAATCTTAATATAGATTAAAATATTAAAAAAAACAGTAATTTTTTAGTTTTTTGGGTTGATTTGCGTTTTGAAATAATATTTAACTATCAATTATCTTTGTATTTGTCTGCTATTTTTTTAAATTGATTCTCAATTTTTAAAAATGAATCGACTATGACAGGGTCAAAATGTGTGCCTTTGCCCTCTATTATAATTCGCTTTGATTTTTCAAAACTAAAAGCTTCTTTGTAGTAGCGTTTTGTTGTCAATGCATCATATACATCACATAATGCTACAATTCTTCCCTCAAGCGGAATCTCTTCTTCTTTTAGAGCATTTGGATATCCTGTGCCATCCCATTTTTCATGGTGAGTATATATTATGTTTATCGCTGTTTGGAAAAATTCCGTATCAAAATTTTTTTGTAATGATTGATAAAGAATATCGTGTCCTATTTTTGGATGACTTTTCATAATGTCCATCTCTTCTTCGGTTAATTTTCCCGGTTTTTGCAAAATATGATCGGGAATACCTATTTTCCCTATGTCATGAAGGGGTGTAGCATGATAGATATTGTTTATAAAATTTTTTGAAAGCTCACTTGAATATTTACTTTTACTTTTATATAGATGTAGTGCTAAAGCTTTTGCAAACTCTTTTGTTCTTATGATATGATTTCCTGTTTCGGAATCTCTGGTTTCTATGATATTCATTATGTTGTTGGTAATTGATGAGCGCACAAAAGTTACTTGTTCATTTAGTTCTCGTTCTCTCTTTTGGGAGATATATATTATCATAGAAAATGCAAAAAAACATGATAATAAAAACGGTACAATTAGATGTCCATAAGGAACATATATACCGTACTCCATGAGTATATGGTTTATCAATATAATAATTAATGCGACCATTCCTCCTGCTATAATGGAATATATGTAGTTATAGTCAATAATTGTGTATATTATTAAAACTGTAAATACAAAGCTTAGTAGAAGGACGATGTATTTTGCAAATTGGGGTGTATGTAAAAGAGTGTTATAAAGCACGTTTTCTATAAATGACGCGTGAGAAAATAGTCCGTTTGTGATTTTTCCCTCTTGGGATATATAAAAAGAAGATAGCCCTGTTGCAGTTGCTCCAATGATAACAAATTTTCCCAAGAAAATATTTGGATCAAAATCATTATGAAGTACATCTATAGCAGAAATTGTTTTAAATTTTGAGGGTGGATATGTATAGTTTAGCACCTCACCTTTTGAGTTTAAGTACATTGTGTGGTCTAAAAATTTCACAAAGGATGGTTTAAGTATATTGCTTGAGTGTTGAAAATAGATATTTTTATCCACCGATTTAAGCATTGCGACTCCAAGAGATGGAATAAGTTTGTCTTGATATTTATAAACAAGTACATATTTTCTTAAAAAACCGTCTTCGCTTAAATGTGCATTTATGAAGCCACTATTTTGTATATTGTTTTGTATGTTTGCTGTATTACATATAAAATTATTTACATGTAAAAAATCTGAGGATTTTTTGCTTTTGAATGTAATAAAATTTTTTGGTCTACATGTTGATTCATTTTGCTTATCAGTTGCTATAATAGATGTGGCTATATTTGATTTTGAAATAGTGTGAGAAAGTATGATATCATTGTCTTGCAGTGCGTTTGGAATAGATGAAAAATTAGCGTCTACATTTAGATTTTGTTTATAAAACTTTTCCAATATTTTTGGAGATGTTCTATCTTGTTCGGCAAAAATTATATCAATGCCTATGCTTGCAGGGTGATAGTTTTGAATATTTTGTATAAGTTTTGCGATTATAAGTCTAGACCATGGCCATTGACCTAATTCATTTATACTTTTAGTGTCTATTTCTACTATAGTTGTCTTTAAATCATTTGAATTGTGGCCAAAATGCATACGTGTTAGTTGATTGTATATTTTATTGTCAACCAAATCCGACAATCCGGAACTAAAAGAGAACAGATGTATAACAATGGCTATACCTATAGACAAAAGATATAAAGATTTTGTTAGTTTAACTTTTTCTATCACCTGATTTGAACTTCTACTCTTCTATTTTTTGCTTCACTTACATTGTCTTTGGTTTTTACTGCCAAATCTTTTTCTCCGTAAGATTCCACTTTTATACTATTTAGCCTAACTTTCTGTTTTATAATCCACTCTTTTACCGTGTTTGCTCTTTTTATGGAGAGATTGATATTTGATTCATCATTTCCTTGCGTGTCCGAATGTCCTATGACTGTAACATCACACGGAGTTCTCTTTTGTATTTCAGGCAATAAATTTACAAGGTTTTTCTCAGACTCTATAGTTAATTTTTCTGAACCGCTTTTAAAATAAAACAATAACGATATTGGGGTTGGAATCTCTTTTGATACTAAGGAGCCATATTTTTTTACGAGCTCTTTTTGTGTAAGTTTTTTAGGCTTTGATATATCGTTTTCACCAACAACCACGTAAGTATTTGCTTTGTCTATAATGATTTGATTATCATTTTTTTGGATAATAATTTTGTTACTATCTCTGTTGTTATCAAGCAATACAACCTCGGTATCGGGCGTATTTAACACATTTGCAAGTATTACAACTACAAATGCAAGAACATATCCCATCATTCAACCCTTAGTAAAAATTTTGTACCTCTTATGCCTATTATTCCTTTTGGAAAGCGCATTTTAAAAGACTTTGGAGATAGTTTTCCAATTTTGCCGGATTTGAAAACCACAACCCCTTTTTTAAGTGTTAAATCAAAATCATAGTTATTTTTTAAGGGTTTAAATACATATTTATTTATAGATAAAAAACTATTTTCACCCAAAGCAAGAGTGCTTCCCTCATCAAATATAATATCTGCACTTGAGCCTTTTTTTGTAATGATGATATTATCATTTGATAGTCTTAATCCTGATGTGGATTTGAGGTAAATATCCTTTTGTTTTATTAAAACATTTCCCTTGATGTTTTTAATGGTGGCAACATTTTCGTAAGCTAAGGTATGAGTGCACAACACAGAAAATATAAACAACAATTTAGCATACTTCATTTGAAACCTCCTGAAATTATTAATTCATATTGTACTATAATTAATCTTGCTATATTATTAGAAAAAAATTTTACATGTAAAAAACATAATATTATAATTTCACAAATTTACTTTTTTAAACAAAAGTGGTAAAATAAAGCAAAAAATCAAGGACAAAATTTGGATAAGGTTATACAAGATTATTTGGCAAATATAAATAATCTTTCGCAATTAAAGCCACAAAATCTCCCTAATGAGGTTTTAAAATCGTTTTTAAAAATGGATGAAGTTGAATTTTTTAAAACATGTTCTCAATTTTACATACTTCAAAACAATATACCAAGTGAAAATTCTTTGGTAAATATAGGTGAATCCGATATTTTAGAGGGTGCATCGGGATATGCTAAAGATATACTAAAAATTTTGAAAAAACGTTATGAAAAATAGTTACATAATTGGCATGATTTGCGCCTTAATGGCTTGTTTGATATGGGCTAGTTCATTTATCGGGCTAAAAATTGCTCTTTCTACAATGCACCCTATGAGTGTAATATTTTTCAGAATGCTAATAGCGTCGGCTTTATTTGCTCTTTTTTATAAAAAATTTATAGGATTAAAAATTAATAAAATTGATTTTAGATATATACTTTTTTTAGTTATTTGTGAACCGGGATTGTATTTTATTTTTGAAGTTAAGGCTTTAGAATTTACATCAGCTTCACAAGCAGGAGTTATAACATCTACAATGCCCCTTCTAACAGCCATTGGGGCGGCTATATTTTTAAAAGAGAGAATTAGTAAAAAAATGGTTATAGGAATGATACTGGCTATGTCAGGCGCCATTTGGTTAAGTTTAAGTGCAAATGTTCAAGAGTATGCTCCAAATCCAATCTTGGGAAATTTTTTAGAATCCTTAGCTATGGTTTGTGCAGCAGGTTATGCTATAAGTTTGAAGTATTTAAGCCAAAAATTTTCCGCTTTTGTATTAACTGCTTTTCAAGCTTTTGGTGGAGCTATATTTTTTCTTCCTCTCGGGATTTTTGAGTGGCAAAGTGTCGGATTTGCTATTGATATGAAGAGTTTTTTAGCTGTACTTTATCTAGGCACAGTTGTTACTATGGGTGGATACGGCTTGTTTAATTATGCTCTAACGTTAGCTCCCGCTTCAAAAGTTAGTGTTTTTATCAACTTAATACCGGCGTTTACACTTATACTTGCTTTTATTATATTAGACGAGAGATTAAATTCATATCAATTAATGGCAACGGGAGTTATATTCTTAGGGGTTATAATTTCACAAAATTTTAGAGTTAAAAAAGTTTGATATAAATTTAAAATTTGGTATAATTGAGTCAAATTTATATAAAGGATTGTCAATGCTTGGTTTTGATGTTTCATTTTTGTTAGGTGCAGTTGTAATTTTTGCGATTATTATCATTGCATTAGGAGTTAAGGTTGTTCCCCAATCGGATGTTTGGGTGATTGAGAGGCTAGGGAAGTTCAACAAAACTCTCCATGGAGGTTTCCATGTAATTGTCCCTATAATTGATCAAGTTCGTTCGAAATTAACGGTTAGAGAGGGAATTATTGATATACCAAGTCAATCAGTTATAACAAAAGATAACGTAAATATAACAATTGATGGAATAGTCTATATAAAAGTTGAAGATGGACGAGATGCTACGTATAATGTTATCAATTACGAACGTGCCATAACAAATCTTGCCATGACAACCCTGCGTGGCGAGATAGGTGGCATGGTTTTAGATGATACCTTATCTTCCAGGGATAAATTAAATGCAAAACTTCAATCGGATTTAGGAGCCGCCGCAAATAACTGGGGCGTAAAGATAATGAGAGTTGAAGTTAGCGAAATTTCTGTTCCCGCAACTATCGAAGAAGCGATGAATATGCAGATGAAAGCAGAGCGTGAAAAGCGTGCAATAGAACTTAAAGCGATGGCAGATAAAGAAGCACTTATAAGAAAAGCGGAAGCGTTAAAACAGGAAAAAGTTCTTGAAGCCGAAGCAATTGAAAGAATGGCGGATGCTAAAAGATATGAACAAGAAGTAGTTGCTGAAGGTCAAAAAAAAGCAATGGAGATGATAAATTCAGCCATGCTTGATAACTCAAAGGCCGCTGAATTTTTACTTGCAAAAGATAGAATAAAAGCCTTC
>PDWI01010879.1_pt1 | contig 10353 bp, 5 predicted proteins | sample 1430891 | NCBI WGS metagenome assembly PDWI01 (sample SAMN01162508, study PRJNA174530) | Oral metagenome, whole genome shotgun sequencing project. | biome: Marine environment; feature: Marine mammal; material: Swab sample of the gingival sulcus; isolation source: swab sample of gingival sulcus... | reverse complement strand
GCTATCGGAAAGATAGAGAGATTGCACAAGGTGCGAGATTATAAATTTGAAAATAGCCTCCAAGAGAAACTTGTCAAAAATAGGCTGCTTTATTTCCCTTCGGAGGTAGATGAAGCTGGTTTGCTGATAAAAAATAATATCTCAGAAGCTGTGATTGTGGTGGATTTAGTGAGAGAATTGCTCGAAATATATAAGCTTAATAATTTAGAATTTAATCGTTTTTCAATTGGCATTGTCACAACTTTTAGGGCGCAAAATCGCACTGATAAAACACGAATTGGAAAAGGCAAATCTATACTCGGAAGAAATAAATATCGATACAGTCGAAAGGTATCAAGGAAGTGCGAGAGATGTGATTATCTATTCTACTTGTGCCAATTCGGAAGCCTTACTGAACAAAATAGTATCACCCGATGAAAATAAACTTGACAGAAAACTAAATGTAGTCCTTACAAGGGCAAAAGAGCAATTTATACTTATCGGCAATCGTAAAATATTAGCTACAAATGATGCTTATGATAGTGTGATTGGGAGTTGTGTTTAATGGTTAATTGTCAATGGTCAATGGTTAATGTGTGATGAGCGGGAAGTGGGAAGTTGGGAGCGGGAAGAAGACCGAAGAAAATTAAAAATTAAAAATGAAAAATGAAAAATTAAGACAGAAGTCGGAAGTCGGAAGACCGAAGACGGAAGCATTGCGCTCTCTCTGATGTCCCTCTCACTCGGTTTAACCGCAAAGGGTGCAAAGAAGACGCAAAGGGCGCAAAGAAATTTGAGACCGAAGATGGCAGCAAATGATTCGTAATTCGTAATTTTTAATTCGTCATTACCCATGTCAGAGGGCATTAACCATTGACCATTGACAATTAACCATTAAAAAAGCGTCTGCCCCACATGTCATTAACAATTGACCATTAACAATTAACAATTAAAAAATTGGAGTTGGAAATTTACTACTCCATGAGTCTGCTTATAAACTTTTCATTGTCGACTATATATCTTACGTGTTCACAACTGCCTATTTCGCCTGCATCATCATAGGCGGTGAGTGTAAAGAATACTCGTTTGTTTTCTACCTTTGTAACTTCCGATACACAGCGTACCTCTTTCCCCGGTAAAGTTGCTTTTTTATGTTGTGCACTTATGCTAATGCCCACTGTTCCAAAGCCTTCGGGGAGTAGGTGGTTTATGCTCTTATACGCTGTTTGCTCCATAAAGGCGATCATAGCGGGAGTAGCATATACTTCGAGTAGTCCCGAACCATATACCGCTGCGGTCTTATCCTTAGTTACGGTTTCTTTTTGTTCTAACTTTGTTCCAATAGGTATGTTAATTTCCATGATTATAGCTTTATAAATTTGGTACAAATATATGACTAAGTTATCTAAAAATTATCTTTATAGATGAAAAAAGATAGTTTTGTGTACGATTTTAAAATAGAATTGGTATTATACTTACCTTTGCGGAATGAAAGAATATAAAAGAACGGAAATAAATGAACTGGGAGAGTTTGGGTTGATTGATAGGTTGACAAAAGACTTCCCTTTGCGCAATAGCAGTACATTGAAAGGGATTGGAGATGATGCTGCTGTACTTGGGTACAATGATTTTAAGTCTGTAATATCCACTGACCTTTTGGTGGAAGGTATACATTTCGATTTGTCATATTTTCCTTTGAGGCATCTTGGATTTAAATCTGTTATCGTCAATCTCTCCGATATATATGCGATGAATGCTCTGCCTAAGCAAATTACGGTTTCTATTGCATTATCCAACAGATTTTCGGTAGAGGCGCTAGAAGAAATATATTTTGGAATAAAAACGGCTTGTGATGCTTATGGTGTCGATTTGATAGGTGGAGATACTACTTCTTCACAGTCGGGGTTAATAATAAGCGTTACAGCTATAGGTGTGGGAGAAGATGAGAAATTGACTTATAGAAATGGGGCAAGAAAAGGTGATTTGATATGTGTTACAGGAGATTTAGGCGCTTCTTATCTTGGATTGCAGTTATTGGAAAGGGAAAAACAACTCTTGAAAAATGATTCGAGTATAAAGGTTGATTTGGAAGATCAAAAGTATGTCGTTGGCAGATTTCTAAAGCCGGAAGCGAGGAAAGATATTGTGGAAATGTTTCACAATTTGGAACTGAAACCAACTTCTATGATTGATATATCTGATGGATTGGCATCTGAGTTGTTCCATATCGGTAAAAATTCTTCTGTAGGTATGTTTGTTGAGGAAGAATTGATACCTATGAATACCGATGCTCAGCAATTGGCTTTAAAGTTTCAGGTTGATCCGATTATTGCAGCCTTGAACGGTGGTGAGGATTATGAATTGCTCTTTACTGTGGATAAATCGGACGAAGATAAGGTGACAGCTATGCCCGACGTGTCGATAATAGGGGAGGTTAAAGACAAGTCGGAAGGCATAAAAATGATAACGCCAAGCAAAAATATTTATGACTTAAAAGCGCAAGGTTGGAGGCATTTTTAGTGAAAGAATTGTAGCCCAATTTATAATATGAAAAAAGTAGTATACTTGTAGGAGTATACTACTTTTTTTGTGAATTTCATTTCATACTTCTATTGAATTACTAATTTTTTGTAGTAATCCTTTCTTTCTATTGTGAGTTTAACAAAATATATTCCTTTGTTAAAATCTTTTAAGTTGATTGTCTTGGTGTTGTCTCCTGCTTTTAGGTCATCGGACAATAATTTTCTGCCATTGATATCAACTATACTAAAGTTTATATCACTGAGTTGCGTTTTATTTTTTGTAATAGTTAAAAACTCACTTGCCGGCATTGGATATATGCTTAGAAACTCTGCTAAGCCTTCATCCTCTTGTTCTATGATAGAAACTTTTATTGTAGTATGTGCGACAAATTCTTCACATCCGTAAGCATGTCCATATTGATTGTATGGCAATATATTGATGTATAATTTTTTGTGGACAGGCAACCCTGAATGCTCGTAAGAATTACTGTCACCGACATCAAACTCTTTTAAAATATCATCACCCTCGGGTTCTGTGCCTATCGACAATTTATATCCTTTGGCACCTTCTACTTTTTCCCACTTCAAAGACTCATTATAGTATATAGAGTCTTTCTTATCGTAAATAATCCCTTGCGAACAAGTCGGCACGTAATCGCAGTTTCCTAAGTTGCTACTGCAAAATCCATCAAAATCTCCATTGCCCGGTAATTGTGGGTTGTTAGAAAAGTCAATATCCCAAAGAGAACACAATGCTTTTAAATCTCCGTTAAAGCAACCCTCAAAATTATTGTTATTGGCATATATTTCCTCTAATTTTGTGTCTTTCAATCCTTTAGGTACTTTTCCGGAAAAGGAGTTGTTGTTGATGTATAAAGACTTTAAGTTTTTTGCAAATCTTATTTGGTTAGAAATATTACCGCTAAGTTTATTGTAGCTGACATCAAAATAACTCAGACTTTTGAGATACCATATTTGTGAGTGTAAGTTGCCTGTCAATTGGTTTTTAGACAAAGCCAGCTTCTTACATTTTGATAAAGATGTAATTGAACCGGGTATGTTTCCTGATAAATTGTTATCGTACAATAAAAGGGTTTCTATCTTTTTAAGTTTGCCAATATCAGAGGGTATTTCTCCGAAAATTTTGTTTGAACTTAAGTTTAGGTATTTAAGGTTTGAAAGTTTTGTTACCTCAATAGGAAATTCTCCCTCTATTCCATTTTTTGACAAATCCAATTCTTCTAATTTTGCCAAATTTTGAATATTGTCAAATATGCTGTAGTCAATTTTATTTCCTGAAAGGAATAATCTTTTCAGTTGTTTTAATTTTTTGAGAGACTGCAAGTCTAAATTTCCCGAAAGATTATTTCCTGACGAGGTACCGGCAGCATCATCCCATGCTCCGTCCAAATCAATAGAGATGACGTTTCCACTGACATCTGTAGTAATTCCATACCATAGTGATAAATCGCACTGTGTGGTATCCCAGGTGTTGTTCCAGTTATCTCCATTCATAGATTTGTAAAAATTTAATAGAGTTTCTCTGTCTTCATAATAACATCCCACTTTGTATAAGCAGGGGTTACAAGAACTGATTTCACCGTATTCGTTGTAAGCCGTAATACTTGCGAAAACCTTTCCGTTTACACCCTCGGTGTCCCACTTATAGGAAGTAACATCTCCCAAATCCGTTGTAGGTAATATATTGTCTGTTCCTGAAGAACTTCCTATTGATATTTTATATCCGGTAGCATTATCTATTTTTCTCCATTTTAGCGTCACTGTAGCTGCTGAAATTTCAGAGCCGTTAATAGGTTGTACAATATCACTACACATGGGCAAACTAGCGTCAAAATCTCGAAGATGTGATTCCCAAAGTCCTCTGCCGTAAGTTCCTGCCCTCAATTTTTTAAACTCCGGTGTTATTTCGAGCTCACCTATCCTTACAGGAGGTAGCCCTTTGTTAAAAGGTTCCCAGTCTGTTAGAGTGTTATCTGTGTAGAAAACTCCGATATATGTACCTAGGTAAACACTTTCTTTGTCGTTGTTCTGTACGACTATCGAAGTGGGGGGTACGTCAGGAATAGTTCCTGATATGTTTTTCCAAGATTCTCCTCCATCTTCGCTCTTGTATACTCCGTAAGGTACGCCTACCGCCCAAATCTTTTTAGGGTCTCTCGGACTTATGGCAATATCATTTATATTACCGTCTTCTCCAAAGGGATTAGATATTTTCCTCCAACTATCACCACCATCTCTAGTGACGTATATGCTACTTGAGAAACTTATATAAATATTGTCGGTATTTGATTTAGATACCCTTATCCTTCTGATGGTACCATTTCCATTCAGCTTGTCTGATATCTTATTCCAATCTTGTCCCAGATTTTCGGATTTCCACAGGCTGTTATAACCGATATAGAGTACATCTCTATTTTGCGGGTCTTGAACCAACGGTGTAACCCAAGCGCCGGATTCACCAACTTCGTCAGCGGTTAACATATATTTGAAATTTTTTCCCCTATTGGTCGACTTGTGAATTGTTCCAAACTGATAGCTGGCAAAAATTGTATTCGGATCGTAGCGGTCAATAAGGCAGTCCATTCCATCGGCTCCGAGTACTCTTTCCCATTTTGAGCCGTCTAATAAATGGGTACCGTTGTCTTGTGCGCCACAAACTACCAGATTTTCTACGATAGAAGAGGTGCCGACTCTATAGTATTGGGTTATGGATAACTCTTCATTTATACCTGTCCAATATCTGCCCCCATTATCGCTCTTGTACAAGCCACCGTCGCTTCCGACGAAAAAAGTATTTGTATTAGGTTGAAAACCGGAATAGTGGTGATCAACATGTAAAAAGTGATTGTTGTTTGGATTTGTCCAATTATTTACTTCGTCCCAATTTTCTCCACCATCTTCCGATTTAAAGTAATTAACTCCTCCTGCATATAATTTGTCAGGATTGTTAGGATCAACACTAAGTGTCCAATCATACCAGCACTGAGAACCCAATTCCGGATATAGGATAGAATTTATTTTAGTAAAAGACAATCCGCTGTCTTCCGATTTGTAAATACCTTCAAAATCTTGTTCGCTCCAACCCTCTTTGTTAATTCCCGCTAATATGTAAACGATCTCAGGATGTGATTGGCAAGTTCCAATAGCCATAACAGCTACATCGGGAGACATTCCCTCTAATGTAATGGACGTAAAATTTTCGCCGCCGTCATCACTTCTATAAAATTGGGGATTTGCTGAGTAGTAAGAATAATTTGTAGCATATACCACATTAGGGTCACCGGGTTTGTATTCCATGTATTTTATGGAATTGCCATAAAAAGTCCTATTCCAAGATGCTCCTCCGTCAACGGTTTTGTAAATACCGTAATTAGTTGCCACTAATAACTCATTTGTTTTTTGAGGATTCTGCAATATTCTGCTAATTGTATTAACATTAGGGAAATTAGTGCTTGCCCAAGTGTTTCCCCCATCCGTAGATTTTAACACTCCATAGCACCAAGTATCACCTGCATCTCTATCACCTGTTGCTAAATACATGATGTCGGTGTTATTGGGGTCGATTACAATATCCGATACTCCCATCATCCTGAAATCGTTGCTAAACGACTCCCAAGTTTCACCACCATTAACAGATTTCCAAAGACCTCCTGAAGGTGAACCCAACCATAACTCATCGTTGTTATTAGGATTGAACGCAGCTACATTGACTCTGCCTATTCCATATTCGGATATAAATCCAAAGGGACCCATTTGCTTCCAATCTCCGCTAGGCTCTCTGTAAAAACCGGATGAAATACGGTCTTTATATCTCAAATACTCCTTCTCTATTTTGTCTTTGTCGAAATTACCATCAGCATCAACTACCTGCTCCATTGAATATTCCCATCTCTTAAACAACTTATAACCATCGTCTTTGATATAGTTCATATTCTTCCACCTTTCATAAAATGCCTTTTGTACATCTCTGAAATTGTATTCGGGGTTTGAAATCATATCCTCCCAGTTGAGAGCTTTTGAATTATTTTGTGCGTTAAGAGAAAAAATAACTCCCAACACGATCAAAATAGAAAGTCTTATTTTGTTCATAACTAAATTGATTTCAGTGCATTAAAATCACCTTAGAGGTGTTTAATAACTTTATTTTTTGCAATAGGTTTTAAAACAGTAGCCAAAGTTACCAAATATTTTACAAATCATACACAAGTACGTGGGTAATTAATCATATAAATTGAAAAAAACACTCCTCCCATTAATACATAACAGGTTAATTGCAAATTGCGCAATAAGTATTTCTAAATTTGAATTAGTTTTTTACAAACTTAAATACAAAACTCTTATTTCCTGTTTCTATTTTTAGCAGATATATCCCCTCCAATATGTTTGAAACGTCAATTGTATTACTACTAAAATTATTTTCTTCCTTGATTTTTTTGCCCAATAAATTGCAAATCAATAATTTACTTCGTTTTTGTATTTTGTGATTTGGAAAATCTATGTGGATGAATTTTGAAGTAGGATTTGGATATATTTTTATGCCGGATTCAGGCAAATCATCGGTGCTGACATTCTCATCATAAACCACTTTTAGCTCTATTCTATCACTTTTACACTCAAAACCCTGCTTTTGCACTTCCCAATCATAAAAATAGTAATAGTAGTTGTATCCGAAGTATGATTTTCTTATTGAAATCAAATCATTTTCGTAAGGGAAACTTACATTTTCATTCCTGTCGCGGTATAAATTAGGGCTTGGTGTGGATAAATTTTCGATGTTTACTTGCTTATCTGTTTCCAATTTATAACCTTGTCCGATTGATATTTCAAAGCCTAGATCTACTCTTTGTTCTCCTTTTTGCAACATTACTTCCTTGTACGCCAAAGTATCATTATCCTGATTTTTTAGCTGAAATTTTCTAATACCCTCTTCGCCTGCATATACTTTTACTGATTTTAGTACGATGTTTTCGTTACAATCAAATATTAAACCTCCGTTTATTGAAGAAGCACCATCTGTCTTTTCTATGTTATTTTTCAAGCCTATATTTTCTATCTGATATTCGTACTTGTCGTGATTTTCTACCCAAAATACAGTGTCACTATCTATCGAATCCGTAATAAAAGTATTGCCTGTGAATATAGGTTGGTCATCATAATAATTTTTATACCAATAAATATCACTTCCCTGTGCCTCGAATGTTATATTGCTCTTTTCCGTTATGGTATCATCATAGATTACCCGGGGGGCTTCTACTTCCATAAAGTCGATAAAAGTTGTATCGGAATAAAAATAATCACAAGTACCCTCAATTCGTAATTGATATTTTCCGGCTATAGATACTGTAAGTTCTCTGCTATTACCACTAATAGGTTGCCCATTCCAATACCATTGGTAATGTTCAAAATCTTGAGGACATTTTAAAGTAACCTCACTTCCGTCGCAGTTTCCAACGTCTCCTTGAGCTATTTCTATTGTGGGTTTTTCTTGTGGATTGAGTTCCGTGTTTACGATTTTAGAAACTCGTTTTTCTCCAAAATTATCAGTAACGGTAAGGCTGTAGTTATTCGTTTCACCTACAGTGATATTTTGTGTTGTTTGACCTGTTGACCATTCATATTTTATGTAGTTATCAGGACCTTTCAGTAAAACAGAATCTCCGTTACAGAATTTTAATTCACCATCATGTTCAATGTCAAAAAACTCTGATATTGCTATTCCTTCTTGTATCAAATAATGTTTATCTGCCTTTATATCGTAATATTTATCTATTATTCCGGAGGGCCAAACTACCGATATTGAGTCTATGGTATCGTGGTTACCGAGCCCGAAATTCAGATTGTAGGAATTTGTTATACCGTAGCTTTCACCAATTCTAACATCTCTGACTTGAATGCCCCATTTGCCATAAATTTTTACTTTTGCACCAATTCCAAGTCTGTTTGAGTATTCTCCCCAAAGGCTGAATTTTACGAAGTGATTATCATTTGTTTTATTTATCCAAATCAAGTCTTTGTAATTTCCCACTTTATTCAAGCCGGAACCATAGGAAGCATACACGTCCATAAAACCATCATTGTTAAAATCTCCCAATCCGTATGAGTGAATGTTACCTCTCCTAAATGGTTCGTTTTCGATTTTATATTCGTTGTTGCCATTATTCCAAACTATTGATGATTTGTCGGCGGCTATGATTATATCCAAAAATCCATTGTTGTCGAGGTCTACCAATGAAGCTTGTATTGAAGAGCTTTTTATAGCAGGAAAATATAAATTAGTTTTATTGATAAAAGTATCATTATCAATATTTTCATATAAAAAGTGAATGGTGTCATGGTTCGTGACAAAGCAATCAAGGTCACCATCATTATCCATGTCTCCAAACATTCCTGTCCAAGATTGCGCTCCACTATTCAAACCGAATTCAACAGCTTTATCTTTGTATTGATTATTCCCGTCATTTACAAAAAGCGTATTAACGCGTCTAGGGTCATTAGGCTCTTCCGCTCCGGGCCAACATTTGGTGATGAATAAATCTATATCGCCGTCATCGTCAAAATCTATGAAATCACTACCGTAATCTCCGTAATTGTTGTAATTATCATTAACTTTAAAATCGATATAATCTTCCCAATTCAACTTGCCGCTTCCATTATTGATATAAATGGCATTGTAATTATTCTCATTGCAAACGAATAAATCCAAGTATCCGTCATTGTTGATATCTGCAATATTTGAATTTTGGGCATAAGACACGCCTAACAATTCTTGCGATAATTCGTATTTGCCACCAATCTTTCTGTAGTAATTGCCATAAGTTTGGGCACCGCAAGTGTATATTTCAGATATGCCATCATTGTCAAAATCTCCGGTATTTATAGTCCAAGCGGGCTTGTTGAATGTCTTGCCAATACTATCTATTCGATAGTTTTTTAGGTTTCCTGTATTTGTTACAGTCTTTAGGTAAATACCTTCATCCAACACCGTAATGTCATCATAGAAATCACCGTTAATATCAGATACTGCAACGCTTAAGGTGGTCTTTATAACCTCATTGTTAAGTATGTCATCCGATTTTTCTTCAAAATTTACTTGTGCATTTGCCCAAAAGACAACAAACAAACCTATCAATAAAGTAACTGCCCTTATCATGTTTTATGTATTTTTTTTTACAAATATATGATAAAAATTAATATATAAAAGAATAGTAGAGTTATATTATACCATTTACACATTATAAATGTTGCATTGGGTATGGAAAGTAAAATGAGATAGGTCGAGTCAAAACGAAGGTATGGCTATACTATAGCGAGGCTTTATAACGATGAGGTGGCTTATTTTACTCCATTAATCCTTAAAAACATCCAAATAATCTTTGAATACATACAGACGATTACGTTGTGCTCCCGTTATTTCTTTTATGATACCCAGCTGCTCTAATTTGTTTATTAATTTATATGCAGACTGTGGATTTTTACCGATAATGTTACCGACTTTTTGTGCATCAATAACCGGTTGGGAATACAAAAATTCTATAACTTTACGAGCGTCCGAACTTCTTATTTTTAGTTTATTTACCTTTTCGTCAATGTGTTTTGATAATTGCATAATAGCATTGAAAGTATCAACTCCTTTCTTGGCAGTTTCCATCACTCCCGTTAGAAAGAATTTAAACCATTGCGAAATGTCGTTGTGAGTTCTCACACGCATCAGATTGTCATAATATAGTATTCTGTGACGTTCAAAAAAATCTGACAAATACAAAATCGGTCTTTTCAAAATACCTTTATTTACAAGATAAAGTGTAATTAGCAATCTGCCCACTCTTCCATT
>PDWI01010518.1_pt1 | contig 10354 bp, 9 predicted proteins | sample 1430891 | NCBI WGS metagenome assembly PDWI01 (sample SAMN01162508, study PRJNA174530) | Oral metagenome, whole genome shotgun sequencing project. | biome: Marine environment; feature: Marine mammal; material: Swab sample of the gingival sulcus; isolation source: swab sample of gingival sulcus... | reverse complement strand
TGTCGGGTTTAATTGAAGTCCGAGTTCTCGAAATTGCTTTGCAATTTCTGCGGCAACTTGACTACGTCAAGATTGCTTTGACGTGCCCAATAAGAGAAAAAAAGACAGTAGCCATAGAAATACCAGAGATAGAAACACGTCGGATTTCTACATAACGAAAGCTCTAGTGTATCAAAGGGATATAGAAATGCTGAAATCCGACATTATTCACACATAAGTATAAATAAGACTAAAAACAACATATTAACTGTAGGGAATGTCGGATTTCATATTTAGGTAAAATAAAAACGAATCAGTTGATTACAGATTCGTTTTTTCTATCTTATTCTATATACACTACCTTGTTTTTACCACTAGTTTTTCCTTTATAAAGTGCTTCGTCAACCTTATTAAAGACCTTATCGTATCCTAGTTCTGGTTTGAATTCTACTAAACCGATAGTAACCGTAACTTTAAATTTCTTATTGTCTGCACTAAAAATTGTACTTGCTATGTGACGTCTAATTTCTTCGCAGAGCTCCTTAGTAGATATTATTTCAAGACCAGTGAAGAATATTATGAATTCCTCGCCACCCCAACGTCCTAGTGTTCCGAAGCTTTCTATTATCTTTGTGATTTCTTGTGTGGTTTTAACTAATACTTCATCACCAACATTGTGCCCATAAGTATCGTTTATACCCTTGAAATTATCTATATCTATTAAGGCTATATTTATATTTTTTCCGCTTTTACTAGCTTTTTTAAACTCTGTAGTAAACTTTCTTCTGTTGTAAATATTTGTTAGAAAGTCATATTCTGCTAGTCGGGTAGCTCTTTCTTCTTCTTGTTTTAATTTTTTGTTAAGGCTGAGTAGTTCATTAATATAATCTTTTAGAAGTATTTTTGTACGTAATTGGCTAAGTTGATTGTTTATTCTACTAATAAGAACGATGTCGTTTACAGGTTTAGTGATATAGTCATTGCCACCGTATAAAAAGCCTTTTGAAATATATTCTTCAGAAACATTGCTAGATAGGAAGAGAACAGGAACATCCTTAAGTCTTTCAATAGACTTTATTTTTTTGCACGTTTGAAAACCATTAATTCCAGGCATTTCTATATCTACTAAAAAAATGTCAGCTTCAATGCTATCTAAGTCTTTGATTAATTCATCACCACTTATATAAGTTATTGGATTTAGTTTATGCTGTATGCAAAATTTTTCTAAATACACTCTGTAGAATTTACTGTCTTCAACAATTACTACGTTTTCTTTTTTGCTTCCCACTTCTATCTCCTAAAATTGATATATATACATTGTATAATTTATATTAAAGATAATCAAGGCTTGAAATTTTAAAAATAATAATATTTTTAAGAAATATTGATATAATGTTTACAAAAATTACTAAGCGGTATATGATAATGTATAACATTTAAAAAAGGAAGTGAAAGATGAAATCAGGTTTTGTTTCGATAATTGGTAGACCCAATGTAGGTAAGTCTACTTTAACAAATAGTATAATAGGTGAAAAGATTGCGATAACATCAAATAAGCCTCAAACTACAAGATATAATATAAATGGGGTTTATAATGACGACAGAGGACAAATAGTCTTTGTTGACACACCTGGCATACATAAGGCAAATAATAAACTTGCAAAATATATGAATAAAGATGCTCTAGGAAGCATTAAAGATGTGGATGTGATACTTTATTTAGTTGAACCATCAGACTTTGTAGGCAAGGGTGAACAGTTTATTTTAAGTGTACTTAGGGAAGTTAAGGTGCCAGTTATTTTGCTTATTAATAAGATTGACACGATTAATGTAGAAAATGTCTTACCTATAATTGCTAAATACAAAGAATTATACGATTTTGTTGAAATAATTCCTATTAGTGCCTTTAATGGGGACAATGTAAAAGACGTAGTGGACTCCATTTTTAAGTATCTTGAAGAGGGACCAATGTATTATGATAGGGATACGTTTACTAATCAGCCACTTAAGAGTCTGGTTTCTGAGATGATTAGAGAAAAGATTCTTTATAATATGAAGGATGAGATACCTCATGGAGTCAACGTTATTATCGAAAGCTACAAAGAGAGAAAAGACAAAGATATAGTTGATATTAGTGCTGTAATTGTTGTGGAAAGGGATTCGCACAAGGGAATGATTATAGGTAAGGGTGGCTCTATGCTAAAGAAAATAGGTAGTTCGGCTAGATATGATATGGAAAAATTACTTTCTTCAAAAGTAAATTTGAAGATATTTGTAAAGGTTAAAAAGAACTGGCGTGATGATGAATTTTTATTAAAGAATTATGGATTTAAAAAGGAATAAAGATATGGAAAGAAATATTACTATGATGACTGATTTGTATCAGTTGACTATGATGCAAGCCCATTTTTTAAGTGCTGAAGAAGATTATAAGGCGGTTTTTGATCTGTTTTATAGAAAGAATCCAGATGCGAGTGCTTTTTCAGTTGCGGCTGGTTTAGAACAAGCTATTGACTATGTTAAAAATATTCATTTTAATGAAAAGGATATTGCTTACCTACGTTCGCTTGATATGTTTAAAGAGGAATTTTTGGATTACCTTAGTAAGTTTAGATTTACTGGTGATATTTATGCTGTTGAAGAGGGTACAGTCATATTCCCTAATGAGCCTATAATAAGGGTTTTTGCTCCGATACTTGAAGCTCAGTTTATAGAAACTGCTCTGCTAAACATAATAAATCATCAAAGTCTTATCGCTACTAAGGCTGCAAGGGTAAATTTTGCGGCAGCAGGGGATAATGTTTTGGAGTTTGGGCTTAGGAGAGCACAGGGGCCAGATGCTGGTATTTATGGTGCTAGAGCCTGCATTATAGGTGGCTGTAGTGCTACGAGTAACGTGCTTGCTGGCCAGATGTTTGGTGTTAGTATAAAGGGTACACATTCGCATAGTTATGTTATGTGTTTTGAAAATGAAATAGATGCCTTTAGGGCATATTCAAAAGTTTATTCTGAGGGATTAATTTTATTAGTGGATACTTATAATACTCTCAAGATGGGTGTTCCAAATGCTATAAAGATATTTGAGGAGCTAAGAGCGGAGGGTAGACTTCCTAAGGTATATGGAATAAGACTGGATAGCGGAGACCTTTCCTATCTTTCTAAGAAGAGCAGGAAGATGCTTGATGAGGCTGGTTTTGAAGATGCAATAATTAGTGCTTCTAGTGACCTTGATGAATATTTGATAAGTGACTTGAAACTTCAAGGTGCTAAAATAAGTCTTTGGGGCGTTGGAACTAATCTTATAACATCTAAGGACACACCGGCTTTTGGTGGTGTATATAAACTCTCTGGAATAGTTAAAGATGGGGAGATAATGCCTAAAATAAAGCTTTCCGATACCCTCGTTAAGGTTTCAAATCCAGGATATAAAAAGTTACTTAGGATTTATGATAAGGAGACTGGCAAGATAAAATGTGATTTAATAGCACTAGAGCATGAAGTTTATGATGAAAAAGATGATCTTACAGTATTTGACCCTATTAGTACTTGGAAAACTTTGACATTAAAATCAGGAACGTATATTATAAAAGAAATGCTTGTGCCGATATTTATTAAAGGAGAATGTGTTTACGAAAGTCCAAAGACTTTGGATATTCAAGCTAGGTGCAAAAAAGAGCTTGATACCCTTTGGAGCGAGAGTAGACGTCTAGTTAATCCACAGGAGGTTTATGTCGATTTATCTAAACCACTTTATGACTTAAAGTATAAGTTAATCGATGAAAACGTTGTGAGATAAGAATAGTTTACGTGCGGAGGCGTTTTATGAGTCAGAAAAAAGGTTTTTTGAAGAGAAGTTTAGATGTTATTAGGGGTGGCTTTAATTATAATTTTGAATCTAAAGGAACTAGCCCAGAGTTTAGAGATGTGATGAAAAGAAATCAGGTTCTTTTTGATAAGGATGAAATGGATAAATTTTTTAGTGACAATTATGTTAGTAAGGAAGACCATGAGAAAGCGCTTGAAGAATTAATGAATATTAAGAGTGAACTTACTAATATTAATGGTCTTTTAAAAGATAATGGAAATTTTGAAGAATTAAAAGAAGAACTAAAGGTAAATCAGAGCTTACACTCTATCGAGATTATGGATGATATAAAAAATACTAGAGAAGAGATTGAAGCTAAGATAGAACTTATAGAGCAGAAGATTATAAGTAGTGGTAAAGAAAGTAAAGATGATATAAAATCCTACATTGAGCAGGAGATAGTTAATAAATCAATGAAGATGAAGAATTCTTTAGATGCTATGTTCTGGGTTGTCGTGGTTAATAGTGTGATACTTTTGACGGCTCTTTATTTTATCTTTACTAAGATTTAAGGAGAAAAGATGTATATAATTGTGGGACTTGGAAATTACGGAAGCAAGTACAGCATGACGAGGCATAATATGGGATTTTTAGTCCTTGACCATTTCGCGGACAGAAATGGTATAGATATAAATACTAAGAAACACCATGCTCTTATTGGTAAAGGTGTAGTTGCTGGACAAAAGGTGCTTTTGATGAAGCCAACTACATATATGAATTTAAGTGGGAGGGCGGTTCTTAGTGCACTTTCTTTTTATAAAGAAAGCATAGATAACATTATCATTGTTTATGATGATGTGGATTTGATTACTGGAAATATAAGGCTCAGAGAAAAAGGTAGTGCTGGCGGTCATAATGGAATGAAAAATATTATTTCTATGATTGGAACAAACGAGTTTAAGCGTGTTAGAGCGGGTGTTGGACTAAAGCCACCTTTTTATGATTTGGCAGACTATGTTTTACAAAATTTTTCTAAAGATGATTTACCACAAGTGAGGGAAGGTGTCATTAAGAGTAGTGATGCTCTTATGGAGGTTTTGGAATCAGGTATGGCAAAGGCTATGAATAAGTTTAATGTTAAGGAGAAGATATGAAAAGACATTTAGGAACAGCACTTATTATTATTGGAATATTAATTGTTGCTATTCCACTTTACGGTAGATATAAGTCGCAAAAACAACAGCGAGAAATTTTGGATTCTTATCTTAATGATATGGAGGCTGTTGCAGATAATGAAGAATTAGACTCTTTAAATAGTAATTTTGATTGGGCAAATGATGAAAACAATCAAGACGAGCTTAATCTTGGTGGAAATGAGGCTATTGCAATTATTGATGAGTATAATGGTGAAGGTGGCGACGGTGCTAACGTAAAGAATGGACAGAGAATTAAGCAAAAACCGAAGGCGATAGGGATAATGGACATTCCTAAGATAGATGTTTACCTACCTATAGCTGAGGGAGTTGGATTAGAGATACTTAAATTTGCCCTTGGTCATATGCCTTCGAGTGCTAAGATAGGTGAAGTAGGAAACTGTGTTGTGGCAGGTCACAGGTGTCATAGTGCAGGTGTTTTCTTTAATAGGCTAGATGAACTTGAAATTGATGATACGGTAACAGTTAAGTCTGGTGGAAAAGATTATGTTTACAAGGTATATGAAATACTTGTGGTAGAGCCTACCGATACTTCTGTTTTAAGAGGTAGCAAGGACAGTAAGGTGCTTACTTTGATAACCTGTACACCAAAGTATAAGTCAACTCATAGACTTATAGTACATGCGGTTTTAGTTGAAGAATAATTATATTAAAAAAGGCTAGTGCTGGGAAAATGCACTAGCCTATTGTTATGTTTAATTTTATCTATTATTCATCACCTGAACCAGTTATATAACGATAGAAAGCGTTGTTGCACCAAATTTTTTGCGTTTCAATTTTGGCTTCTGGATCAATTTCTTTTATCTTGTTGACAACTGAATCTAATTTTTCATTTGTTGCGAATGGGTGGATTGAGAAATCTCCGTCCTTAACTACGACATCGTTTATTTGCTTGTACTGAGCTTCATCCATTTTAACTGTAGTAGTGTAGAGTGGTTGCCACCAACTTCCTGCTATTAAGCCTATTTTGTCAGGATTGTCAGAACTTTTTTTAGCATTTTTATTTACAAGAGCATTGAATTTATCCCTATCTGCTGTAGAATCAAATTCAAGTAGCATATCGTATTCTACTGCAAAAGTTAAGTAGAAGTCATCAGCTATTTTTCTAACTTGATATGTTGGTGTTGCTGGTGGAACTTTTCCATCGCTCCATTCAAGTAAGTATTGATATACGGAAATTTTAGGCTCTATCTGAACCTTTGCTTCTAGATTGTTTTTGTTTAAAAGACCTATTAATTGGCTTGCATGAACGATGTTGTCGTGACCATATTTAATTGTATTTTTTGGAAGGAATCTAGCATTGTAGCCATTGTATTTTAGATTGTATCCTGTAGTAGCTTCTGATTTAACAACAGCATCTCCAAGATCAGTTAATTTTTTATTTGTAAAGACAGTGAATGTTTTTCCTGCAGATTTTATTTTTGCAACTATATCTTTATCGCTAGAAAGACCGATATAGTTTCTGCCATTTCCGCTAGCTTCGATAGCATTCATTAAGATTATTGCGGCATTGTTTTTGCTTAATGGAGAATTGATATCCATATATGAAGGGATAAGACCAAGGTCGATTGCACAAGCTAAATATTTAATGTTTTTGCTGCTTGTTTTTCTAGGAAGACAAACCTTCTTAGCTTCCTCTTCGTTATAAGTAAGTGCTAATTCATTAAGAGCAGCATATTCAACGAGGCTTTTGCTTAGTTCAGCTATTGTAGATTCTTCTAATTCGGCATCTTTTATTCCAAGTTTTTCAAGGGCAACTTTTAATTCTTCCACACTAGGTTTTTCAGATAATTCTATTGAAAAATAGTGCTTTAAGTATGCAATGTCGTTGCTTGCAGAATCTCCTTTGTGAGAGAGTAGGACAGTTTTGCTCTTTGCATCCCAGTCAACATCATAAGAAGCGGCTTCGCTTATGGCTCTAACTGGAGCATAAGTTGTTCCGTTTGATATAAATATCTCTACGGCATCACCATTTGCATCTCTTAAATCAGCCTTTGCTTCATCAATATGAATGTTAATTCCTTTCAATACATCGATTTTTTGCCATAGACTTTCAGCATGTGTAATTCCAGTTTGAAGTACTAGGGCGAATACCAAGACTACTGCGACAAGCTTGCTAAATTTTTTAAACATTAAAATCCTCCTTTAGCAATTGAAATATTAAATTGTTACAAAAGTTATTATAATAAATTTATACTTGTAAAACAATAAATTTGTACTGAAATATTAAATTTATTTTATATCTTTGATTTATCCTTGAAAATAAGGATAAAAATATGTAAAATTAAAGCAATGAAGGGTAAGTGATTTTGTTGATTGCTAGATGTAAACCTTTAAGTTAAGGGTTTAATAGGTCTAGTAGTTTTTTGCTGGTTAAAATTTATCAGTATTATTAAATTAAAATACTAGGTTAAGGATTATATGAAAAATAAATTTATAGATAACGTTATAGATGGAGCGAAGATAGGTCTTAGGAGTTTTATTATTCTTTATGGGTTCTCTTTAATTTTGTCTTTGCTTTTAAATATTACTGTTATAGAACAATTAAAAGATTATATGCAAGGAACTATGAGTGGCGATGTAGGCTTTGACTTTAGCCTTATTGTTAGGATGGCTGTTTTTATCGTTAATATCAGCTTTTTCCATAGTGCAGGTCTAATGAAGTTTGGTTTTATAATATTTGTTGTCCTACCGTTCATATCATTTTCAATAAGTATTTTGGATAATAAAGAAGAGGGCTTAGGTGACAATTTAATTATTTATTTTATTTCATCTCTTCTATTTACCTTGCTTATTGGTCTTGTTTCATTTTTCGTTAGAGGAGATATACTGGGAGTTACGATAGATTTTGTATCGCTTAGAAATATAGTCATTACTTTCTTTTTAGCCTTTATAATTCAGCTTATTATTACTTTTAGCAGGCATTTAGATAGTTTGCAAGGGGTTTATCTAAGTAAGAGTTTTATAAAATATACTGCGAGTTTTACCTTGCTTGTATCATTTGTATTTTTTGTAGTTATCATTACAAAGTTTATACATAATTTTTTCTTAGTAATTCTTATGGCGATAGTGATAGTGCCAAATATAGCGGTTTACTTGTTCTTTGCAATGATTGGTATACCACTAGAGTTTAGTGAGCACATTAATAATTTGCTAGTTGTTGCAGATATTAATTTGAATGTTACGACTTTACCTATATATTTGAGAATAATCCTAATTGTGGTATTATTATTTATGGTGCTCTTAGCTATTCTTAGTAGAAAGACACATCTTACATATAAAAATATAGCTGGATTTACTGTGCTTATGGCAATTTTTGCCTTCTTTTTATCGGTGGTTACACAGATAGATTTGAGTGCTATGACGAGTCTATTTGATTTTAAAATATATATCAATAGTTTATCTGTATTTTTGGTAACGGCTATATATGTAGGTGGCTTTAGTATAGCTTTATATTTGCCTATGGTAAAATATAAGAATGAAAAGAAAAAAGATAATAAAGAAAGAGAATAAGATATTTGTTTGAACGGAGGAAATATGAAAAAAGATTTTATTGAAAATATTACTAAGATGGATGAGGACTTTGCTAAGTGGTATACAGATGTAGTTAAAAAGACTAATTTAGTCGATTATTCATCAGTTCGTGGATGTATGGTTATCAAGCCTTATGGTTATAGGATTTGGGAATTAATCCAGAGAGAACTCGACGACAGATTCAAAGCTACAGGACACCAAAATGTTTATATGCCAATGTTTATTCCTGAAAGCCTTTTACAAAAAGAGAAAGACCATGTAGAGGGATTTGCTCCTGAAGTAGCATGGGTTACTCATGGAGGAAGTGAAAAACTAACTGAAAAATTATGTGTTAGACCTACTTCAGAAACACTTTTCTGCGAGCATTATTCAAATGATATTGAATCATATAGAGACCTTCCAAAGTTATATAATCAGTGGTGTTCAGTAGTTCGTTGGGAAAAGACTACAAGACCCTTCCTTCGTTCTTTAGAGTTCTTATGGCAAGAAGGGCACACTGCTCATGCTACTGCTGAAGAGGCTATGGAAGAAACTCAGAGAATGTTAAATGTTTACGATGAATTTGCTAAGAACGTTCTTGCAATTCCTATGATTAAGGGTAGGAAGACTGACAAAGAAAAGTTTGCAGGTGCGAATGCTACTTTTACTATCGAGGCACTTATGCACGATAAGAAAGCACTTCAGTCAGGAACTAGTCACAACTTCGGTGATGGTTTTGCTAAGGCTTTTGATATAACTTATACTGACAAAGAAAATAAGCTAAGTTATGTTCACCAAACTTCATGGGGTGTATCAACTAGACTTATAGGTGCAATTATAATGGTTCACGGTGATGATAGTGGACTTAAATTACCACCAAAGGTAGCTCCAATCCAAGTTGGAATAGTACCAATAATGATGAAAAAAGCTGGTGTCGTAGAAAAAGCCAATGAATTAAAAGAACTACTAGGAGCCGACTTTAGAGTTGATGTTGATTTAAGCGATAAGAGTCCGGGATGGAAGTATTCAGAGTACGAGATGAAGGGTGTTCCTCTAAGACTTGAAATAGGACCAAAGGATATTAAGAAAGAGCAATGTGTCCTAGTTAGAAGAGATACTAGAGAGAAGTTTTTCACTCCTTTAGCAAATGTTAAAGAAGAAGTTGCTAGGCTTTTAGAAGAAATACATAAGGATATGTATGAAGCAGCTCTCAGCCATAGAGAAGAAAATACTCACAGTGCTGCAAACTTTGATGAGTTCAAAGATATAGTAGCTAATAAAGGTGGTTTTGTTAAAGCTATGTGGTGTGGAGAACTCGCTTGTGAAGAGAAGATAAAAGAAGAGACAGGTGCAACTTCAAGATGTATAGGATTTGAGCAAGAACATATTGCAGATACTTGTGTGTGCTGTGGTAAGAAGGCAGAGTCTATGGTATATTGGGGTAAGGCTTACTAGGATAATTAGTAGTAAATAATTATTTATAAATAGCTTTTAATAGCCTTTTTAAGAATCTTTTATAAATAGTAAATAGAAAAAAAATAAATGAGGATTACTATTAAATTACCCCTTATTCATACGTAAGTGTGAATAGTTCATATTTACTCCCTCATACAAATAGTAGAGATAGTTATAATGAGGCTTGGTTTAACACCAAGCCTCATTTATTTGCCTTAATTAAGACCTTGCTAAAGAGCGATAAACGAACTCAAAACTCCATTCGCAACAAGGGTCTGTACGACAATTAATACTAATCTCAAATTAAAATGCATATCTTTTTTTAAGCAAATATATCAGCTATCCATTTCCTTTTTGTTATACTCATAATTGTTTGTGGTGTTAAGGC
>PDWI01010517.1_pt1 | contig 10354 bp, 10 predicted proteins | sample 1430891 | NCBI WGS metagenome assembly PDWI01 (sample SAMN01162508, study PRJNA174530) | Oral metagenome, whole genome shotgun sequencing project. | biome: Marine environment; feature: Marine mammal; material: Swab sample of the gingival sulcus; isolation source: swab sample of gingival sulcus... | reverse complement strand
CGTTTTCTTCTCAAAAACATGGGGACATAGCTCAGTTGGGAGAGCGCTTGAATGGCATTCAAGAGGTCGTCGGTTCGATCCCGATTGTCTCCACCAAATTTACTTATTAGAACTTTACTTTTCCCCTTTTTTATTAAAACTTCCAATTTAATTGAACGCCTACTGCATCAGTATCGATCATTGGAGATATTTGTAAATTCTTATACTTTGAATTTGAATCAAATACTGCTTCAACAGACTCATAAGCCATTAAATAGCCTAAAAGAATTTGTGATGTATAATGATAATTATCATTTACACGAGACCAAGCTGTTAAAGTGGAAGCCGCATAAGAACCATATTTAATCCATTTATTATCTGTCATTTTAGCTAGTGTTAAAAAGGGTACAGCCCCTACAAAAGCATGTCCAGAAACACCATTATTATCTTTAAAAAATTTCCATTTTGATCTTGCTGGCTCAATTGGTCTTGAACCTCCTGTTACTTTCTGCATCAATAGCATTGCGGGTAAACCAACAAGATAAGCTCTTGTTGCATTTAATCCAAAATCAGAAATACTATTTTGTGGTATATTTCCGTCTCTAAATAACGTTGTTGCTCCTAAACCAAAAGAAAGAGGCAATAAATACTTACCCTCACCAAATTGTTTAGAAAATTTAGAGAATTTATCTGTACCACTAGATCTTATATTCTCCTGATAATAATTGGCGATATTATGATCGAGCTTTGTATTTGCGATAATACTTCCACCTACAAAATAAGCCCCCATATTTAATAAACGATCTGATTCATAAAAATTAGCATAATCATCCGCAATATAATTACCAATATCACTAAAGGTCTCAGAATATGCCAAAGGTGTTACACATAATAAAGAAAAAATAAACGTATGTAATTTCATTCTATGTCCTTAATGAGTTTATATTATAAAATAGCAACAGATTCCAATGTTGCCACACCACAACTTTCACTCATTTTCTGTAAAAATTGTTGAGTTTGAACTGGTAATTTAATATTTTTAACACTTGTTACTCCCCAAATACCAGCATAAAGTAAAATAGCGGCTAAACTTTTTGATTTATCTTGGCACTTAATAAATAACCCAGAATTAGTTTCTAGTACTTCAAATAAACTTTTTTCTAATTGTTGTGTATTTTTAATTGCTTCTTGAAATTCACCAATATACTGTGATTTTTTATTTACAAAGTAATCTATCGCTGATTGCGTTTTGAATTCTTCAAATCTTATTTGAGACCAGCGAGGCATTGATAATTGATAAAGAGTAATACGATTTTCTTTAATAAAATCCAAAACTGTATCAATCTCTTCTTGGTTTTTCTCTAAGTTAATATTATTTTTCTGACATAAATACTCAATAATATCTAAACTTTCTCCCATAAATTGATTTGGTGCAATTTCTAGGATTGGCACGACTTTCTGACCAATCATTTTTATTGGAGTTTCTTCATCATCATTGAGTAAAATTTTTGTATGTAATTTAATATCAAATAAATTTGCAAATATCCTCACTCTGATACAAAAAGGACAGTGTTCATAATAATAAAGTGTCGGTGTGAAAGTTGTCATAATTACCTCTCTTATTTAGATAGTAAAACACACATCTTAAGGATGTGTGTTTCTAAATAGACTATTTTTCTAACGAAGCAAGATCATTCACTGCTTTCACATCTAAAGTTTTAACAATACGTTTTGCTAATCCTGTTAATACTTTATTTGGTCCAATTTCATAAATAGTTTCAATTCCTTCTGCTACCATTTTTTCAATTGTTTCTGTCCAACGTACAGGACTATAAAGCTGTTCTATTAAAGCTAAACGAATATTTGCAACATTTGTTTCAACACTAACATTTACATTATTAATAACAGGTATTTGAGGTGCTGAAAATTCAATTTCTACCAATTCTTCAGCTAATTTATCAGCTGCTGGTTTCATTAATGCACAATGTGAAGGAACACTTACTGCTAATGGTAATGCTCGTTTTGCACCAGCTTCTTTACACAATACTCCTGCTTTTTCAACAGCATCTTTTGAACCTGCAATAACAACTTGACCAGGTGAATTAAAGTTTACTGGTGAAACAATTTCTCCTTCAGCTACTTCATTTTGTACTTGATTACAAACTTTAATAATCGAATCATTATCTAACCCTATAATTGCATACATAGCACCTGTTCCTGCTGGCACAACTTGTTGCATAAATTGCCCTCTTAATTCAACTAATTTAATAGCTTCTTTAAAAGGAATCACACCAGCACATACCAATGCGGAGTACTCTCCTAAACTATGCCCTGCCATAATACTTGGTTTATCTTCTGGATATTTCTGTTGCCATACACGATAAATTGCTACAGAAGCTGCTAAAAGTGCTGGCTGAGTCCGATGAGTTTCATTTAATTTTTCTGCTGCTCCATTTTGCACTAAATCCCATAAATCATAACCTAGCACTTCTGAAGCCTCAGCAAAAGTTTCTTGCACAACAGGGTATTCTGCAGCTAATTCACTCAACATACCTATTGATTGAGAACCTTGTCCTGGAAAGACCATTGCAAATTTTGTCATTTTTTATTCCTTCTTTTTATACTGATTTTTTGATAATAAGCGGTATTATTTTAATTTAATTTTACCAAAAGTTATATTTCATCTACTTAAATTAGAATAAATTAAATTTAGATTTGTTTTCCTAATTTTCTTCCCATCACCGTCACCACTCCTTCCGCTAACATTGTATTAAAATTAATACTTTCTTTTGGAAAGAGATTTACAACTGTAGAACCTAATCTAAATGCTCCCATTTCTTGTCCTTTGATAAGATGAATGCTATCTTCACCTTCTGCTGGATATTCCCATACTTTAACGTCTTTTGAGCGTGGCGGATTAATGACACCAGCCCAAACAGTACTCATACTCGCGGTAATTGTTGCACCTACAAGAATTTGAACCATTGAACCAAATTCTGTATCAAACTCACAAATAACCCGTTCGTTGCGTGCAAATAAATTAGGAATATGCTCACTTAAAAATGGATTTACTGAAAACAATTCACCAGGAACATAAATCATTTTTCTTAATATACCATCACAAGGCATATGAACTCGATGATAATCAGTTGGTGATAAATAAGTAATTATAAATTTTCCATCTTCAAATTTCTTTGTTAGCTCAATATCATTAGCAAGCAAAGTTTCTAAAGTAAAATTATGCCCTTTTGCTTGTAATAACTGATCTTTATTAATATGACCTAATTGACTTACTTTTCCATCAGCAGGAAAACATAATGCTTTTTCTTCCCCAATAATAGGACGAGCATTATCTTTTAATAGGCGAATAAAAAACTCATTAAAACTTTTATAATCTTGTGGTCTTTCTTTTTCTGCTTCACTGAAATTTACTTTATATGCTTTTGCAAATAATTTAATAACAGTATGAGTGACAACACCCCATTCCTTTTCAGCAAACCAACCCGCAATTTGCGTTAAAGTAAGTTGTGGTAAAAGATAATGTAGTGCGATTTTTACACGTTGAATGTAGGTAGGTGTTGGATACGATTTATATTTCATTATTATTTCCTTATTGATTAAAACAGAAAAACCACGGAAGATATAATATGCCGTGGTTTATTTATAACATTGTATAGATCTTATTTTTTTAAAGTTAGAATAACAGTTTCACCCTGAATAACATTACCCGATTTTTTCTCTAAATGGCTAATTTCATCCATATTTGAAATAACAACAGGTGTTAATACCGATTTTGCTTTTGATTCTAATACTTCTAAATTAAATTTAACAATCGGAGTACCTACTTTTACTTTTTGACCTTCTGATGCAATACGTTCAAAACCTTCGCCTTTTAATTCAACAGTATCAACACCAAAATGAACAAACAATTCAACACCTTCTTCTGATTCAATAGAAAATGCGTGATTCGTTTCAAAAATTTTACCAATAGTACCATTTACTGGTGCAACTAATGTATTCCCAGTAGGGCGAATAGCAACACCATCTCCCACTATTTTTTCAGAAAAAACAACATCAGGAACATCTTCAAGATTAACAATTTCACCAGTTAATGGTGCATAAATTTGTACATCTTTAGCTTCTGGTCTTTTTGAACCAAATAGTTTAGTTAAAAAACTCATTATCTTATCTAAAAAACCCATAACTTTATCTCCTATGTATTTTGTGAGTTATAAATGTATTAAAAAATATTCCGCCCTATTCTATACAAAATTTTTATTTTTGTAATTAATTAGTTAAACTTTTTATAAAAGCTATCTATTAATATTTCAATTTCAGCTGCTGTGGCACAAGCCAATACATTATCAGCAAGCTCTTTAGCCTCTGAAAAATTCATATTACGAATTAATTTTTTAATAGTCGGAACAGAAATAGCACTCATACTAAACTCATCCAATCCCATTCCAAGCAATAAAGCAGCTGCTCTCTCATCACCAGCAAGCTCTCCACACATTCCTGTCCATTTACCCTCAGCGTGAGAAGCATCAATAACCTGCTTAATCACATTTAACACAGATGGTGCTAACGGATTATAAAGATGTGCAATATATTCATTACCACGATCTACCGCTAAGGTATATTGAGTTAAATCATTAGTACCAATACTAAAGAAATCAACCTCTTTAGCTAAATGACGAGCATTCATTGCAGCAGATGGTGTTTCAACCATTACACCAATTTCAAGGTTTTCATCAAAAGCAATATTTTCTTCGCGTAATTCTGCTTTAAATTCTTCAATTAATTCTTTTAATTTACGAATTTCTTCAACAGAAATAATCATTGGGAACATAACAGATAGCTTTCCAAATGCTGAAGCTCTTAATACTGCTCTTAATTGATCTTTTAAAATATGACTATATTCTGCGGTTAAACCGATACGAACCGCTCGCCAACCTAAGAATGGATTCATTTCTTTTGGGAAATTCATATAAGGTAATTCTTTATCTCCGCCAATATCCATTGTACGAAGAATCACTCGTTTACCTTCCATTCCCTCTACAATTTCTTTATAGGCTTGAAATTGCTCTTCTTCTGTTGGAAGGGCAGAACGATCCATAAATAAAAATTCCGTACGGTATAAGCCTATTGATTCAGAACCATTACGCAATGCACCTGGAATATCACGAACAGTACCAATATTTGAAGCAATTTCAATTTGATGACCATCTAAAGTTTGAGCTGGAAGATCTTTTAATTTTGCAAGTTCTACTTTTTCTTGTTCAACCTGCTCTTTTAATTCTTTAACTTTATTTAACTGCTCTTGTGAAGGATTGATATGAATTTCATTATTAATGGCATCAAGAATTAAAATATCACCCGTTTTTACAAGAGTTGTAATATTATTTGTTCCCACAATAGCTGGTAATTCTAAAGAACGAGCCATAATTGAAGTATGAGAAGTACGCCCACCAATATCTGTAATAAAACCAAGTACTTTATCTAAATTTAGCTGTGCAGTTTCAGATGGTGTTAAATCGTAAGCAACTAAAATAGACTCTTCTTGAATATCACCTAAATCAACAATATTCATACCAAGAATATTACGCAATAATCTATTTCCAATATCTTGAATATCGCCAGCACGTTCTTTTAAATATTCATCATCCAGATCGGCAAGCATCGAAACCTGCATATCAATGACTTTACTTGTTGCAACATCAGCAGTAACAAGGTGAGTTTCTAAATAATCTAAAATTTCCTCTTCAAGCTCTTCATCTTCTAAGATCATTAAATGACCATCAAAAATAGCTTCCTTTTCCTCACCTAATGTTATTCTTGCTTTTTCTTTAATGATTGTTAATTGTGCAGCTGCTTTATCACGTCCTTCAAAAAACTTTGCTTTTTCAGATTCAACTTGATCAGGTAATATTTTATTTTTATTTAAAATGATCGGCTCATCTTTTAAAACTAAAGCTTTACCAAATACAACACCAGGTGACGCTAAAATACCAGAAACCATATACTATTCCTTTCTTTCTATATATAACAAAACAACTTCCTGTTTCCAGAAAGTTGTTTTTGATAAAGTTAATTATTCTAAAGTTGGGATTAAATCCACTAAAAAATCAACTGCCTTTTGCTCATCTTCACCTTCAGCAGTAATTTTAATGACAGTACCTTGAGTTAGACCCAATGTTTGTAATTTAAATAGGCTCTTTGCACTTGCACTTTTACCAGCTACCGATACTTCAATTTTTGATACGAAGCCTTTTGCTGCTTTTACAAATTCTGCAGCAGGACGAGTATGTAAGCCATTTGGACAAACAACTTCTACATCTTTTGAATACATAATTAATCCTCTTATTTTTTCAAAATTTATTCAATAGTTTTAATCTTGTTCGATTAAAATCTGTATTACTTTACTATAAAATAAGAAAAAAAACATTCAAAAATAGTATAATCTTTTTATTTAGATCAACTTTTTGCTAAACGTTTTCGTTTCTAAGCCATTTTAGTAAAAAAATGTTAGAATCTTACCGCTTATTTTTACAATTATTAAATAATGTTACGAATTTTTACAAAATATTCTGCTTGGCTTCTCTATTTTTTAATACTATTTTTATATGGTATTAGTTTATATACGCTATATTCCTATAATACCCAAACTACTTATTGGGATTTGTCACAAAGTTTACAAATTATAAAATATAGTACACTTCAAGCAGGAATCTCTGCATTACTTGCCACTTTTTTAGGATTATTACTAGCAAGAGCTTTCTTCTACTTAGATTTTAAACTAAAGCCATTTTTATATAAAATCATAAGCTTTGTATGGTCTTTACCTGCTGTTGTTGCTATTTTTGCTATTATTGGTGTATGGGGCAATGCAGGCTGGATTAAAGATTTGTTGCAATACTTAGGCATAGATTGGCAATTTTCTATTTATGGCTTACAGGGTATTATTATTGCTCATCTCTTTTTAAATATTCCATTTGCAACTAAATATTGTTTAGAGGGATTAAACTTAACAAATACAAATCAACATAAATTAGCATCTCAACTTAATATTAAAGGCTGGCAATATTTTAAAATCGTGGAATTACCCAAGTTAAAAGGAATTATTCCTTATACTTTTAGTCATATTTTTTTACTTTGTTTTACCAGCTTTCCTATTGTATTAATGTTAGGAGGAAGTCCAAAATATAGTACTTTAGAAGTAGCTATTTATCAATCGGTTACATTTGAGTTTGATTTTACAAAAGCGATTGTTCTTATTGTAATCCAGCTTTTTGTTGGGATCTTTCTACAGCTGATTATGGATATAGTAACAAGATACGCATTTAATAAAAATACACTTGCTACATCAAAAAACATTTGGAAACCAAAGCCTATTGGTAAATCAGAAATCTATTTACAAATAATTTTATTTTTACAAATTTTTCTCATTATTATTCCGCTTATTAGTGTTATTTGGGAAGCGATTTCTGTTTCAAATCTTTTTGAAAGGCTACTTAATCCTGCTTTATGGCAAGCATTTTTATATTCAATACTTATCAGTTTAATTGCATCATTTTCTGTGATTATTATTGCTTATATTATTGCTCTTGAAACTCGTCAGCTTACTTTTAAACATAAAACACTCACTCAGAGCATTCTTTCTGGAGTAACAACTTACCCACTCATTTTGCCTGTTTTTTTATTGGCAGTTGGGCTATTTTTACTTTTTATTGATATAGTACTTTCTGATATTGAATTAATAATAATTATTGGATTTTGTAATGGATTAGTGCTACTACCTTATATTTATCGTTTAATATTCACACCGATGTATCAAGCATTTGCAAGTTATGATAAGCTATCAAAAACACTAGGATTAAAAGGAATTAATCGTTGGTGGATTGTAGAAAAAAACTATTTAATCCGCCCGCTTATGAATGCTTTTGGATTGGCTATGTCTGCTAGTTTAGGTAGTTTTTCTATCATCGCCTTCTTTGGTACACCTGATTTTAGCACATTACCTTACTTGTTATATCAACAACTAGGAAGTTATCATACTGAAGATGCAGCTGTTACTGCATTGATTCTAATGTTATGTACGTTATTACCTTTTCTATTTATTAAACAACAAGAGAATAATAATGATTAAACTTGATCTTACTTTCAATTATCCCCAAATGCCGATGCAATTTAAGCTAAATATTTCTAGAGGCAAAAAAATAGCCATTATTGGTGAAAGCGGATCTGGAAAAAGTACATTATTAAATTTAATTGCAGGTTTTGATAAAGCCTCTGCTGGTGAGCTATTTTTAAACCAAGAAAATCATTTTAATACGCCTGTTTTTAAACGTCCTGTTGCAATGTTGTTTCAAGATAATAATGTTTTTCCACATTTAACGGCTATACAAAATATTGGATTAGGACTAAGCCCTCGTTTTAAGCTAACATCAAAAGAACGCCAAGAAGTAAAAAAAATTGCAGCACAGATGGGAATTGATGATCTATTAGATCGCCCTTGTGAGCAACTATCTGGAGGGCAAAAACAACGTGTCGCATTGGCTCGAACCTTGTTGCAAAATAAACCTATTTTATTACTTGATGAACCTTTTTCTGCGTTAGATCCTAAACGCCGTCAAGAATTACAAGATCTTGTAATTCAAATTTGTGAGCAAAATCATCTCACTTTATTAATGGTTACTCACCAAGTTGATGAAATAGAGAATAAATTTGATGAAATTATAAAAATAAAAAATGGCAATATTATTGATTAATATTGCCCTCTTAAAAATAAAGAATAATTTTTAAACATCTAATATAACAGCTTGCTTAATTTTCTTTAAAGCACTCACTTCTAATTGACGAACACGTTCAGCAGAAATGTTATATTTAGCAGCCAAATCTTGCAATGTTGCCTTATCTTCATCTAACCAGCGTGTTTTGATAATATCTTGACTACGCTCATCTAAGGTCGCTAATGCGTAAGCTAGCTGTGCCGTTGCTTGTCCATTATATTGTTCATCTTCAATTTCTTGAGCAAAATCAGATTCTTCGTCTTCTAAATACATTGAAGGTGAATAAGCGTCATCACTATCTTCATCAACGGATAAATCAAAGCCCATATCCTGCCCTGTCATTCGAGATTCCATTTCTTTCACATCAGAGGGCAATACACCTAATTCATTGGCAACGTGATTAACTTCTTCTTCATTAAACCAAGCCAAGCGGTGTTTATTTTTGCGTAAATTGAAAAAAAGTTTACGTTGTGCTTTAGTTGTTGCCACCTTCACAATACGCCAGTTTTTCAATACATATTCGTGAATTTCTGCTTTTACCCAATGAACAGCAAAAGAAACTAAACGAACCCCTATCTCAGGATTAAAACGCTTTACTGCTTTCATTAAGCCGATATTACCTTCTTGAATCAGATCTGCTAGTGGTAAACCATACCCCATATAACCACGAGCAATATGTACTACAAAGCGAAGATGAGAAAGAATTAACTGTTTTGCTGCTTCTATATCTTCATCATAATATAATCGTTCAGTAAGTTCCTTTTCTTCTTCCGCCGTTAATACTGGATACTGATTTGCCATACGAATATAACTATCTAAATCACCTTGTGGAATAAGCATACTATTGGCAAAACTATCTCGTTTTGCTGGAAGATGCTTTTCTTTTACTTCAAGTAATTTAGTTTCATTAATATCAGTCATTCTATTTCCTTTTTGATGGATACTAGACTATATTAACATATAAAATTAATTTATATAATATTTAGAATATGTATCCTAACTGCAACATTAATCAGAATTATTTAATTTCAATTCATTTTTAAAATCAAATTTTACTTTTAAAAGTGAATTAAATACAATGCCCAAATTAAAGATTCAATAATAAATTTATGGCAATTATTTTAGGAATAGATCCCGGTTCTCGTGTAACTGGTTATGGCGTGATCCGTCAAACAGGGCGACATTTAGAATATCTCGGCAGTGGTGCAATTCGCACCAAAGTAGACGATCTTCCAACACGTTTAAAATATATTTATGCGGGAGTAAGCGAAATTATCATTCAGTTTCAACCTGAAATGTTTGCGATTGAGCAAGTCTTTATGTCTAAAAATGCGGATTCAGCCTTAAAACTTGGGCAAGCTCGTGGTACGGCAATCGTTGCAGCAGTTAATCACGATTTACCCGTGTTTGAATATGCGGCTCGTTTAGTAAAACAAACCGTTGTTGGAAAAGGTTCGGCGGATAAAGTACAGGTGCAAGATATGGTCACTCGTATTCTCAAACTTTCAGCGACACCACAAGCTGACGCGGCAGACGCTCTTGCGATTGCGATTACTCACGCTCATTCAATTCAACATTCTTTAACG
>PDWI01010516.1_pt1 | contig 10355 bp, 7 predicted proteins | sample 1430891 | NCBI WGS metagenome assembly PDWI01 (sample SAMN01162508, study PRJNA174530) | Oral metagenome, whole genome shotgun sequencing project. | biome: Marine environment; feature: Marine mammal; material: Swab sample of the gingival sulcus; isolation source: swab sample of gingival sulcus... | reverse complement strand
CTGATTGCGGTGTTACAGGTGGAGCAAGGGCGGAGAATATAGTTGCAAGAAGCCTTAGTAATGTTAGTTATAATGAACTTGCCAAATTATTTGTGCATGATCAGTGGGCTAATTCAGAAGGACATAGAAAAAATATGTTGGGAGATTATGTTTATCTTGGTGTTGGATCTTATAGTGGAAAAGCTAGTAATATATTGTCAGGTAATTTTGAATCCATTGTAGCAACGCAGAATTTTGGAACAGTTGTACCAGAGTAGCAAACCAATTATAATTTTTTCGAGGTGATAGAATAAATGAGATTTAAGAATCTTTTATTAGTTATCATTGTATCATTAGTAACAATGTTAGTATTCATGTGTACAGGGTCTGAAACAGATACCAATGTAAGAAAGAAAGTAGGATCAAGAATCATATCTGGCGAATTTGTGAAGTTTGATTATCCTGTACCTGACGGTCTTATAACAGATCCAGATGAATTGGGAGATCTTGTCCCCGGGGGTCTTGCTGGTGGGGACGGTTACTGCTTTGATGTTTATGCCAATGATGAGAAGATGTTTGCCTATTTGAAAGAACGGTTGATGGAGGCGTATCAGGCGGCAGCTTCAGCATGACTAGCGACTTGCTTAAATGTTCTTCCAGGGGTTGTTCTGTCTGTAGGCAGTGCAATCCTTTTTTTATTTTTTCTTTCTTAACGAAAATATCACAATGTGGTATGCGGATAGTTTTAGCTTTTATTCGCAGTTTACAGTAAGGTCATAGAATAATGTATTGTAATTAAGGAATTATGACCTTCTCATAGCTTGAGCAGTATTGCCATAAAGGTATCAAAGACAACAGGGAATCTGTAATGAATGATGCAGTAATTCTTGAAAAACTTGATCAGTTGACCAATGAAATCCAGTCCATGAAACTGGAAATCAAGGAACTGAAAACCGAATTGAAAAATCGACCGGAACCTCTTGAGCTGGCAGCTGATGAGTCTCTTGCCGAGCTTGATGGTGATGAGCTGAAAAAAGTCTGTAAAACGCTTCTTGACAGTGTTGAAGAGCTGAGAAACCTGATGGCTGGTGTCAGGTCAGGAGTGGAGCTTACGGACGATCTGCAACCTGTATTTCGTCAGCTGTATCCTCATGCTGTAAGGTTTTGTCATGAGTTTGGGGATGATTTTGAATTTGATAAACTTACATATCTTCTTCGCAAAACGCTCAGCAGTCTTGATGCAATTGAAGAGGGTGTTGATTTGTTGAAGGCGGGGGCGGAGTTGCGAAATGATCTTCTGCCTGTTGTACAGATTGCTTATCCGCGAATACTCAAAATGTTGACAACCCTGCATGAGGGTGAGTTCAGGGCTGAAAAACTGGGAAATCTCCTGCATACAATGCTCCTGAATATTCATACCCTTAGTGACATCCTCAATATGCTTTCTCCTGTAACTGAATTTCTCAAGGAGTTTACTGTTATTATGCAGCAAACGGATATGCTGCCAAATCTTAATAAATGGCTGGATGGTATTCAAACAGGAAATCCGGCAATGCATATGCTTACAAATAGTCTGTTAGCGCTGAAAAATATCGATCTGAACGAGGAACGCATGACTCAGATTTCCGAGGCGATAAAATCAGTAGATGTAAACAGGATTGAACCTGTCTCTCCCCTTGGCATGCTTGGTAAGTTGCGAGACCCCAGGGTGCAGGAAGCCCTGGGCTTTAGTTTCATGGTAATGCAGGCGATGGGTGGTTGTTTACAGGCGTGGCAAAGGACAGGTTCCGGGAACGCAGAATCAGAAAAATAAGATGCAGGAACACTAAAAGCAGAACTTTTTACAAAAAGGAGGCTGCCTAAAACGATGAAGAGAATTGTGATACTTGGTGCCGGAAGTGGTGGAACCATGATGGCGAACAAATTGAGAAAGGATCTGGAGTCCGACTGGTCGATTGTTTTGATTGATCGGGATAATATCCATTATTATCAGCCCGGGTTTCTTTTGTGCCCTTTGATATTAACAAGCCCCGTGAAATACGGAGGAGTCGCAGGGAGTTTATTAATCCTGGCATTGATTTTGTTATTTCCGAGCTGGTCAATGTGGATTGGGAGACACAGGAGGTAACTACCGCTACCGAAGGCAAGTTTAAATATGATATTTTGATTATGGCCACCGGTTGTGATATTCGTCCTGCAGAGGTGCCGGGACTTATGGAGACCTGGAACAATAAGGTATACAGTTTCTACCGTTTTGACGAGTGCCAGAAGCTTGCCCAGAAGCTAAAAGAATTCAAGGGCGGCCGGTTGGTGGTCAATATTGCCGAGATGCCTATCAAATGTCCGGTCGCTCCCCTTGAATTTGCCTTTCTTGCCGACTGGCATTTTCAGGAACGGGGAATTCGGGATCAGGTGCAGATCGATTTTGTTACCCCGTTGTCCGGTGCTTTTACCAAACCGGTGGCAACTCAGGTGCTTACAGAAGCATGTCGGGAAAAAAATATTAATATTATTCCAGATTTTGCTCTTGAATCAGTGGACGGAGAGAAGCAGATCATTGTTTCTTATGATGGTACTGAGGTAGCATATGATATGCTGGTTTCCGCGCCACCAAACTTTGGGGCACAGGTCATGATCGATTCCGGTGTCTCCGATCCTGCGGGGTTTATTCCGGTAGACAAACACACTCTGCAACCGGCAGGCTATGATAACGTCTGGGCCTTGGGAGATGGAACAAACGTACCTACTTCAAAGGCGGGAGCTGTAGCTCATTTTCAGGGAGATGTCATTCATGAAAACATCATGGCTTACATAACAGGGGCTGAGCAGCGCGCAAGATCAGATGGTCACGCTGTCTGATTCATCGAATCAGGCTTCGGGAAAGCCTACATAATTGACTTTAACTATGATACAGAGCCTTTTACCGGTAAATATCCCTTGCCAGCTATTGGGCCTCTGGATTTGCTGAAAGATACAGAAATGAATCATATAGCAAAGCTGATGTTCAAATGGGCGTATTTTAATCTGCTGCTCAAGGGAGCCTGGATTGGTCCTCCAGGTCTGATGATGGAGGGGAAGAATATCGTGAAATAGTAGTTTTACAACTGGCAGACCTTTTTCTGTGGGAAATGTTATTTTATTGCCGGATTATTTCATCTTGCAAGATAATCTGGCAGCTTGACCATTGCTCCCTGATGTTCGCAGACAAAGGCTGCTACGTGGTTTGCGTGGTCGTTGATTTCTGCTAAGGATCTGCCTTTCATAAAATCGATAATGGCTGCTGCTGTAAAGGAATCTCCAGCACCCACTGTATCGACAATTTTTGTCTTCATCCCCGGGTGTCTGTCTTTTTCCGTTGGAGTGACCAGCAGGCTACCTTCTCCACCAAAGGTGAGGATAGCAAGTTTTAGTCTGTATTTTGCCAGAAGGGTTTTAAGCTGTGTTTCCTTATTTCCGTTCAGGGAGAATAGTTTCGTCAGTACAGGGAGTTCTTCTTCGTTGAGTTTGATAATATCTGCCAGCTGCATGGAGCTTTCTATGATATTCCTGTTATAAAAGTTCTGTCGCAGATTAATATCGTATATCCGCAGACATTTTTGCGGTAGTTCTGCGAGTAAGGAATGGATCAGTGCTCTTGATTGCCTTGCGCGCTGGGCAAGAGTGCCAAAGGTTATGGCATGGAGCTTATCACTTATATTTCTTGCTGTCGTTGTGAGTTGCAGATAATCCCAGGCAACATCATCAGGGAAGAGATAATGGGCAATGCCATTGGAGTCGATTGTTGCCTTGACAAAACCGGTTTGGTGGTGTGGATCAACGGCAATGGTTGCAGTTGTCAGACCGGCCTGTTTCAGTTTTTCCCGGGCAAGATCACCACGAGGATCACTTCCTACAGTCGATATGATATGGGCTTGTGCGCCAAGATTTGCAGCATGCCAGGCGAAGTTTGCTGGTGCACCGCCAAGTTTTTCTTCTGAGCCAAAGACATCCCAAAGGAGCTCACCAATACCGGCTATTGTATATTGTGGCATTTTTATCCCGTCTGACTGAAGTTCTTTTCATGGACTGTTTTTTTTGACGAATTGCCCCGGATAAACAGAGTGACCAAGTTTGAGCGGTTGCTGCGCCTATTGATAAATGGGGGCAATCGGTGAAAATATCATTGTTTGTCTCCGCTGGCCAGCTCAAATCAAAGAGAATAATAATTGTCCATTATTGTTACTTTTGCCTGAAAAAGTCGAGATAAATATGGTGGAAAGTGATTTAGGCAATGATTGTGAGTAATAATTTATGATTATATCTTTTTTTAACGCTTTTTGGTTGGCATTTGGGGTAAAAAAAGTTAGTAGTTTCACTTTAAGCCAGTAATATTAAGTCAAGGGATACTGAGATAGATTAAAACCAGGGGTGAAAAAATGGCTAAGCATGTATTAATTATTGGTGCAGTTGCATTGGGACCGAAAGTTGCTTGCAGACTCAGGCGAATTGACCCAGACATTAAAATTACAGTTCTTGATCGTGATAATGTTATATCCTATGGAGGTTGTGGTATTCCTTACTACATTGGTGGTGATGTCGCTGATATAGAAGGTTTACGTTCAACACAGTCTCATGCTGTCCGCAATATTGAGTTTTTTCAGAATGTCAAGGGCGTAGATGTCAAGACGGAAGTTGAGGCTGTTGAAATCCTGCGGCGTGAGAAGCAGGTTCGGGTCAGGCATTTGAAGACTGGTGAGGAAGAGCTTATCAGTTATGACAAGCTGGTTATTGCAACAGGTGCTTCTCCAATACGTCCGCCATTTCCCGGCTCTGATTTACCAAATGTTTGTATTGTTGCCAATCTGCATCATGCAAAGGCTATTAAAAAACGTATTGCTGAGGGCAAGGTCAACAAGGCTGTTGTTATTGGCGGTGGTGCGATAGGTATTGAGATGGCTGAGGCTCTCACAGATCTCTGGGGCGTGGAAACGACTTTGGTGGAGATGGCAGATCAGGTATTGCCTGCGGCTCTCGGGCAAAATGTTGCTACTGTCGTTCAGCGTCAGCTGGAAAAACATAATGTGAAGGTGATGGTGTCTGACATGGTTCAGAAAATTACCCAGGCCGAGGACAGTGAAACTCTTACCGTACATACCAAGGCAAATCAGCTTGACTGTGATCTTGTTGTTCTTTCTGCCGGTGTTCGTCCAAATACTCAGTTTGCTGCAAAAGCAGGGCTTGCTGTCGGTCAGTTTGGTGGCTTGCTGGTTGATCGTCGCATGCGTACTAGCGATCCTCATATTTATGCGGGTGGTGACTGTGCCGAAATTCGTAATCTGGTAAGTGGTGAAAATATGCTGATGCCGCTTGGCTCTCTCGCCAACAGGCAGGGTCGTGTTATTGCGACAAATATCAGTGGTGGTTCCAGCCACTTCAGGGGAACTGTCGGGACTTTTTGTATCAAGGTTTTCGATGTGGGTGTTGCCAAGTCCGGTCTGACTTATCGTCAGGCAAAGAGAGCGGGTTTTGATCCTGTGTACTCTATTGTAACGCAGTCTGACCGAGCTCATTTCTATCCTGCTTCCAGGGCGATGTATATTACCCTTATTGCAGATCGTAAGACTCGTCAGATTCTTGGTATTGAAGCTGTTGGGGAGATGGGCGATGCTGTCAAGGCTCGTGTTGACGCTGTGGCACCACTTCTGCGCCTTGGTGTTGAAGTGGATGAGATTTGCGCGCTTGAAACAGGTTATGCCCCGCCTTTTGCATCGGCAATGGATATTGTGAATAATGCGGGTAATGTCCTTGATAATGTTTTGGACGGCTATAATGCTACCTGTGACCCTGTCGATTTTATTAAGGAATTTAAAGAAACTGATATCCGTATTCTTGATATTCGTAGTGAAGATCAAGTCAGTAAATATAAGGAAAAATATGGTGATCGTTGGCTCCATATTCCCCAGACAGAATTGCGTAACCGTTTTCATGAGGTGCCAAGGGACGAGCCTCTTTTTGTGGTTTGTGATACTGGTGCCAGATCCTATGAGGCGCAGGTCTTGCTTGTTTCAAAGGGTATTACCAATACCAGGAATGTGCAGGGAGGCTTGGCCCTTGTTAGGGTTAACGATGAAAATTTTATTTAATCTCAAGCTGTTATGGCTTTCCCGGAGGGGTGAATGGGGCTGTCTCGGTTGAGGCAGCTCCATTTTTTTTATTTTTTGTGTAGCTCTTCCTTGCTTTATTTACGAGATTGTGTTCAGTCAAAAGGTAGGCTTTCATTAAATTGGGTGCCATAATCTGCAGAACAAATCGTTCCGCCGGACCCATTCCTCTCGCCGGTGAATCTGGATGAAATCGGACGTCTAAAGAGAAACTATGCGTAAACGATGATCTGACATAGTTATAAGCGCTCAAGTGAATTGAACATATTCGAAAAATGTATGATAAGCGGTCAGAACCGTAGGAGAGCATAATACACAGGGGAGTAATGATATGTTTGCACAATTCAGGATTAAAACCAAAATGATGCTGGCACTTTGTAGTGTTATCTTAGTGATGTACGGAATTACCATTTTCCTGGTTATGTACAACACCAATGCCATTATAAAGGAAGAAGCCTTTGAAAAAACCAATAATATGGCCCTTCAATATAGTTATATGATAAAAAACAGAATTGAAAAAGCCATGCAGACAGCCCGGGTTTTGTCTGAAACCTACGAAGGGATTATCATCAATCAGGAAACCCCGAATAAATCAGAGCTGGATACTGCCCTTAAACAGATAATGGAACAACACCCTGAGTTCTCCGGTCTCTGGATCATGATTAATCCGGGAGAGTTGTTCGAAGGACATTATTACCCCTGGCTGCATAGAGATAGGGAACAGGTTGAGTTTGCGTTTGAACCTTATGAAACCATTGAAGAGTACCAGAGTGAAACAGAGCAGTCCTTTTTTGCCATTCCAAACCAAAGTCGGAAAGAGGCATTGCTGGAGCCATATGCGGAAACTGGTAGCAACATTATGATGACCAGCACCGTTGTGCCCATCATTGTAAATAACCGTGTTGCAGGTGTTGCAGGAGTCGATCTTACCCTGGAGGTACTTTCACAAATGGTGTCGGAAATCAAACCTTACGAAACCGGAAAGGCAAATCTGATCTCCAATGCAGGAATATACATCGCACACCCTGATAAGGACATGGTCAACAAACCATTTGAAGACAATACTCCCCTGCTCAAGGAGGCAGCCAATGCGATAAAAAATGGCGAAGAATTTAGCATGACAGAGGTTTCAGATGCATTAGGAGAAGAAACCTACCGGATATTTGTTCCAATACAAATTGGAGACAGCGCTGAGTCCTGGGCTTTTTCTGTGGAAGTACCCATACAGAAGGTTCTGGCAAATGGAAAAAGGATTTTATGGATCTGCATTATGACTGGTCTGGTTGCCGTTTTCGTTGCAGGAGGAATTATTTTTCTCATCGCCCTTTCTATCACAAGACCCATCAGTCAGACCGTGGCAGGACTCAAGGACATTGCTCAGGGTGAGGGTGATCTGACCAAGCGTCTGCATATTACAGCAAGGGATGAGCTGGGAGAGCTTGCCTCCTGGTTCAATGTCTTCATGGAAAAAATGCAAACCATCATTACTCAGGTTAGCACCAACACCAACCAGATGGATAACGCTTCGCGCGAATTGTCAGGGATTGCCGCAGAGCTCGCCTCACAGGCAGAGAGAACATCCCATCGGGCGAATAATGTTGCAACAGCAAGTGAGGAACTGAGTTCAAATGTGACAACTGTTGCGGCGGCGATGGAGGAATCAACAACTAACACCTCAATGGTGGCAAGCTCATCTGAAGAGATGTCTGCAACCATTTCTCAAATTGCAGCAAATGTGGAAGAAGCCTCAATAATATCCGATTCAGCCGTGACCCAGGCCCAGGAAACCGCCAAAAGGATGGGAGAGTTGGAAGAGGCGGCGCAGTCTATCTCCAAGGTGACAGATGCTATTACGGATATCTCTGATAAAACAAATCTGCTTGCCTTAAATGCCACCATTGAAGCTGCACGGGCAGGAGAGGCAGGAAAGGGTTTTGCGGTGGTGGCCACGGAAATCAAGGAATTGGCAGCACAGACCATACAGGCTACCGAGAATATCAAAAGTCAGATCAGCGGCATCCAGAATAGCTCCAGGGTTTCTATTTCTTCCATTGATAAAATTGTAGACATTATCAACCAGGTGAATGATATTATCACAACCATAACAACTGCAATGGAGGAACAATCGACGACTACCCAGGAAATTACAACCAATATTACCCATACATCCCAGGGTATTGCCGAAATCAATGAAAATGTAAATCAGGGTGCCATAATTTCTGGGGAAATTAGTCGTGATATTAATCAGGTAAGCGAGGCTGCCGAGCAAATTTCAGGAAAAAGCTCAGCGGTTACCGAGCAGGCTGCTCAACTCGAAGAGCTCTCATCGGCATTAAAGGAAATTGTTACTTCCTTTAAAATATAACGGGTAAAATATTCATTGTTTTGAGCGAATATTCGAATCAATTCAAAGGTTATTCATAGGAAATCAGCTGACAAACCGACCTTGAAAAAAGTCTTTTTGCAAGGTCGGCTGCCTGTTGATGAGGGTGATTTACATTGCTGTGTTCAAGGAACATCTTGCAGATCCCCATTGTTCTTGGCCGTTGCCATATCATGTCATAAAGAACCTTCGGGTATATACTTTCGGGCGTATACTTGTTTTGCGCTTAGAATCTACGACGTCTACAAATCAAGGTAGGCATTCCCCTGCAGAACCAGAACTCTATCTGACAATACATGACTTTCCGGGGAAGATTACTCTTCTGATGGTGTAAACCATGATTGCAGAGAAGAGTAAAGCCTTATATATTGTTCCCTGTCTTTGAGGAAATAGTGTTAATCCCTTTTAATTATTTTGTCATATTGCTCTTATGGATATTTACATCACAAGTTTTATTTTGCTGGTAACGCTGTATCTGCTTATTACCGAGAAAATCTCCGTTGCTCTCACAGCTATAGGTATAATGGTGCTGCTCACCGTGACAAAGGTTCTCACACCGGCAGAGGCGGTTGCAGGATTTGCTAATCCGGCAGTTGTTACTGTTGCAGCCATGTTTGTGGTCAGTAAGGGCATCGTGCGTACGGGTGGGGTTGAATTCATCAGCCGGCAGATACTTGCTCTGGCCCGTGGCAATGTTACTATTGCCATGGTCGTTATTTTAACCACAGTTGGTGTGGCTTCGGCCTTTATTAACAACACCCCGGTGGTGATCCTGTTTATTCCTGTGGTCATGTCCATGTGCTGTGAATTCGGGCTCAGTCCGTCCAAGTTTCTTATTCCGGTCTCTTACGCTTCTATTCTTGCTGGTACCTGTACCCTGATTGGTACCTCAACTAATATTATTATCAGCGATTTAAGCGTAACCTATGGTTATCAACCCATTGCCATGTTTGAGCTTGCAACTTTGGGCGTACCTGTCGCGATTGTTGGCATTATTATATTGCTCTTTATCGCGCCCAAAATAATGCCGAACCTGGCTAATCCTGTCTGTCAGATTCAGGATGGTGAGCATAAGCTCTATATCGCTGAGCTGAAGATTCCTGCTTCATGTCCGTTGGTTGGTACCTTGTCCACGGAGTTTTTTTCCGTAAAATATCCTTCACTACAGGTTGTTGAGCATATTTCCCATTCCCACGTTTACCATCCTGAACGGGAAAACAGATCCGTTCTTGCCGATGATATTTTGTTGGTTAAGGGTAATCTGAACGATCTTGTTGATATTCTGCGCAATGAGGGGGTGGAGCTTCCAGGGGCTGAACAGGGACTGTTTCTTGGTCCCCAGAAAGATTCGCCGGTGGTAATGGAACTTGTTGTCACCCCGTACTCATCGCTGATTGGTCAGAAGCTCGAGTACACCGATCTGGCTGCTGACAGCGAAATAAATATTATCGCCCTGAAAAGAAGCAATCTTCATATCAGCAGTCAGCAGCTCAAAGATGTCCAACTTAAAAATGGTGATGTTATTCTTGTCTGGTGTGCTGAAAACAAGATAGGTGCTATCCGCGATAATTCTGACTATATTGTGGTTGAGGATGTTCATGAAGAGTTGATACATAAGCGTAAGGCATTGTGGTCGGTTGTTAACTTTGTTTGTATGATAGGCACTGCCACCCTGGGGATTGCTGATATTATGATCTGTGCGCTTACCGCTGCCTTTCTTATGATTATAACGGGCTGTTTACAGATGCGTGATGCCTATAAGGCCTTGCAGGGTGAGGTGCTGCTTTTGATTGTCGGCACTATTGCCCTGGGGACGGCAATGCAGAAAACCGGTACCAGTCAGCTCTATGCTG
>PDWI01010515.1_pt1 | contig 10356 bp, 9 predicted proteins | sample 1430891 | NCBI WGS metagenome assembly PDWI01 (sample SAMN01162508, study PRJNA174530) | Oral metagenome, whole genome shotgun sequencing project. | biome: Marine environment; feature: Marine mammal; material: Swab sample of the gingival sulcus; isolation source: swab sample of gingival sulcus... | reverse complement strand
AAAGATAAAATTTTGAAGGAAGGAATTGTTCTTTCGGAAAATGTTTTAAAGGTTGATAGTTTTATCAATCATCAAATAGACCCCCGACTAGTAGCTCTAATTGGAAAAGAATTTAAAAAATTATTTTCAGATCTTAAAATTGATAAAGTCTTAACTATTGAATCCTCAGGAATCGTTTTTGGCTATGCGGTAGCTTTAGAACTCAATGTTCCTCTAGTTTTTGCAAAGAAAAAGAAACCTTCCACGATGGAAAATAATTACTACCAAAAAAAAGTAAAATCATTTACTAAAAACTCAACTTATGATATGACTGTTGGAGCAAAATTTATCAATCAAGGAGAAAATATTTTAATTATTGATGATTTTATGGCTCATGGACAAGCAGCGGCTGCACTCTGTCAAATAATCACAGAAGCTAATGCCAAAGTTGGAGGTATTGGAATAGTTATCGAAAAAGGATTTCAAAATGGTGGAGATATGCTTAGAAAACAAGGCTACCGAATTGAATCCTTAGCAATTATTGAGAAAATGGATCAAAATCAGCTTATTTTTAGGAATCAATAATACAATCTTCAAATATTAACATTTAATTTAAATTCAAAAAGGAGAAAAAATGTATAAATTTACCAAAATACTGCTTCTTGCCGGTATTATCCTTAGTTTATTTGCCTGCGGAAAAAAGGAAGAACAAGTAAAAAACTCTAATCAAAAAGCCCCTAAAAAAGATAATATTGTTATGGGTTTTATTTACATTGGTCCTGTTGGAGACGGAGGCTGGACTTACGCTCAAGACCAAGCTCGCCAATATCTTGAAAAAAATATTAAAGGCGTTAAAACTATTTACAAAGAATCCGTTCCGGAAGGTCCTGAAGTTAAAGATGTTATCCGTAATATGATTGATAATGGAGCTTCTATTATTTCAGCCGGATCTTTTGGATATATGGACTATGTTAAAGAAGTTGCTAAAGAATTTCCTGAAGTAAAATTTCTTCATTGTTCCGGTTATAAGCAGGCTGATAATATGGCTAATTATTTTGGAAGAATTTATCAAGCTCGTTTCTTAAGTGGTTTAGTTGCAGGTCTAAAAACTAAAACAAATAAAATTGGCTATGTAGCCGCTTTTGAAATTCCGGAAGTTGTGAGAGGAATTAATGCTTTTACACTTGGAGTTCAAAAAGTTAATCCTAAGGCAACAGTTTCTGTTAGATGGACTCACACTTGGTATGATCCTGCAAAAGAAAAAGAAGCGGCAAAAGCTTTACTTGATGAAGACTGTGATATTATCGCTCAACACCAGGATACAGCCGGACCTCAACAAGCTGCGGAAGAAAAAGGTGTTTGGTCTATTGGCTATAATTCCAATATGGAAACCAAAGCTCCTAATGCCTATATGACAGCTCCTATCTGGAACTGGGCTCCTTATTATGCTCAGCAAATTAACGATTTAAAAAATAATAAATGGAAAACTCATAGCTACTGGGGTGGCTTAAAAGATGGAGTTGTTAAGCTTTCTCCTCTCACTAAAAACGCCCCAAAAGAAGCTAAGTCCATGGTTGATAAATATGAAAATGAAATTATTGACGGTAAATTCTTTGTTTTCGGCGGTCCAATCAAAGATCAAGAGGGAAATATTAAAGTTCCTGCCGGCAAAAAAATGACTGATCAAGAAATGCTTTCTATGAATTGGTTCGTAGAGGGAGTTAACGGAAAAATTGAATCAAAGTAATAAGATAAGTTTGAAAGTCTTAAATAAGAGTTTCTATGCCAATGGAGGTGAAGGAAGGAATGTCGCGGACATTGATCCGCGATTTCCTTCTTTCGTAAAATAAGAGGGAGATCCCAAGTCAAGTTCAGGATTACTATAACACAAGCAACCCTTCAGCCACCGGCTATTTAAAATAATTTTTTGGCAGCCTCTTATTTTTGAATTTAATGATGAAAATTATACAAATTAGTGATATTCATATCTTCTTAGAAGAAGCTAATTACAATAATGCAGATTCTAAAGAAAATTTTTTAAGGTTATTAAAGCTGATTTCCCGGCAAGATTTTGATTACCTCGTAATTAGCGGAGATCTAGCTTTTAGATCGGGAGGCGAAAAAATTTATCAATGGCTGAAAAAAAATCTGACTGCTTATCAAGCAAAATTAAGAGTGATTTCCGGCAACCATGATGATTCTAAGCAATTATTTAATGCTTTTCCTCTACCTCAGAATAGTATCTCTGTAACAACAGAATCAAAAGTTTATTATTATGAAAAGCTCGCCAATAATCATATTTTTTATCTAGATACTGCAGATGGCATTCTTGACCAAGATCAAAGAGAATGGATTAGAGAAGTAAAGAATAAATGTCAAATTGCAGCCGTTAATATTTTTATGCATCACCCTCCTCTTAAGATGGGGATTAATTACATGGATCAAAATTATCCTTTGAAAAATCAACAAGAAGCCAAAGAATTATTTAAAATATTTACTAATTGTAATGTTTTTTGCGGTCATTATCACAATCAAGCTTTCAGAAAAGAAGATAATCTTAATGTCTATTTAACTCCTTCATCTTGGTTTCAAATCAGTAAAGAACCGAGCGAATTTTCTATTCAAAACACCATTCCTGCCTATCGCTATCTCGAAATTGAAAATAATCAATTACTCCAAACTGAAGTTGTTTTTTGGGAAGAATAATTTAAATTTTGTTGGTTGTTCTTGTTATATAATATGTTATAATATTTTTTGAGGAGTTTCTAGCTTACTTTATTATTTCATATAATTCTATTTTGCTATTGTCACAGTCCAGATAATATATTACATTGTTCTCAATTTTATAAATATATCTATTCAAATTAAATAAATCCTTATAACTAAATTCAGTATTTATTATTTCAAGTTTTTCCACAAGGATACCATTTTTGAAAATATCAAAATATAAATTAGAATTTTTATTATTTCTATCAACTGAATATAAGACCCATAATCTATCATTATTATAGAAAAGACCGTTTATAGACCGTTTAGCTATTTTTGTATCTTTAGGGATGCTAGCTCTAGTTATTCTTTTTAAATCCGGAATCAGCTCTGTTAATTCCTCTTCATTAAACAGTAATTCCCTGTATGTTCTTCTGATTTTATGCTTAAATTCCCCATTTAGATTATATACATTTATTTCGTATAATTTAGAACTATTGGTTGCCAAATATATTAAACTATCCGAAATTGCAAATGCCGGGAATCTTTTAAAATAATTGATAGCTCTATTAGCATTCTTTACTTTTTTCTTAAATAAAGATTTTATTTTCTTAAAATTAGAGTCGTATAAATTCAAGTAAAAAGTTGTTGAATTTTCATCATCTTGCCAAGTTTGAGAATATCCCAAAAATTTATTAACTCCCACCTTTCTCAGAAACATAGGGAGTTCTCCATTTAGGTACTTAAATTTAATAAAATCACCATTTTTTGTAAACAAAGCCATACGACTTTGCTCTGTATCTTGAATATAAATTGTGTCGCCTAGACTCGTAATATTGTAACTGTTACTAACTTCTCCCGGTCCTTGTCCGTTTCTACAAAAGGATTTAATAAATTTCCCATTTTTATTAAATTTCTTAATAGCAGAAGTTGAATGGTCAAGAATATAGATAAAATTATCGGAATCTAAGCAAATACTTGGAGCATAAGAAAAATTACCCTCATAAGCTCTAGATTCTTCATAGCCATTAATTGAAATTTTACCTTTAAGCTTAGCTACAGTATTTAGAATATTTTCATCTTGATCTTGATATACTTTCCTCTCAGACTTATTAGAGCAATTAAAAAAAAATAAAGAGCATAGTAATAAAATTACAGTAAAAAAATTCTTCATTTTATTCTCCTCCACTATTGTAATATTTTAAAGAAAATTTTACAAAAATCATGCTAAAAATAAAAATAAGGATAGAAGCTATAATAAAAAGTATTGAGCTTGATGTTAAGATCTTTTGATAATTTAGAATGCTATTTACAGGGATATTACTTAAAGATACACCAATAACTAGTACCGGAAAAAACAACTTACTTTTACTTAAAATTTGAATAGGATATGACAAAGGTGTAAATAATGAATTAAAGAAATATTTTACAGCCATGTTTTGAACCAGATATATTGCCGTAAAAGATACTATAATCGTAAAAGAAAATTTTATTACGACTGCTAATAATATAAAAACTAGATAAGATATAATCGCGGTATAACTTATCTTCATCTCAAGATTATTAACTGATATTATGATAAGGATTATCGCCGGCAGCAATGAGGTTAATCTCAAAATATCTATTTTGTTTACCGATAAGTGAAAAAAATATTTGTAAGGATATAGCAAATACTGATCTAGATACCCATTTTTTATAAGCCTTGATATTTTCGATACAGATTCCAAGAAAATACTGTCATAGAGAATATTTATTACAAAACTTGTCGCAACTAAAATTTGTATTTGATCTACTGACCAACCGAGTAATGACGATCTTCGTAAAAAAATTACTTCAAAAAACAACAAACTCATCAATAATTGAATCAAATATGAAATCATTTCGATATAGAAATCTGTTTTGTAATTTAATTTGATCCTTATAGAATATTTGATATATAGTTTTATTACCCTAAAATAGTACATTTATCCACCGATTCCTCTATAAACTTTTAACCCTCTTCTCCACAGATATGAGTACAGAGCTAATAAAATTAAATTCCAAGTCAAAAGAAGATATAAATGCAATAGTATTTCATCGATAGAAAATTTTCCGAGCATTATGTTTACCGGAATATAACTCAAATATGAAAATGGGAGGTATAGTAATATGTTTTTAATTATATCAGGAAATAGCGATAAAGGTAAAATAGCTCCCATGGCAAGAGGAATAACATACTCTAAAAACTCTGCAAAGCCGTACACTCTTTCAGTCCAAAAAGCAGTAATGCTAAATAAACTACCTAAAATAATTGATAGAGAAGTCCCAAATAATAAAAAAAGCATAAAAAATAAAAAATTTCCCAATGAAATCATACTTAAATTGATATAATTTATAGCAAATAAAATTGAGGTAAAAACTAAGGTCGTAATCATGAAAATCAAGTTGGAAATTAATGTTTCGATAATAATATAGATATTATAATTAAATGGCAGAATCAAAATATTACTTAAATTCCCACTATGTATATCGTTAACAATTTCATAGCGAATATTAGGGTATGTTAGCGAACTCACGACAAAAGCGGCAATGTAATAAATAACTAAGTCATTTCCGCTATAATTGCCAATATATTGATTAAATCCTAAAGTAAGAAAGATTAATATTATGGGTAAAAAAGATATAAAATTACCTAAAAAGGTAAAAATCAAATTAACCCTATAAATAAATGTCTGCTTTATTTTTTTTTGAGATATGACTAAGTACTTATTGCTCATTCTTATTTCCGGATAATCTTAGAAAATTTTCCAGTGTCGCATCTTTTCTTTCAAAATTAATTAAATCTGAGGAATTTTCGAACCATTTAATAATTTTTACTGTATCGTCATAGCCTACAAATAGAATTTCAATATTATTTTTTGAGATGATAATTTCTAGCTCCGGAAATTGCTCTTCAAATTTTTTAAGATAGCTATTTTCTAAACTCGTAAAAACAAATCTTAAATTGTAAACTTTATCTATTTTCTCTTTTTTGAAAAACAAATCTTTTGAACCTTGAAAAGTTTTTATTCCATTTTTCAAAATTATAATCTGGTCTGATAAGTATTCAATATCTGCAATATTATGGGTGGTAAGGATAATTGTAGAATTATTTTTTTTAGCATAATCCTTTAAAAAATGCCTTATTTCATATTGAGTTTCAATGTCTAGACCAATTGTGGGTTCATCTAAAAAAATTAATTTAGGAGAGTGAAGAAATGAGATCAGTAATTCAGATTTAATCTTTTCTCCCAGCGAAAAAAGCCTAATTGGTTTATCAAGTAAATTTCCAAGTTTCATCCTATCAATAAAACCATCAATAAATTCATTACAATTTTCCCTATTAATATCATAAATTGCACAAAATATATCAATATTATCATTAATTGATAAATCTAACCAAAGTTTTAAACGGGAACTATTTACAACAGATATTTTCTTTTTAAATTCTATTGGTCTATCAAAAGGATTAAACCCCAATACTTCAATTTTTGAACATTTAGTAGGTTTTAAAATTCCGGAAAGGATCTTTAGCAAGGTTGTTTTTCCTGAGCCATTATGACCTAAGATAGAAAAAATTTCGCCATCAGAACTAGCTATCGAAAAATTTATATCTTGTAAAGCAATTTTCTTTTTTTTCTTTCTTCTAAAGAAATTCAAAATATTTAAACTATCATAGAAGCTGTATTCTTTTGTTAAACCGCTAATTTCAATAATTTTTTCTGACATAAGTTTGTTTCACTAGATATTGATTTTTATTTTGGATTTTCGTAATTCTTGTAAATCTTTAATTTGCAGCTACCCATGGGAAATATCTGTAATCAAGGAAGCTTTTCAACATACTTAGATACTATGCAAGATACAGTATCTATGAAGATAAAATAATAAACAAAATCAGAAATAACAAGATGAAAACTCAAGCCAAGCTCCCCAAAAATTTTATGAGATGTTAGGTCTTAAAATTTATTATTGATCTTCTTTGAAGAGAAAATAAATCAAGAGAAATTTTTATTTACCCTTTAATAAAAAACATTCATCCATGTTTAAACAAAAGATGCAATAATATCGAGTTATTAGTTACGACTCCTTCCTTTTACGAACAAAGCCTAATTTTATTAGTCATATTTATGATTATTTTGCTTGCATTTCTTTCAAAAAATAACTAATATATTCGGGGGAAATAGTGAGAATTAATCTTAGTTTATAAGAAGTGAATGGACTATAAATAAATGACTTACAAAAAAATAATATTCAATCAAGAAATGATCAAAGAAAGAGAATTTCTGCTTGAAAAAGTTTCTAGAACATTTAATTTCTCAATCAAAATTCTCCCCTATAATCTCAAACAATTCGTCGGTCATTCTTATCTCATCTGTCGTTTTCTAGATACCTTGGAAGATACTCCCTCGCTAACGATCTTAGAAAAAAATGAAGCTCTTGATAAAGCTATTCTGAGCATCCAAGAAGCTCAGGTCACTAAAGAAAATAAAGAGTATTTCCGGATGCTTGCCTCAAATGCCAAAATGAAAATTCACGAAGCTACCATTCTCCAAAAAGCTGATGAAATTATGAAAGAAATGAAAAGCTACCCTCAAGCAGTCCTAGAAATCATTCAAAAATGGACGATTGAAATGGCAAGAGGTATGAAAAAATATGCTTTTGGTAAAGATCGACCCAAAACTCAATTAAAAACTATCTCAGAATTAGAAGAATATACCTATTTTGTAGCAGGAACTGTGGGTAAACTCCTAACAGAAATTTTCAGTATTGATCAAAATTATTCCCTTGAACTCAAAAACAGGCTGGATAAATACTCAATCGCTTTTGGTAAAGCCCTGCAATATGTTAATATTATTAAGGATAGCAGAGCAGATATTTTAGAGGGAAGATGTTTTATCCCCCTTGAACTATTTCAAGCTAATGAGTTAACAATTGAAGATTTTATCAATAAAACAAAAATCGAAAAAACAGTTTTAATCTATAATCAGCTAATCAAACAAGCCCAAGCCTATCTTGACGATGCAGTTAGCTATATTTTGTTATTGCCAAGATTTAAAAGTTTTAAGCTACGACTTTTCTGTATTTGGCCGGTAATCTTAGCCTATAAAACCCTGCTAAAAATAGAAAAAAATCTTGATCTTTTCGTTAAATCTGATAGTACAATTAAGATTACAAGAGAAGAAGTCAAGAAATCTGTTAGGATCTCTTCACTAGGAGCATTTAGCAATTTCTTTTTTAAAAAATATATTAAGGATATAAACAAAGGTAAATAAAATGAATAAACTAGATACTTCTGTAAATATTGGCAATAATATTATTCTTAAAAACCCTATCTTAACCGCTTCAGGCACCTTTGGATATGGATTTGAATTTGAAAATTTCTTTGATTTAAATAAAATTGGAGGGATAGTTACCAAAGCTATTACTCCGGAAGTAAGACCGGGCAATGCAATTCCAAGGATTGCAGAAACAGAATGTGGTATGCTTAATTCAATTGGACTTGCCAATATTGGATTAGAGAGATTTTTAAAAGAGCTTGTCCCTAAAATTGAAAAATTAAATACTACAGTTTTTGTAAATGTAGCAGGAAAAACAATTGAAGACTATGTTTTGGTTGCTCAAAATTTAGCAAATCTTGATTGTGTAGCCGGAATTGAAGTTAATATTTCTTGCCCCAATGTTAAAGAGGGAGGAAACAGTTTTGGAGCTGACCCTCAGGTTGCAGCTAAGGTTACTAAAGAAATTAGGAAAGTATATCAAAAACATATGATGGTTAAACTTTCCCCAAATGTAACGGATATAACCCAAATTGCCAAAGTAGTAGAAGCAGAGGGAGCTGATTCACTTTCCTTAATCAATACTCTTTTTGGAATGGCAATTGATACTAGAACATTTAAGTCTAAAATTAAAAATAAAGTTGCCGGATATAGTGGCCCGGCCATTAAACCTATTGCCATTGCCAATACTTATAAATGCAGCAAGGCTGTTAAAATACCGCTAATTGGAATGGGAGGAATTAGCAATTATTTAGATGTGGTGGAATTTATGCTGGCAGGGGCAACCGCCGTTCAAATAGGAACTTCCAATTTTTCAGATCCAATGATTGCAGCTAAACTAGCAGCAGAATTAGAAAATTTCTTAAGAGAAAAAAATATTTCTGATATTAAAGAACTAATTGGTGGAATGATTGATGACTAAAGATAAAACCAAAAAAACAGAAGAAAGCAACCCTCAAAATAAAAATTATTTCATTGGGATTAGTGAGGAAGAGGTCTTAAAAAATATTCAACCCAATTTTAAGAGTAAAATACTCTACTGTTTTGAAAATAATGTTTTTAAAATGCAGAAAAAGAAGTTTTATCAAGGAGTGTTTGCTGTTTTGATAATTAATTTATTGATTGGAATGATTTTTAAAGATAGCCTTTTCGTGGTAATTTCTTTTGTAGCAAGCATCATTTCCTTAAATGAAATTTTTTTTCCTCAAAAGTATATTATTTTAGAAAAAGGAATTTATATTGATAAATTCACCCATAAAATAAAACATTCCTTTGCTTTTTACAAAAAAGTTTATTTAGATAAAAATGGAATTTTCTTATCTCCTTTTGCCAAAAAGAGCAGATTAGATGATTTTAGGGGTGTGCTAATTAAAATGCCTAAGGAATTAAGAAAAGAATTTAAAGCCTATATTGAGGATCAGATAAAAGCTCTAAATAAGTCTGAACCTGAGTAGGCAACTAAGAATATTAAATAGTAAACATAAATAAGTGGATCGTTTACTATATAATAGCTAAATAGAGGATATTCTACAACAAAGAATATCCGCAATGTTAAATAGTTATTGAAAGGAAGTCAAATGAAAGCATTTGCAATGTTAGAAATCGGTAAAGTTGGTTGGATTGAAAAAGATCGTCCTAAATGTGGGCCATTAGATGCTATTATTAGCCCCTTAGCTCTTTCACCTTGTACCTCTGATGTTCATACAGTTTGGGAAGGTGCAGTTGGAGAAAGACACAATATGGTTTTAGGTCACGAGGGCTGTGGAGTTGTAGTTGAAGTAGGAGAATTAGTAAAAGATTTCAAGCCCGGTGATAAAATCATGGTTGCAGCAATTACCCCTGACTGGAATAGTGCAGCTGCTCAAGGCGGTTATTCTATGCACTCCGGAGGAGCTCTTGGAGGATGGAAATTCTCAAATTTTAAAGACGGTATGTTTGGAGAGTATTTTCATGTAAATGATGCAGATGGAAACCTTGCTCACCTACCTGAAGGAATTAGTTTAGAACAAGCTTGTATGTTATCAGATATGGTTCCTACAGGATTCCACGGAGCTGAACTTGCAGATATCCAGTACGGAGACTCTGTACTTGTAATTGGTATTGGGCCTGTTGGACTTATGGGTGTTGCCGGTGCTGCTCTTCGTGGTGCCGGAAGAATTGTAGCCGTAGGTACTAGACCTAATTGTATGGAAGCTGCTAAAAAATATGGTGCAAATGATTTTATCAGTTACAAAGATGGTCCTATTGGAAAGCAAGCTCTTGAAAAATCAGATGGCGAAGGTTTTGATAAAGTAATTATTGCCGGTGGAACTGTAGATACTTTCGTTGATGCAATTGAAGCTCTTAAACCAGGCGGAAGAATTGGTAATGTTAACTA